>PVMK01130291.1_pt1 | contig 15561 bp, 12 predicted proteins | sample 1853481 | NCBI WGS metagenome assembly PVMK01 (sample SAMN08533507, study PRJNA380276) | Marine sediment metagenome, whole genome shotgun sequencing project.
GATAGCTGGGACAAACTCACCGGTGGCTTGCCGGAAATGGTGGGTAAGATCGGTGTGGACGTATCCGCCAGTAACCCGGACCGGGTTTACGCCATTATCGAGGCAGAGCCTGAGAAGGGTGGTCTGTGGCGCAGTGATGATGCCGGTAAAACATGGTCCCTGATCAACGGTCACCGTGTACTGCATTCGCGTGCCTGGTATTACATCCACATCACGGCTGACCCTGTGGATGAGGACACCGTCTACGTTTTGAACGTGCCGATGATGAAGTCGATCGACGCTGGCAAGAGCTGGGAAAAAATGAAAACCCCGCATGGTGATCATCATGACCACTGGATTAATCCGTATAACAACAAAAATATGATCAACGCCAATGATGGGGGTGCGACGGTGACCTTTGACGGCGGCAAGACCTGGTCCAGCATCATGAATCAACCGACGGCACAGTTTTACCGGGTGACGACGGATAACCTCAAGCCGTTCCGTATTTACGCCGGCCAGCAGGACAACACGACTGTCGGTATCGCCAGCCGAAGCGAATACGGTGGTATCGGAGTGGAAGATTATTTTGATGTGGGTGGTGGCGAAAGCGCGCATATCGCTTTTGATCCGGACAATCCCACGCTGATTTACGCCACCACCATCAATGGCACACTGACCGAGTATGACCATTCAACCCGGCGCACCCGCTACATCATTCCTTTCCCGGAGTTGGTCTATGGCAAGGATTCGAAAGATCTCAAATACCGCACCAACTGGAATGCACCGGTCGCCGTTTCTCCCCATGATCCTTCCGTTATTTATTATGGTACCCAGGTAATATTGCGCAGTACCGACCGGGGCGCTAGCTGGACCGAATTCAGTCCGGACCTGACCCGTAACGACCGGAAAAACAGGGTCGCAACGGTGGTCCGCTGACGCCGGAGAACGTGGGTGCGGAGTTTTACAATACAATCTTCTATATCGTTGAATCACCGCATGAGAAAGGACTGGTCTGGGTTGGTAGTGACGACGGCCTGGTACACATCAGGCGTGATGGCAGCACCAAATGGGAAGATGTCTCGCCGAAGCATCCGGGTGAGGCCATGATCAACGCGATCGAGCTCAGCCCGCATGACAAGGCCACTGCCTATCTTGCTGTAACCGGTTATAAGCTTGGCGACAACAAACCATATATCTACAAAACCACGGACTACGGCAAGCGCTGGAAACGTATTGACAAGGGTCTGCCGGAGGATGCTTTCGTACGCGTTGTGCGCGAAGATCCGACGCAGCGCGGTCTGCTGTATGCAGGTACGGAGCTTGGCATGTATGTTTCCTACAACGATGGCGGGAACTGGGAGTCCCTTGATCTCAACCTGCCACCTGTCCCCATTACCGATCTCGCGTTGCGACAAAACACATTGGTGGCCGCCACACAGGGCAGGGGGATCTGGGTGTTGGATGACCTGTTCGTAGTGCGCCAGGCAGCCGGTGATTTTTCCAACGATGCCCTGCATGTGTTTACACCCGGTGCAGCCGAGCTACGGGACAGCAGTGGCAAAGCAGGCTTATTTGAAGCGGCCAACCCTGCGACTGGCGCAACGCTCTATTATCACCTGAATGCTGAGCTCGAAGGACCGTTAAGCATCGATATACTCGATAATGCAGGCAATACTGTTCGGACTTATTCCAGCGAGGAAGGCGATTTTGAGCGTTGCAAGATCAGTAACATGGATCCCCGCCTGCCATTCAAACTCAAATATCCCGCCGCCAAAAAAGGTCTGAATAAGTGGACCTGGGATTTGAAGCACCAGGGCCTTAAATGCACTGAGAATATCACCCTGTTTGCAGGTTTTGATGGTCCACGCGTGGCACCGGGTAATTACAGTGCCCGGATTTCTGCCGGTGAAGCAGAGAAAACGGTGTCTTTCCAGGTGGAAATGGACCCACGGGTCACCGCCACGGATGAGGAAATACAATACTGGTCCGAACGTATGACGGAAGTGGGTAACTTACTCAGCGAAACCCTCGGTGGCCTTGAGGATATACGCTTGGCGCAGCATCAAATCGAAGCCCTTATGGAGCAGTATCCTGAGGACAAGGATTTACAAACAACCGGCGCCACCGCGGTTGAGAAGATAACCGCCTGGGATGGCAAGATCATCCAGGTATTGCACCAGACCTACGAAGACGAAGATGCCTGGGAAACCATGCTTGCCGGGCAGCTCCGATTCCTGCTGGACGTCATCGATAGCACTGGCGCACCGGTAACGGGTGGTGCACTGCTGCGTCTCGTGGATTTAAAGGTAGAGTGGGGTGAACGGCAGGCAGAATTACAGGCTATCAAGACCGGTTATATTGATGTCATCAATGAATGGGCACAGCGCAAGGGCGTGCCACATGTAGCATTACCGGCAATGTAGAACCAGTGTACTGTCAGCCTGGTCCTGCGTTACCAGGTTGACAGTACATTTTCAGTGGTACAGACCCATTTTGTACTTCATGCTTCCGGCAACGGCATTGGCGAAATCCTCCAGGTTTTCGTATTTCATTTTTTCAGCAAGTGCGATAAGTTCTTCAACTGGTTTGCGCATTGCGGCTATCTCTTCGTGGCTGCGACCACAGCCTTCGCAGTGGGTACCTTCTTCGGTGCATTTGCCATCGCATGGAATGAATTTCATCTTTTTTTCCTTCTGGTTTCGTGCCTGGTGGGCCATATATTCGTGTATTCAGTGCTATCCTCAAGTGAATCAGGAATGTTCGCTGACATGTACTATTTTGCTCCTTTTTATTGATAACTTCGTGATATATATCCTGTAAGTTGTAATAAAATGTATATCCGGATAAGAGGTATCTAAATGAATTGCAAGAGTCTATCCATTGCGCTGACAGGAAGTGGCGGGTCGGGTGTCATGACCACTGGCAGCATGCTGCTGGAAGCCGCAGCAAACGCCGGTTGGTACGGGTATATGGGCCGCTCTGCCGGTCCCCCAGATCAGGGGCGGCGAGGCCGCTGCACTGATCCGGGTAGCAAGTGAATCCATCGAGTCGCCTGACGACAGTTTTGACCTCGTGCTGGCAATAGAGCCGGGCAGCATGGGCCGGTTTGTTGCCGAGTTACCATTGCGCCCGGACAGTCTGATCATCAGCGATGCGGAAGGCGGGCGCAGGAGCAGCACTCTTCCGGAGACACCCGCCCAAGTGGTTGATCTGCCAATGAAGAAACTGGCAAAAACAGTCAAGCATGGTCGCCCCAATATGATCGCCCTGGGTGCTGTTGCAAAAATTATCGGATTGCCCGAAGCTTCAATCTATCCAATTCTTGAGAGATTCCTCAAATCAAAAGGGGCGGAAGCCCTTGAAGCCAGTTGGGCCTGTGTGCAGGCGGGATTTGCCGCCGGTTATGATCTGCCGAAGTTTGAAGCTCTGCCGATTGCCAGCGAATTAAGCCCGGGGGATCCAGGCCCGGAACGCTGGAGTATTACCGGCAACGAGGCTGCTGGTTTAGGTGCGGTACGTGGTGGTATTCGTTTCGTTGCTGCCTATCCGATTACGCCGGCGACGGAGGCACTGGAATGGCTGGCCGGATCTTTGCCAAAATTGGGTGGCGTATTGGTCCAGGCCGAAGATGAACTGTCCTCGATTAACCAGATAATTGGTGCCTCGTTTGGGGGCACGCCCGCATTGACTGCCACTTCGGGTCCGGGTCTTGCCCTGATGACAGAATCAATTGGCCTGGCGGTATGTTCGGAAGTTCCGGTGGTCATCCTTGATGTTATGCGTTGTGGGCCATCGACCGGAATCGCGACCAAGAGCGAACAGTCGGATCTCAATATTGCCTTGAACGGCTTGCATGGTGATGCCCCCCACCTGGTGCTTGCTCCGAACTCGGTAAGCGATTGCGTATTTACCACCCAGTGGGCCGTGCACCTGGCTGAATCGATGCAGACTGCTGCTATCGTGCTGTCGGATCAGTCACTTGGCCAGACGCGCGCCATTGTGGACCGTCCTGCTGATCTGACCTTCATGGCAAAGCGCCTGGTTCCGGAACAACTTGAAGAGAATTACCTTCGTTACGCAGTTGCAGCTTCAGGCGTATCACCGATGGCGATTCCAGGTCAGAAAGGCGGCCAGCACACTGCCGACGGGTTGGAGCATACCGAGGCGGGCACTCCGTCAAGCCTGCCCGAGGATCATCTGGCACAGCTTGACAAACGTGAACGCAAAATCAACGGATTTGACTATGGGCAGCACTGGGCAGACCTGGAGGGTGTCGGTGATACTGCGGTCATTACATGGGGCTCCACGACCGGTTCGGTCAGGGAAGCACTTTCGCGTTTAAAGGGGCAGGGTGCGGATATTCGTTTAATCGCTATACGTTTGCTGGCACCTGAGCGCCCTGCGGATATGGCTGCGGCGCTCAAAGGTATCAAGCGGTTGTTGGTGGTGGAACAAAGTCACTCTAAACAGTTTCATCGTTATCTCCGGGCAGCCTATGATTTACCCGCTGAAACCAGGGTGTTCAGTCGCCCCGGACCGTTGCCGTTTCGTCCACAAGAGATTATTGAGCAGTTGGCTGATTGGGGGACCAGATCATGACAGGTGATACCACATGCACCTTGCTCCAACCCAAGGAATACAAGTCAGGGGTTAAACCGGTCTGGTGTCCGGGTTGCGGTGATTTTGGCGTCCTTGGTTCAATCACCAAGGCACTTTCCGGTTTACGGATTCAGCCTGAGAACGTGGCGATTATTTCCGGTATTGGTTGTTCTTCTAGAATGCCAACCTACCTGAATACCTACGGTTTTCATGGTGTACACGGCCGTGCGCTGGCGCTGGCCACCGGGCTCAAGGTAGCCCGTCCGGATTTGACGGTCATTGCCACCGGTGGTGATGGCGACGGGTTTTCTATTGGCGGCAACCACTTCCTGCATACTTGCCGACGCAATCCCCGATATGACTTATATCGTCATGGACAACCAGGTGTATGGCATGACCAAGGGACAGGCATCGCCGACCACCGATCCAAACTGGGTACAGGGCAAGCTCACGCCCAGCGGCACGGGAATCAACCCGTTTCAGCCATTGGCTATCGCGCTGGCTTCGGGTGCCAATTTCATTGCTCGCACCTCCAGTTCAGATTCCAATGGTACGGCCCGGGTCATCATGGAAGCCATCAGGCACCCGGGGTTTTCCATGGTGCAGGTACTCAGTCCCTGTGTAACCTTCCGGCCTGAACAACGCGAGTGGAAGCACATGTTGATACCAGCGCCGGCGGCCATGGAGGCGACATCGGATCCTGCGCTGGCAGCACGCCGATTGCTGACCGATGAAGGTGTGTATACCGGCATTCTTTACCAGGGTGACCGACCGGCCTACCAGCCAAAGCATGAGCCCAGTATCGATAATATTGCAGAGCTTGATGAGGAGTTCCGGATATGAGCAACGGCCAAAAACGTACTATCGGCAGCAGCGAAGAACTGTTGGCCTATTCACTGGCCCTGGAAACAGAAGCAGTCGAGCGTTTTAACGATCTTGCGGACCAGATGGAAATGCACCACAACTACGAGGTCGCCGATTTGTTTCGCAAGCTTGCAAAAATTGAAGGCTTGCATATAGACAATGTCAACAGGGCCTCGGCAGGTAAGGAGTTGCCAAGCCTTCTGGCCTGGGAATTCGAGTGGGAAGGTGGCGAGTCCCCGGAAGGTGGTTCGATGGAAGAAGCGCATTACCTGATGAAACCCTGGCACGCGATTGAACTGGCCATGCGGGGTGAAAAACGTGCGGTTGCGTTTTTCCGCCATGTGGCAGAAACGGCCACCGATGCTGATGTGTTGAAGATGGCGCTTGAACTGGTCGAGGAAGAGGAAGAACACGTGGCATTGCTGCAGCAATGGCAGGAACGCTATCCGAAACCGGATGAAGGCTGGGATGACGACCTCGACCCACCCACCATGTTGGAATAACATGCGGGCGATTTAAATATCTATCGAATACCGTTGCCGGACTTCCGGTCCCAATGCTTCTTTTAGCGGGTCGAGATGTGATTCGAAATGTCGCCATTGTTCCAGACCGTCTTTGTAGATCGGCTTGCGGACCTGCTCTGAACTGGGTGTGCGTATCGCCCGGTCGGTTTCGTAAAACCGCAGGCATTGCTCTTCGAAATCCAGTCCGCAGTAGTCCAGTAGTGCACGAATCTGTGTATCCGTGTCGCCACCATTTCCTCGTACAACACTCGGTGGACCCGTCCGGGTAAAACCGCGTCCCAGTGGTCCATTAACCTGACGTAGTCCCGATAGTACTTGCCGATATCTTCCAGGCCGTAGGTAAAAGTCTGGCCATTGGCGAATAATTGTTTGTAGCCCGAAAAACAGCCGCCCATGGGGTGGCGTCTGGCGTCAATGATCTTGGCGTTGGGCAATATCAGGTGAATTAATCCGATATGGCGGAAGTTATTCGGCATCTTGTCGATGAAAAACGGTGTATCGCTGCGTTGAATACGGGTGGTCTCCAGGTAGCTTTCACCCAGTTCACGGACTTGCTCCTGTGTTAATTCAACAAGGTTTTCCGGGTACTTCCCCGCTGGATTCTTGCGGGATTTTTCGCCAAGCTTCCGGGAAATAGCGATGATATCCTGCAATTCCGAGGTCCCCTCAACCTGTGAGTGGCTGGCCAGTATCTGTTCCAGCAAAGTTGAACCGGCGCGCGGCAGACCGATGATAAATATTGGATCAGGTGCCGGGCAACCCCAGCCCTTGTGCTGCTCAAAAAAGGTTTTGTCCAGGGTCCTGACCTGTCGTACCGCTTCTAAAACATTAACCTGGGGGTTGTGCCGGTGTTCGATGCGGCGGATGCCGTTGCCACGTCGGTAATACTTGAAGGACTCGTCATATTCAGCGCGGTCTTCCAGCGCTTTACCAAGGGCAAAAGCCACGTGCGACTGATCGTCGGCATCGCCACCTTCGGAGGTGACCTGTTTTCGCATGTTCTCGATATCGTCATCGCCGAAACGAAAGGTCTTCAGATTAGCCAGGCTCCAGTAGGCCTCGCCAACCTCGGGGCTCAGGCGGACGCATTTCCTGTAGGCTTCAATGGCTTCATCCAGTCTTCCCACTGTTTTCAGGGTATGACCGTAACTCATCTGGGCCCTGGCCTGGTTGGGATAGTCTCTCAGCACTTTCTCGTAAATTTCAAGAGCCTCTTCGTGCTCCCCGATGCGAACCAGGATAGTGCCTTTGAGGGTCAGAAAATTGGGATTGTTCGGTTCCAGCGCGAGCAATTTCTCAGCCTCACGGAGCGCAGCTTCCGGTTTCTGCAGACGCATTAAGACCAGTGCATAACCGTGTCTTGCTGCATGAAAATCAGGCGCCAGTTCCAGACAACGCTCCAGCAGATGACCGGCGTCTTTCAAATGTCCGAGCTTGACGCCGATGTCTGCAAGTACCCGGATGGCTGTCACATCGACGGGATATTTTTTAAGCAATTCGCGAACCATTCGCTCGGCTTTGCCCAGTTTGCCATCGCGCAACAGCTTGACAGCCTCGACCAGTTCCGGATGACGTGTTGAGAGTTCAAAATGCTTTTCAAAGGCCCGGAGGCCACCCTTTACATCGCCTGCAACAGTCAACTGGTGGCCAAGAGTTTGCCAGGAAGGGGCATGCCTGGGGTCTAAACTGACGGCTCTGCGTAGAGCGTTGACCGCATCGTCACCACGCCCGACAGCGCCGAGACATTGTGCCATTTCGTGTAAAAATTCCGGTGAATCGTGGTACTCGGCAGCCAGGGGGGTTAATACGTCCAGCCCTTTTTGCGGCATTGATTGCAGGCGATAAGCATAGGCCAGTATTCGTTTTGCTTTCGGTGTATCGGGGTATACATCCAGAATCTCTTCCACTTGTTCCTGTGCCAGTCGTGGGTCGTGGGCAAGTAAATCCGTTGCATTTTTGAGGGCGGTTTGCAGGTCGCCGTTGTCAGTTTTATTGGTGTTTTTGTTAGGCATTAAAAACTCGTAAGAAAAGTTGTTAGAAGCTCGTTAGTATACTTTCAATAAGGCTTTGAAATCTTATAAGAATTAATGAAAGATTTTAATCCGAAGCAAAATAATCAGAAACCTGCCCAGGAGATTCGTTATGAGGAAGTTCCAGTCGAAATCCCATTAACCCAGTCTATTTCCCATGGCTTTGCTGGGTTCTGTCGTTACTGCTACGATCGTGATGCCGGTATACGCTCAGGATGATAATTCAACTATTCTTGAGGAAGTTATCGTCACAGCAACGAAACGTGAGCAGAACCTGCAGGATGTAGCGCTTTCAATCCAGGTACTGGGTAACCAGCAACTTGAAGACCTGAATGTCCGTTCATTCGAAGACTTTGTCCATTTCATGCCGACCGTTTCCTATACTGCCCAGGGTGGCCCTGGTGGTCCCGGTTTTGGCCAGGTCTACATGCGTGGTATTGCCAGTGGTGGCGACGGCAATCACTCTGCTTCTATGCCCAGTGTAGGCTACTACCTTGACGAACAGCCGGTAACCACGATCAACCAGGTCCTGGATATCCACATGTACGATATCGCCCGGGTTGAGACACTGGCCGGACCACAAGGTACATTCTATGGTCAGGGCAGCCAGTCGGGCACCATCCGTATCATTACCAATAAGCCGGAAATCGGTGTATCCGACGGCGGCTATGATCTGGAACTCAACACGGTCAAGAGCGGTGACCTGGGTTATAACCTGAATGGTTTCTGGAATTTTCCGATTGGCGAGCGTGCCGCGATCAGGCTGGTGGCCTGGCATAAGGAGATCGGTGGCTATATAGACGAGGTGCCAACTACCATCACCATTTCAGGGGACAATCCCGATACTCCTGGGTCGGATGCCTACACGCTTGATAACTCTGCTCAAGTGGGGGAAAACACCAACGAAGTGACGACCACAGGTCTGCGTGCGTTGCTGAAAGTTGACCTGAACGAAAACTGGTCAATCACACCAGGTATCATGGCCCAGAATTCGGATCACGAAGGCTATTTTGAGCACAATCCTGAGCTCTTTGGTGCTCTGAAAACCGGCAGATTCTGGCCTGCTACCGGCAATGATGATTGGTACCAGGCCAGTCTGACCCTGGATGGCACCATCGGGGATATCAACGTCGTTTATGCGGGTGCTTATCTGGATCGTGAACAAAACTACCAGTATGACTACACCTCCTATACCCAATACATAGCCTATTTGTATTATTCAGATGAAGGTAGTGGCTGTCTTTACTACGCCGAAGACGGATGCTCCTCCGCCCCGCAATACGTAGACGCACAGAACGATTTTACTCGCCAGAGCCACGAGTTGCGCTTCCAGTCCGCTGCGGACAAACGCTTACGCTGGACTGGCGGCCTGTTTTATCAAACACAAAAACACGACTTTGACCTGCAATACACGGTTCCAGATTCGGCCGTCGCCACCTCGGTAGTAGAGGGTGGTAATGTGGTATGGCAGACCAAGCAGGTCCGCGAAGATGAAGACTTTGCTATTTTCGGAGAAATGACCTTTGACTTCACCGACAAGTTATCCGGCACCGTTGGGGCAAGGTATTTTGAATACGAAAATTCCCTGTATGGTTTCAATGGTTTTCTGCGGCATTGCACCGGGCAATACGTTGATGGTGAGTTTGTTACGATCCCTGCAGATGAAGGCGGGGAAATTCAGTATCCCTGCTTCGACACCCGGATTCTAGATGATGTAGCCAAGGGTGATGACTGGGCCTTCAAGGGCAACCTTGAATACCGCATTGATGCCGACAAGATGGTTTATTTCACCTATTCCGAAGGCTTCCGGGCTGGTGGCGTAAATCGCGCACGTGTTGAAGGCATCCCCAAATACGAGCCTGATTTTGTTACCAACTACGAGTTTGGCTGGAAGACGACTCTGGCGGGTGGTGCAGTTCGGTTTAATGGCGCGATATACTTGCTTGATTGGGATGATTTCCAGTTTGGCTTCCTCGACTTTACCATTTCCAACCTGACCATTGTTCAGAATGTCGGTAACTCCCAAACCAAGGGTGTGGAATGGGATTTGACCTGGGCGATGAATGATAGCAACACGCTGACTTTCGCAGGTTCATACAACGACGCCACGCTCCAGACCGGCTTTTGGCGCAGCCAGGATGATGAAGATGCTGGTCTGCCAGCAAACGCACCAAAGGGTACTCCCATGCCTTATGTGCCGGAGTTACAGTTGACCGGTATCTGGCGAAGCAATTTCGATGTGGGTTCCATGCCCAGCTTTTTCCAGGTCGCTGCTGCCTATACCGGGTCACGCTGGAATGACCTGGACACGCTTAATGTCCCTGCAAGGCAAAAGATGGGTTCCTATACCCTGGTGAATCTTTCTACGGGCATTGAAAAAGACAACTGGACGCTGTCCCTGTACGTCAACAATTTGTTTGATGAGCGGGCAGAAATCGATATTGAAGACCCGGGTTATGGTAGTGGTTTACCGAACCTTGTGCGTCCGCCGGGACATGCTTGGACCACCCTTACTAACCGGCCACGGTCGTTTGGTATCCGGTTCGGTCAGAGATTCTGATCCTGTAATGACAAACCGCGACTGACATCAGTCAGTCGCGGTTCTTTATGTTCAGGAGAAGGTGAGAGAAGGTGAGACCGCGTAGCGGTCGAGAGACTGGCCTGGGCCATGTACGGCGCGATTGTTTCAGTGTCGCACGGCATATCGGGGTGCGGCGCGAAGCCTCTCAGGTACGACGTGACTACATGATTAAATCATTTAGTCCCGAATAGCTCCACTTCAAAAATCAAAGTAGCATCAGGCGGTATGACTCCGGCTCCTTTTTCACCATAGGCAAGTTCCGGTGGAATCAGGAAAACGAAAACACTACCGGCTGGCATCAGTTGAATACCCTCGGTCCAGCCTTTTATTACTTTAGTCAGCCTGAATTCAACCGGCTCGTCCGAGCCAAACGAACTATCGAACTGCCTGCCGTCAAGTAGCAGGCCACGATAATGTACTTTTACGGTGGTCTTTCGCTTGGGTTTACGGCCATTTCCAGCAATCAGAATCTTGTATTGAAGGCCTGAGCTTGTTTCGATGGTTTCTCTTTCTATATCATTCCAATATTGCATGCCGGCCGGAACCGTAGGTTTATCGTCGCTGATTTTGTTCTGTGCCAATACGTCAGAGACCACAAATAATATAAAAACCATGAAAGTTGCGACGTAACTTTTATACTTCAATTGCATATTTTTATCCTTAACAAGCTTTTAAGCCTTAGTGCCTCCCCTTGACTGGATCAACCATTGTTAGCCACCGGAGCCGGTAAAAAAGGCCCGCGTATCAAAAATTCCCCGTAAACGTCTGATCTTGCCATTTTCAATATCGAATACATACGTGCCTTCAACATGTATGCCATTAACGACATCAAGTTCAGTCAGTGATGCAACTGCGCCATCCTCGATGATCATCCTGGTACCGCGAATATTCAAAATAAATGGTGCAGTTTCCTGTAAATGCTGCCGGACCTCAGCTTCCCCCTGCACTGGGTCAGGTGTAAGGGCACCGCTGTATTCAACATTCTCTGCAAGTGGTAAACGGCTGATATCATCGGAGTTTATGGCTTCATAAAACTGATCGACGATGGCCGCGATTTGTGATCTGTCGCTCAAGATATTTCTCCCTTTTTTATCGTGACACACAAGTGGCATATCAATGCGGAGTATAAACCACAAAAAAATATTGTGGTACGGGAGAGCCTGACGATTACCGTCAAGAACCAAACAGGGTCAGATTTGTTCTCGAACTTTATTTATAGGACTCGAACAATGCCACCATGAAATCCCAAACCTGACCGATGGATTCGATTTCGATCTTTTCCTCGGGAGAGTGGGGGCTCTTGATGGTCGGGCCGAAGGAAATCATGTCCATGCCATCGTATTTGGCGCCGATAATGCCGCATTCCAGTCCAGCATGGATCGCTTCTACGACCGGTTTTTTGCCAAAGCGCTTTTCATAGACATCCACGCAACGTGCAAGTAGTTTGGAGTCCATATTGGGCTTCCATGACGGGTAACCACCGCTGGATTCACCCTCGGCACCCGCCAGGCGGGCTACTGACTTGATGCGGTCAACCAGCAATGCCAGGCTGTCCATGTTGGAACTACGCTGGTTCGACAAAATGATCAGCTTGCCGTCTTCTACGTTGATCTTGGCCATATTGTTGGAGGTTTCCACCAGTCCGTCGATGTCCTTGGACATCTCCGCGACGCCGTGTGGATAGGCAAGAACCGTGTCGATAGCGAGACGCGTGGTAGCGGCACTCGCGGCCATTTGGTCGTTGTTCTCGGCGACCAGGGACAGGGTCAGGTTCGGATCTGTTTTAGCGTACTCAGTCTTCAGTTTTTTCTCCAGGTCCACGATGATGTTGTTAGCTGTTTCAGCATCGGTAGATGGAATGAGAAGGATGGCCTCGGCATCACGGGGAATGGCATTGCGTGCCGTGCCACCGATGACCGTGGAAATACGCACGTCGGTCTTTTTCGATAAAATGTGAATGCCCCTGAATAACAGTTTGAGGGCATTGGCACGTCCTTCGATGATATCTATTCCCGAGTGGCCACCGGCCATACCGCCCCCTACCAGTTTGAAGGCACTGTGGTCAGGCAGGCTCTCATCTACCATGAAGGGGAGTAGCAAACGTGCATCTTCTCCGCCGGCGCAACCGACCGTGAAAACGCCCTCGTCCTCGGAGTCGATGTTGAGTAACTGCTTGCCCTTGATGAAACCGGGCTGCAGAGATGTGGCCCCTGTAAGACCGGTTTCCTCATCGGTGGTAAATAGCAGTTCAAGAGGGGGATGACCCACCTTGTCGTCTGTGGCAGCTACCATGGCCATGGCAACGGCTATGCCGTTATCGGCACCCAGGGTCGTCTGGTTGGCCGTCAGCCAGCCATCGTCGGTGAAGACGAGTTCAATGGGGTCGTTGTCGAAATCGTGGCTGAAGCCCTTGGCCTTTTCGCAGACCATGTCCATGTGGCCTTGCAGAACCAGTGTCTCTGAGTGCTCGAACCCGCTTGATGCCGGCACCTCGATGAGAACATTAAGTGCCTCATCAGTGCGTGCTTCCAGGCCATTCTCGCTCGCCCAGTTCATCAGCCACGCGACTATTTTCTCCTCTTTTTTGGAGGGGCGGGGGATCTGGCTGATCTGTGCAAATGCGTCCAGGATTTTCTGCGTGTACTCATGATTAATGCTCATATTTGACCTCTTTTCAGGATGGGGGCCCATGACCCGCAGGTACATTACTCGAGCCTGCGACAAAGATAAATGACAAGGGTCAAGGCTTGCTCAGAGAGTTGATTTCCTACTTGAAATATGGAGATTTACGGATATGAATTTCCTGTCTACAGCCTTAGTCTGATTAAATGGAAACAGAAGAAATTTACCCGCATAAAAATGCCTGTCGAAAAACCTCTGGGCATGTATGATGGCCGCTGCCCAATTACAAATGCCCATATTCGAGATTTCTGACCAAACGATGAGCTCTATTCACGACACACTCCACCAGGTTTTTGGCCTGCAGGATTTCAGGCCTTTCCAGCAGGACATTATCGAGCAGGTAGTGGATGGCGGGGATGCTTTTGTGTTGATGCCCACGGGTGGTGGAAAATCTCTCTGCTACCAGCTACCGGCACTGCATCGCCCGGGCCTGGGTATCGTGGTTTCACCGTTGATTTCCCTGATGAAAGACCAGGTGGACGCGTTGCAGGCCAATGGTGTCAGGGCTGCCATGTATAACTCGACGCTGGATGCCCAGGAGGCAAGGTCGGTGCTGGCCCGACTGCACAACGGTGAGCTGGACCTGCTCTACGTGGCACCCGAGCGCATGATGCGACCTGATTTTATTGCCAGCCTTGAGCATATTCCACTGGCCTTGATTGCCATCGATGAGGCCCATTGCGTGTCACAATGGGGGCACGATTTCCGGCCGGAATACGCGGCACTTGGTGAATTGCGGGAATGTTTTCCGAATGTACCGTTTATTGCACTGACAGCAACCGCCGATCCCCAGACCCGTGACGATATTGTCAATGTGCTTGGCTTGCACAGGGCACAGTTGTTCACAACCAGCTTTGACCGTCCAAATATACGTTACACGGTGCTGGATAAACACCGTCCCCAAAGTCAGCTGAAACGGTTTCTGCATAACAGGGGCGACAGTTCCGGTATCGTTTATGCCCTGTCGCGAAAGCGGGTAGAGGAGGTCGCCGCTTTTCTCTGCGAGCAGGGATTTTCAGCCGCCGCCTACCATGCTGGACTAAGCGCCAATACACGCAGGGAAGTGCAGGAGCGTTTCATACGCGATGACGTGTTGATCGTGGTTGCAACGGTGGCCTTTGGCATGGGCATTGATAAACCCAATGTGCGCTTTGTGGTGCATTACGACCTGCCTCGACACATGGAGGGTTATTACCAGGAAACAGGCCGTGCCGGCCGTGATGGCCTGGCGGCAGATGCCCTGTTGTTATTTGGTCTGCAGGATGTGGCCACCGCCCGGTATCACCTGGAACAGAACGGAAATGAAAACCAACGCCGTATCGACTCGCATAAGCTGAATTCAATGGTGGGTTTCGCCGAGAGCCTGACCTGCCGGCGGCGCGTTTTGCTGGGTTATCTTGGCGAGCAAATGGAAACGGACTGTGGCAACTGTGATATTTGCCTGGACCCGCCGGATCGATACGATGCCACCGAGGCGTCCCGTAAAGTCCTGTCGTGTGTGTACCGCGTGGGTCAGAGTTTTGGTATCCGACACGTGGTGGATGTTTTGCGTGGTGCGGATAATGAACGGATCCGCAAGTTCAGCCATGAGCAACTTACCACCTATGGTATCGGTATGGAGTACAGTTCGGCGGAATGGGTATCCATCGTGCGCCAGTTGATCCATCGTGGTTACCTGATCCAGGATATAGCCACCTTCTCGGTTCTGAAGTTGACGCCACAGGCATTACATTTGCTGCGGGCTGAAGAAACACTGCAGCTGGCCCGGCCCCGTGTACAGGAAAAACACCGGAAAAAGAAAAGAAAATCCGGCCCGATCGCTGAGCTTGGTGAAGATGACCTGCGCCTGTTCGAAACCCTGCGGGAGTTACGCAAGCAACTGGCGGTGGAGCAGGGCGTACCCCCTTACGTGATTTTTGGTGATACCGCACTGGTGGAAATGAGCCGTGAACGGCCATCCAGCGAGGAACAGTTTCTCGAGATCAACGGCGTAGGGCAGGTCAAGCTGGAGCGTCACGGCAGTACTTTTTTAGAAGCAATTGCCTGCGACGAGGCCTGATAGCCAGACAATCAAGCGAGATTTGACAGTCGTGAGCCTGTCATTTGTACTTCCGGTTCAGTCACACCGGTTGAGTCGGGAACCCCAGCGCAATCCAGCGGAAGAGTCCGCCCGTCAGGTTGGCCACCTGGGTGAATCCGGCTTTTTCCAATATCAACGCCGCCTGTGCCGAGCGTGCACCGGCTGGGCATACTGCTATCACGGGCCTGGATTTGGGCACATCCGGTAAGCAATCACGCA
>PVMK01123105.1_pt1 | contig 15557 bp, 15 predicted proteins | sample 1853481 | NCBI WGS metagenome assembly PVMK01 (sample SAMN08533507, study PRJNA380276) | Marine sediment metagenome, whole genome shotgun sequencing project.
TGCTGTAAAATAAAACCAAAACACAGTGCAATTAAGTCATTCAAACGCCAATCTGAACTGAATCAGGTTTCTGGCGAATTGAATTACATATAAGAAATGCCGATTATATTAAGGTATCTAAATGGCAACTACGGCTATACACATTCAAAGGGTTTCCAAGGTTTACAACCCGACAAGCCCTCAAGCGGTTCAGGCACTTGACGCTGTATCTCTCTCCATTAATGACAATGAATTTTTTACCCTGCTCGGTCCATCGGGTTGCGGCAAGACGACATTGTTACGCCTGATCGCGGGTTTCGAGCAGGTAACGGGGGGAGAAATTCTGCTGTTCGAAGAAGGTATTGAAAATTTAGAACCGAGCCAGCGGCCGGTGAACACGGTTTTTCAGCACTACGCCCTTTTCCCCCATATGACCGTCGCCCAGAACGTCGCTTATGGGCTTGAACGATTGAAAAAGCCCAAAGATGAGATCAGGCAAACGGTCAACAAAGTTCTTTCCCTGGTTAAACTAACCGAACTGGCCAACAGGCGTCCCAGTCAAATGTCAGGCGGACAGCAACAGCGTGTCGCCCTGGCCCGGGCACTGGCCCCAAGTCCGAAAGTTCTGCTGCTCGATGAACCACTATCGGCACTCGACCTCAAACTCCGCCAGGCCATGCGTGAAGAACTCAAGCAGCTTCAAAAAGAAACCGGCATTACATTTGTGTTCGTCACCCATGATCAGGAAGAAGCGCTCGCCATGAGTGACCGAATTGCGGTTATGTCAGATGGTGAGGTGCAGCAGATTGGCACGCCAACGGAAATTTATGAACACCCGGTCAATCGATTTGTCGCTGACTTTATTGGTGATACAAACTTTATCGACGGCGAGATCATCTCCGTCCAGGACGACCTGGTATCCTGCCGCATCGGTGCAAATACTATATTTGAAGCGGAGAACAGCGGCAATCACAAGCCTGGTGACCAGGTCACCCTGTTCCTGCGCCCAGAAAAGATAACACTCACGCCTGATGCACAGATAGTAAACGGCGAATCTCATCAGGGCAAAGTTACCAATATTATATATCTCGGCAATCAGGCTTTACTTAGCGTGGACCTGGGCAATGACATCGAGCTAACGGCCCAGACTCGCCCCCGTGAGGATGGAAACCTTCCCTTTGCGATCGGCGACTCGTTGTTCGTTGAATTCTCAAAACGCGCCCTGCGAGTGCTGGCAAAATGAGTCACTGGCTCCCCACTAGCCCATCATCCCGGCGGTGGTTGGGACTTGCACCCACCTATATCGTGATCGGCATCTTCATGCTGGTACCGATGGTCATTATGGGGGTGTATTCCTTTATGGAAGCCAACCCCTACGGTGGCGTTAAACCCGTGTTTTCAACGGCGGCCTATGTTCAATTGGCATGGGAATATGACCTCGATGAAAACCTGGTCTTCAACCCTGGCTATATTAATATTATCTGGCGATCAATCCAGCTTTCGACCATGGCAACCGTGATCTGTCTTATTTTTGGTTTCCCGGTAGCCTATTACATTACGCTGCAACCAGAGAACCGCCGGAATTTCTATATTTATCTGATCACCATTCCGTTCTGGACCAACTTGCTGATCAGAACCTTTGCCTGGATCATTATTCTCGGCCGTAACGGGGTAATCGAATTACCGCTATTGAAACTTGGCATTATCGAACGCTCGCTGGGAATGATGTATTCCGATGGTGCTATCGCCATCGGCCTGACATACAGTTATCTGCCGCTCATGGTTCTACCGATCTACGCCAGTCTTGAAAAACTGGATTTCCGACTATTGGAAGCTGCAAGCGATCTATACTCTTCGCGCCTGGAAATCATGACCAAGATTGTCATCCCATTGAGCAAACCTGGAATTATCGCCGGCTGCATTCTGGTTTTCATACCCTGTCTCGGTGCTTTCATCGCACCAAACCTGCTAGGTGGCGGTAAAAAGCTGATGCTGGGTAGCCTGGTCCAGTTTCAGTTTGCCTCGGCCCGTAACTGGCCCTTCGGATCAGCCCTTTCCATGCTCATGCTTGCCGTCGTCGTAATTGTATTAATTCTCTATGCACGTGGAGCGAAAAAACGTGAAATGGGGGCGGAATCATGAGTGATAAATTAATTCACCCCGCCAGCAAACGCAAGATCCTGCCTGTGGGACACTATCGAGGCCTTGGCCTGTGGAATATCACTTTCCTGATATTCCTATATATGCCGATCGCTGTGCTGATTTTCTATTCCTTCAACGATAACCGCATGGTGATGATTTGGAGCGGGTTCAGTGTTCACTGGTATATAAAGGCATTCAATAACGTAGCCATTCAGGATGCCGTTCTGAACTCCCTGATCGTCGCCTTTTTTGCAACCGTAATTTCCACCGCAATCGCGACCATTGGCGCCCTGGTGCTTGCCCGCGGCGGTAACTTCAGGGGTAAAACCATGTCAATGGGGCTAATCACGCTGCCGCTAATGGTACCGGAAATCGTCACGGCTGTTGCCATGCTAATTTTCTTCGCGGCTATAGGTATGAATTGGGGCCTTGGAAATGTGATTATTGCCCATGTGACATTTTGCATCCCCTTTGCCTTCATGCCCATCAGGGCACGTCTGGAAGGCATGGATACATCGCTGGAGCAAGCTTCGCGTGATCTTTATGCATCGGAGTGGGAAACATTTCGGTTTATCACCGTGCCCCAGTTGATGCCGGGTATCATCGCCGGCGCGATGCTGGCATTCGTTATTTCCATGGATGACTTTATCATTACGCTGATGGTCAGCGGCGCGGGCTCGACCACACTGCCGGTATACATATACAGCATGATTCGTCGTGGTTTAACACCGGAAATCAACGCCGTATCGACCTTGCTATTATTATTTTCGGTAGCTATTGTAACGGCTTACTGGATCGTATCAAACAAGACACAGACTGAAACTGTGCATTAATCTATATCAACCAACCAGAAGAGGTAAGTTTAAATGAAACGCATTTTATCAACTATAGCCGCAGCCATCCTGGCGCTATCGGCAGGCATGGCCCAGGCGGCCGGCGAACTGTTTATCTATAACTGGACGGAATATACACCGCCGGAACTGATCGCAAAATTCGAAAAAGAAACCGGCATCAAGGTTACCATCGACACCTATGATTCCAATGAAACCCTGCTCGCCAAACTCCAGGCCGGCGCGACTGGTTATGACCTGGTCGTACCCAGTCAGAACTTCGTTCCGATTTTTATCAGCGAAGGCCTGATCCAGAAAGTCAACGTCAGTGGCATGTCGAACTTCAAAAATATCAAGGAACGCTGGCGCAACCCGGCGTGGGATCCAAAACAGGAATATTCCGCGCCCTGGCAGTGGGGTACTACCTCCTTCTCCTACAACAGCGAGACCTATTCAGGCAAGGGTGAGTCTCTAAAAGAATTCTTCGAGCCAAATGAAGAAGCCTCTGGACGTGTCAGCGCCTTCCAGACCCCGGATGAAGTCGTCAACCTGGCCAACATTTATCTTGGTTTGCCATTCTGTTCCGAGGACCCCAGGGAAATGAAGAAAGTCCAGGACCTGCTGGTCGCCCAGAAAGAACACATCATCGCCTATAACTCTGAGACCATGAGTGACATGCTGGCAAGTGGTGAAGCGGTGATGACCAACCACTGGAGCGGGTTTTCCAGGCTCGGTCGCCTGGCCGGTGCACCAATCGTCTATGCCTACCCGAAAGAAGGCGTGATTGGCTGGTACGATAGCCTGGTTGTGCCAACTAGCGCCAATAACGTCGAAAATGCCAAAATATTCATGAATTTCATGATGGATCCGGTGAATATGGCGATGCTGACGGTTAACCAGGGTTACGGCGATTCCATAATAGGCTCTTCTGCATATTACACGGAAGAACTAAAAGCCGCACCGGAGGTTAATCCTCCCTCCGATGTGCCGGTTGTTTTCGCGACAACCTGTTCACCCAAAGCCCAGTCCCTGATCGACAAGGTCTGGACCAAGGTAATGCAGTAGAAATCATCTGACTTAACAAGACATGTGCGGAGCCGCGGTTGCAAGACCCGGCTCCGTTTTTTTATAGATCTTGTTCGGCCGTTTCGATATACACGACCATCACACAACCGGTTTCGGTATGCGATGAATGTTCCGTTCCCTTTTTTAACCATACCAGATCGCCTTCTCTATAAACCGTACCGTCGTTTTCAATCAGTTCACCACTGAGAATTAAAAACTCCTCGTTATTGGTATGCAGGTGCGGGTTAGTGGTTGATCCAGGATCCATTTTGTAAATGTGAAAACCAACACCGTTTGGTTTACTGGTATCGTGTTGTAAAGAACTACTGGGGTGTATTTCACCATTTTCCGAAACCCAGGGCTGAAACTCGGCCTCGTGGATATTGAGTACTTTACGTTCGTCTTTGCCCGTTGGTTTCATAGATGTGCCTGGCTCATATTTGTGATTTTGATAGGGATATTTGATTGTGACATGCCATCATTGAAAGGTATTCCCGGGTAACGGCGTTTCGAAATTTTATTGCAACCAGTCCCGTACTTTATTAAAAATATCACTATCGGATTCTGCCAGCCGATTAATCACGTCGTAATGATCGACTCCGGGCTCGATAAATGCCTCAATATGAACTTCAGGGAATTCCCATCGCTCGACAAACTGATCCATTTGCCACCGGAATTGCCCTGTTTCAGCACCGCCAAGCGTAACCAGGATCGGTGCTGCAGTTGATGGCTGGAAAAATTGAGGACTATTTTCATGCGCGCATGATGCATTCATTCCGAGCGCATCATTGATTGTCGTATGGCGCAGCGGCTCGAGCTGATATAAACCGCTAATCGGAATTCCCGTTTTCACCAGAAAAGCTGGAACATCAGTTGAAATCCGGCTCCAGTCGGTCGCAAGCATCATCGCCGTCAATTGTCCGCCGGCCGAATGACCGCAGAGATTGATACGCTCGGCCGAAACGCCCAACGGCCTCGCATTTCTCCACAACCAGACCATTGCCTTGCGAATCTGGCTCACGATCGAACTCATGTTGGTATGCGGGCAGAGTTGGTAACCAATCAGGGCTACATCGACACCAGACCTGACGAAGGCGTCGGCAATAAAACTGAACCAGCTTTTATCACCTCGCTGCCAGTAGCCGCCATGAATAAAAACCAGCAGAGGAGCTTTGCTGTTGCCGCAGCGAAACAGGTCTATCCTGTCTCGCGGTCCCTGATCATAAGCGCAATCGAGCCGCGAGTCGGCACGAGTTCGGAATTCTTCACTGCGTCTTATCCATTCTTTTAGAAGGGTCTGGAAATCAGGCCGGGACAGGCTTAGGTTGTACCCCTGTTCCAGCTCTGAATCTACCGGAAACTCTCTATCCATCAGCAATCTATCTTCAGCTTCCAGTCAGACCAGGGATCAGGCTAACCGAACAATGCACTAAAACGTAAACCGCGCACCTATATGTATCCGGTCATCGTCAAGCCGAATGCCATCTTTTTCTTTTGTATCTACTTCTAATCTTCTGAATCCGATAAATGCGGTTGTCTGGGGTAACACCTCTATTTGATAACCGAGGGTAAAGTCTAGAACCTCTTTGGTATCGGAAAAACTGGTGATGTCTGGAGCCCAGTTTCCATTAAGATAAATTGCCATCGGCATTGTACCGGGGAAGGTATATCGAACTTCGCCGCTTATCGCCAGGGCTAAAATATTTGCGCTCGGATTATCCAGGCTTCCCACGTAAAATTTTGCACCTACTCCCAGGCTAACCGGATTTTGTTCTGAAGGTGGTCGTAATTGCAGCAGGCTTACCTGTCCCAATACATCGCTGTCATCGTTATAAAACAAAGAGAAAGCCAAGTCTGCCCCGCCCCAGCCGATCATGCTGGAATCTGATCGAAACGTAAACTGGGCAGTATCTTTACTCAGCGCAAGCTCCAGATCGTTAGCGTGAAGCTGGCTCGATAAACCGTAAAAAATGAGTGCGAGGGTAGTTAAACGTAACATTTTCATAGGTATTAGACGTCTAAAGAAGGTGCGCCGATAATACCACAGCGACATCAATTTTGATGTGCCTGAAAAATGTTTTTTAGACTTTACGAGAACTAAATAATGCGGGGCCTGGCCGACAGTTAGTTAGACTTTCCGACTGGTTAAATAGCGGCGTTACTCTGGCGGATTCACGAGCCAGGGGGCTATCCAGCCAACGAATAACTGGTGCCCATTGATCCCTGTCAATTTTAATTCGGTGCGAACTAATTTCCTGGACACCAATGCCCAGTTCTACCGCTTTGGTATATAGCTGGGTATCGCGAAGGCTGGAGATGAAGGGGGTATTCAGGCTAAATAGAAACCGTTCCAGGGAGTGATACATAACGGTGTGTTTACGAACCCGGTTAGCAATTACAGCAACACGAATTACTTTATTCCGTGTCCTGCAGGTGGTCAGCAAATCCTCGATGAACTTGGCAGTGGCATGAATATCAATTGGCGAGGGTAATACAGGAATTAGTACCGAGTCATTGGTTTGAAACAATGCAACCAGTTCCAGCATTTCTATTCCGGCGGGTGTATCTATTACCGCAACGTCGGTCTCCGGCGGGACACGTAATTGCCAGGACCGGGTCAGACGATGATCAGAATTTTTTGAGGCATCGACACCATGAATCAAATTCTCCGTCTGCGGACGACGATCAATCCAGGCTAACGATGATCCCTGCCTGTCATGATCAAACAAGCGCACATTTAAATTCTGACTGGCATAGTGTGAGGCAATATTGGTGGCTATAGTGGTTTTACCACAGCCGCCCTTTACGTTTGCAATTAGTATTCTTTGTAAATCCACAGCCTAAATTCTAGGTGATATCTACAATAATTCCATTTTATTTGTCCTCTTTGGACCCTTACTCCGCAAACTAAGGCTACTTGTGACCGATTATTGATGAACCCAGGCCCGCTATCTAACAAAATCAGGCTTTTGTTGGGGAAACCGAAGATAATTTAATGCTTTTTCCTGGCCTGTTTTTTTACGGGTGACCGGTTTTTGTGCTGGTTACTAGCTGGTTTTCTGCGCTTATCCGCATACGGATTTTGACCCGACTTCAATTCAATACGTATTGGCGTCCCCTTCAATTTAAGCCTGTTGATAAAGAAACTTACCAGGTAACGTTGATAGACACTGGGTAAATGTTCTGTCTGACTTCCGTGAATCACGATTACGGGCGGATTTCTGCCGCCCTGATGCGCATAGCGTAACTTAATTCTGCGCCCGTTATGTAGCGGCGGGTTATGCTTGAATACCGCCTCTTCAAGCAGATCGGTCAAATGGCGGGTATTTATATCCTTGAAAGCCGACGCGTAGGCTTGATCTATTGAAGTCATCATCTCCCCGACCCCGGTACCATGCAATGCTGAAATAAAGTGCCGGGCCGCAAACGACGCGAAAGATAGCCTGCGCAACAGGGTTTTTTTATTATAGTCGCGCTGTTCAGGCTCGAGTCCATCCCACTTGTTTACCGCTATAACCAGAGCCCGCCCGCTATTTATAGCAAACCCTAACAGAGTCAGGTCCTGATCGGTTAATCCATCACGCGCATCGATTACGAGGACAACAACGTTGGCTTTTTCGATAGCTTCCAGGGCCTTTATCGCACTGAATTTTTCGACAACTTCATGCACCTTACCACGCTTGCGAACGCCCGCCGTGTCGATCAGGGTGTAATGTTTTCCACGGCGTTCGAAGGGCACAGAAATGGTATCCCTGGTGGTGCCGGGCTGATCGAAGGTAACCACCCTTTCTTCACCCGCTAAGCGGTTAATCAGCGTCGACTTGCCAACATTGGGGCGGCCGATGACGGCGATCGAAGGTCCTTTAGCCTTATCCTGTTCCGGCTGTTGCTCTGGATAGTTTCCCAGAACCAGATCGAGCATCGGTTTGATGCCTTTTCGATGCGTGGAAGAAATCAACTGGATGCGGGGGAATCCTAACGCATAAAAGTCCGCCTGGGCCCTGTGCGGATCAATACCATCGACTTTATTGATCACGATACAGGTCGATTTTCCGGATTTGCGCACCAGTTCAGCGATCACCTCGTCACCACTGGTGATACCGTCCCGGGCATCAACCATGAACAGGACTTCATCGGCTTCCTCGAGAGCTAACAGGGATTGGCGGGCCATTAAATCGTCCAGGTCCTGCTTTACTCCGCTTAAGCCGCCGGTATCAACAACGATGAATTTCCTGGGCCCATGTATGCCAATCCCATACTGACGATCACGTGTTAGCCCTGGTTCGTTTGCAACAATCGCATCCCGACTTCGAGTTAAAACGTTAAACAGGGTCGATTTTCCAACATTGGGACGGCCAATCAATGCCACTACTGGGATCACTATCGATATCCTTTACTCATGTTATTTTCGCGAAATATCAGGATCGTTAGCCCGTGACCTGGCATAGGTTTTAAATTGTCGATCATCCAGGCGAACGTTGGTCAATACACCATCACTATCGATAACAATAACGCTGTCCTGCCATATCAACGGCTTCGCAATATGACGATTTTGGGTGGGGCGAACCCGACCCAGTAAGGAGCCTTCCGACTTGTCGAACAGGTGCAGGTAACCTTCGAAGTCGGCAACCACTAACTTGTCACCGACGATTAGCGGGGCGGTAATCTTGCGTGCATGCAGCACTTCCTGTTTCCAAAATGCACTGCCTGTTCTACGGTCGATGGACCAGATATGACTATCGTCACTACTGAGATACAGGGCCTCGTCATCGGCGTCGATAGACTGGTAGCTGGAAAACTCACGTGACCACAAAACGTTGCCATCTATTGCCTGAATTGCCGCCAGCCTGCCCTGATACGAGCTTATATATATGCCCCCATCCCTGAGAATAAACTGGCCATCCAGGTCTACCAGCCGTTCAATTTCTGTACGTCCGCTAGGATTACTAACGGTGGTTTGCCACACGGTTTGTCCATTTTCACGATTGAAAGCGGATATCTTGCCATCATCAAATCCTGCAATGACGAGTTCACCCTGCACCAGGGGCTGGCTATTACCAGTCAATGATAACGCCGGCACCCGGCGAGACACCGTCCACTGAATACTACCGTCCAACAACGAAAGGGCCGATAGTTTACCATCCACTGTGCGTACAAATACCTGTTGCCCGGAGACTACCGGAACCGCTCGAACCTCACCCCTTAATCTTATCGACCACCTTAACTTCAGGTTTTTGTCTTCAATATCGTAGGCGTTTAAATCACCATTTTTTGAACTGGCTATGATGACGCCCTCGGCACCCGAAAGCCCGGTAATTGATGCCAAACGCGTAAAAGAAATCCATTTTAGGCGCCCATTTTTAGCATTGATACTACTCACCATACCTTCTGTATCTATGCTGTAAACAGTATCCTGAATCAGCAACGGCCGCATATTATACGATGCAGTATCGATGCCGGCCCCGGTTTCTACTTTCCATTTCGTATACAGCGGTATTGCTTGTTCTATTTTGGTCAGGGGTGCCGGCGGTTCACTATTATCTTTGCTGCTACAGGCTAGCTGCAACAGCGAAATGCCAATGATTACCAGTATCAGTACCCGATTTAGCATGACTTATCCGGCAGCCCCGAGGTCGTCAATTTTTTGTTGGATAAATTCTCTACTCGCCGGTGCCGGCTCCCCACCTTGGGCCTTTCGATAAGCGCTAACGGCCTCGCTTCGATTACCCTGACTGGCATAAATATCTCCTTTCAATTCTTCGATCTCGGCGTTAAAGGCCGATGGGAACTCAACTGCAAGTGTAGCCAGTGCCTGATCCGGTTGCGCCAGTTGTAGCTGCACCGCGGCCAATCGCTTGCGCGCCAGATATCCCAACGGGCTGGCCCCGGCTGTGCCAACAATTTGTTGCAGTTGCTGTTGTGCTTGTTCATATTCTTCACCCGCGACAAAATTACGGGCGAGCGCGAACCTGGCAAGCGTGGCATATTCCGTGCCCGAGTAATCCGCAATCAGAATTTCTGCCTGCTCGACAATATTGCTGCTATCACTGGTTTCAAGCGCTTTCACCATTTCCGTAAAATGGACTGAAGCCGCCACCGCAGTAGCTTCTCGTTGATCTACCCAGTAGCGATAGCCAAACAGGCCTACCACGCCAAGAACCAGGCCGGTAATCACTGCACGGCCATTTTCTTGCCACCATTTTTTTAATTTTTCGACCTGTTCTTCGTCGGTTTCCATAGTTGCCTCTAAATATTAATTTCATTACTAACGGACTGATATTAACGGACTGATACTAACGCTGAATCATTTCTACCAGTCTATCGTTTAAATCGGCCTGCGGAATCTCAATCTGCTCGGTGTCTTCACGTAAAAATTTAATGCTTACCGTAGCCGCTTCAATTTCAGATTCACCCAGGATTAACGCGATTTTTGCACCCGACCTGTCGGCTTTGCGTATTTGACTCTTGAAACTACCCCCGCCGGAATGTACCAGCATTGACAACCGTGGCATTTGATTACGCAAGGATTCAGCAAGTTTTTGCGCGACTCGCACAGTGTTCTCACCACGGATCAGCATATACACATCGCAGGGTTTAACCCTATTTGCCTGATTTTGATCAATCAGCATGGCAATGATTCGTTCACAACCCATCGCAAAACCAGCCGCGGCGTTCGGCCTGCCGCCCAATTGCTCAACCAGCCCGTCGTACCGACCACCGGCACAAACGGTTCCCTGGGCTCCGAGGGTATCGGTGACCCACTCAAATACCGTATGAGAGTAATAATCCAGACCCCGGACGAGCCTGGGATTGATCTCATATGAAACACCGGCATAATCAAGAATATCCCTCAATTCGGAGAAATGATCACTGGACTGTTGATCGAGGTTATCAATCAACCGGGGCGCGCCATTAATGAGCGTCTGCATATCCGGGTTTTTACTATCGAGTATACGCAGTGGATTGGACTCGAGCCTGCGCTGGCTGTCTTCATCCAGGGACTGGTAGCTGTCCTTAAAATAGACAACCAGTAATTCTCTAAATTCGTTTCGGCACTCACTAGTACCCAGGCTATTGATTTGCAATTCAATATTACTGAGACCGAGACGATTCCAGAAACGGGCGGCGAGAAATATTAATTCAGCCTCTATATCGGCTCCAGCCATGCCAAATGTCTCGGCACCCAATTGATAAAACTGGCGATATCGGCCTTTCTGGGGTCGTTCATGGCGGAACATGGGACCGCAATACCAGAGCCTGTGTTGTTGATCATTCAGCAATCCATGCTCAAGGCCCGCTCGCACAACACTGGCTGTATTTTCAGGGCGCAGACTAAGACTATCCCCGTTTCGGTCTAAAAAGCTGTACATTTCTTTTTCGACAATATCGGTAACTTCACCGATAGAGCGTTGAAACAGGGCAGTTTTTTCGACAATTGGCGTGCGAATCTGCTGATACCCGTATGATTCTGCGAGCGCACGGTAACTATCCTCGAGCTGGTTCCAGACAGGCATGTCGACCGGCAGAATATCATGCATTCCACGAATCACCTGGATTTGATCACTCATGGTTTATCCGGGCCACTCAATAAAGTTAGCAGCGAAATTCTGATGAAGTACGGCTGAATCATTTTGTTAACAGGCATAGGTAGCGAGTCTGTGTATTGAAAAGCTATCACCAGGTGTTCCCGCCCTGCTAGCCTCCAATTATTAACCTTACGGTATTGTCATCCCTGGCTCGGCTGATCAGATCAACCTCTTCGCCATTGAAAGTAACTTCAACGCCGTAACCATTGCCAAAGAAAACCGTGAATGGCGCCTTGCCCGTCAGGTTAAACTTCTGGTTGGCGCGTATTAGCGTATATAACAAGCGGTGTCCATTGGCATCACTAATTTCAACCCAGCTATCCGCATTAACCACTATTTTTAGCTGGTCCGATCCTGCCGGGGACATGCGCGTTGTTGCATCGGATAATACAACAGGAGCGGGGACTTCCGACTCCTGCGGTTGCTCTACTTCCCTTTCCAGCCGGGATTGTTCAGAATCAATCGACTCCGGTAATTCATCCGCAGCCACCGTGGCAACTTTATCTGGTTCTGGCTGTGCCGGCATTGCCTCCGACTCTGACTCAGGCCCTGGTTCTACCTGCGTTAAAGCATTGCTATCGACCGGCTCTTCAATTGTATCCGGCAACGGTTCCTGAGCCTCTGTCGTTGTCGCCAAAGCTTCTATTGAGGTCCGGTTTTCGATTGTAGCCTCGGTGACTGGTTCGATCGCGATGCCGGCTGGTTCATCAGCAATCTCCACCGCTCGAACTTCGCTCGACGTCTGAGCATCAAGCGAAACTAAATCGGTCTGGGTCTGATACTTATTCCACCACCAGATCGCGAATAATACGGCGAGTCCGATAATGACCAGATAAGTGATTAACTTGACGCGCTTGTCCGATGTCGAAATTTCCGGGGTAAGGTTACTGATAGAACTAATCGGCGGATCTTCATCCGAGTAAAATTCTGCGTACTGCTGAATCATTTCGTCTTCGTCGAGTGAAACGATTCGCGCATAGGCTCGCAAATAGCCTTTGACAAAAATGGGGGCGGTAATATCGTTGAAGTTATTTTCTTCGATCGCTTCGACGATATCATTACTCAAATGCATGCGAGAGGCTACATCTTCGATCGAAAGGCCCATCTCTATTCTACCGACCTGCAACCGGTCACCCGGCCCACGACTACTGGACATGATATCGTCTTCCCCCGAGGTTTTTGGCATGGTCATTTTATTGTAAATCCAGCCAGGTCGCATACTCATCCGATAGCGGGAAATTTGCCTCCAACCTGCGGGCAAGGTCTTCGGCATTCCAGGTATCGCCCAGATCGAGATCTGCCCTGATTGCCAACCAGAGGCTTTTCGCAGTTGGTTTCGTAACCCGGTGGTAGTGCTGCATCAGTATTTTGGTGCTTTTAAAGTTTTGATCCTCGAAAAATAATCCGGCCGAGGTAATCAGCGCAATCGGGAAATTACTATTTGCGGCCAATGCCTTGCGTAAATAAGTTTTCGCCCTGTCGGTTTCTTTAATCCGGATCAGGCACAAGGCCGCATTAGTGTAGGCAAATTCCGGTGTTGAATATAATGGATTCTCCAACGCGAGCAAGAAATAGGCCTCTGACTCGGCTTCCCGATTACTCCGGCATAAGAAGGCGCCATAATTATTAGCGGCCTGAGAATCACTCGGATCCAGTTCAGTCGCAATTTTAAAATGCTTTTCCGCCTTCTCCTTTTGCAGCAAGCGATCCTGTAACATGGCGTAGGCATTGTGTGCGGAAGCCGATTTGGGATTCTGTTTCAGGGCCTTCGTCAGTTTTTCGTTTGCCACCACCATATTGTTTTGCTCTAAATAACCGATGCCCAGTTGCACATTGATTTTACTCGCCGCCTCGTAATTTTCTTCGGCAGGATCGACCGTGACGCAAGCCGACAATAACAGCGCGATTGAACCAATTAACCCGAGCCTAGTGTACATTCGTTACTCCTGTGATTGCTTCCAGACTTAATTGATACTTCTGGCTTCTACGGCTCCTGTCCCTGAACTGGCCGACCAACTGCCCGCAAGCAGCGTCAATATCGTCTCCCCTGGCACGACGCGTAACCGTTATTATGCCCTTGCCTGCAACAAACTCGCGAAAACGATCGATGGTGGCTTTGTCTGAACACTCGTATATCGCATGCGGGTAAGGGTTAAAGGGTATTAAATTTAGCTTGCAGGGAATATCACCTATCAGTTTGGCCAGTTCCCTGGCGTGTTCAATTTTATCATTTACGCCTTTCAACATGACGTATTCAAAGGTTATTTTACGGCTCCTGTGTCCATCTATGTAGGACCTACAGGCACGCAATAACTCGTGAATGGGATATTTACGGTTAATCGGAACCAGTTCATTTCGGAGGGCGTCATTGGGCGCGTGTAATGAAACCGCGAGACTGACATCCGTGGTATGACGCAGTTTTTCCATCGCCGGCACCACGCCCGCTGTGCTAATCGTAACCCGGCGTTTACTCAAAGCATAGGCGTAGTCGTCGCACATCATATCGACCGCGGTCATTACCGCGTCAAAATTCATCATTGGTTCACCCATACCCATCATTACGACGTTGGTAACGCCCTGCTCCCTGCCTTCGGATCGCAAGATGTGGTGGATCAGATGCAACTGGCCGATTATCTCCGAGGTATCGAGGTTACGATTAAATCCCTGTTTTGCTGTTGAGCAAAAACTGCAATTCAGCGTACAACCCACCTGCGACGATATACAAAGAGTGGTGCGCGACTTTTCCGGGATCAGAACACACTCGATCGCGTTCTCGGCACCATCGACACTGAGCAACCATTTCCTCGTGCCATCATTCGATTTCTGACTCTCATCGATCTCGGGAAGAGTGATACAGGCCGTTTCGCCCAGTGTCTCACGCAAAGCCTTTGACATATCTGTCATCTGCGCAAAATCGATAACACCACGCTGATGAACCCATTGCATCAACTGCTTCGCTCGAAAAGGTCTTTCGCCTAATTCAGCGAAAAAAGTTTCCAGGCCAGTCCGATTCAGGTTGAGTAAATTAGTTTTTTCGGTAGTGGGCATTGAGTCTCAAACAGGGTTGATAGCAGAAACCTGCTGGTACTGCGTAATGAAATATATGATTGTTGTAAACCGCAATCTAATCACTTAGTTTAATCGGGTGATTTTACGCACTATTGCCTTCAAGTAGAAGCCAAAAGCAGGAAATATTACTTATTCCTCGAAGCCCGCCGCTTGAAAACAGGTTGTTCCGGCAATCCACTGATATATAATCCTGACCCTTGCAAGCTAACAATCAGAACCAGCAGCAGTTAGCGATGGCTTTAATCGACGACCTGGATGATGAACATGCAGTCCTGGCGCGAACTAATCGAATCTAGAATAGAACATAGCAGTGAGAAAAGCAGGCCAATACAATGAATTTCATAGAAACTCGCGGCAACGATGGCAGCCGACCAGAAAAGGTTGGTTTCGCCGAGGCCATCTTATCACCGGTTGCGTCCCATGGCGGGATCTTCAGTCCCGAAAATCTACCTAGATTCGACCAGGCGTTTCTTGAAAGCCAGCTATCGGCGTCTTACAAGTCACTCGCCCTTGCGCTAATCGCATTGTTCCATATCGATATTGACGACGCAACCCTGCAGCAGGCTGTGGATTTGTACGATCACTTTGATAACGCGCAAAATCCGGTTCAAGTAATTAAACTGCGCGATAATTTATTCGTCAGTGAACTCTATCATGGCCCCACCCGCGCATTCAAAGATATGGCCCTGCAGCCTTTTGGACTGATATTATCCAAGTTGGCAAAGCAGCAGGATCAACAGTATCTGATACTGACAGCTACCAGCGGTGATACTGGCCCCGCCGCTCTCGAGACTTTCAAGGAGCGGGATAATATCCGGGTCGTTTGCCTCTACCCCAGCGGCGGCACCTCTGATGTTCAACGCCTGCAAATGGTCACCGAATCTGC
>PVMK01168977.1_pt1 | contig 15556 bp, 17 predicted proteins | sample 1853481 | NCBI WGS metagenome assembly PVMK01 (sample SAMN08533507, study PRJNA380276) | Marine sediment metagenome, whole genome shotgun sequencing project.
TAGCCGATCAGCAGGCGCTTCCCCGCCGGGCTCGATTTGCTCCATGATGTTTTCAGGTACTTCTTCCGGCTCACCCTCGTCTTTGCGCCGCATGGCCTCTAGAATGAGCGGCTGCAAATCACTTCGTATTTTGTTTTCTTTTAAGGCACAGCCATTTTGTATGGACAAGTTCACCGCATCCCAGGAAAAAATTTCATGGGCCGCTGATTCGCCCTGTATGTTGTTTATTCTGGCATCCAGCAATTCACCATCATGAAAAAACAGAATGCCCTTTTTCCCTCCTGATTTTTCCTCCAGCCGAATCGTGCAGGTTTTCTGTTCCATCTCGATTAACTGCAAAAACATTCCGGATGAAATATTATGGAGCGTGCCGCCTTCTGATTCCTTTCGCAGGGTTTTCAAAATCTGGCGGGCAAGATTCTCGATTAAAAAGGGTTTGGCAATATATCCAACCGCCCCGCCTTCGCGCGCCAGCTGCTCCATTTCAGGTGTACTATAACCGGTAATAATAATGACCGGTATATCCGGATAATGCTCCATAATATGAGCCAGCAGCTCAAATCCGTCCATATTGGGCATTTTTAAATCAGTGACCACCAACGAAATAATATTTTGCTCGAGGCTCTTTAGGGCCTGCAGGCCGTCTTCGGCCAATGAAACCGCAAACGACTCCTGATATTTCTTAAAACCCTCTTTGAGGGCATGCAGCATTTCAGTATCGTCATCTACCAGCAGGACATTTTTAATCATCAGTCTTCCTCACTTTCCCGCGACCAGGAGGCTTTTTCGATATCGACGATTTTAATTCCGGCTACATAATCCATCGATTCATACTTTCTAATCCTACCTAATTTATCGGTAATATCATTCATTTTCTTGATCTGATTGTGGACTTTGACGATTTTGGGGTAAAACCGGTTATCCTTCTGTAATCCGGATAAAATTTCATTGATCAGGTTATTGATGATCGTCAGCGGCTGATTCAGTCGATGAGCGACTCCGCCGGCCATCTCCAGAACCCCCTGAAATTTTTCATTCCCGGCCCGTTCCTTTTGCTGGGTTATCATTCGAGTAATGATAATCCGGCTTTGATTCTCAACCGGTCCTTCTATCTTGGGCACTTCGGTGTCAAGATCAATGTCTGAGGTAATTTCCTTCAGAATGCCATCCAGATTAATGGCGATACCGTCATCATCCAGGATCGCTTTCGCCGTTATGGCGCACCATATCGGTGTACCATCTTTTTTCTTGAGGGCAACGGGAAGATCGTTAATACGGCCGGTTTGCATAACGGCATGAATAAGATTTCCACGATCTTTCTTGTTCCGGTAAAATTCAATCACGGGATAGTCGATCAGATCCAAAGCGGAGTCAAACCCAAATAAATCGGCAAAGGCGAAATTGCAATAAACGATTTTGCCTTCAATGGTCGTGCGAAAGATAGGCGCTGGAAGACTATCGAAGAATTCCGCATACCTTCTGGGCCGAATAATCTCCGGCATTTATCAAGTTTTCGCCAGCCATGAATCCATTCACATTTTAGATTTTGGATTTCGGATTTTGGATTTAGTGACCGACCAAATAACTGAGTATCAACTTCCAGCAGTTAAATCCGCAATCCAAATTCTAAATTCCAAAATCAAGGTGACTCCAATATTATCAAAAGGTTATATCATACATTGTCAATTCATCAGCGTATTCATCCGACCATAAATCCAGATTTTCAATCAGGGCGGAGAGCAGTCCCAAGTCCCGGGCCATCTCCGTTACCACCGCAACGACACCGTCAACCAGATCCCGATCACTGACCCGGCCTGAAAACGTAATTTTTTGTTCGGCATATTCAAATTCACCGGCAAACGGATCGAGAAAGGCAAAGCGGTCTGCATTTTCGATAAATTTTTGCTTTAGCAGCTTCTGAAAGTCAGCTTTCTTTTTCTTTTTTTTACGTACCACCTTCTCGAATATATTCAGCAATGCCTCCATCATCACAATTGCTGCTTCCGAGTGGTTAACCGCTTTAGCAACCGGTTCATTGTCGGTTTGGGCGTTCTTCAATGGAATCCGACAAACATTAAAAGTGCCGCCCAGTTCCTTGGTTTTCTGGATAAGCAGGTCTTGATTCTTTTTTGATGGGCTCGGAGTTCCGTTGCCCCAGGAATAAGACCCGCCCATGATTTTTCCGTTTATCAGAAAAATAAGACCGTTTTCCTTACCATTGCCGATGGTAATATCAATATAACCGGTCAGTTTTTCAGCGTTCATCTTTTTAATCAGGCCCTCAATGTCCGTAAATTCAGTACTGAGATCTTTATAGATTTTTTCCGCTGTCGGAATACTGGCCCAATAGTAAACTTCTTCAGGGCCGATTTGATAAATATTCACACTGAAATTATATTCGTCACCGGCTGCCAAAAGACGCTCAACAGCGTCATTGCCTGAAATTGAAATTTCTCTATCCTGGAAAAAACCACTCACCAGTTGGTCTTGGTCGAAAAAAATAACGCCCTCGGCTGCATGGGATTTAAAATAGATGCCGCCCGAGCCGATCTCACCCTGAAAATGCTCAAGCAATTTCCTGACGTCTAAATAATAGATATTTAAGTTTTCAAGCACCGGCTGCTGTCTGGGAATAACAACCATTTTTAATCCTCATCGATAAGATTCTTTAACAGGAGTAAAAGGCGATTTTACCTGCGGCGCCGTAATCGTTCAATTGACAGGCGGATACTCTCCTGCATTCTTGAAATCGCCTCGGCCAGTTCTCCGATTTCATCTCTGGATTGGGTTTCAATTTCGATCTCAAGATCTCCGATGCTGATCCGTTCGGCAACATCGGTTAGCGATTTAATTTTTCCGGTGAGGCGATGGCCGTAAATTAAAACAATAACACCGATTAACAATATCGTCCCACCGAGTATGGCCCAGATAATCAGCCGTGTTTTTTCAGTAAGAAGACTGGCCCGGGTTTCCATCAGTTTTACCGGCCCGGTGAATTCATCCAGATAAGTCGTGGCTGCAACCACAAATGGTGTTCCCGCAACCGGTGTGCAGACCATAAATTTTTCGCGAAATTTTCCATCCTTATCCTGCCAGGTGTAATACCCCTGAGATCGTTTTCCTCCTTTTACGCCGGTGTATATTTTCCAAAAACCCGGGAAATTCCTTCCCCAACGGTTTTTTCAGTGTTGACATATCAATACCGATGATCTTGGGATTCACATGGGCCCATGTGCGCCAGATATTGTCCGGGTCGGGCATCTCATAAAGCGCCGTATAGCCCGTTAAGCCGACCTTCTGGACAGCCAGAGTCTTAAACCCCATATCATTCATAAAGTCTTCTTTATTGAGCTCAGGGTGAGCCAGCAGATATAGCCGGCATTGAATGGCAACGGCTGTTGAAAGATCCGCGATCTTTTCTTCCGCCATCTGATTAACGATTTTCGTACTTTCATTGGTCAGTAAGGCAGACATTTTGTCGAGTTGCCATAAATACAACAGGCTGGCACCGATCATGAGAATCAACGGAACGACAAAGAACAGCAAAAGCATTTTGGTGCGCAAATTCATGAGGCCGGACTTGCGAGCCGGCTTCACCGAAATGCGTTCGACGGCGGAGCGGTCCAGCTTAATTTCGGGCCTGTCTGCGGGCGCATCCGCATCCGCTGATGCAATGGCGGTATCGGTGACCTGGGAAGCCGCCGAAGATGCCGCTTGCGGTTTTGAAACCATGATCATGTGCGTGCATACGCGGCATTTAAACCGCGCGGCAACGCCTTTTATTTTCGAAGAGTCTATCCGGTATTTTTTCCCGCATTCCTCACAAATGACAATCATGGCTGAACTCCTCTATAATCGGTAAAATAATGGGTTTTATTGTTTCCGGCCGGCGCGAAATGAAGCTCCCCGCAGTCCGCCTGAGGTGGACAGCGTATTGAGGCGCAGGCGAATAAAACCATCGTGCTCAGGCCGGTAAGTATCTTTTTTGACGTATCTTCGTGGCCATCATTTTAAGAAAAACATTCTTTTTTGCTTCGCGTCGTATTTCTTGGGCCAAATTGTCTATCAATTCGGCTACGCAATGACCGGGAAATCGAGATAGTTCATAACCCAGATTTTCAACTTCATCTTCAATCAGCACCTGGGCAATAGGGACCGATGGCAAGCGATAGATGGGCCACCAGATATTCGAAAAAATCTTTGTCCAGCATGACAATTTCTTGCGCCACTTTTTCGACCAGCCCATTTTGCATTAGTTTGGCAATGATTTCACGCATGGAGCTCATATTCACACCGGTTTTTTGAGCTACCGTATCCAGCGGAGCTTTACCGTCCATCTCCATAAAAACGGAAAGCATTTGATGATCAAGCGGCATTTCTCCAATGTCTTGGCGGACGACACGCTTAAAAACCATAGAGGATAATTCGCTCGACGAAAAATCCATGTTTCTACCTCACCGGTGCCATTTTCAATTTAGCAGCCCGCTAAAAGACTGTATCGGTTTCGTTCTAATAAATTTGTGATTTCCAACCATTCCGGACAAAGGGGGTCTAGAGGAATTTTTACTTTGATTTTTGGAGTATCCGTAATTCCTGTTTTAGGGCATTTAACTCGGAATGAATAAATTTTTTCAGTTCTTCAACCGCATCGGCCAGATCGGCATGAGATTGAGGTGCACCGGGGGTCGGCGACAGTCTTTTTTTAGCGACTTTCTCAGAGACTTTGCTGTCAGGCCGCGCGGCTTCTTTCTTTTGGGGCGCTCTGGCCCGGGGCACGACTTCTTTTGGTGCGGATATAACTTCTTTCCGACCCACTTTAGCGGCTTTTTTCTTTGAGACCTGATTTCTGAGTTGCTTATATTGGTTCATTTCAGTGCGAAGCAATTTTTTCTTCTCCGGTTCAGTCATATCTTCCGATAGAACCACCTCTTCCAGACGAGAGAAAACCGAGTTCAGGATTTTAAATGTTTTGGGGTGGGCATTCCCGCGATTGGTTTTAATATAGACACCGAGGGAACCCAAAAGCTGAAGAAACGTAAAAATGATTTTTTCGTTTTTATAGGTCGCTTTCAGGCTGTCTATTTGGGAGAGAAAATCGGCCAATACTTCTTCGGTAATTTCCCAGTCGATTGAAAGAACCAGATGCTTCAGCTCTGCAAGGGGATAATCATCCGGGGCGCTTTCGCCATCCGTCTCCGCTGCAGCTGCTTCTTCTAAATCAAAAATTTCCTCATCTGCAGCTGATGGTTGTTTTTCTTGCGATTTATTTTCTTCCGCGACCGTGTCTTTGGCCTCGATAAGATTTTCATCATTAGAAAGAGTATCACCTTCTCCAAAGAGATCATCAAGGCGTTTCGCAATCTCAGAGTCCAAATTGTTGTCTTTGGATTTATCGTCCAATTTATTCCCTCCTATTTCAAGTCTCTTTTTATGGACGCTACCGTCATCGAGATAATTTTTTTCAAGGTCGTTACGACATTGGTTCCCTTCAAAGCGCTGGCCGTATATGACGGCCGTTTTAACTGGCTGTTGAGATCTTTTTCAAGAAGATTGGTCGCAAGCAGCGGAATTCCCTGCTCTGAAAGGTCGACCTTGTTATACTGGATGACACAAGGAATCTTAAAAATACTCTTTTTATAATTGGCAAGGTTTTCCTGTAAATTTTTTAAAGCCAAAATATTTTTTTCTCGGCGGACTGCCATGGCATCAGCGACAAAAACAATGCCATCCACTCCTCTGAGGACCAACCTCCGGGTGGCATTGTATTTAACCTGCCCGGGCACGGTGTAAAGCTGAATTTTAACATCATATCCATTGATCACACCGATATCAAAAGGCAAAAAATCAAAGAAAAGCGTGCGATCACCATGTGTTTTAACGGTGACCATCTCGGTGTTGATACGCTTCCGGAATCTTTTGTATATGTATTCCAGGTTCGTCGTTTTGCCGCCTCGACCGGGACCGTAATAGACAATTTTGACCTGGATTTCTTTATTTTTCAGATTTACAAATGCCATGCGATATCTTAAAACTCAAAAAAACAAACAACCATCAACGAAAATACTGAATGACTGCCGGTTTTAAAGTGACAGGAGCGGTTCCAATATGGTTTTCAGTTGCTCAACCGAATCGGCAACTTTCAGTCTTAAAAACCCCAGGGAAATATCATTGCCGAAAATGTTAATCAGCAAAAACTCAGTGGTAATTTTATTAAAATGGATATTTTCGTTTTTGCCTTTATGAAACAGCAACGAAAACTCATTTTCGCCGATGATTTTGGCCATTGCGCTGACAGCGCCGAAATTTCCGGCCGCCAGGGCCGCCAGCGAATAAATATCATGCTGTTTTTCCCCATTATCAAGGTTGGTGATGATGTTGCCGGCCATATCAATCAGAAAAACACAGCGGACCCCATTTTCGATAAGATCCTGCTTTAAAATATCCTCTATTCTATCGAGCTGTTTTTGACCAAGCGTGTAAGACAATTGCCCCTCCTGAATCGTATGATGTGCGGTTTGATTGATTCGCTAGTGAATGATAACCGATTTTTAATAATCTTAAGGGATTTCAGTGCTTCCGGTATCCCTATCAACCTTAAATTCGGTATTTTTTTGAAAAAACTTTAATATTATTAAACTGATATCCCTTTAAACGCGATAAAAGTCTAAAATTTTTTTATAATAGCCTTATGTTTCTTAAATTACAAAAAAAACACGATTTTAGCAAGCTAAATCTTTGATTTCTGATGCTTAAGAAGTTATAAATCCAGGCCGGGTTTTGGGCAAAAAATCAGGTTGGTTTTGATTGCACGAACCGATTTTTAATCAAACAAATCCATTTCAACCAAAACTTCGCTGCCGGATTGGCCGGATATCTTCAAATTTGGGTAGCGCTTTTTAAAAACCTGGATCATGGCGCTGTTCTCCCGCAATACTGATGCCAGAAACCGCGTATAATTATTTTCTTTGGCGATTTGTTCGAGCACTGCAAGCAGATAGGAGGCAATTCCCATACTCTGGTAATCTTCACGAACCACAAAGGCGATTTCAGCCACTTGTTCGCGGCTATAGGCATAGGTCCCAATGGCAATAATCTCTTTATGGCCTTCTTTTTGAACCAGGCCGATAATGGACATATTATTACGGTAATCCACGCTGGACCAGTGTTTTTGGACGACCTCATGCGAGAAGGAGCGCATGCGATAGAAAAACCGCATATAAATCGTCTTTTCCTGAAGTGAATAAAAGAAATTCCGGTAGCCAATTTCATCCGAGGGTAAAAGCGGGCGAAACTCCGCCGTTTTTCCATTTTTCAACTTAAAAGTACTCTTATATCCTTCCAGAAAAATCAGATCTTCGGTGGAAGGCGGCAACTGGTCGGCAAATATATAATGGTGCTTTTTGGCCACATTGATGAGCTGCTCGCGAAATTTCGGATGGGCGATTTGCGCCAGCTCCATGACCCCGCTGGTAAATGCTTTTGCCCTGAAGCTCGGCGATGCCGTATTCGGTAATGACAAAGTTGACATCCCCGCGGGTGGTGGCCACCCCGGCGCCTTCACTCAAATGCGATACAATGCGTGAAACCGCACCGTCTTGGGCTGTCGACGGTAAAGCGACTATCGAAAACCCGCCTTCAGACATGGAGCTTCCTCTTAAGAAGTCAACCTGATCCCCGATGCCGCTGTAAAACAGATAACCCATGGAATCCGAACAGATCTGGCCGGTCAAATCGACCTCAAGGGCTGAACTGATAGAGACCAGATGATCGTTACGCGCAATGACGGTGGGGTCATTTACATATTCGGAAGAACGGAAATAAAAGGCGGGGTTGTTATCGACATAATCATACAATTTTTTCGAACCCATACATAGAGACGCAACCACTCTGCCGGGCAGCAGTGTTTTTTTCTTGTTGGTAATCACATTTTTCTCAAATAATGGCAGCAGACCATCGGTAATGAGCTGAGTGTGAAGACCCAGGTCCTTTTTGGTGTCCAAATACTGCATAATGGCATAAGGCAGATGGCCGAATCCCATTTGAAGTGTCGCCCCGTCATCCACCAGCTGGGAGACAAAATGCCCGATCCGTCGAGCGATCTCATTATCTTTTTCGGCGGGGACCATCTCCACCAGAGGCTCTTCGAAGGGCACCAGCCAGTCGATTTCGTCGACGTGTACGAAGCTGTCGCCCCAGGTGCGGGGCATCAGCGGATTGACCTGGGCAATCACCAGCCGGGCGTTTTCCAGTCCCGACCGGGTGATATCGACAGAAACACCCAAACTGCAATAGCCGAATTTATCGGGCGGGCTGACCTGAACCACTGCCACATCCAGCCCGATACGCTGGCTGGCAAAAAGCCTGGGAATCTGGGACAGATAGACCGGAATATAATCAATTTTTCCTTCAAATGCAGCCTTGCGCATACTGGCGCTGATAAAAAACAGTTTTAGAGAAAATCTTCGCCGAAAGGATTCATCGTCAATGTACCGGGAAAAAGTCGACGACAGCATTTGATAGACCAAAATATCCTGAATAGTTGAATCATTAACCATGGCCTTGATCAGATGCTGGGGTTCGCCGCATCCGGTGCCGATAAAGACACGACTGCCGTTTTTAATTTTAGAAACCGCCTCTTCTGCGCTGACGACCTTATTCGGACACAATTGCTTCAAATCCATTCCAATACCTCGCTGAATGCTCCGGTTTTAAATTCTATCAGATTATTCCTAAGTAGTTAGAATACCAATAATAATACGAATCTGTGATAAATCAACAATGATTTGTTTTCTAATTAAAAAGGCCCTATACTATGAAACAGGGACTTCGATTACAAAAAGAGGGAGGCAACATTAACCTGGCATCATGAAACCCTCCAAGCCTAAAAGCCCGTTTCGCCCGTTTGAAGGCCTTAAAACCCTTTTGGAAGCCAATTCCGTTCCACTTAAAAAGGACGACGGCGTTTTGCTATCAGAATCAGCTGACCCCCGAAACGGATCCGGAAACCGACCGGGCGCTCTTTGATGCAGCCATGGCGGATGTCGAAAGAATACCTCAAAACATTTGTGCCAAACAAAATTTCCAAAAATCAGATGTTGCGGGGCCCGATAAAACGGATGAATCGGAAACATTGCTTCGTCTGGAAGAACTGATTAAAACCGGCAAAGGGTTTGTGGTCGCCGACACCCCCGAATATGTCGAAGGAATCGGCTACAATGTGAACCGCGAAGTAACCAAACGGCTTCACAACGGCGAATTCTCAATCCAGGGGCACATCGATCTTCACGGTCTGACCGTTGAAAGTGCCCGGGAAACCTTTGAAAACTTTCTAAAAGAAAGCATCTCCACCGGTAAAAGAATGGTTTTAATCGTTCACGGACGCGGCCTTTCTTCACCGGCAAAGCCGATTTTAAAAACAAAGGTGATAAAATGGCTCACCAGCGGCCCCTGGCGTAAGTGGGTCATGGCATTTACCAGTGCACGATGGTGTGACGGGGGCGCAGGCGCTACTTATGTACTCTTGAGGAAACGCCCGGTGACCAAACGATTTAAAAAGGGTCGCAGATGGAAAAAATAGCTTGACAAAAACCAAATTGATCATTAAATACTGCCGCTTTACAGTTCAATGCTTAACCACCCCCCATGGCGCACCATAGCAGATGGGGGCTTTTAATCAAAATGCTAAGGGAAGCGAAATGAAAAAAGACATCCGTAACGTCAGAAACATCGGTATCAGTGCCCATATCGATTCAGGGAAAACAACCCTGACCGAGCGTATTCTCTTCTACACCCAGCGCATTCACACCATGCACGACGTGAAAGGTAAAGACGGTGTTGGTGCCACCATGGATTCCATGGAACTTGAAAAGGAACGGGGCATTACCATTGCTTCAGCAGCCACCTATTGCGAATGGCAGGGCCATGAAATTAACATTATCGACACTCCCGGCCACATTGACTTTACGATCGAGGTTGAACGTTCCCTGAGGGTCCTGGATGGCGCCATACTGGTCCTTTGCGCCGTTGCCGGGGTTCAATCCCAGTCCATTACCGTCGATCAACAGATGAAGCGCTACAAAGTCCCCGGCATCGCGTTTGTCAACAAATGCGACCGCAGTGGTGCCAACCCGGACCGGGTGGTTCGACAGCTTAAAGAAAAGCTGGGGCATAATGCCGTAGCGATGCAATTACCCATCGGACTGGAAGCGGATTTTACAGGTGTGGTTGATCTCGTCTCCATGAAAGCGATCTATTTTGACGGTGATAAAGGCGAGCAGGTCCGTCAGGAGGAAATTCCGTCGGATTTGATGCAGGCCGCTCAGGATCACCGCGAAAAGCTTATCGATCAAGCCTCCATGTTTTCAGATGAACTGACTGAAGCCATCCTGGAAGAAAAGGAGGTCACCGCAGAAATGATTATCGCCGCCATCCGTCAGGGGGTTGTCGAACGCCGGCTAACACCGGTTTTCATGGGATCGGCATATAAAAATAAAGGCATCCAGCCGCTTTTAGATGCGGTAACCCGGCTGCTGCCCTGCCCGCTCAACGTCGATAATCAGGCCCTGGACATGAATAACGAAGAGCAGCCGGTCGTGCTTTCCAATGAAATCGACAAGCCCCTGGTTGCCCTGGCGTTTAAGCTGGAAGACGGGCCCTACGGCCAGTTAACTTACATCCGTGTCTATCAGGGGGGCTCTGGCCAAAGGAGATACGATCATAAACGTCCGCACCGGGAAAAAAGTCAAGGTCGGCCGCGTGATCCGCATGCATGCGGATCAGATGGAAGATATCGAGTCCATTCCTGCCGGGCTACATCGGCGCATTGTTCGGTATTGACTGCGCTTCAGGAGACAGCTTCGTCGCCCCTGGAATCAGTTTAGCCATGACGTCCATGTATGTGCCGGAACCGGTGATATCCCTGGCTATTTTCCCCAAAGACAATAAATCAGAGGTCAATGTATCCAAAGCCCTGAGGCGATTTACCAAAGAAGACCCGACATTTAAAGCCTATGTAAACGAGGAAACCGGTGATACGATTATTTTGGGGATGGGTGAACTCCATCTGGAAGTCTATATTGAACGCATGCGGCGCGAATATCAGGCCGAAGTAGACACCAGCCCGCCCCGCGTCGCCTATCGGGAAACCATTACCCAGAAAGCGGAGTTCGACTATATTCACAAAAAACAAACCGGTGGTGCCGGTCAATTCGGACGGGTTGCCGGTTATTTGGAGCCGGTCCGCGATGAAGATTTTGTTTTCGAAAATAAAATTGTGCGCGGGGCGATCCCGACCCAATTTATCCCCGCCTGTGAAAAGGGCTTTAAAAATTCCATGCAAAAGGGCCCCAAAATGGAGTTTGCAGTCACCGGGATTCGGGTGGTCATCAATGATGGCGCCTCTCATTCCGTGGATTCATCCGATATGGCGTTTCAGGCCGCGGCCCGCGGCGCTTTCCGTCAGGGCTACGCCAAAGCCAGGCCGGTTATTCAAGAGCCCATCATGAAAGTGGTCGTGGAAACACCGACCGATTTTCAGGGTGCAGTCATGGCGACATTAAACCAGCGAAGGGCAATGATCGTGGGCTCGCAGGACGAGGGACCTTTCAGCGTGATCGAAGCCCAGGTGCCGTTATCCGAGATGTTCGGTTATGCCACCAACTTGAGGTCGGTGACCAAAGGACGGGCGCAATTTACGATGGAATTTCTCTCTTATAAACAGGTTCCGCAATCCATCGCTGAAGAGTTGATAAAAAAAGCGGCGGAGGAAAAAAAGAATGTTGCTTAACCCTGAGCTGAGCAAAACCAATGCGGAGCTGATAACCGAAAATATTATTTATATCAAAGAAAGGAATATCAGCATGCTGAAAAATGAGCTCATATTAAAAAATCCGCTGCGCCGGATGGGTTATGAAAGCGATGATATCCTTAAAAGGGGCGAATTCGGGGCGGTGATGGCCCGCGCCGGTGTGGGGAAAACCGCCTTCTTGGTTCAGCTGGCCTTAAACAGCATGCTTAGAGAAAAAAATGTGCTGCACATCAGCCTCAATGATCCCGTAAAAAAAATAAGCCTGTGGTATAAAGAGGTTTTTAACCGGATTGCAACGCAATATGCGATCCATCAAAGCTCTCAGCTGTGGGATACGGTTCTGCCCCATCGGTTCATTATGACGTTTCGGGTGGAAGGCTTCAGCGTCCCGAAACTTGAAGAACGACTCACCGATCTGATCGATCAGAGCATTTTTAAGCCGCATACCATGATCATTGACGGCCTCCCGTTCGACGATGCGGTCAATCGGGACCTGGCGGATTTAAAGAACCTTGCCAGCCGCCAGGGGATGCATGTGTGGTTTACCGTTCGAACCCACCGTCACGAGGAACCCGGTCCCAGCGGCACCCCTGCGCAACTGATTCAGGTCGCCGATTTATTCGAAGTCGCCATTCAGCTGGTTCCGGTTGGAAAACAAATTCAAATAAAAGCTTTTAAAGGCCTCGGCTCCCAGGGGGATCAACCCGATTTGATGCTGGACCCCGCCACTATGTTGATTCAGGATCAAGATGTTAGTAGCTGAGCCGCCGTCTTTAAAATCTTCAATTATTAATGATAGTTGCAATGTCTTTTCCATATCAATTTTAGCTCAAAATCACGCCAAAATGGCCGTTTTCGGCCGTTCAAGTGACAATAATAGACACACACGGCAATTAGCCTGTCAATCCGTCTAAAAGCTCGGCTGCCTTGCGTTTAGCTTTGTCCGACAGATGCGCATAACGCTCAGTCGTTTTAACATCAACATGGCGCATCAAATCGCGTACCTCGTAAATGGTCGCGCCGCGCATGACCAGATGTGATCCGTATGTGTGCCGCAAGGTATGAAAAGTCACATGATCCGGCCTGCCGTACTTGATACCAGCCGCCTTGCAAGCTCTTTTAAATGCCGTTGTTGCGTCTTTAATCGGTTTCCACTTGCCGCTGAAATCCTGCCAGATAAAAACCCGCTTGCTATCGACTATCGGACGACGGCGAATCCGCTTGAATAAATTAATGAGCGGCTCGTTTAAAGTGACTTCTTGCGGTTCGTCCGACTTGGTTTCCGGCAGTTCGATGATGCCTTCATCCCATTTTATTTGTTGCCAGGTCAGCGTCAGCAATTCGGTTCTGCGCATACCCGAATTGATAGCGCAGATGATAACATCCTGCAAATGCTGCGGACTGACCGCCAGCAACCGTTTGATTTCAGCCGGTGTTAGATAGCGCTTTTGTTGGTTGTTTTCCTTTAGCATCAATAGCTTGCTGCGTGTTTTTTAAAGGCAGCAACGTTATGCTGCCGCCAAATTAATGAGCCCCCTTTCTGTTTGTGGTTGACATTTATTGTATAACACTTTATATACTTTCGTTATACATTCTGCAAGTATAAATTTACAAATGATAAATTTTTTATTATGAAAGGAGCATGGCTAAAAGCATGACAATGATCCGCATTGATGAACACGTCAAAAACGAACTTAAAAAATTAGCAGCAAAGGAAAACCGTAGCCTGTCAAATTTCATTCTCAACGCTACGCTGCAATACATCAAAGAAAATTACGGTAAAGAATTAAATCAACAAAAAAATAAATTGCACAATAACGAAAATACTTGACATTAGTGTAGGTTATGATTAAATATTTCTTAGCGACTGAGATGGGACGCTATGCGACCCGTTGTCGGGCCGAATGGCCTGACCTCAGACGCTTTTTTTTTGCCTGAAAGGTGGTTAGCTGTTATGTATTTTTTATATTTAGACGAATCAGGAAGTGACACATCCCACTTTGTCCTTCTCGGATTGGCAATTCCCGCCCTTACTTGGCAACAAAAAACCAGTCAAATCACTCCGATTAAAAAATCTTACGGTTTGGAAGGATGCGAAATTCACACAGGGTGGATGATGAGAAGATATATTGAACAAGAAAAAATACCCAACTTTGATGGTCTGGATTTTGAAGCCCGAAAAGATGCTGCTTTAAAAATGCGTAGCACACTACTGAATAGGTATCTTGAAGTAGGTGATAAAAAGAAATTTCAGAATTTGAAAAAAGCCTATAAAAAAACGGCTGACTATATCCATTTAACATTTGAAGAACGCAGAAATTGTTTAAGGGATTTAGCTGACTTAATTGGTTCTTGGACTGATTCACGTTTATTTGCAGAAGCAGCCGATCGCGATAAATTTAATTTAGCAATGTCAATATATGAAAATGCCTTCTCCAATGTAATAAGTCGCTTTGATACATTTCTTGTAAATTTTAGCAGACATGAGAATGAAGAATTATACGGACTTGTCATACAAGATCAAAATGAAAGTCAATCATTTCGATTAACTGAAATGATGAAAAAATTTCACAGTATAGGAACAGTGTGGACTGATCAAACTCGAATGATTGAAACGCCACTTTTTGTCGATAGTAAGCTAACCGAAATGATACAGATGGTTGATATTTGTGCTTATGCGACAAGACGATTTTTTGAAAATAATGAATCTGATCTATTTGATCGGTTTTATGATCGATTTGATAGAATCCCGATGGGCGCAGTCGTTGGAATAAGACATTATACTGGTTTATTTGTTTGTCATTGCAAAGTATGCCAAGATCACAAAATCTGACTCTAACGTGGAATCGTTTCTTTTTTACCTTTATTTCAAATTGTCAAAGAGCAAATAATCATACATAGCAGTCAATCTCTGACACATCTTTTTATAAGCCCGCTAATTAAGCGGGTTTTTTGTTAGCTTTCTTGATTACAGTACAAGCGTTTCCGCGCACATCCACCCGCGCCAGCTTGCGGTATTCAGCTGGATAAAAAATTGCGGAAATCAACAACCAAATAGGCAGAAAACCAGATGGTTGCCGGTGATATCCAACAATTCGGCAAATATCAATTCTGAAAATTCTTGTGATATTCTTTTTATATCTGTAAAATTGCCAAAATCAGAGACTGTCGAAAAACCCTAAATCTGTGAATTTGATGCTTGTAAGTTATTGATTTCATTACATGTGAAATTGCTAAAATCGCCATTATTTGACTTTTTCGACAGTCTCTCAATATATCACAATTTGCGTTACCCTGAGATAATCGTGAACAACATGCAATAATAATTCTTGATCCGGATGCTATTTTAAACTAAGAAATTATGGTAACTTGTTTCGATGGATCTGAAACGACATTCAAGCTGAATTTAGCTCATTCTCACCGCTCTTCCAGTCTCTGCTTTTGGTAATTTTTGCATGTGAAATACATGTTTAAACACCTATTAAAAGAAGGGATGGAAAATGGCTGCAAACCGTAAATTCCTTCTCGCTTTTACTGTATCTATCCTCTTACTATTTGCCCTTTCACAAAATAGCTTCGCGAAAGTCTATAAATGGACAGACTTTACACAACCATTTATAAATGACTTTAAAGTAGGAGGAAAAACGGCAGTAAAAGTAGAACTGCCTGAATCTGTCTTAAAAAAATTTAAAAAGATAGCATTGATTATCGAACACGAAGGCATTGGGAGTCAGCTATCGAATAGCTCTC
>PVMK01128235.1_pt1 | contig 15552 bp, 12 predicted proteins | sample 1853481 | NCBI WGS metagenome assembly PVMK01 (sample SAMN08533507, study PRJNA380276) | Marine sediment metagenome, whole genome shotgun sequencing project.
GGGTGTAGCAATCAGGTCGCGGCCGTAGGCCGGCGCTCACGCAGACGCACAAAGATGCAGGCCAGCATCAGCCGAAGCTGGCGATGCCCATCATCAGGAAGGGGCCGCCGTTGGTCCATTTATCGAACAGGTAGCCGCCCAGTACGCCACTGATCATTGTTCCTGCGGCACCAAAAAAATTGAATGCGCCCAGTGTTGAACCGGCAATGCGTGGGTCAGCTTCCTGACCAATCAGGGTTTGGCTGGCAATAATGGATGCGACCTGGCCACAGCCCATAACTATGCCCACAGGGATGGCCAGACCCATAATCGGATAGTCGAGCATACCGAAGCCCATGTAGCCAATGACGGCCAGAGCGAGGGCAAAAATCAGGAAGGTCACGCGGTCGATTCGATCATTGAGGATGCCAAACCCTGCTGCGAAGAGTATCGGGCTGCCGGAAACAATGGCGACCATAATACCGGCTTTACCCTGAGCATCGCCGGCTGTCAGTCCTGCTGCCATGCCTGCTTGCTGGGCCCAGAGCGACAGGTACATTCCAATCACCACGTTGTCGCCGCGTGAAACCAGGGCAGAGAGGTAAGCGAGAGCAATCCGGGGATTACGGCCGGCCACAAATCCCTCGCGCATGAGTTGCACTAACGGAATGCGTTCATGCTCAATACGCAGTGACTCGCCACGCAGGCCAAACATGACGACGACGGCAGAAATAAAACCGATCATGCCTACGCCGACAATGGCCATCTGGCCTGCCACGACCGGGTCATAACCGCTGGCGGTCAGCCAGCTAATAACCTGTCCGCCGATACCTGCGAGCGCTGTCAGCCCGAGACCATTCAGGATTGATCCGAGCGCAACCAGTTTGCCACGCGATTGCTCCTGCGGGTAATCGGTTAATACCGTCGTAAATGTTGAAATAATGGCAGCAGCGCCGGCAGCAAAGATGCCACGAAACGCAGTTAGCATGGCCACCGAAGTGGCGAACGGATAGGCCATGTAGCCGACCGCGAGGACGACATAGCCAACGGCCAGCACCTTGCGTCTGCCAATACGGTCAGCAAGAGCGCCCGCCGGCCCGACCAGTGAAATCAACACGATCTCATGGATGAGTGCCATTTGCGCGACAACACGACCGTGCTGGTCTTTGGGGATGTCGAGCATGACTTCCAGCACATAGGGTTGCTGAAAGTTCAGGAAGACCAGCAAGCCGATGCTGACAAACATCACATATAGAAGTGTCCAGCCATTCATTCGGCTAACACCAGGCTGCAACCAGATGTAGCCCAGTTTTATACCGCGAGTATCGTGCATAGAGTGGGTGGTCCTTAACCTGACTAAAATGGCAACCGTTAATCTGTATTGGTTGCGAGTACTTGTTGAGCTATTCGGCTTTAAAGCACAAGCAGATGTTTCGAACGGCATTTCGATTTCGGTCGTGATTGTGGCCGATAGTCAGGTGTGCCGGACAGGTGGTTTGTACACTGACCGGCTTGCAGACAGGAAGCCAAACTGCGTTGCGGTATGTATGATTATTTGGTTCGCACTTTAGTTGCCAGTGTCAGAAATCGACCCTTGCGCGGTTAGTGCGCCAGGTAGCGGTCAACCGATTCGTGTTGCATACGTTGAACTTCAGGGTATTAAACACCTCAAAATGCTAAGCGGACTGCTCTGTGGCGGCTATAATGATTGTCTGTCCGGTTATTCTCAGTAGAGGTTAATGGTGGCTCATATAAAATCTTCCGCAATATTGCTGCTTTGCCTGTTTGCAGCCTTTGGTCTGACGGCTTGTGGCTCATCGTCACTTAATCAGCCGGAGAGCAGCAGCAGTTCCGGTGTGCCGTCGTCCTCAAGCGGCTCATCTTCAGGCAGTTCGGCCGGGTCATCCGGCAGTTCGGGCAGCAGTTCTTCTTCAAGTGGTTCGTCCGGCAGCAGCGGTGCGGCAGGGTCTAGTGGGGCATCTGGCGGTATGGCGGGGTCCGCAGGTTCAAGTGGTTCACAGAGTTCATCCGGGAGCAGCGGATCTGGCAGTTCGGGTGGTTCGCAGGGAGCAACGGGCAGCAGCGGATCTGCTGGTTCAAGTGGGTCTTCCGGCTCCATGTCGGGTAGTAGTGGCGCGGCAGGTTCTGCGGGTGGCAGTGCCGGCAGCAGTGGTTCGGCTGGTGGGGTTTATTCGGGCTCCAGTGATGGTATCCCCAATATACCTACGGGCACAGGCACAGGGGCTGGGGACCTCGACGAGGTATTTAATAAATCGCTGGGCGATTTTGACGGCAGTATAGAGGGTGAGCGCGATGTTATAGCTTCATCAGGTGGCGGTTCTTCCAAAGCGGTGAGCCAGCGTGAGCAAGATGACGCCGATGCTGTTGCGAATGGTTCAGGGGGTGGCAGCATGGGGGATGGTGCTATGGCTGATACGGGATCCGGCGGTGGGATGAGCGGTGGCTCGATGGGCGGTACGGCGGATTCTGCTGGAGGCATGTCCGGTCAGCAGGGCGGATCAGAAGCATCCGGTGACGGCGGTCAGGGTGGTGAAGGTATCAGTAGCGGCGAGCAACAGCGTGAGGGTGGTGACGTAGATGATGGCGAAGTTGCGGTAATTTTGCCGGATGACATACCGGTTGACGGCAGCGCGATGATGTTGTGGGCCGCCAGATTCGTGAGGCAGCGATCGCAATGCAGGAAAGTAATCCTGAAGCAGCTGAAAAGTTGTGGGATGAATATCGCAAGCACACAGGAATCAAGTAGATCATTAGTCCAGTGGCACATTTCAGGTTTATTCGCGCAGGCGTCCTTTTGGCGGTGTGCGGATTAGTGCTGCAGGCCTGTTCGGTTTCGCAGACCGTCAAATATGACGAAGTCGAGATGGAAACCGCCCAGGCCGAGATCCCAACTCATGAGCTGCTTGATGTGGGCATTATCCTGTTTGATCCGAATATCCCGGAAAGTCCTGAAAAACAGCAAAAGGATTTTGTCTTTCCTGAAGTGCGTCGTGCCGAAGCACGCTATATGCCCTTTCATTTGAAGAATACACTGGAGACCACTGGTTACTGGGGTTCGGTATGGGTATTACCGGAGCGTTCAGAAGCAGTTGATCTGCTGATCTGGGGGCGAATTGAGCATTCGGATGGCTATCGGGTAGCACTGCGAATTGGTGCGTGGGATGCAACGGGTCGTGAGTGGTTAAACCAGGAATATGCAACAAAAATTCCTGCCAAGGCCTATGCAGATTACCGGGATTCCGGGCAGGATCCGTATCAGAGTTTATATAACGAAATAGCCAATGATCTCCTTAAGATTCGCACCGAGATGAGTGCCGGTGAACTTAGGGCGGTACGTGAAATTGCCCAGTTAAGATACGCGGCTAATTTGGTTCCTGCCGCATTTGCCGATCATATCGAGAAAGACAAGAACGGGATTTATGAAATTACCCGTTTGCCGGCCGCTGATGACCCAATGGTTCAGCGGATGGCGGCTGTCCGCGAGCGTGAATACATGCTGGTCGATACGTTGAATGAATATTATGCAGGTTTGTACTACGATCTTTCGGTACCTTACGAAGACTGGCGCGAAATGACGCGTGAAGAAGCCATTCGTTACCAGGAGTTGAAGCGTTCCGCACGTATGCGCCAGTTACTCGGTGCTGCAGCCATCATTGGTGCTATCGCCTATGAGGGGAGTGGTGGCAGCAATAGTGCTATAACCAACACAGCGATACTCGGTGGCATCGAAGGTTTGCGCAGTGGTTTCGGATTATCAACGGAAGCAGACATGCATCAGGAATCCATTCGGGAGTTGGGTGAATCCTTTGACTCAGAAGTTGAGCCGCTGGTTGTTGAAGTGGAAGGGCAGACCCGACGGCTTACCGGTACTGCTGAAGAAAAATACCGGGAGTGGCGAAAAATTCTGCATGAAATTTATACTGAAGAGACAGGCGGTGTCTTTGATGCAGAACTGGTTCAGCCTGAATCCGCTGCCAGCGCCGAAAATCTACCGGACTGATTCTTAAGGTCATGACTGAACTTTCAGAGGGCATGTCCTTAGGCACACGGTTTCGTCTGGTTTCCCTGCTCGGCAGTGGTGGCATGGGCGAGGTCTGGCTGGCCGTCGACAAGCAGGAAAACCGGCAGGTTGCACTAAAAATCCTGAATGCTGAGCTGGCTAAAAAACAGGGCTTTGTTGATCTGCTACAGGCTGAGTACGACAAAGCGCAGCGTTTGCACCATCCTAATATCGTCCGTGTATATGCCAGCCATCATGAGGATGGTCTGCATTTCATTTCCATGCAATACATCGAAGGGCGCAGCCTCAGGGAGTTGCGTGATCAGCCCTGGCGTTTGATTGTCGAAGCTGTATTGCCGCTAACCGATACCCTGGCCTATGCACATAAGGCCGGGGTGATTCATCGGGATATCAAACCGGCCAATATTTTGCTGGATAAAGCAGGCAGTCCGCACCTTACTGATTTTGGTGTTGCAAGCGTGCTGTCGGATGGGGTTGAAGGCCAGGTACGCACTGGCGGGTCATTGCCGGCTATGAGTCCTCAGCAGGTGGGCGGTGAAATGCCGAGTGTTAGTGATGATGTGTACTCATTTGGAAGTTTGTTGTATGACCTGATTATAGGGCGCACCACTATTTTCACCGGATGTGACGCCGGAGAAGGTGCAACTTGAAAAACCAGCCTTATTGTCAGATTTAAAACCTGATGCGGAAATACCGCCCCATCTTGATCACCTGGTTGCAGCGATGCTGGATAAGGATTCCGGACGGCGGCCAGCCGGCATGGGTGCTGTTAGAGCGGCGCTGGATAATTTGCTGGAAGACAGTGTTGCACCGGCGACTGAAAGTTTGGCAGATGATGCACAAAGTATTCGCCCGTTAAGCCGCCGACGGTCGGCACCCACTAAAGGCACAGATGGCTTTGTACCAAAACCGCTGGCATCCGCAGCAAGTGATTCCGCACCCAGCAAAACCTTGTATGCAGGATTGACGCTGCTTGCCATTGCGCTGCTTGGAGTAATTTTTATCCTGCCAGGTGTTGTCGATGAGCAGCGGCGCAACCGCCCTGCTGAAAGTGCTGCGCCGGAATTGACAGATGCCAGCGAAGGTCTAGGGGAAAAAGCTGCAGAACAGGGCACAGCTGGTCAGGGTAGTCGGGAACTTGCGGACATTGCGCTGGCGGATATCCTGGAACTTGACGATCGACTGCGCGGCCTGGGTGTTGAAATCTGGGGTGGTGCGGACTGGGCTGCTGGCAAAAAAGTAGTAGTCGCGGGTGATGAAGCTTACAAAGACCGTCAGTACGGTACGGCTACCGATGCCTATCGCAAGGCGCTGTTACTACTTCAGCCCCTGGAATCCCGTGCAGGCGAAGTGCTGGCAACCGCATTGGCTGATGGTCAGGCCGCTGTACTGGATGGCAATCAGTTGCTCGCCCTGGAGCGCTTTGATCTGGCGCTGCTTATCGATAGTCAGAATTCAGTGGCACGTACTGGCCGTGAACGAGCGTTGCAGCTCGACAAGGTTTTGGCATTAGTGGATCAGGCCTCTCAACATGAAGCGGTCGCAAACTTAAGTGATGCAGTAAAAGCGTATGAGGCAGCACTTGCTATTGACCCCCAGTGGGCTGCGGCCCGGGAAGGGCGTGATCGCGTGCGTGCAGTTATTGATGGGAATGAATACCAGGTTGCCATGTCTGCAGGATATGCAGCACTTGCTGCAAAAAACTATAGCGCCGCCCGTCGATCGTTCGAGTCAGCCTTGCGCGCGCGCGCGGGTGATGCTGCTGCCAGGGCAGGGCTGGCGCAGCTTGATTCAGAACAGCGACTTGCACGTATTATCAGCTTAAGCAGCGAGGCTAAAAGTTTGCAGTTACAGGAACGGTGGGCGGCAGCTGCTGATCGCTATGCAAGTATTCTGAAGATCGATTCTACGGTGCTGGTTGCGAGTAAGGGTCTTGATGAAAGTCGCGCACGCGTCGAACTGGATGACCGGTTGCGCAGCGCGATTGGTGCACCCGACCGTCTGAGTGACGATAAAATATGGCAGGCGACTCAATCCTTGCTGGAGTATGCAGGGAAGATCAACCCAGCTGGTGCAGTACTGGCAGCGCAGCTCAATGAGCTTGATAGGTTACTGCAACGGGCGCGGGTACCGGTGAAGGTAGTTTTAGAATCTGACAATCAGACTGAGGTTGTTATATATAAAGTGGGTAAACTGGGAGCATTCCAGACCCGCAGTATCGAATTGAAACCAGGTGTATACACGGCGGTAGGTGTACGCAGTGGTTACCGGGATGTACGCAAGAATTTTCGGGTTGCGCCGGAAGCAGGCACGCAGTCAATTATTATCCGTTGTGAGGATCCGATTTGAGCCTTGAAATCGTCATCAGCGATGCATCTGGCACGCGAATTCTTGGCGAACAGGATCTGCCGCTTAATATTGGTACTTCTTCTGAATCTGCCATACGGGTTCCCGGGGCAGTAGCCCATGGCTATGTGGCACAAATTGGCGTACTGGATGGGCGTGCCTTTGTGCAGGTACCCGGCCAGGGCAAAGTCACCGTTAATGGCTTGAGTGTAACCAGCACGCGCTGGTTGCAAGACGGTGATGAGCTGGTGGTTGCCGGCATCGGTATAGGCTGGGCTATTACAGCTGAACGTCTCACTATTGATGTTGATTATCGCAATATTGATTATGAAACCACGCCTCCTGAGCTGGAGGATGAGGGTTCGGGTCATGCCGAAATCATTAAGCCGATTCGTGCGCGGGCAGCAAAAACGCAGGTGGTTAAGGCGAGTACCAGTAAGCGTGGAATCTATTCGGTCTATGGATTGTTCGCGGTGCTTATTGGCGCTGCTCTGTATATGTTTACCGCGGTTACGGTGGTGATTGAAGCCGACCAGGAAAATGTGGAGGTCTCGTTGCCGGGGAGTTGGTTGACGCCGGGCGGTGATGGTCGCTATCTGCTGTGGCCCGGCGAATATGGTGTATTGGTTGAATCGCAGGGTTTTTATCCCTACGAGGACATGCTGGTTATTGAGTCGGGTAGTCGAGCCGAATTCAAATTAAAATTAAAGGAATTGCCGGGCCGCATTGTGGTGGAGACGACGCCAACTTCAGAGGGTGAAGTAAGGGTCGATGGTCAGGTTGTCGGGATATTACCTGTGGCAGAAATGCTGCTGGACAAGGGCAGCTATGAACTGCGTATAAAAACACCGCGGTTTCTTGAGTATATTGCGATGGTGGAGGTTGCCGGGCGTGATCAGCTGCAAACGATTGCAGCAGTGCTGGTTCCCAATTGGGCTGATGTAACGATAACATCAGATCCCACCGGTGCGGAGATCATGGATGCTGATAAGGTGCTTGGTGTAACACCCGCGAAAGTTGAGTTGGTTGCGGGTAATCGACAAGTAGAGCTGCGCAAGTCTGGCTATAAAACCGTACGGCGTGTGGTCAGTGTCATCGCAGGTCAGACCACCGAGTTGCCTGTGTTTAAGTTGCAGGAGGTGGGAGGTTATTTGCATATCAGCAGTAAACCCGCGGGCGCTGCGGTAAATATGCAGAAAAGCTTTCAGGGGAATACACCGCTTGAACTTGAAGTCGCCAAGGGGCGTAGCTACCAGATCACAGTCAGCAAGGCTGGTTATCAGACCGTGAGTCAGACAGTCGAGGTTGTCGACGGCGTACCTGTGCCGGTACAGGTAGATCTCCAACCCAAAATGGGCAAGATAACAATTGCCGCTGAACCCGCAGACGCTTCATTGTATGTAGATGGAAAGTTAGTCGGCAGCGCATCACGAGATCTGAATTTGATTGCTTTGCCGCATCGGCTGGAAGTGCGTAAAAAAGGGTTTGAAACCTGGTCAGCACAGGTAACGCCCAAGCCGGGTTTGCCGCAGCGACTGGAGGTGCGGCTGCTTACGCCACAACAAGCGGTGATTGCCGCAATTCCGACGACGATCAAGACTGTTCAGGGCCAGACTCTGCGTCTTATTGAGCCCGGTGAATTTATGCTGGGCGCGCCGCGGCGCGAGCAGGGCAGGCGCCCCAATGAAGTACGCAAGTCGGTGCAGCTTACGCGCTGGTTTTATATCGGACTGCAGGAAGTCAGTAATCGTGAATTTCGTGAATTCAGGCCGCAACATACCTCGGGCGCGGAGAAATATCGCGAACTGGCGGCCGACAGTCACCCGGTTGTCATGCTGAGTTGGGAAGATGCGGCCGCTTACTGTAATTGGTTGAGTGACAAAGAAGGGTTGGAGCACGCGTATATAAAAGAGGCTGGTAAATTCGTGCTTGTGGAGCCGCTTACGACAGGCTATCGATTGCCAACCGAAGCCGAATGGAGCTGGGTAGCGCGTTATAACGCCGGTGGTGGCGAACGCAAATACCCCTGGGGTGACGGTATGCCGCCGCCTGATGATGCGGGTAATTATGCGGACTCATCGGCAATGGATGTCGCCACTAACACGATTAGTAGTTATAACGATAGTTATCCGGTAACTGCGCCGGGTGGTACGTTTCCACCTAGTCCTATAGGTATTTATGATCTGGGTGGTAATGTGGCTGAATGGGTCAATGACCGTTATTCGGTTGCTGCTGGCAGTGGCACAAAGCTGATTGATCCTGTCGGTCCAGGTGAAGGGCAGTATCATGTAATACGCGGTTCAAGTTGGCGGCAATCAAGTATTAGTGAATTGCGTCTGGCTTATCGGGATTTTGGTGATCGTGGGCGCCTGGATGTCGGCTTTCGCATTGCTCGCTACGCGGCTAAACCTGACTAGAATGACCTTGACTGGACAGAACAGAAGCGACTGATGAGTGCACTCAAGACAATGTTGATGATAGCGCTGGGGCTGGGTACAACCTGGCTTGCCTGGCAGATTGCACCTGCCTCTACATCCGCCATGTTGACCGGGGTGGCCTACGCTCAGCCTGTAGAAAAAGACGCGCCCGTGACGGGGCCGACGGATGCAGAAATTGAAGAACAGCTGGCGCGTATTGATGCGGCGCTGGCCGAAGAAGGTGAAGTTAAAGAATTCAAGCCTAAAGAGCCATTACCGGCCGATATGGCGATCGAGATGTCATCGGAGTTATGAGTAGATGAAAAAACGCATGCCCACAGAGTTCGTGTTCAGCCTGTTTGCCCTGCTTATCTCGGTGATACTCGTGCATTCAATTTACCTGACTGTCATCAGGCCGAATGCCGACGCGATTATTCTCGAGCAGCGGGCTGCGATGGAGCTTGAGCCTGATTACATTGCGGAACGTTCTTTATTCGTCATTGTTCGGGACTTCGAGCAAGAGGCCTGCTTTATTCTGATGCTCTGGGCATTTGCGATGCTGGGGTACAAGGGCTGGGCGGCCAGTCTTGAGGGGAAACTGATGCTGCAGGAGTTTATTCCTATTGCTGAAGGTATGAAGATATTGCCGGAAGACACGCGGGAATATGCTCGTGCCATCCAGGGTTTGCCGGATGATGAGCGGCGCATGCTGTTGCCAAGGGTTTTGCTTAGTGCGCTCGGGCGTTTTGGCGCCACTCACAATGTGCAGGATGTTGCCTCATCCACCCATACCTCGTTTGTTACTGAAGCAGAGCGACTAGAGTCAGAACTTTCCATGATCCGCTACATCGCCTGGGCTATTCCGTCGATAGGGTTTATCGGCACGGTACGCGGTATAGGTGCGGCCCTTGGGCAGGCGCACCGGGCGGTAGAGGGTGATATCAGTGGCGTTACAGAAAGTCTGGGTGTTGCGTTTAACTCTACTTTTATTGCGCTGGTGATCAGTATCGTGCTGATGTTCCTGGTGCACCAGTTGCAGTTGAACCAGGAGCGCCTTGTTTTTGACTCGGAGAACTATGTGGATGAGCATTTGATTCGTCATATGCAGTCCAGCTAATTCCGGGAATATTCTATGTCATTTCTCGGTATCGAATTAAGTGACAGCGCTATCGTCGGAATTAGCGGTGACCAGCTTGTGTTCTCGGAACCGGGTTGTGCAATGCTGGATGCAGGCGGTGCTATTTTCGGCAGCCCGGCAAAAAATTCTGCACGCACCCGGCCTGCCGCATTTTATGATCGCTATTGGTGTGACTTGTCAGAAATATCACTTACACGTGGTATTCCCGATTTTGAAACATCTGCAGATCTTGCCTTTATGCAACTCAAATGCCTGTGGGATGAGTTCGGCAATGGAGTGACAGAAGTTGCTTATGCCGTACCCCCTTATTGGAGCCGTGATCAGCTGGCACTGTTACTTGGAATTACGCAGGAAGCAGGAATTCCACTGACCGGGCTGGTTGAGATACCGGTAGCGGCAACGCGGCGTAACTATCCGGATTATGAGCTTATTCATGTAGATGCTGGCCTGCATTCGATCAGTCTTAGCCGGATCAATCAGGATGGCGCTGCCTCGGTGCTCGAAAATGAAACCATTAAAGAGCTGGGGCTGGCCGCTATTGAACGCAGTTGTGCCGAATACATGGCACGTCGATTTCTGGACTGCAACCGCTTTGACCCTATGCATGATGCTGAAAGCGAACAAGGTATCTATGATCAGCTTGATAGCTGGATCGCGCTGCTCAATAGAAATAATGAGGCGGAACTTAATTTTACCTACAAAGGTAATCAGTTTAGTGCGGAGGTAAGTCTTGCCGAACTGCGTCAGTGGCTGCAACGTCGTTGCCAACCACTAATTCAGTCACTGCGCGCTAAAGTAAGTGTGGCCAAACCAACCGCGTTGCAGATTAGTGCGGGACTGGCGGCATATCCAGGTATAGCTGAAACCCTGGCAGATTTGCCAGGTTGTGATGTGTTCATATTGGAACCCGGTGCGGCTGCCCGAGGGCTGACCCACCGACAGGAGTCCCTTCCGCGTGATTCCGGTAGCTTTAGTATTACAACATCATTGCCATGGGATCAGCCGTCGGTAGATGTAAACCTTGAGCGGGCGATGGCCACAGCTGCAGGCGGGGTGCCAAGCCACCTTGTGCTGGACGGTCAGGCTTACCGACTGTCAAATATACCCCTGCGTATAGGTACTGAAGCGGCGGCAGGTGAATACAGTCTGGTTATTGATGCTCATCATAAGGGTGTGTCGCGGCGTCACTGCAGTATAGAGCTGAGTGGTGACCGTGTGCTTATGAATGATCATAGCCGTTACGGCACCTTATTAAACGGGCATCGGGTTAATGCTGCGGCTGTATTGCAGCGGGGCGATATTATTAGTGTTGGTGACCCGGCCTGTGAGTTAAAACTGATAGTTGAGACGGGCCCTGCAGGTCAGGACGATGGCGCGTAAACGCTTTACAACCTTCAACCTGTCTTTTCTGGATGTCATGTCCTGCGGGTTCGGCGCGGTCGTGCTGTTTTATATGATTATTAATGCCCAGGTAGCAGTGCGTGCCGATCAGCAAAATATTGAATTGCTGGGTGAAACCAATCTTCTTGAAGAAGAGGTTCTGGAAGGCCGCAAGAATCTGGTGCGCTTGAAAACCAAAGTCGATGATCGTAAGCAGCGCATGAGTGATCTGCAAATAGATGAACAGCGTTTGCAGGCGATGATAGATAGCCTGAAGGCCAAACTTTCCAAGCTGGATTTGACCAGCCTTGCTTCCCGGCAGAGCGTTGAGCAATTGCAGGCCGATATTGAGCGGCTGAAAGAAGACAAAAAACGACTGTTGGCAGATGCGGAGAAAGGTGACAGGCAGGGGCGGCAAGTGCGAGCGGTTACGGGTGAAGGGAATCGTCAATATCTGACAGGTATGAAAATGGGTGGCAAGCGTATTCTGTTTCTTGTTGATGCATCAGCCAGTATGTTGGGCCGTACCTATATAAACGCTATTCTTTATCGCAATATGCCGGACTCGATGAAACTGCGTACACCCAAATGGCGCAGTGCTGTTGATGGCATCGATTGGTTGACAGCAAGAGTCCCACCCCAGTCAAGTTTCCAGATGCTGGCTTTCAATACGTCCACGTGGTCTGTTGTCGAAGGTGCTGGCGGTGATTGGGTGCCGGTGGGTGATGGCAGCAAATTGACGGCGGCAGTAAATCGTTTGCGGACAACGGTTCCCTCGGCAGGCACAAGTTTGTATAACGCCTTCGATGCGATAAACAAGATGGACCCCAAGCCGGATAATATTTATCTCATAACGGATGGACTGCCGACGCAGGGTAAAACGGCACCCGCAAAAGAGAAAATGATCAAGCCAAATGATCGCATGAAATTTTTCAGTCAGGCTTTATCCCGATTGCCGGGCAAGATCCCGGTCAATATTCTGCTGTATCCGATGGACGGTGATCCTGACGCTGCGGGGTATTTCTGGCGGCTGGCAATCGATTCAAACGGCTCGTTTATGACGCCTTCTTCGGATTGGCCCTGACGTGGTTTAAGACTCATGGCCAGGAAAAATCGCGAAACAGAAACCTTTAACTTGTCATTTCTTGATGTGATTTGCTGTGGTTTTGGTGCGGTGATCCTGTTGCTGGTGATTACCAAAATTTATGAGCCCATTACGATCGAAGCCAGCAAAGCAGATATGGAAGCATTGTTGCTGGCCCTGCAGCAGGAAATATTTGATATCCGTGGTGATACGGTGGTTCTGGATCGGAATCTGGATAGCCTGGAGACTGAACTGGCGAGTGAAGCAGATCTCGTAGCGACTTTGCGTAGCGAATTGCGTGAGTTACAGGGGCAATTCGCACCGGTTGGTGATGAGGAAGACCTCGAGCAGAAAGGGGAGTTGCTGGCTGCTCGACAGTCGCTCAGTGCAGAAATGCGGAAATTGCTGAAGGATTACAGGCCGGCAGATGATGATTCAACAGTGGGTGGTATCCCGGTCGATAGTGAATACCTCATTTTTGTAATTGATACCTCGGGCAGTATGTTTCAGGGGCCCTGGCGGCTTGTGTTGCAGATGGTTAGTGAAACCCTGCAGGTATACCCGACCATCAAAGGCATCCAGGTGCTAAATGATGAGGGCAAGTACATGTTTTCATCGTATGCGGGTAAATGGATTCCGGATACACCCGGTAGTCGGCGGAATATCATTCGCCGGCTGGCAGGCTGGAATCCTTACAGTGATTCCAGCCCTGTAGAAGGCATCACTCAGGCTATCAACTCATTTTACAAGTCAGGCCGACATATCAGTATTTTTGTTTTTGGTGATGACTTCCCGCGGGGCTCGGTTGAGTCTGTCGTGCGCTATGTGGATAAGATTAACCAGGCTGATCGTGAAGGCAATCGGCTTATGCGTATCCATGCAGTAGGTTTCCCAACCCAGTTTTCGCGTGGCACGTCGCCCAATGCATTGCGCTATGCCAACCTGATGCGCGTACTGTGTGAACGAAACGGTGGTAGTTTTGTCGCATTAACCAGGCTGTAGTTTTTAGCATATCTTGAAGAGCGGCATACCGAGGAGGCGCACACGATGAGCATCAATCTTTTGGAAAAAAATTGTACGCCGTGCGAAGGAGGCGTGCCGCCGCTGGAGCCAGCGGTGGTTGATGATCTGCTGCTGGCGCTAAATCCAGAGTGGCGAGTCATTGATGATGGTAAATGGATACGTCGGGAGTTCGATTTTTCAGGCTTTAATCGCACTATGGGGTTTGTTAACGCAGTTGCCTGGATAGCGAATACGGAAGGGCACCATCCGGATCTTGAGGTGGCTTACTCGAAATGTGTTGTTAATTACACAACTCATGCCATCAAGGGTCTTTCGGAAAATGATTTTATCTGTGCAGCAAAAATAGACCGCCTGGTTGGTGGTTAGGTATATTGCAGCCAGGTCGAGACCCAGTAGGGCCTGATTGTTGATCAGAACATCGATGAGCCGTCGATCCCGTCATCTGCGGCATCGTCGTTACGGTTTGGGATAAACTCACCAGTGATCATCGAACTATAGGAAAGTCCGGGGCCAACCATCGGATACACGCAAGCTTCACGGTCGATGATAACCTCGAGAAATGCGGGGCCTGGATAGTCCAGCCAGGCTTTGATTGTATCCTGCATGTCTTCTTTCTGGTCCAGGCGACGAGCGAACTCAAAGCCATCTGCCTGGGCAGCCTTGATGAAATCCTTGCGGCGCAGGGATTTGTCGCTCGCTGACATACGGCCTTTGTAATAGAGCTTTTGCCATTGCTTAACCATGCCCGTCGCCAAAGTTGTTCATGACGATGACTTTAATGGGTAATTCATAGGTCGTAACAGTTTCGAGCTCGCCAAGATTCATGCGTATGCTGGCATCGCCATCCATATCGATAACCAGTGTTCCTGGCCTGGCAAATTGCGCACCTATGGCTGCGGGAAGACCAAAACCCATCGTGCCCATGCTGCCTGAAGTCAGCCATAAACGCGGCTCACGGAAATCAAAGTACTGCGCTGCCCACATCTGGTGCTGACCAACACCCGTTGTAATAATTGCTTCACCACGGGTATTCCGATTGATTTCCTCAATAACAGCATAAGGCTGTATTAAACTGCTATCACGATCATAGTTGAGCGCGTATTTCTGCTTCAGCGATGCAACTTCTTCGTGCCATGCAGAATAATCAGTCTGGATATTATTGCGCGCGCCGTAATCGAGAAGTGTTTGCAGATCCCGATCAAGAAATCCAATATGGAACCAGTCCACGGACTTAACTTTTCCAATTTCTGATGGATCAACATCAAATTGTGCAATGCACTTGGCATTAGGCGCAAATTTTTCTGGCACACCAGCAACCCGGTCATCAAAACGAGCGCCCATGGCGATGAGCATATCGCAGTCTTCAACGGCGTAGTTTGCGAAGGCTGTGCCGTGCATGCCCAGCATTTTCAGTGAGAGATCTTCCGTGGTGTCATAAGCACCGATGCCCATGAGCGTTGTTGTGACAGGGATCCCATAGCGTTCGGAAAACTCGCGCAGCAGTCCGGATGCCTCGCCATGAATAACACCTCCGCCAGAGTAAATAAGGGGTCGTTTGGCTTCCTGTAAATATTTAAAGAAGTTTGCACAGCTGGATTCATCCAGCAGGTTGTTCTCAACCGCTGTCATACGCTGCCGGTAACCGGGAATCGCGAGCAGGCCGGAGCCCTGAAATTGCCCTTCCCAGTTTTGCATATCTTTAGGAACATCAATGACTACGGGCCCGGGTCTGCCAGTACGGGCGATTTCAAATGCGGTGCGAATTGTCGCTTCGAGTTTGGTCGGGTCTGTAATCAGGAACAGGTGTTTGGCCAACGGCCCCAGTGTTGCGGATACCGGTGCTTCCTGGAATGCATCTGTGCCAATTGCGGTTGTGGGTACCTGGCCACAGATAACCACGATAGGGGTGGAGTCAGCCAGACTGTCGCGGACTGGTGTGGCGGTATTGGTTGCACCCGGTCCGGATGTCACTATCACAACACCTACTTTGCCGCTGGCACGGGCGTAACCGGCTGCCATAAAACCCGCACCCTGTTCATTTGCGGGCACGATCAGCGGCATTGGTGATTCGCCCTGGTCATTTTTATGCTCGGCGTTATACCGGAAAACGGCATCGTAGGTGGGCAATATTGCGCCACCGCTG
>PVMK01141345.1_pt1 | contig 15549 bp, 13 predicted proteins | sample 1853481 | NCBI WGS metagenome assembly PVMK01 (sample SAMN08533507, study PRJNA380276) | Marine sediment metagenome, whole genome shotgun sequencing project.
TCATTATTGGCATTTCAATGTCTGAAACAATGACATCAAAATAAGTATTGCTAACTTTGTTTAGGCCTATGCTGCCATTTTCGGCAATTTCAACATTTCCGACATCTTCAAAAATCATCGCTACTACCTCTGCCAGAGGCCTATGATCTTCAATTATGAGAATCCGACTTTTCACGCCCTCTAATAAGCCCCGAGAACTGCCTATGCATTGACGATCAATAGTCATCGAATCCACTGTCTTTATGCTTTCAGCATTATTATGTTCAACTTTTAACACGTTCAAATCATTCTCCATTCCATCTCTAACAAATCAGGTGTATCCTGACTCTTACGGATGCCCTGCCATCCAGCCTTGATTACCCTCAAGGTCGCTAAGGTTTGAGTTCTACTGTTTGTAATGCAAGTCCTTTGCCAGTTACATAACTGTTTGATATTCATCAATTTTGGACTTTCTATTATTTAAATGGGATAACGGATTTCGGTAACAGTCTGTTTTGTCGGTATGTAGTTTAGGATGTTGTCAAGGTAAATGAATATTGATAATTAAGGATAATCATCAACGCTTAGGATAAGTCCTGATCATTGATAAGAGGGGATTAGTGTGCCACGAAGCTGCATGAAAGATGAGAGTAGGTCTCTCGGAGCCGGTTTACAGGAGCAGGCTTCAAACCACCTTAAGCTGCATTGATTAAGAGTCATTGTGGTGAGCGTTAAGGAAAAGGCATGACAGAGGATCGTGTCAGGTGTGAGTCAAGGAGACGAATGAAAATGAACCGCTGATGACGTATCGAAATCTTAAGGACGATGTCAAAACTGAGGGGTTTTCCTGTCTCAGGACAAGTTCAGAGGATACCTGTTTACCGACTGGATGGCATCCGGTATTAAGGCGGCGTGAACTTGATTCAGGCTTTCGTGTGGAACGTGGGAACCTGTCGTTCCGATGTTAAGGGAGAAATTCAAGTGGAGGACCCACAAGAATGAGAGTACCGAAGCGGAGCACAGGGGCGGATCATCCCGTAGTAGTGAAGAAGTTCTTGTAATGAGAATGGAGCGAAGGAGATGAGTCAGCTCATAGAGACAGCAAGTCAACCAGGAGACTGGGAGGAACTTAATCTTTCTATGTAGGCTTGGAATTGAGAGGTTCTAAGAGGATGGCTGACAGGAGCCGTATGACGGGAGACTGTCACGTACGGATCTGTGGGAGGCTGAGGGGGAGGTTCCCTCGGCCCACCCGACTCTGCAATTTCCAGTTCGTCCCTATTTCATTGATAAGATGAGTCTTCAATTCTATGGTCACTTGCCAGTTGTTGATAACTTCTAGTTATAAATGAAATCCATTCAGAATGATGATTTCTATCGGTTATCGTCAGATATAGGTAAGATCAGAAATGAGCAGTAATCTCTAAAGTCAATGAAAATCCATCAGACATAATAATGAAGATAAATCATTCTTATCTTCAAAGACTGAAAATTATTGAGGTGAGGATAATTCATATTTATCAATGATCCAATGTGGCTTTGGTTGTGAGGATTAATATCTGTTATCAAGGAAACTGATAAAGCAGAATATTAAGGATTTACAGTAGAAAGGTTGAGGGTTACAAATTTAAATTTACAGCCTTTTCCTATATATAGGAACTATCAGATTCACAATGATTTACGATCTTCTATAAACTTTATATATTTCTGAGATGGGTTTAAGAGTTTAGCACCAAATCTAAAATATATTATATCTCTCTCTGAAATTCTGACAATCTTCATAGGAACTTTCAACTCTTTACTATATAAAGATATGGATATCTCAATATTTACTCCAGATGAAAGGTATTCTTTTGAAATAAAGAAAATACCATTTTGTGAGAGATTTAATATAAAAACATCATGGAAATTATTTTCATAATGTAACTTAGCATTTAAGAATGCTGGGAATCTATCAAAAGCTCTTTTATTCACTTTAGAAATATCTAGTTCATTATTTGTTAAATTGTATATTTATCGTAAATTGCTTTCCGCATTGGACAAGTGCAAATCAATGAAATACCAAATGGCATCCGATATGAGCATGATGTAGTATCTCGGCATTCAATAAAATAGATGTTATCCCCTATTTTACAAGTAACTTTGCAAAGTTCTTTTCTTTTTTCAGACAAGCAGGAAAAATACTTCTCACACTCGGTAGCCTTTTTTATTATTGAATCATCAATTTTGAATATCATAAATACCATTCTCAAAACTTAGACTTTTCTCGTGTCATTTAATTTACAACTATTACTTACTACGAAAATATCTAACTGTCAAATTCAGATATTTAATAGATCAATAAGTTGGTAATAATGCAGAACTTGATGATTAACAATTGTAACCTTCAATGATTTCTATATTGCTGATTTATTCAAGATGTCCAGTTTTTAGTTGAAATAGTTTGAGTGGCTCTCATTTTCATATCGTTCTTTATGCAGCCTTCCTGTCAATCGTTTCTTTTTCCTGTTGAGGTTCGATATTCTTTATAACCTCAGGAATCGAAGCATATCCCTTGATCCGTCTAAATCTTTTTTCACTGTACAGAAGAACTGATGCAAGCCATCGTTGCATCATCCTGCTGTTGCGATGCCGTTTAATATTGCCCTCCGCATCTCTCACTATGGAAAACATACTTTCTATTGGATTGGTCGAATGCAGAGTCTTTCGCAGCAAACCTGGAACTTTCAGTTTGTGAACGGTGAGAATCTCATCTATAGCCTCCATAAGTGAATCAGCTGCTGACTCATTTATGCTACGCAGCCACTTCTCCATATCCAGCAGCATCTGACGGGCATCTTCATAACCGTTTTGTTCCAGAGCTGTCCTGAATTGCCGGTGCGCCGCTTTCCGATACTTCTTTGCCAGATGCCTCTGAATGTTTCTATCCTTATGGATCGTACAACGTTGGTGAATCAGTTTCTTGCCAAATCGGTCATGCAATGCCTTGATAATCCCCTTGCCTCCATCCGTGACCCATATGATGTTTTCCGCCAATTCCAATCCACGCTGTTCCATATCTCCAAACAGCTCTTTGCATATCTCATGATTCTCCGTCGCTCCCTGCCAAAATCCCAATACCCTTTTTATCCCTGCTGTATCAATGCCCAGTCCAATTATAAATGCCTCTCCTCCCCGATGAATCGTATCAAGAAATATCGCAAAAGGTCTGTATTCCGATAATGACCGCTCCTTAAATTCCCGAAGTTGCTTCGCCGTTGCCTCAACTATATGCCGCGATACTGAACTGGCCGACACTCCAAATGCACCTGCCGCTTCCACCACCGTCTCTGCATACTTCCTGCACGATATTCCTCTCAATATCTTATTCAGAAGTTCTTCTGAAAACCTCTCACGTTCTTTCAGCTTCTCATAACTCTTTATTGCGATCTCTCCCTCTGGCCCTCGAAGCCTCGGATGTTGTACTGTTATCTTCTGATCTCCAATATAGACTGATCCAGGCTGGCTTGCCCATTTTTGTATATCAGGACTGAATGGCTGATAATCAGGCCCGGCTTTCTCCTCACGCTCTATATACATTATCGTCTCTGCCATCATCCTGCCCATTTCTTTCATGTATACATCAAATCCAGTTTTGCCCTTTGCATAGATTTCACTCATCTGCTCTATTATCTCTTGCCTTCCGCACGCTTCCTCCATTCCCCTTATTGCTTTTTTCCTCTTCTTTGTGTTTTCCTTCATTTAGTGGCTCCTTCCTTTTTAGGATTATTCTCTTCCGTGGATTATGCCACGGGGGAGCCACTCTTTTAAATTTCAACTAAGAATAGTATATCTTCGATTTATTAATAAGAGGGGATTAGTGAGATGAGAAATAGAAGTATCAATTGGAAGATTGATATAGTTCTGCATATGATTGGCGATAGGCAAATACTGCTTCTGTTAAAAAACTGCAAATACTAACATCAGAACAGTTTTTGCAAATCTTCCCATCTCTAGTTAACATGCAGTCTAACATCCTATTGATTGATTCATTAACTTGCACCTTAAACATTGATTCATCTGTTTTTCTATTAACATTTTCAATCATGACCCCTCCTTCATTCATGAAGTTTAAAGTTTCTTAGTCTATGCGCTCTTAGTAACTACATAATCTCTAACACATCATATGTCAAGGGGGATGAAAGATGATATAAAAATTATATATATACCTAATAATGTAAATACATTGATAACCGAAAGTAATCGTTATCTTTTTGGTGAAGATTGAAATATTGATAAGAGGGGAAAGTCAATCACATCAACCAGAATCAAATTCATTGATAAGATGGCATAGTCAATGACAGAGGGGCGAAAAAGGGGGGTGGGTGGCAGCCACGGGGGGGTGTGACTGCCATGTAGATAAAACTTTATTGGGCTTATTTTTAGTATCTGATAATTCTAACTACTTATCAATAGGGATTGTTATGAATTTATTATAGGGGAATTACCTATGCAAAATTATAACTAATCACTGATTAACGGTAGTAACCTTCAATACATCATGAAATGGTGGATCATTGATAATACGGATAAGTCAATGATTTACTGGAAAATTGGAGTCAATGACTTGATGGCATAGTCAACGAAATACAGTCTGAACCTGTTTCATTGACTTAACTGATAAATCTACAGAAATTAAGCTAAATCAATTTCATTGATATGACTAATAAATCTTCATATTACAGACTGATCCTGTTTCATTGATAAGATACATCAATGATGGTATGCAGGGTGAGGATTGCAGGTAGATACAATGTTTCATAGTGTAATGCAATTTTAAGGATAGAATCACTTAAACTGAAGTTGAATAAAATGAACCTTTGGAAGATTTAAAATTTACTTTTAAAAATTTAACCCTAGCAGTATAGATAATTTTATCGTCTCGCAGTTTTTGTTGTGAATCAACTACCTTCGCTATTGCTTTAAATATAGGGCTCTTTAGTCTTATTATTGATTCTTTTTTTAAAGGTTCTGAACATAAAAAACGAACCCCTTTAGGTGAAATATCGATTAAATTTGCTTCCCGATCTGTTTGTAATATAGAAAAAGAGTAATGAAGTATGCCGCTCTTTTTCATCCTATTACATGATCGATGATTATTTTGGTTTAATGATTTTTCATTATTTTTTATTTTCATAGTATTTATACATTTATTGAAACTCTCGATGGGCTTTATCTTGAGTTTTTTGTCATATTCGATACGCTTAGCACTATCACTAAGAGTTTCATAAGCCTCATTGATAAGATAAGCATCGGAGTTTTCACCACCAAAATCTGGATGACTCTTCAATTCCTTCATAAGAGTGCGATAACTTGCACGTATGATTTCATACGGAGCATCAGGCTGAACTTGAAGCAAACGGTAATAATTTCGTTTGTTTTTCATAGTAGTCTTTTATTAATGAAGTTAATTGGAATACTTATATTATTAATAAATAAATGAAATATGACAATAGTCTTATAAGATGTATAACTATTTCTTATAATTCAAAAGATGCAAATAGATAACGATTGCCATTAGCAATCTTCGATGATTTCTAAAATAATGGTTCACTAATAAGACTGATGAGTCTTCTAAATCAAAGCCTCTTACGAATCATTCATAATTAGATAGTATCAATGATTTTCAATTCGGAGGGGATTAGGACTCTGCTTGGAAAATACCGACAAATATCGATGTTCAACTGCAATAGACGAATTCATACTGTACGGTTTTTATTGTGGTACCTTCCGGCGAAAAAGTTCTTTCTAAGAAATGTATCGTTCCATCACTATTAATCAAAATGACTGTTGAACAGCGTGTTCCAAAATCCTTTCCTTTAATAAATATAGGAGAGTGCCGGGCATGGAACTCATCCCAGTTCGCTGCAATAATGAGAGGATAATCGGGGTGGAACTTAAATGCGGTCAATAGTAAGCACATAATTTATTGGCTCATCGTGAAAGAGAGTGGGTAAATCATAGTGAAAATGATATGATTATCCTTAATTCCCCCCTTTAGAAAAGGGGGCCTGCCTGCCGGTAGGCAGGGTTAGGGGGGATTTGAAGATACAGGGTAGCGACTATGCTTTCATATAATAAAAATTTAAAACAATTTTCAAGAAATCTCAGAACTAATATGACTGATGCCGAACTATTACTATGGTCAAGGACCAGGCGAAAACAATTAAAAGGAAAACAATTTTACAGACAAAAGATTATAGGTAATTACATTGCTGATTTTTATTGCCCCGAAACAAAGCTGGTAATAGAGGTTGACGGCGGTCAGCATTACGAAGCAGAAGGAAAGGACAAAGACCACATGAGAGACGATTACATGAAGAGACTCTGTATAAATGTTCTTAGGTTTTCAGATAGAGATGTGTTGAAACGAATTGATATAGTAATAGAAAAAATATGGATAAAATTATGATTTATAAAATCTCCCCTAACCCCTCTTTGCCAAAGAGGGGGACTAATGCACGCTGAAATATTTATAATTTACCCACTCGATTACACGAAGACCCAATTTATTTTACTGATTTATAAATAAAGAGGGGAACCCCATAACCGTCCGGCAATTTGTGACCATTCTAATAGTTTTATATCCTGCCTACAACATTTTTTGATTTTTTTATGAAGCAAGGATTATGATTATAAAATAGATAATTAACGGATATTTCAGGACTTTGTATGAAAGAACTATTAAACAGCTCTGTCGGCAGAAAAATGCTGGTGGCAATTACGGGCCAGGCCATGATCCTGTTTATTGTTGTTCATGTGCTTGGTAATTCAACGGTTTTTTTCAATGGACTTAATTCATACGCAGAAAAACTTCACTCTTTGCCGCTGCTGGTCTGGATAACACGCATATTAATGAGCGTTGCATTGGGTCCCATATCTTCTTCAGCATTAAGTTGACCCTGGAAAACCGGCAGTCAAAGCCTGACTCCTATGCAGTGACAAAACACCTGCGAAGCACCTTTGCATCAAGAAGCATGATCTGGACAGGGGCTGTTATCGGCACCTTTCTTGTTTTTCACCTTCTTCATTTCACCTTCCAGATCATCAATCCTGCATTTGCAGCCAATGCAAACATGGATGCCATGGGAAGACCTGATGTTACTTTAATGGTCGTTTCGGGTTTTCAGCATTTCGTCTCTTCATTTATTTATATAGCTGCAATGATCGGCCTTGCTCTTCATCTTTTTCATGGAATTCAGAGTTCATTTCAGAGCCTTGGAATCAATAATGAAAGGTCTTTGCCCTTTGTAACAAAGACAGGATCAGTTACGGCAGTAATACTTTTTCTCGGATACATAGCAATCCCGGTCATAATTTTACTGGGGCTGTTGAAAGGCTAATAATGATACTTGACGGAAAATCACCATCAGGACCTCTTGCAGAAAAGTGGGACAAAAGAAGGCAGGAAATGAAACTGGTCAACCCGGCCAACAAGCGGAAGTATAAAATAATAGTTGTTGGCACAGGCCTTGCCGGAGCTTCTGCTGCTGCCACTCTTGGAGAGCTTGGATATAATGTTGAAACATTCTGCTACCAGGACAGTCCACGAAGAGGGCACAGTATTGCCGCACAGGGAGGCATTAATGCTGCCAAGAACTACACTAATGACGGCGACAGCATATTCCGTCTTTTCCACGATACTATTAAAGGTGGAGATTTCAGATCAAGGGAATCTAACGTATACCGCCTCGCACAGGTGAGTAATAATATTATTGACCAATGCGTTGCCCAGGGAGTCCCCTTTGCCCGTGATTATGCGGGCTATCTTGATAACCGCTCTTTCGGCGGGGCACAGGTTTCGCGTACCTTTTATGCACGGGGACAGACAGGACAGCAGCTACTTCTGGGCGCGTACTCTGCCCTTTCCAGACAGATCAGGGCAGGAACTGTGAAATTATATCCCCGTTCAGAGATGCTTGATATTGTAATAGTTGACAATGAAGCTAAAGGAATTATTGTTCGAGATATGGTAACAGGCAAAATCGAATCCTATGCGGCAGATGCAGTCTGCCTTTGCACAGGCGGATATGCCAATGTTTTTTACCTCTCTACTAATGCCATGGGTTCAAATGTAACAGCAGCATATCGTGCCTATAAAAAGGGAGCATATTTTGCCAATCCCTGCTATACACAGATACACCCAACATGCATCCCTGTGTCTGGCGATCATCAGTCCAAACTTACCCTTATGTCAGAATCTCTCAGGAATGATGGAAGGGTTTGGGTGCCTTTGAAGCCGGGAGATAAACGTCCTGCAAAAGATATTCCGGATAACGAAAGAGACTATTACCTGGAGCGTAAATACCCAAGCTTTGGCAATCTTGCTCCACGGGATATATCGTCCCGCTCAGCAAAGGAGGTCTGTGATGAGGACCGTGGTATTGGATCGAGCGGTCGCGGTGTATACCTTGATTTTGCTGATTCCATTAATAGGCTGGGTGAGGACACTGTAAGGGAAAGATACGGGAACCTCTTTGAAATGTATGAGAGAATAACAGGCGAGGACGCATATAAGCAGCCGATGCGCATCTACCCTGCTCCTCATTATACTATGGGAGGCCTGTGGGTGGACTATGATCTTCAGAGCAATATTCCGGGCCTGTTTGTACTTGGTGAGGCAAACTATTCAGACCACGGTGCAAACCGGCTTGGTGCAAGTGCGCTCATGCAGGGACTTGCTGACGGGTATTTTATAATCCCCTATACCATTGCTGATTATCTTGCCCGTACAAAACCGGGTAAAGCGAGCATTGATAATAAAGAGTTCAGGCAATCCAGAGATGAAATGGTATCGCTTACAGAAAAACTGCTGTCGATTAACGGTAAGAAGACGGTAACCCATTTTCATAATAAACTTGGCAGAATAATGTGGGAGCATGTCGGCATGTCAAGAAGTGAAAAGGGCCTGAAGACTGCACTTGAAATAATACCGGAACTTCGGGCCGAATTTTGGGAGAATGTCAAAGTCACTGGAAAGGGACATGAACTGAACCAGGAGCTTGAAAAGGCAGGACGGGTTGCTGACTTTCTTGAGTTCGGTGAACTCATGGCCCGTGATGCATTGGAACGGAATGAATCCTGCGGCGGACATTTCAGAGAGGAATACCAGTCAGAAGAAGGTGAAGCAATGCGTGATGACGCAAATTTCAGTTATGTTGCTGCATGGGAATCCAGGGGTGTTGATAAGGTTCCTGAGATGCATAAGGAGCCTCTGGAATTTGAGAATGTTGAACTTGCGGTAAGAAGCTACAAATGATAAATAAATTCAGGGACCCCTCTTTATCTCCCCTTAGTAAGGGGAGAATTAACATCCCCTCCTTACCAGGGAGGAGCAAGGGGAGGTTCAATAAATAATGCGGGTATCACTATGAATATAACTCTTTATGTATGGAGACAGAAGTTTAATGACCAGCCGGGTAAGCTGGAGATGTATGAGGCGAACAATGTAAGCCCTGATATGTCATTCCTGGAAATGCTTGATTTACTAAATGAAGAGCTGATCGGGAACAATGATGAACCTATAGCATTTGATCATGACTGCCGTGAGGGAATCTGCGGCACCTGCTCACAGGTAATTAATGGTGTTCCTCACGGACCACAGGAGAGGACCACTGTATGTCAGCTTCATATGAGAAACTTCAAGGACGGCGACACAATTTATATAGAGCCATGGCGTGCAAAGGCTTTTCCGGTTATTAAGGACCTGATAGTGGATAGAAGCGCCTTTGACAGCATTATACAGTCAGGCGGTTATGTGTCTGTTCACACTGGTGGCGTGCCTGATGCCAATGCTATTCTCATTCCCAAGGAAGATGCGGACATATCAATGGATGCGGCAGAATGCATAGGCTGCGGAGCATGTGTTGCCGCCTGTCCCAATGGATCGGCCATGCTCTTTACAGCTGCCAAAGTCACCAACCTTGCCATGCTTCCACAGGGCAAAGCAGAAGCGAAGAAAAGGGTATGTATGATGACCGAGGAGATGTTAAAGCATGGATTTGGCAATTGCTCAAACCATTATGAATGCCAGGCTGCATGTCCCAAGGGGATCAAGGTTTCTTTTATAGCAAAACTGAATCGGGAATTCACAAAGGCGGTCAATCTCTTTTCTGAGCCTAAGGAATAATCCAGGGTTAAAGCAATGAACTTTGATGTGTCCATATTAGGGGCGCTTGTCCCTGTCTTCTTTGTAATACTGACCGGATTTGTGCTCCGCTGGTTTCAATTCCCGGGAGATGAGTTCTGGGCCCGTGCTGAACGTTTGACTTATTTCGTCCTGTTCCCTTCATTGCTTTTTCAGAAAATAGCAACAGCCTCTATGGGATCATTCACTGTCTCGCTCATGGTTCTGGTGTTGGTTACGGCAGTGTTTATCATGGCAGGACTGTTATTTTATATAAAAAGATGGTGGTCATCAGGTGGCCCGGCATTTACATCTTTTTTTCAGGGCAGTATACGTTTTAACACCTATGTTGGTCTGGCTGCAACGTTTGCACTCTTTGGTGATAGCGGTCTGACTATTGCAGCCATAGCCATTGCTGTTTTAATACCTTTAATGAATATACTTTGTGTAACCGTACTGATATTATTCAATGACCAGAATAAGGGAAGCTTACAGACGGTTGTAAGGGAACTGTTTAGAAACCCGCTTATCATTGCCTGCACATCAGGAATAATCCTTAACTATTCGGGAATCGGACTGCATTCTGTAGCAGAGGAGACATTTTCGATTTTCGGTCGAGCCGCTTTGCCTGTCGGATTACTGTGTGTGGGCGCAGCAGTGGACGTTGCTGCCGCTCGAGATTCAGGGAAAATAGTTGCATTAAGCAGTGTGCTTAAACTTATTGTATTTCCTCTATTAATGTGGACTCTATGTAATCTGTTACGCCTTGATCATCAATTGTCAGCCATAGCCATTCTATTTGCAGCCCTGCCTGGTTCCCCAGCTGCTTATATACTGTCCCGTCAGCTTGGAGGAGACAGCACACTTATGGCAGGGATTATTACGGTTCAGATAGTCGCTGCGATGGTTACCTTTCCTCTGGTCGTGGCATTACTTGCAGTGTAATAGAAAGAAAGCGGATAATTTCAGACATGAATAATAAACTTCCAGAATGGCTCACGTCTTTTATGGCGCATAAAGGAATAATACTCTGGGGACTGGCTGACCTTCGAGGGTTTTCAACTCCCACTGACGAGAACGGACAGAATTTTGACTATGCAATTTCATGGACAGCACCCATGAATACGGAAATAATGGAAAGTATAAAAACAGGCCCAAACCAAAAATATGCTGATGAGTATGCCAGGGCCAATACCTTCATTAATAGTCTGGCGAATGCACTGGTTGCCGAGATCAAAAGTAGGGGGCATAGAGCTCTCCTACTGCCGGCTTCTGTAAGGACAGATATAAAGGCCATTAAAGGGGACTTCCCTCATAAAACTGCTGCAACAAGATCAGGTCTTGGCTGGATTGGTAAACACTGCCAGCTTATTACAAGGGAGTTTGGACCATGGATCAGGCTTGGAACAGTATTTACCGATATGGAATTGTCCAGTGGAACTCCAATGGAAAAAGAGTTTTGCGGAAGCTGTACCAAGTGTATTGATGCCTGTCCTGCCGGGGCATTAAAAGGCTCTGCATGGAAGCCCGGCATACCTCGGGAGGAGATTATTGATGTCTTTGCCTGTGACAGATGGAAGAAGGAGAATTATATGCAGTTTCATAAGGGACATAACTGTGGAATATGCACATCTGTATGTCCTTATGGATTAAAGGTTCTTAAGAGGCGCACTTAAAGAACCGGGGATTCTTAAAACTAAATCACTTAATTTATCTTATTTACCTGTAAATAATCCAAAAATATGTTGACATTATTTATGGCATTACCTATAATGATCGCTAAGTTGCACATATGCGCAAATATGTCATGAAAGGGGCAATTTAGCTATGCTGTGGTTATTAATTGGCACAGGTTGTCTGGCAGTAGCAGTATTCTTAATTTTTATCAGCAGTTCCTCCAATCAGGATCTGCCAAGATGCGGCTCAACCTAATTCAATTGTAGGGGCTGGGCTTGTCCCAGCCCAAGATAGGTATCAGGTCATATCACAAACAGGGCAACCGCAAGGGTTGCCCCTACAACGTAACATCCTGTCTCACCAGTTTTCTCCCGGAATCTGGTTGTTTCTCTACATAAAAATAGAGTCATCATAAGACCTGCTGCTTTGGACAACTGAAACGTCGGCACGTTCTGCTAATGCCACGCCGTTTGACAGTGAACCAATTGCCTTCTGATGGCTCTATAATTTTTAAGCGATACCCCGGAAAACCGAAGAGTTTATCTTTAGAGAGCTTGGGTAGATACTTACGTCTTCATTTCGTGCTTCAAAGGCTTGCACATCCTATCCAACTCTCTCACCAAGTTACTTGGTCCTCTGGGTTTGACCTCTCCAAGGTATCGCAAACTCTATTTATATTTTTATTTTAACTCAATAATCCTGACTGTCAACCCCTGCCGAAAGGCCTTTAAATAGGGCTTCAGGCTATTGCAGGCCCGTAAATCAGCTATGCAAAGGTCTTTGCATAGAGCGGGTATTTATTATTCTGCATCATGCCTACTTTAAGTGATTAATAATCAAAGGAATTTACAGTATAGTCATATGCTGGGTTATAATCTTTGTATGGATATTAAGCTGAAACTTTCCAAAGTTCCATTATCTCCCGGTATATATATTATGAAAGGGCAAAGGGAACGGGTTATTTATGTTGGTAAGGCAAAGAACCTGCGTAACAGGCTAAGGTCTTATTTTCAAAAGTCAGCTTCTCTTGATGACAGGAAGACAAAGATGGTGCAGGAAATAGTTGACTTTGATTATATTGTGACCAAGAATGAACTTGAAGCCCTGATTCTTGAAGCCAACTTTATTAAGAAGGCCAAGCCACGTTATAACATTATCTTGCGTGATGACAAGCATTACCCTTATCTTAAATTAACGGTTAATGAGGAGTGGCCAAGACTGGAGGTTGTTCGCAGGATAGCAAAGGACGGATCCATATACTTCGGGCCTTATGTACCGGCCGGAGCCATGAGAGATATGCTGGATTTTATCCGTTGGAATTTCCCCATACGTATGTGCAGGTATAAGATGGACAGGCCTTTCAGACCCTGTGTTCAGTATCAAATGGGGAGGTGTCTTGCCCCCTGTGCAGAGGACAAGAGATCTCCTGAGGACAGAAAAAAATATATGGAGATTGTGGAAGAGGTTAAAAGTTTTATTAAGGGTGAAAAGAGAGAGCTTGTCTCAAAATTGCAGGACCGCATGCAGGGACTTTCTGATGAGCTTCTCTTTGAGGATGCGGCAAAAATAAGAGACAGAATGAATGCACTTAAAAAAACATGGGAGTCACAGCGGGTAATAGCGCCTGAACTTAATGATGTTGATGTAATTGGGCTATATAGGGATAAACAGGAAGCAGCAATATATATGCTTTTTATAAGAAATGGTACGGTTATCGGACAAAAAGATTTTTTTCTGAAAAATCTGGGTGCGATGGATGATAGAGAACTTATAGCAGGATTTATTGAACAGTTTTATTCCAAGGAAATTCTGATTCCTCCCAGGATAATACTGCCTGTGAGAGCAAGGCTGACCACCGAAAGAAGATGGCTTACAGAAAGGCGCGGCAGCAGTGTTAATCTAAGCTTGGCAAAAAGTGAATCTGAAAGCAAAGTCCTCAAGATGGCTGATGACAATGCCCTTTATTCTTTTAACAGGCACAAGGAGACAAAAGTTGATGAAACCATCATAAAGGTCAAGGACCTGCTCCACCTGGATACTGTACCTTCAAGAATCGGCGCTGTAGATGTTTCAAATATTTCCGGATCTGAATCTGTTGGTGCTTTGATTGTTTATGATAATGGAAAGTTTGATAAAGACGGATACAGACAGTTTAAGATCAGGACGGTCAAAGGGGCCAATGATTTTGCAATGATAGGGGAAGTGGTCGGAAGGTACTTGAAGGGCCTTGCAGAAGATGGGGGGGAAGTTCCCGATCTTTTGCTCATAGACGGCGGAAGGGGACAGCTGTCTCATGCTGTGAAGGCGATGAGAGCTTTTGATATTCATGTTGAGATCGCTTCTATTGCAAAGGCAAAAAATGACAAAACCAGGACAGGACAGCTCCATGTTCAAAAGGACCTTGACAGAATATATCTGCCGGGAAAAAGAGTACCAATATATCTTGAACCTGCACTGGATACTACACATTTGCTTCAGAAAATAAGAGATGAAGTCCATCGTTTTGCAATCAAGTACCACAAAAAGCTCAGGGCAAAAAGAATTCTGCTATCCCCTCTTGAAGAAGTGAAAGGCATTGGCAAGGCAAGACGACTTGAGCTTCTTAAACATTTTGACAGCATTGATGCTATCCGGAAGGCATCAATAGATGAGATAGTTTCACTTAAGGGCATGAACAGGAAAGTGGCTGAGAAATTAAAAAGTCACCTCCAGAAACTGAAAAAACCGGGACAGTCCAGAGATGATTAATAAAAAAAGTATAGAAAAATATATTCTCAAGCTTTTTGGCAAAAAGGCTCTCAGTGTAAATATTGAAAAGCTTGGTGTGGGCGTACAGGGTGCCGGTTTTCTGATAGATGTTAAAACAAAGGATGGTTCTGAGGAATATGTTATTAAGGGACTTTTTCCAGAAGGGCTTGAACATGATTATCCGGCAGACAGGGCAGGTGTATTCCTGCTTGACCTGGAAGAGTTTAAGAATCTGCCAAAACATGTGAAGGCAATTGATGTTCTGGCAGAAAAAAAGGATGGAACGATTCAATCCATCGGAGGCGGGAAAGAATATTATTTATTAATGGAGAAGGCAGAGGGCGATCACTATTTTAATGATTTAGCAGCTTTTGCCGGACAGAAGAGGCTTGAAACCCCTGACATAGAAAAAATCCAGACCATGTCATCCTATCTTGCGAAAATCCACGCTGTTAAAAAGAAATCAAGGGCTTTACACTGGAGAAAGGTAAGGGACACAATCGGACATGGAGAGTGTCTTATGGGAGTGTTTGATACTTATCCTGATGGCTTAATTTCATATGAACAGATGGCCGAGATAGAGAAGAAGTGCGTTGACTGGAGGGCTCGGCTCAAGCCGAAATATAATCGACTGTGTCAGATTCATGGTGATTTTCATCCCGGCAATATATGGTTTCAGAACAGCAGAGACTTTGTACTGCTGGACAGGAGCCGGGGACCATGGGGTGATGCTGCAGATGATGTGACAGCTTTAACTATTAATTATATCTTCTTTTCCATATGCCAGTTCGGCAGATTAGAGGGCACCTATTCTGAAGCGCTTAGTCTTTTTTATGACAAGTACATCAGCCAATCAGGTGATGATGAACTGTTCGAGGTTGTTGCTCCCTTTTATGCCTTCAGGGGAGCTGTAGTTGCCAATCCGGTTTTCTATCCCGATGTATCAGACGAAAACAGGCATAGGATTATTCATTTTGTAA
>PVMK01188196.1_pt1 | contig 15549 bp, 19 predicted proteins | sample 1853481 | NCBI WGS metagenome assembly PVMK01 (sample SAMN08533507, study PRJNA380276) | Marine sediment metagenome, whole genome shotgun sequencing project.
TGCTGTTGAAAGGACAGAACCGATTGGTGTTGAAATAGTTAATTTGCCTTATGATAAAGCCATGCTTATTATTGTGCAATATGCTAATCTAATCTTTGAAGAAAAGCAGGATCTTATTGTTATTACCAGCAAGACAGCCATAGAAGAGCGTTCGGCAGATACCTATGCGTCGGTGAGTACAAGAGAGGTGAAAATATCGGCAGTATTTTTTGAAATGGATGTACAAAAATCTAAAAAGATAGGAATTGACTGGAAGATTTTACTTAACGGCGAAAGTACAGATTTCGGTGGTTTGTTAAGAACAGAGCCGAAAGAATCGGAAGATGACGATGGAGGGTGGAGGTGGGGGTGAGCAGCAAGAAGCCTTACAATCCCGAGTTTAATTTAGGTATTGCTTCCGATTTTTCCATAGGTAGTTTTTTTGGTCAGGCAACAGCACTTTTTAGGTTTTTTGAAACTGAAGGGTTGGGCGAAATTATTTCGAGTCCAAGTATTATTGTAAGAGATAAAAGCAAAGGCAGCATTCAGGTTGGTTCCGATTTTTCTGTAAGAACCAGAGACTTTGCAGGCAATACTGTTGAAAAATTCTTCCCGACGGGAACAATTATAGAGGTTGTGCCTTACATTCATAATGAAGATGGTCTGGATTATATTTTATTAGATGTTCTTGTAGAAAGAAGTTCCTTCTCTCAAAACGAAACCACAACAGAAATTAAAAAGACGAAATGCAACTACGCAGGTAATATTGCTTGATGGAGAAGAAACCGTAATGGGCGGATTGTTTGTTACTGAAGAAGCAATAGTGCGAAACGGTATTCCGTTTCTTAAAGACCTTCCCTGGTGGGTATTTGGCATAAGGTATCTTACAGGAAGTGATGAAACAATTACCAGGAAAAAAGAACTCATCATTTTACTTAAAGCTGAAATGGTTCCTACATTGAAAGATAGATTCGCTCATCCTGATACAAGGAATGTTATTCAATCTCAGATCGAAAGAGACCGGGATCGAATGAAATATTATAAATTAAATGAAATATCCTTTGAATAAGGAATTTAATTAATCGTGGAATCTATTTTAATTGTTGATGATGACTTTAACCTTTGCACTATGCTATCGGAAGAGTTAACGGAAATCGGATACGATACATACTTTCTCACCCGTGGGGAACATGTTTTGGAATATGTCCAGAACAACCAGGTCGATCTGATTCTGCTCGATCTTAAAATGCCCGGTAAGAATGGATTCGAAATTTTGCGTGAACTTGATTTCAATAACATTGACACCAGGGTTGTAGTGCTTACGGCATATGGGGATGTGCAGAGCGCTATTGATGCAGCAAAATTTGGGGCAAGTGAATTTATAAGTAAACCGTATGATTTTGATGAGTTATTATTAACAATTCGTAAAACTGTTCAGCGAGAAATATAGTGCATGAAAATCAGTTTAAGAATTATACTAATAAATTTTGTAGTGGTTGTACTGGTAATGGGCGTTACAGCAATTGCCTTTTATTCTATAATGTACAAAACGCTTACTTCTCAAAAATCAAAAGGACTGATTACTTCCGCAAATAATTTTGCCTACGCCTACCAAAAAACCTTCTTAATTATGAAGATGAATTTATAGGGCTAACCTCCGAAAATATTGATAATATTTTCAGGTATGGAAATTTAAGAACACATGAATCTGGATTTCGTTCTTGAAGCTCAACCGGATGGCAAAAAAAGAATTATTAAAAAATCATTTACCCCCGATGTTACACATTCCAAAAAAATCTTTTACTCTGGATAGGTTTTTAGAGCATAATCCTTATGCGATCATCTCAGAGGTTAAAGATTCTGAAAGAGTAATTTATTATGGTTTAATTTTAGATGAAGAGCTAGCTTAATGAGTTTGCCGAAAAAATCAGTGCCGATGTTGCCGTTATCTGGAACGATATTGCTGCAGACATTTCGAACTCTACGGTAAACAAAAATTATTTTTATATTCTTTCTCAAGCGGGTATGTTTTTAAGCAGAGAAAAGAATTTTGAAATTTACACACAGGGCTTAGAATCGAACGATATACTTGCAACACTATACAAACCCTTTACAGATCAGCCGCATAACAAAGAAATTTCCTTTCTGATATTTACACAAATGGGCGAAGCTGCAGAGCTGCGTTCAACCTTGAGAGTCTTTTTGTAACAATTGGAATAACAGGGAATTGCTCTATCGCTGATACTCACATTTCTTTTTACAGGAAAACTGAGAAAGCAAATAATAGATTTAAGTGATGCCACAGAAAAAACTAAATCGGGAGATTTTAAAAACAAAATAACCATACGCAGTAAAGATGAAATAGGAAAACTGGGGCAGGCATTTAATTTAATGTTAGACGAACTTGCTAAAAATCAAAAAGCAAAAAAAGAGTATTCGGAATTTATAACGTTAATTAATCAAAACCCCATCACTGAATGAGATATCCGAAGCAGCGCTTAATAAAATAATAAGCACATGTGGTTTTGCTGTTGGTGCTCTCTATTCTGTTGAAGATGATGAACTGCGGTTATTGAGTGCGTATGGATTTGATAAAGCAAAAAGTGTGAAGAAAGAAAATTTTGGTTTCTCCGATCGTGTTATTCAAAGTAAAGAGATTGTTGAAATTGTTTCGGAAGATGAGCTGCCGGTTGTTTCCATTGGACTTGTGAATTTTAAGTTGAGGTACCTTTTATTAGTGCCGGTAATCTATAACAACCAAGTAACTTCGGTGCTAGAACTTGGTTCGGTAAACAAACCCACCGAAGAGGCAAGAGAATACCTGGAGAAAATAAAAGATCAGCTTGCTATTGGTCTTACTAATGCAAAAGCATTTGTACAGCTTGAGGATTTCGTTGGAGAGCTTAAAAAACTTAACGATGATTATCATAAACAAAATGTGCAAATCAAAGAACAGAACGAAAATTTGGTTAAACTTCATCAGGAATTAAAAGTCAGGCAAGAGAACTCGAAATTCAGAAACAGAAAGCAGTCGAATCTACCCAGTTAAAATCTCAATTTCTTGCAAGTATGTCGCACGAGCTTCGCACACCGATGAATTCAATATTAGGGCTTACTGAATTGATTTTAGAAAAAACAGATTTAACTGAGAAGAATCAGGAACGGTTGAGCGTGGTACTGAACAGCGGACGAAGATTGATGACATTAATAAATGATATTCTTGATCTCTCTAAAATTGAAGCGGGAAAAATGGAAATCAGAATCGAAGAAGTGATCCTTGAAGAACTGATTAGTGAAGTGTCAAATTCCATTTCGCCCGTTGGTTTTTAATAAAGGGATTGAATTTAAAGTTGAATGTGAGATTAATACAGGAATTGTTCTACACACCGATATGGGAAGAGTTGTACAGGTATTAATTAATTTATTAGACAATGCAACTAAGTTTACCGATAAAGGCGAGGTGAAATTTAAAATTTCAAGCTCGGGTGATAGACTTATATTTGACGTGATCGATACCGGTATCGGAATATCAGAAGAAGATCAGAAAGTTGTCTGTGAAGAGTTCAGGCAGGCAGACGGTTCGTCCTCCAGAAAATATGGAGGAACAGGGCTTGGATTATCTATATGCAAAAAGATTGCTGATCTGCTTGGTGGCGATCTTTCTTTAACTAGCAAGATTGGATATGGATCTACTTTTACGTTTAAGATCCCACTTAATTATGTTTCACCAGATAAAAAAGAAATATCAGATCGTGTTGATGTTTCTACTCTTATTAAAAACAGAAGGCATCCCATTCTTGTAATTGATGATGACAAGGAAGTTCGTTATACAATCGGGCAGTATATTTTATCCTGGGGCTACGAAGTTATTTTTGCCGAAGATGGTGATAAAGGAATTCAAATGGCAATTGATCAACAACCCTTTGCAATTACTTTGGATATAATGATGCCGAACAAAGATGGGTGGAGCGTTTTAAAAGAGCTTAAAGAAAATGAAGCCACAAAAGATATTCCTGTAATAGTTATTTCAATTAAAGGTGATGAGCAAGTTGGTTATGGTGTAAGTGCATTTGAGTATTTTATTAAGCCAATCTCTGCAGATAAATTATTATCTGCATTTTCACGCCTGGAAAGTTTAGCAGAGAAAAGAATACAGAAAATTGTAATTGTTGATGATGATGAACTTGAGTTTGAAAAATTTAAAAGTGAGTTTAAGGATGAGAAAATCTCAATTGAGTATATAAAAGAAAGCGAGTTTGCTTTTAACAAAATTGCAGAGGTTCAGCCGGATCTTATAATACTTGATTTAATGATGCCTAAAGTTGACGGAATAACACTATCTCATAAATTAAAATCGGATATAAAAACCAAACACATTCCAATATTAATCAGCACTGCAAAAGATTTAAGTGAAGATGAACGAAACTCTCTAAATAATATTGTTGAAGATATTGCGGTTAAATCAAAAGGGCATCCGCTTGATGTATTAAAAGTTGTCGGGATAGGATTGAACAGCACGAACAAAGACAGGAAGTAATTTCCACCGGCGACAATATACAGGAAATTAATATAACAAAAGAATCTGTCAAAATAGAAAACACAAAAGAATTATTGGGAGAAGTACTTATTGTTGATGATGATCCAGATACATTATTTACCATTAATGAATTGGTGAAAGATTGTAATTGCAAAACTATTCTTGCAAAGAATGGAATCGAATGTTTAGAAGTTTTAGAACACTCAAATCCCGATTTAATTCTGCTTGATATTATGATGCCTGAAATGGATGGGTTTGAAACCATTAAGCGCATTCGGATGAATGAAAAATGGAAAGACCTTCCAGTGTTTGCAGTTACTGCAAGAGCGATGGTAAATGATAAAGATGTTATCTTAAAACATGGTTTTGACGATTACATTCCCAAACCTGTTAATTCATCTTTAATTGGATTGAAGATCAATCAAATATTAACAAGAATAGACGCATGAGCCAATGAAAAGAATTCTTGTAATAGATGATTTGCCTGAAAATGTGTTTCTGCTGAAGGACCGGCTTGAACACGAAGGTTATGAAGTGTTAACTGCAGATTGTGGTAATAGCGGAATTGAAAAAGCCACGGATGAAATACCGGATCTTATTCTGTTGGATGTGATGATGCCGGATATCAATGGGTTTGAAGTTTGCAAAACACTTGTTAACGATAGCAGAACATCTGGTATTCCCATTCTACTTGTTACCGCCAAAACTGATGCCGAAGATACAAAAGAGGGACTTGATGCCGGAGCATTTGATTACATAAAAAAACCAATTAACAAAATTGAATTGATTGCGAGAGTTAAATCTGCACTTAAACTTTCCGATGCAAACAAACTTTTGGTAGAGGTAGAAAAGCGGAACACCTTTTTTGCCACAGTTGTTACTGCCAACCATAGAATAAAGCAGCCGCTAACTATCTTAAGTTTATCTTCCGCCGCGATTAAAAGGGAGTTGAAAAAAGATAAAATTTCAAAAGACACGTTGCTGGGGAAGTTAAAATATATCGATACGGCAATAAACGAAATTACTGATGTTCTTGACCAATTGAACACAATTAAAGAACCGGTTTTATCCGATTATACAAAAAATGTAAAGATGATTAAAGTTGAAAAAGAGGCGACGGGTTAGATCACGGTTTGAATAGTTTCTAACATTGTTTCGAAAACGTATGGCTTTTGTACACAGCTATTAATTCTCATACTTGTCCATTATTTCATCAGTATCAAAATCTGTAATTCCCGAAGAAAGTATAACCGGCACATCTAAGTTCAGTTTTCTTATCTTCTCAATAGTTTCTAAGCCGTTCATCTCCGGCATATTATAATCTATTATCAAAAGGTCAACCTTTATTTCTTCAGTTAAAACTCTTAATGCTTCCTTGCCCGAAGAAACTTTAATTACATTATAATCATTTGCTTCAAGTAGTTCAGCCAATAAGTCACTCAGCATTTCTTCGTCATCTGCAAGAAGAATTATTTTATCGGGCGAAGATGCTTTCTTTTCTTTTTGTGGTTCGAAAGCCGGAATGTAAACATCAAACTGAGTACCTGCACCAACCTTGCTTGTAACCTCAATCAAACCTTTATGCGCTTTAATTATCCCGTACGAAACATACAGCCCCGAGCCCGGAAACAGTCTCTTTTTCTTTTGTAGAAAAATAAGGATCGAAAATTTTCTGTAAATCTTTTTCTTCAATTCCCGAACCATCATCCTTAACGGTGAAAAGAACATAATTACCTTCATTAAGCAACGGATGATTGATGATGTTCTTTTTATCGATAGAAATATTATTTGCCGAAAGTGTTATTGTGCCCTCTCCGTCTGTTGCCTCTTTTGCATTTACGCAAAGGTTTAACAATACCTGGTAAACTTCCGTACTGTTGCCCAAAATATTGTGCAGGTTTTCATTTACGTGTTCAATATATTTAATAGTGCCGGGGAATGTTTGTGTAACAACTTTTGAGATTTCATTTACTAATAGGTTTGGCTTAACAAGTTCTTTTCTCTTCGGTGTTGATTTACCGTACGAGAGTAATCCTTTTGTAAGGTCTCTTGCCCTGATAGAACAACTTTCAATATTATCTATTAACCTCTTTGTATCATCTGTGTCAGGCACTTTTTTTCTTAACAAGTTTAAACTGCCGAAAATGCTGGAAAGAAGATTACTGAAATCGTGAGCCATTCCGCTCGAAAGCTTTCCGATCGTTTCAAGTTTTTGCGCCTGTAACAAACGGCTTTCAAGTGCAGTATTCAATTCTCTTGTTCTAATATTGCTTATTGCGAAAGATAAAAGCGCTGATAGTTGTTCAACAATATTTATTTCAAAAGCAGAGTATGTGCCTTTGCTTTTTCCAACCATAATAGTGGCTAAGAGTTGGTCTTCGAAAAAACATGGAGAAATTATTAATGATTCGCAGTTAAGAATCTCTGTTAGATTAAAACCAATATTGTTTTGATGATTTAATGCCAGCAATGATTTTTTATTTAGCAGCAGCCATTTGTTAATGAATGAAAAATCTGGCAGTATAGCTTTCTCCGCTTCTTTTTCATCCTTAATAAATTTATTGGTGTTGTGAAATTGAAATTCATATTTTTCACTGTCATCCTGATAAACGATCAGTCCGAAATTGCTTTTACTTATTTCTACACTTTTTGAAATTAATTGTTCAGAAATGTGTTCAAGCGAATTTTCTTTAACAAGAATTACAAAAAGTTTCTCAAGCTCGTTTAAAAATGCAATGTTTCGCTCAACCAACTTCAAATCAATATTCAATCCGGGTTTCACTTTGTCTTAACTGAACTAACTCAATGGAATATCCTATTAACGGGTTTTTTTTCGTCTTCTTAAAAATAGGTGTGATAATAACATTGCTGTTTGAATCAGTCAGTGGATGAACAAACGGCTTTTTAGACTTAGTGTTAGAAAGAATTTTTGTTTCCGAAATGGAAAACAGGTTGGTTATACTTATGCCTTTTATTCTGCCGGCGCCAAAGTATTTCTTAAAGCTTTGATTATACCAGGCGATTTTCAGATCGTTGTTTGCAATTGCAACAGCCGCATTCTGAAGAGTTAAAAACTCCTCGGCGGCGTACTTAGAAAGCACATCATCTGACATTAAAAGCTGACCGGCCTTAATTCATACTTCTTAATTTTAGTGTAAAGAGTTTTGGGACTTATTCCAAGCTGGGTAGCGGTTCTTGTTCTATCCCAATGATTTTTATTCAACACTTTTTGAATATGCCATCTTTCCAAATCTTCCATACTTAATATTTCTTCAATTTCATCGCTGTCTCCGCTTGCCTGATTGTATACACCTTTCTGGAAAACATGAGGAAGGTTAAGATCATCGGGGGAGATGTATTCGCCGTCTGAAAAAATTATAGCGCGCTCTATTATATGGTCAAGTTCGCGAATGTTTCCGTTGAACGAGTAGCTGAGTAATAATTCTTCCGCTTCGGGGGATAACATTTTCGGAGTTCTGACCGGGGATTTCTTTTTAAGAAAATAACTTGCAAGCAGAAGTATATCTTCTCTTCTATCTCTTAAAGGTGGTATTATTAAAGTAATTACGTTTAGCCGGAAGAGTAAATCTTTTCTAAAAGTTTTCTTTTCTGATTCTTCCAACAAATTTTTGTTTGTTGCACCAATCACTCTAACATTTGAATTTAAAGTTGTTATACCACCAATTCTTCTGTACTCTCCGTTTTCCAAAAAGCGTAAAAGTTTTGGCTGAAGGGCTAAACTCAATTCGCCAATTTCGTCAAGGAAAAGAGTTCCGCCATGAGCAATTTCAACTAATCCCTGTTTAGCACTTTTTGCGTCGGTAAACGCACCTCTCTCATGACCAAACACCTCACTTTCAATTAACTGATCGGGCAGCGATGCACAGTTAATTACAACAAATGGTTTTTCGGCTCTTGCAGAATGTTTGTGTATGAACTCTGCCATAAGTTCCTTACCAGTTCCTGTTTCACCTTCAATCAGAATATTTGAATCTGCCTTCGCAGCCTTATCTGCCAGGTTTAATACGCGCTTTAATAATGGGCTTTCTCCTATAATAGAATCGGATCCTTTTTTATGTATCTCTTTAGTAAGCAATTCTGTTTTTATAACAAGATTTTTATGCTCAACAGTTCTCTTAAGCGTTAATAAAAGATTATCGAATTCATAAGGCTTGGTAATAAAATCGTAAGCGCCGGCTTTAATGCATTCAATTGCTTTTCGCATTTCCCCTTGTGCCGAAAGTATGATAACCTGAATTGCAGAATTATATTCGGCAACAAATTTTAAAACTTCTTCGCCCTGTACTTCCTTCATATTAAGATCGAGAAGAAGAACATCATAAATATCAGTTTTCACTTTTTCAATTGCATACTTACCATCGTATACAGTATCAACTGCAAAACCTTCTTCAAGCAGTTGTTCTTTTAGAAGGTAACACAGAGTTTCGTCGTCATCACAAATTAAAAGTTTTGCTGTTTTATTTATTGCTCCCGGCATAATGTTTATTCCTTAAATTTGTATTAATTTTGCAATATTCATATATTTGCTGTCTTAATTTTTAAGGGCGCGTAGCTCAGTGGTAGAGCATCTGCCTTTTAAGCAGAGGGTCGGTGGTTCGAGACCACCCGCGCTCACTTGGAATACAAAGATAAGTAATTTTTACCGTTTTTGGAAATAAAAATTTAATATTTTTAATCTCTATTCCCCACCTTAAAATTTAACTATATATTGTAGAATTAAATGGTTAGGGGATTCATTTAAACCGGCCTGGCAACTCTAAAGGATTTTGTAGAAAGTCTTTATTCCGTATTTTATTTATGTACATTAATTAAACTTTTTTTCATTCAGCAAGATTTTATGTTGTGGGCGAAATAGTTTTTTGGACGATAATAAGAACTGCAATAACTATTGCCGGAGTTTGGATTTTAAAATCTAATATAGATGACCAGTTGTGGTACATTATCATAATTGCTGCGGTTTATCTTATAATAATTCATCCGACAGTTATAGGATTAAAAAAGTTTGATGTTAAGAGTAAGAATATTCTCGACTCAACAATTTGTTCAAACTGTGTACACTTCGATCCTTCTGCAGTGCTTTGTATAAAGCATGATAAACATCCGACCGAGGATTATATTCCCTGTGACGGAATTCATTGGGAGCCAAAATGAAAAACAAAAACATATTCGGAATTAACAAAGCTGTAGTTGGGATGATACACGTTGATGCTCTTCCCAGGAACACCCAAATACAAAGGCCAGGTAGAAAACATTATCAATAGTGCCGTGAAAGAAGCAATGATTTATAAGAATTCGGGTATAGACGCAATTGCAATTGAGAATATGCATGACATACCATATTTAAAAAGAAATGTCGGTCCCGAAATAATTTCCTTAATGAGCATCATCGGACGAGAAGTTAAAAAGTATCGCAGCTTCCTTGCGGAATTCAAATTCTTGCCGGTGCCAAATAAAGATGCTCTGGCTGCCGCACATTCAGCCGGGATGGATTTCATTCGTTCTGAAGGTTTTGTCTTTGCACATGTTGCAGACGAAGGAATAATGGAATCAGATGCAGGTGAACTGCTGCGTTACAGAAAACAGATTGGTGCTGAAAATATTTTGATCTTTACAGATATAAAAAAGAAACACAGTTCTCATTCAATCACATCGGATGTTGACATTGTAGAAACAGCAAAGGCAGCGGAGTTTTTTCTTAGCGATGGCGTTATTCTTACCGGCACATCGACTGGGGAAAGAAACAGATATTGATGAATTAAAAAAAGTTAGAGATGCAGTAGACATTCCTGTGCTAATTGGTTCCGGTTTAACAGCAGACAATATTGAAAAGTATTTTCCGGCTGCAGATGCATTTATAATCGGTTCGTATTTTAAACACGGTGGAGATTGGAAAAATGAAGTTGATGCCGATAGAGTTATAGCATTGATGAATAAAATCAACAACTTGAGATAAACAAATATATTTCATTTACTCAGAGGATAATCTTAACAACTCAACAATCATTATTAGCGCCTTCTCCATATCTTTAACAAAAATATGTTCATCTAACGAGTGCTCAAGCCGGGCACCAATACCGACTACAGCCATTTCAATTCCATGGTTATTATAAATTGATGCATCTGTAAATCCCGTGATAAAAGTTGTTGTTGCATCAATACCAGCTTTCTTCAGCGCTTTCTTAGATGCATTTACTGCCCAGCTATCTTCAGGTATTTCCACTGCTTTGCAAAGGTTTTCAATTTTAATTTCTGCTTTAGCACCGTATGACTCAACTTCATTTAATATTATTTCTTCCATTTCATCCGCAAGCGCCTGAGCCTTATCGTGGTTAAGACTTCTGCACTCAGCTAAAAAAGTTGCAGTTTCCGGAACACCGTTTCTAATAATCCCCCCGTTTATTACTCCAACGTTTGCAGTTGTTTCTTCATCTAACCTGCCAAGTTTAAGAGCAGCTATTGCCTTTGCGGCTGCCTGAATTGCGTTTATACCTTTTTCCGGTTCCATCCCTGCGTGCGCACCTTTTCCTATAACTGTTACATCAATTGCAAAGTATGAAGGACCTCCGATAACAATTGTATCAAGCGTATCATTATCTAAAAGGAATCCTTTCTTTGCTGTTATTTTACTGAAGTCCAGATTTTTAACGCCAATCAAACCAACCTCTTCCTGCCTGCTGATTGCAATTTCAATCGGAGGTCTAATTTCTGCTATGCGTAATGCCTCAAGCATTTCTGCAATACCGGCTTTATCATCAGCAGCTAAAATTGTATCACCCTTTGATCTGATAACACCATCTTGTAATAGTGGCTCAATACCAACGCCGGGTTTTACTGTATCGGCATGGCAAGAAAGCAGTATTGGTTCTTTCCCTTCGCAACCTTTTGCAGGAAATTTAGCAATCAGGTTTCCATAACTATCTTTTTCTGCATCGCCACCTATTTTAATAAACTCTTTTAAGAGATAATCTATCATCTTTGCTTCGTTGCCAGACTCACTATCTATCTTAACCATTTCGATAAACTGTTTTATCATTCTTTCGGACATATTTTTCCTCAACAATTAATTTATTTTATAGATGAATTTACTGAATTAGTTTTTGGGGTTAAAATCGCGGGTGTGTTTTTGTTAAATAGCCGCCTAAAATTCTCTTCATCTAGAGTATTTTACTAAAGGATGTTTTGAAACTTTATTGATTCGAAGAGTTTTTTTATAAAGGAGGTCACTTGATTTTTATTATCGAACAATGAACCGTAATTTTATAGATATTATAATAAATATTGCAGTTATTATTTTTTTACAATTAGATGAACATATCAGGAATTGATTATGAATCACTACCAGCATAAAACTAAACCACAATTGATTGAAGAAATTGAATCTCTGAAAAATAGGGTTGAAGAACTTGAACAATCGGGATTCAAATTTAAGCACGCAGAGGAGGCTCTACAAAAAAGCGAAGTGATGTTTAAAGGCATTTTTTCACAGGCGCCGGTTGGAATTGAATTATATGACTCGAAAGGAAATTTGATTAATGCTAACCAGGAATGTTTAAATATTTTTGGTGTTGAGCATCTTGAAGAAATAGAAGGGTTCAAGCTTTTTGATGACCCAAATATTTCTGCAGACGCAAAAGCTCAACTTAGAAATGGAGAGCCGGTTGATTACGAATCAGAATTCGATTTTGAAGCAGTTAAGAAATTAAAATTATACAAGACAACAAAGTCGGGGAAATGCTTTCTGCGTGTTCTAATAACACCCTATGAGATATCTGCTGGTGGTGAAAAAGGATTTGCTGTCCATGTTCAGGACATCACCGAACGCAAGCATGCAGAATCACAATTAATTGAATCAAAAAGGATGCTGAATGATGTGCTTAATACAATTCCGGTTCGGGTATTCTGGAAAGACCTCGATGGTATTTATTTGGGGTGTAATAAGTTATTTGCCAAGGATGCCGGAAGAAGTAATCCCGAAGAAATGATTGGTGACAATGACTATAACATGGGATGGGCTGAGCAAGCTGAATTGTATCGTAGTGATGACAGATCTGTGATAGAAAGTGGTCAGCCCAAAATTAATTATGAAGAACCCCAGACAACACCAACTGGGGATATTATTTGGCTTAGCACTTCTAAAATTCCACTTCATAATAGTAGTGGTGATGTGTATGGTGTTTTAGGAACATATGAAGATATAACCGAGCGTAAACAAGCAGAGGAAGTGCTACAAGAAAATGAAGAAAAATTACGAAATATTGTTGAGTACAGTACAAATCTTTTTTATTCTCATACTCCCTGATCATGTCGTAACTTACTTAAGCCCCCAGACGAGAGAATTTTTTGATTGTGAGCCGGAAGAAGCGCTTATCAGGTGGACAGAATTTGTAACTGATAACCCCCTTAATGATAAAGGAATTAAATTTACAGAAGAAGCAATTAAAACAGGTGAAAGACAGCCGGTTTATGAATTTGAACTGGTTGGAAAGAAGGGGAGAATAATATGGGTAGAAGTTAGCGAAGCCCCAATTGTTGAGAATGGAAAAACAGTTGCAATAGTTGGTGCGCTAATAGATATAACTGAACGCAAGCAAGCAGAAGATACGCTGAGGGAGAAGGATTCACAATATAGGCTTCTCATTGAAACTTCTACCGCTGGTATCAACCTTCTTGATAAAGATGGAAATTTTCTCGTTGTAAATGAACCTGCAGCTAAGGACTGGGGAAAGAGACCAGTGGACTTGATCAATAAAAACGTTAAAGAAGTGCTTCCTCCTGAATTTGCAGATGAGGTAATGAATATTATTCAAAAAGTGAGTGAAACAGGAATAGGATTCGAACAAGAGAAGTTTATTGAACCTTTAAATAAACATTTCATTGGGAATATCCAACCTATATTTGATGATAAAAAGAAATTTCTCGGTGTTCAAGTTATGACAATTGACATCACCGAGCGTAAAAGGCAGAAGAAGCTCGCAGGGAAAGTGAAGAACGATATAGAACCCTAACTGAAGCGGCTCAAGACGCCATTTTCATCATCGACCGCGAGGACAACATTACATTTGTAAACTCTTTTGGAGCAGGCCTATTTGGACTAGCACCAATTGATGTAATAGGAAAATCACGCAGTAAAATGTTTCCCCCTGAGTTGGCTGAGCAACAAAATCAATCTCTACAGAAAGTATTTAAATCCGGCGAATCTTTGCAAGCGGATAACAAAACTGTGTTTGGAAAACATATTGTATGGTTAAGCACACGATTGGTTCCATTAAAAAGCGACACCGGTGAGGTTCATGCTGTATTAGGAATTTCACGCGACATCACCGAGCGCAAAAAGGCCGAGAAGGAGCTAAAGGAAAGTGAATATCTATTAAGAGAATCACAGAAAATTGCCAGTCTCGGTTCTTACGTTTTAGATATGCCCGGTAGTATTTGGAAAAGTTCTCCCATATTGGATGATGTATTTGGTATTGATAATAACTACAATAAGGATATATCTAACTGGCTGAATATTGTCCATCCTGAAGATAGGGCTATGATGCAGGATTATTTTGCCATTAATGTGTTGACAAATCACGAAGCCTTCAATAAGGAATACCGTATTATAAGAATTAATGACCATCAGGAACGTTGGGTGCACGGCCTGGGAGAACTGGAATTTAATGATGATGGAAATCCCATTAAAATTGATCGGAACGATTCAGGATATTACCGACCGCAAACAAAGCGAAATGGCTTTACAAAAAAGTGACGAAAGTTTAAAATTAGCCCAGGAGTTTGGCAAAGTTGGAAGCTGGGATTGGGATATTCTTAATAATAAACTAACCTGGTCTGATCAAGCATTCATACAATTGGGGCTTAAGCCAGATGAGATGGAACCGACAAGTGAGGTTTTTGAAAAGTTCATTCATCCCGATGATCGGGGATTGGTTTCAGCTGCAATTGAACAAACCTTGAAGTATGATAAACCGTATTCTGTGGAAGCAAGGATGATAAAGCTGATGGAAAAGAATGGATCATGCATACAAAGGGGCAAAGTTGTAAGGGATGAAAATGGCAATCCAATTAGGTTTGTTGGAGTACAGCAGGATATAACCGAGCGTAAGAAGGCAGAGGAAGATCACCAGGAAAGCGAGGAGCGATTTAGCCGTTTATCAGGGGCAGCATTCGAAGGGATTGCAATTAGCGATGGTGGAAAAATTATTGATGTAAACGATCAGTTGGCTAATATGATGGGATATAAACCAGAAGAAATTATAGGTAAACCCGCTATGGAATTTGTTGCCCCCGAGTCACGTGAGTTAGTGATGAAAAAAATTAAATCCGGTACTGAAGGTTCTTATGAGCATTTCGCCTTAAAAAGTGATGGCTCTATATTTCCAGTTGAGGTTCAGGCCAAAGCATTGCCCTATGAAGGTCGTAGTTTTAGAGTTACTGCTATAAGAGATACCACTGAACGCAAAAAAGCAGAGGAGGAAATTCGTAAATTATCTCACTCTGTTGAACAAAGTCCTGCTATTGTTATGATAACAGATACAAGAGGTAATGTAGAGTACGTTAATCCAAAATTTGAAGAGGTGACTGGATACTCTGCAAATGAAGTTATTGGAAAGAACCCGAGAATTTTAAAATCTGGTGAGACAAGCTCTGAAGAATATGAAATATTATGGAAGACGATCAAAGCAGGTGGGGAGTGGCGCGGTGAATTTCACAACAGGAAAAAGAATGGTGAGCTTTATTGGGAATCAGCATCAATATCGGCAATAAAAGATACTAATGGGCAGTTAACTCATTATATTGCGATAAAGGAAGACATCACCGGGCGCAAGGCAATGGTTAAAAGACTTCAAGAATCTCACAACCGGTTGAGAAGTTTTGCAGAAAGATTGCAAATGATACGCGAAGAAGAACGAGCAACAATTGCAAGAGAAATTCACGATGATCTTGGGCAATCATTAACTGCTTTAAAAATGGATATTTCCTGGGTGAAAAATAATCCCGAAATGGATGTGGAA
>PVMK01176985.1_pt1 | contig 15538 bp, 18 predicted proteins | sample 1853481 | NCBI WGS metagenome assembly PVMK01 (sample SAMN08533507, study PRJNA380276) | Marine sediment metagenome, whole genome shotgun sequencing project.
AACTTTGATTGATCGAAGAGAATAGGATACTAGAAGACAAAAGTTTCACTAGTCTAATTAACAGCGTCCAATGTCCGCTTTAGGCACAAAGCAGACGTTTGCTTATGGCAACTAAGTGCAATGTAGTACCTACCCCCCTTTCCTTTCCCCAATTTTAGCGAAAAAAGATTTCCAAAAAGACCCTGCGATAATTTGACCTATGACATAGTTTATTCTTATGGCAGTGGTATTTTTTCACAAACTACTACCCATACCCTAAGCCGCTCTAAAAACTATTAGCTTTCAATGTGTCAGCGATTGTTCGTTTTTAACATACCAACAAATGTACCAACAAGTGTATTACGTTTAAAGCTATTGAATTGTGATTTATTACCATCCTAATCACATTTGAAGCTTTCAAAAATGTGATTTTTATCACAGAATTGATTTGTCGGTTTGAGTAATGTGCTATGCATAAAGCAATATTCTATGTTGGGGGACTATATGAAATACGCATATGTAAGCGAGAAGTTTGCCACCGCACGGGAGAGTCTTATGCTCCCGCATCCAGATGGGGATACCAGATCAATTGTTTATGCCTTTTTTGAATGTTCGCTTAGCTTACGTACACTTAACCGATATGACCTTGACGACGGAGCTAGAGCATCTTTGAGAAAACTTAAGGAATTGATGGACACAACCGGATTGGATGACCCATTAGGTCGCGGGCTTTACACTGTCAAAGCTGAGAGACTTTCCCTAGATCAGAAGGCTGAACTATCTAGGGAAGTTAATTATCTTGCAACCTGGTTTGACGCACAATCTAGGGAATAGAATTAATACAGTCCTAGTTACCTCAGCCCAGCAATAAACCCATACACAAAAGCAAGACAGACCAAGAAAATGTTTTTGTAGATAAGAAAATCTATAAATTCCATTTTTCTTATCCATTAAATACCTTTCTCATTTGTCACTGGTCAGCTTATATTCACCATGAGTATAGAGGTACCCTCACAACTGTCCGATGAGGGTTTGTCACATTACTACCAGTATTGTCGAGTTTGACCGGTGCATAATATTTACCACCTGGGTTATTCCTCTTATTGGTACTATCCTGTAAATACATTTTCCTTTGCCCCACAAAGGGATTGCCAACTTTAACGATAACCGCATTATACCTAACTGGGTTATTTCTCTTATTCATACTATCCTGTAAATGCTGGTTCCCATGCCGTCCAATTGAGTTATTCCGCTTATTGATACTATCTTGTAAATGCTGGTTTCCATACGACCCAAAGGGATTATTAACCGCATTCTGGCTATGCTGGGTAGCACCTAGGTTTTCTAAATATTTTCCCGTATTTTGGTCAACAAGTATGGGTTGTGCTGAATAAACTACAACAGAGAAAACTAGAAGTAATGCGAGTATCGTTTTCATTGGTTACTGGCGTACTTTTTAGAAAGATTCCTGCTTTAGGTTCATCGAAACAAATTCCAAATAACTGTCAGAATAATGCTGATGATAATGCAGGTGACAATAGGAAATACAAAAGAGAAGTTATCTGACTTATAGAAAATGTCACCAGGCAATTGTCCAAAAGGAAGCTTGCGAAGATAGGGGTAAAGAACCCCAATTAATACAATTGCCAATCCTATGATAATTATTGCCTTCTGCACTTATTCACGCCTCATCTCATAATTTATATGCGGTTGCTATTGAACTATTCACCCTAAAGCATGACTATATGCTTCCATAGTAGGTGGCGCAAATAGAAATATTGAAAAGGAGGCTTTTGGCGGTTTTGTCAGTACCTTTCCTAAGGATAATATTAAAAAATAATTGGTGAAAATAGCAGGAATAGCAGTAGCAAGTTAGTAAAACACAATCCTCTCGTTGGCAAAAACTAGATGTAAGCATTGCCATAAAATAATGTGAGTGAAGATACCTTAACCCGCTTCGGTGGGTTTTTTCTTTCTACTCCTAACATTCACGTCCACACCACTGCCTTACTAATACATAATAATACATAAGTACTACTAAGGAGAAAACGAAAGGAAATAGTCCTTATAGCTTCGAAATTAGAAACAAGTGGAGGTGCCGCTAGTATTGGTCTTACCCCGCTACCCGTATTAGAGGTACTACCTAATCCTACCTTGACGCTATTTGTAAAAACGCTCTTTCAATTTTGGTGCGAAAAATTTTTTCAGAATAAAAACTGCAAGCACCTAAATGATGGTTGGCTGTTATTGGATTGTTTTGGAATAGATATTCTTTTTTCTATTGTAATGTGACATAGTGTAACCATGTGTAATTCATCAAGTAATACAAATTAATTTTAACATCCTATAAAGAAAAAATATGAATACAAAAGACGAATTTGTCCGCAAAATGCATTCGGAGCTCGATCAGTGGAACAATAAAATAGATACTCTAGTTGCCAAAGTAGACCAAGCTGAGGAGCAAGTTCATGCTGAGCTCCATAAACAAATTGAAGCTCTGCACGGTAAACGGGGTAAAGCCCACAAGCAGCTGAGCGAACTCGAACAGGCAAGCGAGAAAGCTTGGGAGGATATGAAAGCGGGTGTAGAGATAGCCTGGGAAGATATGGATTTGGGTATTGAAACGGTTTGGGATGCCATTAGCGAAGCAATAGACTCAGCTAAATCTCGCTTCAAATAAGGTATTCAACCTTTATAGACTTCCTTGGACGACTTTGAAGCGGCGGGAATCGAATAACAAGCTGGAATGCTTATCTTAACCCTATCAATGTAGTACCTACACCCTTACCTTTCCCCAATTTTGGCGCGAAAAAAATTTTCCAGAATGAAAATCTGCGAATGTCTGCTTTTGGCACAAAGCAGTCATTCAAAAAGTCATCTACCTAGTGAAATTGTAAGTCATCTGTAAGTCACCTGTAACTCGTAAGTAAGCAGTCTTCCTCTATCTTTGTAATCAACACAACAGTGAAGTAGCTTTGCTGATTCATATTAGCTAGCAGTGTTTGCATTCTTCACAGCTACAAATATAGGGGAACAAGATGAGATTATGTAAGAAATTCGAGGTAGTGGTTTTTAGCTTGGTAGTGGTTTTTAGCTTTGTACTGTTTCTTATAAGCATGTCGTCGTTGATGGCAGACACACATGTGGTCAATGCTTCCTGTAACGATGCAAGATTCGGCGCCTGTACAAGCGATCAAACATCGTTTACCACGGACGAAATTATGTCAGAAGATTTCCAAAACGAATCCGTCGACCTCTGCGACTTAGGCTCTAGCTCCTCTTTAGGCTGGAGCTCCCCTCCAGCTAATCGCTCCTTTTTGGAAGAATTACTTGTGGCATTTGCGGCAGGAGCACTGGAAGGAGCAGTTGGGGCATTTTTGGCAAGTCCCTTCGGCCTTCCAGTCTTAGCTGGAGTTGTTTATTGCCAAATGCGGTAAATAGAAGGGATGACATGAAAAAACTAAGCTCACTGTTTCTCTTACTGATTGCCTTATCTGTATCAGGCTGTGCTGCTGTTGCTACTGGGTATATATTAGCTCCACTTGCGGGTAGTTCTATTGTGTATTTAGTACCTGCATCGGAATGGACAAGAATCCCAGAATCCCCTGAATACACTGTTGAAGAACCCATCCCTTTGAGAGTGGGTATCATATTGAACGATAGCAAAATATACAGTCCTTACGAGTTAGAAATTATCAAAGAATGGGAGAAAATACGGCTTTTTGATTCTATGGTCTTCCCTTATCAGGATGGTGATCCCATCGATGCCGTAATGCGACTAACGACTGCTGGCGACTGGGAAGACGAAGGTGGGCTAAGTCGTTTCGGCGTTAATATGTTAACTGGTTTAACGTTAGGACTGTCAAAACCTATAGTTGGACGAAACGCAACTTTTACACACGACGCACTTGCGGTTATCCATCAATCTTCGGATGAAATCGGGAGGTTCTCAGTGGAAGTATTATCAACCGTAAGATGGGAAGCAGGTGAAGATTATGGGAGTAGTGGTCCTCTTGGTGGGTTTACACCGTCACCGGAGCATGGAAGGAAAGGAAGTAGTCTAGATGCGGGTTATGAGCTTCAAGGAAAGCGTCTTGCATTCGAACTAGCCAAAAAGATTCGTGCAGACCGCCAAAACCTTCTTTCAAAGCTTGGTAAATCTCAGGAAGAAGTTACGGTGCCGTAGCCTAGTTATCAGTTACCTATTTTCTGATAATTGCTATTCATTTGAATGTCCGCTTTTGGCACAAACCGGACATTCAGAGTCTAATTGCAGTGATACTACTGCCACCAAGGGCTCCATGACTAAGTCATGCTTGCTTCTCTAAACTTTTACTAGCTCAATCTTTGTGGTCGATGATTCCGTATCCATCTGGCGGCCTGTCGAAAGTATTAGCTTCATCCCTGTATAGGCCGCTTCTGATATATCCTTCAAATAGCCTCTATACTCTTCAATTAATTGCTTGCGCCCCTCAATTTCTTTCTCTAAATTTCTCGACTTATTCTGTAGTCGAAGAACCGTTAACTCATCCTCTTTGAGTGAATGACGCATTGATTCTACGTATTTGGTCTCGTGAGCGATAATACGCATCAATAGTTCTGTAGCATCTTTCATGGCAAACCCCCCCGTTAGCTTCAGTCGTCCACATGTTATCGATTTGGTCAAGCTAGCCTAGTCTTTTTGAGCTATTGGTTACGTCATTTATTATACAGGAATTGGTGCTAAAAAAGGGTGGACAAGTGGTGTAGCAGCTTCCAGAGGCTCCGCTAAATGAGTAACTGCTTTTGGCACAAAGCAGTTACTCAACCAAGTAAAAGAATATGTGTTCTTTTCCAACTAGGGAAAGTAGTGGGGTGCACCTAGTATTCAGCTACCTCTCTCCGTGTTAGAGGTACTCTGTAAACCTACCTTGACACTATTTGTAAAAAAGTCTTTTCCATTTTGGCGAAAAAAAATTTTTCCAGAAATAAAATCTGAACGTCCGCTTTTGGCACAAAACAGACACTCAAAGACCCTCCTATTCCCTCAGTATTCCCTCTGAATTATTCGTTATATTGATAATAGTCAATCCGTTTAACGACCACCAACTTAATGGTAAATACCACAGATTTCGGAGGAAAAATGAAGCCTTATTTACTCTTATCTTGTCTGTTATTGAGCGCTTGTGTAGCTACGCCACCGTGGGGGCCACCGGATGGACATTTCTACGGGGGTCATCATGCTACAAAGCATTATAAAAAGCATTATAAAAAACATTATAAAAAGCATTATAAATGGAGTAGAGGGCATCCATTACCACACGACGTGATTTACTACGATTTATCTCCCAGAATGGTAAGACATTTGGGAAGGCCTCCGGCTGGACACCGCTATGTACGCGTTGCTCAGGACATTCTATTGATTGCAGTTGGAACAGGTATGGTTGTGGACGCAGTCTATGATCTAAATAATATGTAGTACATCGAATGTAGAGGAATGTAATGTTTAGAGTAATTTTGATATATTTCATGTTACTCACGACTGGCGTGTGGGCCGATGAGCTACCACCAATCGGCTATGTCAAGAATTTAACTGGTGAAGCCACTGTTACGACCAAGGGAGACATTATTAGCGCTAAAGTTGGTGCTCCCATATACCAAAACAGTGTGCTGAATACCCACGTCCAAAGCAGCTTAGGCATTACCTTAAAGGATGCAACTGTTATTTCTTTAGGGCCCGAGACTAAGTTTGTTATCGATGAATTTGTTTATGCTCCTGCTAAAAACAAACTCAGGCTTAGCTGCAGGTTAACCAAAGGCAGTCTAAATTACATCTCAGGAATTATTGCCAAACTCCAGCCGGATGCAGTGACAGTTACTACTCCTAGTGGAAATATTGGTGTACGTGGCACCAAGTTTGTCGCCTGGGTGGAATAATAGCTCATAACGCGTTCTGAACGTCCGCTTTTGGCACAAACCGGACATTCAAAGACACTCCTAACCTAAACATTCCGTCCTAGATGTCCGTTATATAGGCATTAACCTTATAGAGGTATTTTATGCCTGTAATAGATACCCATATCAATGAACGCGCTCTTGCAGCTTATAAACAGATTTCCTTTGAGAGTTTAGTTGCTGCGTGGTTAATGAGCGATGGATGGGAGGTTCTTATACCCGCTATCGATCATGGGAAAAAAACAGACCTAGTTATTGCGGATGGAAGTTCTTACTATCGAATACAAGTCAAAAGTGTCGAGTCCAGTGACGAGGCAACAATAGTAGAAAACAAGTGGAAAGGCTCAAAAATCGATTACGTTATTTATTTTTCCCGAAGTGGGGTATGGGGCTATATAACCCCAGCATTTCAACAATGCCGAAAACATTTAAATTCATTGGGCCATATCCGATTTCATAATAATCAAATAAATTTTCTTAAAGCATTCAAGAAAATATAAATTAATAAATAAACTTCCAAGAGACAGCTTATTTAACTTTGATTGATCGAAGAGAATAGGATACTAGAAGACAAAAGTTTCACTAGTCTAATTAACAGCGTCCAATGTCCGCTTTCAACCCAAAACGGACATTAAACCTTTGATCGTAGACTACCAAACAACTTAACTTTTGATAGCTTACTTGAGGCAGCTAGTTAGGATTATTTTTCTATTCTTTCAATATTAACTTCTACGTTTGTTCCACTAGAAATCACGTCAAACACCGGCGATAGTTTGCTCAAAGACTTGAGTGTATCTATGTTCTCCGCATCTGTTTTAACTTTGAAATTTACGGAAATATTCTGATAACCACATCTAACTTCCTTAGAAATTCCAAGAAACCCCCTTATATCTAGGTCACCTTGGGTTTCTGATTCCAATTTCTCGATTTTAATCCCCCTGACCGCCGCATGATAAACCAAGGTCGTGGTAAGGCATGAAACCAACGCGTGCAAAAGATACTCAACAGGATTCGCATCCTTGCCATGACCCGCAAGTAGGGGCGGTTCATCAGCATTCAGAGTGAAGGGTGTTTCGTGAGAGTTTTCTTGCTTTGCAGCATAAAAGCTATCTACCTTAGTTTGATTCTGCCCACTGGTAATCCAGTTATTCTTAATATGAAATTTGCATTTTGCTAATTCTGGGTCTGCAGTTACATCCTTAACAAGCTCGCTTACAGTTGCCACGTTCACACCATTCAAGATTTGCTCCTCAACCATGAAGATTCTCCTCTAGGTATCAAATTATTATAAAAACAGGAATGCACGAAAACATTATGGCTTTGCTATTTTGACCAGTCAATACAGTCTGTGAAGACAGAATCCTAAATTGGCGACTGATATTTTAGTACAAGGGATACTTTAGTGAATGTCCGCTTTTGGCACAAAGCAGATATTCTGGGGAACAAATTGTAGTTGGGAAGCGAATAAAGAATAAAAACCTACTAGCAACACCTATAAGGAAAATATGCTTTATCCGTTGATATGTATAATGTATCGTTTATATATTAATGATATAATATAACTATCAATAATTATTGGATAAGACATGACAGCCGTTGCAGTAAAGAATAAAAGCGAAATACTAAAGCGTGTCGCTGCGGGCGATAAGATCACAGATATAGGTAAATCCTATGGCGTTACTCAGCAGGCAATAAGTAAGCAGCTATTAAGCGATCCTGAATGGATAGATGCACGTATGTCTGGGACTTTAGCAAGGATAGAACATTGGGAAAAGGAAGTAGAAGCGGTTAATGAAGAAACCTCACAGGTTGTACTCGGGCGCGCGCGCGAGATGCTATCTCATGCCAGATGGCGTGCAGAGCGCGAATTCCCTAGCCAATGGGGTAGCCAGAAGATGAATATCAATATCGGCAGCAACAGCTTAACCACTGTATCCGACGCATTAAGGGAGGATATTAGCGCTCTAATGGCGAAGATAGCGGTAGTAGAGTAGTTAGCCTAAGCACTACTTTTATCCACCAAATTATGAATAGTATTTTCTGTTATTGTTGGATTAATTATCCTGGTTCCGAATAATTAAAGCTGTTAGTTCTTAGATAGAGGCTTTAGAACCCCGCTACTATCTTTAACATATCCAGGCTTGCTGTAATCTGGGGATTCAGTACCTAGATGAGTTAGATAAGCTTTGTCTCCTTTGATCACAATACCTGGTTTCAAACGATTAATACTGTTAGTCCCTAAATGGGTAGGTCTTAGAATCCCGCTACTATCTTTAACATATCCAGGCTTGGTGTAATCTCTAGCCTCAGTTCCCGGATAAGTTGGATAAGCTTTGTCTCCTTTGATCACAATACTAGGCTTCGAATAATCTATTGTTTGAGCTAATACGTTAAACGAAATAAAAAGCAAGGCGGCAAGATATAAATTTTTCATAGCGTATTTTTCATACATCACTTCCCACAGGCGAATTCCAATAAAGCTTCGACTAAGCCGCCCACCAGTGGTTGTTGCCAGCTGCTCTCCGGTTCACTGAGAATCCCGACTGTTTCATCCTTGCCCATATGTCCAGAGTAAAAAGCCATAAAAAGTATCCGTTGTTTCTTTTCCTTGCAATCATATTCCTCTTTTAGCCTTGCTGATAAGATGCCGGATTCTTCCTCATCTTTCTTGTAGTCAACCAGAACCCACATTTTCACCCTGTTGCCTGTTTTCCGAATAGTGTCAGGGTCAGCGTAGGCGGTGATGGTCTCTATTTCTTCTCCACCCTTGGCAACCTCAACCCACTCCGCTATCGCACTACTACTTACAACAGTCAGTAATAAAGTTAATAGTAGTTTTTTCATGTTTTATTTTTCATTTACCAATTACTTCCCACAGGCGAATTTCCAAAAGATTAAATTAGCGGCGCCATGCGGAATTGGAATCCAATCATCTTCTTTATGAGCAGTAAAAACTGTTTCACCGCTCCCCATATTTCCAGATAGGAGGTCTACATAAAGTATTCTCTGCTTCTCTTCCTTGCAGTCGTATTCAGTTTGTCTTCTCAATGACCTAACATATATATAACTTTGATAACTTAACTTAATAACCGTACCTATCTTGTAATCCAGCATATTCCACATTTTTACCTTATTGCTAGACTTACGAATGGTGGCGGGGTCGGCGTAGAAAGTAGCATTTCCGTCCTCAGCCCACCCAACTTCAACCCACTCCGCCATCGCACTACTACTTACAACAGCCAGCAGTAAAGTTAGTAGTAGTTTTTTCATGGCGAATTCTCTAATTCATCTATGATACTTTAGTTTATCGTGGCATGATTCTGGCGCGCTTTGTTTGATAGGCTATTTTGATACCCCCTAACAGGGATATAACCCTCTCTAAATTACCTGACAATCATAGGGCACCAAATTAAAATGGGGGTATTAATGGGGGTACCGTAGCAATAATTAAACTCATTCACCAATAGATACGCCATTAATAGGCCGATATGTTACTTATCAGATATAAAAATTACTCGTTATTATTTACTTATTGAGAAACTTAAAAGGGTCAGAAAAATTGTATTTTTGATGCAAAATTATTAATTAGGATCAGGGTGCCAGCTTACTATCAAACCAAGGTCGTTAACACCAGCTTGAAAACTACAGTCCACACCAATTCCTGGTGCCCACACAAGGTGTTCACCACTAAAAAGCAATGGTAGTGATTCACGTTCCCACAGAGGAAACGATGCTTCCTGTAACAGATTTTTTAAACTGCGACGAGGACGATTACAATCTGGACGTATACGCTCCCCTCCCAAACGAAAGCGAATAACAATCGGACCCTCTTTCAGCTTTTGTAAATTAATTCCCCTCCCCTTTTTACACAAAAATCTCACTGAACCACCTAATTCAGAAAATGATAACTGTTTTTCTCCCTGCCATATAAACTTCCATTTCTTATTGGGTAATGTGCTTGCCCGTCGCACATGGACACTCCCTTTGAAGCAACGGATTTCAGTATCTCCAAACGTAATATGTAACTTAGTATCTAAACGAGAAGAAAATAATTGCCCTAGAATATCCTCCAGCTTTACTGCACTTGGAAGGATCACACCTTGCTGTGCAAGGCTATAACGCAACAGATTCCTAGCACGTGGGAAACTTAATTTCCGTAATCTTTCAATTTGAAGTTTATTTGAAATGATGCATTCTTTACTATCATATTCTGCCAATTCGTCCAGTAAACTGCCTGCTTCAGCCATATGCCGGCTAGTACGTAGAAGCGTGGTTCGATAGGAAGGAAAACGTTTTTCCAGCAAGGGGAATATTTTATGGCGTAAGAAATTCCGATCAAAAGAGACATCATTGTTACTTTCATCTGTCATCCAGTACAATTTATTTTCTTGAGCGTAGCCCTCAATTTCACTACGCGACACATTAAGTAATGGACGTAATATCTGTGGCCCTGTATCTGGAGGTCGATTTCCATCTTCTGATATTTGATTCCTAATCACAGGCATCGCCCCTAGTCCCTTCACACCTGCCCCACGTAACATTTGCAATAATAGGGTTTCAGCTTGGTCGTCCAAATGCTGCGCCAATATTACATGATCAGCTTTGAGTTTTTTAAATTTTTGATAGCGTGCATCCCGAGCAATAGCCTCAAGGCTTGTGCCCGGTGATCTACTGATTTTTAGTTTGGCAATCTTAATGGGAATACCATGAGCCCTACACAGATTAAGACAGAATTTTTCCCACTTATTTGCATTTGGGCTAATACCATGATTGATGTGAAGAGCAGAAAGAGTGAAACTTAATTGGACCGACAACGAAGCAAGAATGCTCAGTAATGATACTGAATCAACTCCACCACTTAACCCTATAACCAAATGATCGTCTCGCTGAATTTGCTCACGTAATATGTTCTCGACGCGACTGAGTATGCTACTTAATTTTAATTTCCTTGAATTTGCCATATTCCATCAGTCGCTTAAAACGTTTCTCCAGCAATACTTCTGTGGTATCACTCTGTAGTTGTTTAATCGATTCCTGCAATACTTTTTTTACAGATCGCATAATTGAGGAATAATCCCGATGAGCACCACCAAGCGGTTCGCTAATAACTTTATCGATCAGCCCCATTGTTCTAAGTCGAGAAGCGGTAATTCCCATAATCTCAGCAGCTTCTGAAGCCATGTCTGCACTTTTCCACAAGATAGAAGCACAACCCTCGGGAGAGATGACAGAATAAGTAGCGTATTGCAACATATGAACCGCATCACCCACTGCCACCGCCAGTGCACCACCAGAGCCGCCCTCGCCAATGATGGTACAAATCACTGGTACTTTTAGTTCCGCTAGCACATAAAGATTGCGTCCGATCGCTTCTGACTGCCCTCGCTCTTCTGCGCCAATCCCTGGATACGCACCCGGAGTATCAATAAACGTAACTATTGGTATAGAAAATTTTTCTGCCAAATGCATAAAACGCAGCGCTTTGCGATAACCTTCTGGCTTAGGCATACCAAAGTTACGATAAATCTTATCTTTGGTATCACGTCCCTTTTGGTGCCCAATAACCATTACTGTTTGACCATCGAAACGTGCTAATCCACCAACGATAGCAGGATCATCAGCGAAGCTCCGATCTCCATGAAGTTCTTCAAAATTGGTAAATAAATACTCTATATAATCCAGTGTATATGGGCGCTGCGGGTGTCGCCCTACTTGCGATATCTGCCACGGTGTAAGCTTTGCATATATATCCTTGATGAGCGCTTGGCTTTTTTTCTCTAGACGAGCGATTTCGGCTGATATATCAACCGCAGAACCATCCTGAACAAAGCGTAATTCTTCAATCTTTGCTTCAAGCTCAGCGATAGGTTGTTCGAATTCCAGGAAAGTGACTTTCATGGAGGCTGGGACGTAATTTTGAAGTCATCATAATACATGTTTTTGCCTGCACCAGCAGCCATGTTTATTAGAAACTACCTAGTTTGATTCTGTAACACATAAACAACATATCTTATAACTAAGTATTCAATGTTTAATTACAGAAAAGAATATCCCGCCCCTAGCCCCGCTGTTACTCCTTACTACTCTAGCAAAATATCATCGCTAAAGAATTTTAGATATTTACCAAAAACCATATAAAATAGCACCTTTTTTACAGTATTTTTTGAAAGGTAAACTTTGATAACTACCGCCAATATCACCATGCAGTATGGGGTAAAACCACTGTTTGAGAATGTTTCAGTAAAATTCGGGGATGGTAATCGTTACGGCCTAATCGGTGCCAATGGTTGTGGAAAATCTACCTTTATGAAAATCCTTGGAAGTGATCTTGATTCCACCTCTGGAAATATCAGCGTTGATCCCAATGATCGTGTAGGCAAGCTACGTCAGGACCAATTTGCATTTGAAAATTTCCTAGTAATTGATACAGTGATGATGGGGCATGATGAATTGTGGCATGTGAAGGAAGAGCGTGATGCAATCTATGCGGATGCGAATGCTGATGAGGCCTCTTATATGCATGCTGCTGAGCTCGAAACGCGCTTTGCCGAACTTGACGGTTACTCAGCTCAAGCTCGTGCTGGAGAATTACTACTAGGCGTTGGCATTCCGTTACCTCAGCATCAAGGATTAATGAGTGAAATCGCTCCCGGATTAAAGTTGCGCGTGTTACTTGCTCAAGCCTTATTTTCTGATCCTGAGATTCTGTTGCTAGATGAACCAACAAATAATCTTGATATCAACACGATCCGATGGCTAGAGGATATGATCAACACTAGTAAGAGTACTATTGTCATCATCTCGCATGACCGACATTTTCTAAATAGTGTCTGTACCCATATGGCCGATTTGGATTTCGGTGAGATTCGTGTTTACCCTGGTAATTATGATGAATACATGACTGCCTCAACCCAGGTTCGAGAACGCATACTGTCTAACAACGCAAAAAAGAAAACTCAGATTGCAGAATTACAGTCTTTCGTCAGCCGTTTTTCTGCTAACGCTTCTAAGGCAAGACAGGCAACTAGCCGCGCGCGTCAAATCGAAAAAATAAAATTAGAAGATATAAAACCATCCAGCCGTCAGTATCCTTACATCCGATTTGACGTAGAAGATAAAAGCAGGCTATATCGCTTAGCTGTATCGGTTCAAAGCATTAGCAAGCATTTTGCTGGCATGGAAAAACCATTGTTAGAAAAATTCAGTATTAACATTGAAGCAGGTGAGAAAGTTGCGATCATAGGACCTAATGGTATTGGTAAAACCACGTTACTACGTTGTTTATCTGGTGATCTGACACTTGATGCGGGAGAAATAAAATGGGCAGAAAAAGCACATTATGGCCATTTTACGCAAGACCATGCAGCAGACTTTGCAATGGATATGTCACTTACCGATTGGATGACGCAATGGAGGCAAGAAACTGATGACGATCAGGTCGTTCGTAGCATACTAGGAAGGCTATTGTTCTCGGGTGATGAAGTAAATAAATCGGTAAAAGTAATTTCTGGGGGGGAACAAGGACGCATGCTATTCGGTAAACTCATTCTACAAAAAAATAATATATTACTGATGGATGAGCCAACTAACCACCTCGACATGGAATCTATTGAATCACTCAACGGCGCACTAGAAAAATATTCTGGTACGCTGATCTTCGTTTCTCATGACCGAGAATTCGTGTCATCATTAGCCACTCGAATCATTGAAATGAAACCAGATGGAATTACTGACTACAAGGGCAACTACGAAGAATATCTACAAAGCCAAGGTGTAACATGAAAATTCTTTTAGTTTCTAGAGGCCACCTCGTTGCGTGCACCTCATGGTCATCCATCCTTGAGTATATAAAAACTCATAATTTATCTTTTATTTTGCATACTGAGAAAATAATCATCAACTCTGTTTAGCAATAAGTAGTGCCTCACGATAACGCTTCCAATCAAAGTACGGACCAGGATCGGTTTTCCGTTCTGGAGCGATATCTGAATGCCCTGTAATGTCTACAATTGGATAAGCTTTGCTCAGTTCTATTGTGAGTGTAACTAAAGCTACATATTGGCTGGCCGTAAAAGGCACAGTATCACTACCCTCAATCTCCACGCCTATAGAAAAATCATTACAACATGTTTTTCCCTGCCAGCACGATACCCCCGCATGCCAGGCGCGCTTCCCACAGGGAACAAACTGAATGATTTCGCCATTTCGGCGAATGAAAAAATGGGCAGAAACCTTAATCTCATGTAGATTTTGGTGATGACAAATCTCAGGATTGATTCGGTTAGTAAATAATTCAATCACACCATTCCCTGCGAATTCACCTGGTGGCAAACTGATATTGTGTATTACTAGTAGGCTTACTTCACAACCTAATGGCCGCTCGTCACAATTAGGTGAAGCAATAAAACGTACGTCAGACAAATAGCCAGCCATATCAACTTTCATCGAATAGCCTTTCTACCAAAAAAGTAATGTAAATTGATCTACTGAAAAGTTGAATAAAAAACACTCATTCATCATTAAGACCCAGTCGTTCAATTCTATAGCGCATCGATCTTACAGTAATGCCCAACAGTTTTGCTGCAGCGGTACGATTATATTTAGTTTTTTCCAAAGCTCCAACGATGGATTCCTTTTCTAGCCGATCAAGATAATCCTGTAATGGTAATCCAATGTTGGATACCTCTGATTGTGCTACAAGCGTATCCTCAGACGATACCTCAAAAGACTCCAATTGCAAGCCATCTTTGTCAATTTCAACATCTGAACATAGTGCTAGTGTACGTTCTAAAATATTTTCTAACTCGCGCACATTACCTGGAAAGTCATAATGTATGAGTGAATCCAGCGCACTTTTACTTAAATTACATCTTGTTCCTCCATTCGCATCACAAAGTCGAGTAAGAATAGCATCGGCTATAAGTGAGATGTCACCCTGCATTTCGCGCAGGGCAGGCATTTTCAGCTCAATTACATTAAGTCGATAATACAAATCTTGCCGAAATCTTCCATCTTCAATACGCTCAGTCAACTTCTGATGGGTAGCGCTTATTATACGAACATCTACATTTTCCTCCTGAGTAGAGCCTAGTTTTCTTACTCGTTTCTCCTGAATTGCTCTTAATAACTTGACCTGCATAGTAAGTGGCAAGTCTGCTACTTCATCAAGAAATAAAGTACCCCCATCAGCCGCCTGAAAAAACCCTCCGCGCTCATTATCCGCACCCGTAAATGCACCTTTTTTGTGACCAAAGAATTCACTCTCCATGAGATTCTCAGGAATTGCACCACAATTTACAGGCACAAAAGGCTTACCATGCCGTGCACTCTTCGCATGTATAGACCTTGCTGCAAGTTCCTTGCCAGTACCAGATTCTCCACTAATATAAACCGGGGCTTGGCTTCGAGATAGTTTCACAACCATAGAACGCAGTTGCAACATGGGCAGAGATTCGCCAAGCAACATGTTTTCTTCATCTTCGAAGACAGAAGAAGTTTTATTTTTTAATGGCGGCAAGTTCAGTGCAGATTTCACCAAAGAACGTAACTGCTGCAAAGATACTGGTTTAGCAAGATAATCAAATGCACCTGTCTTTAAAGCAGCAACCGCGTTCTCGGTGGTGCC
>PVMK01122424.1_pt1 | contig 15537 bp, 13 predicted proteins | sample 1853481 | NCBI WGS metagenome assembly PVMK01 (sample SAMN08533507, study PRJNA380276) | Marine sediment metagenome, whole genome shotgun sequencing project.
CCTTTTTGACATTAATTTTGGGCATGCGTAGTTCAACCCGCCTGGGCCGCCACCCAGAGCCTGCGCCCAGTTGCACCAATTGGATCATTCCGGTTAGCCGGTAAAACTCCATCTGGACGTCATCCTTGATGATATTCGGCCCATGGTATCCACACCAGGTAGTTCCTCCGTCGCTGGAGACCCGAAAATCGGCTAACGCCCGTTGCCCCGAAGCGCCCTTACAAAAGGTGTTGAGCAACTCGTTGAGAGTACTACTTTAGTTAATCAGTGCCGCCAGTGTTTCAACCTTGTGCCAAGGTACAATCTGGGCAACCCGCGATCCAAAATTCGGAACTCCTTCGTCAATGGCAACCCTGTTTGCCAATCGATACATGGGCCTCAAGGGGATCAGGCTTTCCAGGTCTTCCGGGTCTTTCGCCGGTAATCCTACTTTTCGATAGTAAGGACCGGGGGTGATCCCCATCTCGATCATTGCATCGGTAAACTGCTTTTTGAATGCGGATTTCGCAGTCGGTATGGAAGTTTTATGGGGAGTTCGCATTTGAATTCATCCAGAGTTTATCGGAGAACACTATTTATCCAATTGTCGCTTAATGGTCATTACATTGACATGGTTTTATAATATATTAATGCGTGGTAATAAATATTGTTTAAAATTCGGGCATAGCTCTGGAATGCAGAAGTTACATACAACTTTCAACCCCATGTCTAATGATAGGAGAATATACATATGTTATTTGGATACACGCTGAATAAACCCGTCCTGATACTGTCAGCGCTGGCAGCATTGACATTATCTTTAAGTCAATCTGTGATTGCCCAGGAAGAGGAGGCCCCTCGACAAGTACTGTTCACAAATGTCAACATTTTCGACGGCATCAGTGATCAGCTCATGAAAAATGCCAGCGTCCTGGTCGAAGGCAACCTGATCAAGACCGTTTCCGCGGGAGCGATCACGGCTGAGGGCGCTTACACGGTTGATGGCGGCGGCCGAACGCTGATGCCGGGCCTGATCGATATGCATTCCCATTTATGTCTGCGCGATGGCATGCTGACCTTCCGCAACGACTACGACCAGATGACGGCAGGCGCGAACACCGCACATGTCATGCTGGAATACCTTGATCAGGGATTTACCACGGCACGGGATGCCGGATGTAACATCCTGTCTATCGCCAAATCAGTAAATAACGACATGTTCCCTGGACCCAGGATTTTTCCCAGTGGCGCATTCCTCAGTCAGACAGGCGGTCATGGAGATACGGGATACTTTAACGACAAGCTTGGGGCGATAGACCCGCTCGAGGAAGTCGGCTTTTCGTACATTGTCGACGGTAAAGCCGAAGTCATTAAGGCTGCCCGTACCAATCTCCGTGCCGGTGCAACCCAGATCAAGATCATGGCCGGTGGGGGTGTAGCCAGTGAATTTGACCCGCTTCACATGACCCAGTTTTCTCCTGAAGAAATGAAGGCGGCGGTGGATACCGCTGCAGACTATGGCACGTACGTCATGGCCCATGCCTACCACGACAATTCGGTCAATCGTGCGATCGATGCCGGTGTTCGGGTAATTGAGCATAATTTCCTGGTGTCCGAACCGACCGTAATGCGGATGAAAGCCGAAGGAGTGGCATTATCGGTGCAGGCAGTCCAGTCGCTCGAGGCGTTTGGAAATCCGGAGGCCATCACGTTCTTTAACGCTGAGCAGAAAGCCAAGGCAACAAGGGTCAATTCCAATGCCTCGACCATGATGAAACAGGCCGTCAAGCATGAAGTGCTGATGGTAACCGGTGGAGATATGTTCGGTCCGGATTTATATCGCCAGGCGGACAATATTATCTGGTTCAACAACGAAATCTCACAGGACCCGTTTCTTTCCCTAAAGACCGCAACCTCCAACGCAGCTGAGGTGCTCGGATGGAGCGGCGAGATGTCTCCTTATAAAGAAGGTACACTGGGTACCATTGTCGAAGGCGGATATGCTGACATCATCCTGATTAACGGTAACCCGCTCGAAGACATATCAAAAATTGGCCGCAACACCGTGGATTTTGTCATGAAAGACGGGTTGGTCTACAAGAACTGGCTGCCAACCGAAGATGCCCCGCATTTTCAGCCCATCAAGTCGACAGAAACCATGATCCCGCTCTAAGCCTCAAAGGAGCATAATAAAACAGGGCTATCGGAAAAACTCGGTGGCCTTCCAACCTCTGGTATGGGTAAGCAGTGACCTGAATGTCGACAAGATCACGGTTTCTACCGACGATACTACTGATTCTGGGCTTTGCCTGGAGCGGGTCGCTTACGGTCCAAGCGGCCGAGGAAAAAGAGGCTCCAGATATCACGCCGTGGGAACATCTGGTCGTTCCTGGGGCAGCCGACTTTGAAGATCCGTTTGCCATGCTTGATTCCAACGAGCTTTATCTGCTGGCCGAGCTGGCCTCACTGCGTGAACTTCGAGATACTTCCACGCTGACCCACCAGCAAAACGACACTCTCGCTTCAATCGAGGCGAAGCTGACCGGGCAGGGAGTAGATATTGATGGACTCATGGCGCGCCGCTGGGAGATCGCCGAAATGCGCCGTGCCGCAGCGGTCGATCCCAACCCGGGCATTGACGGTACGGATATCTCCCTGAACGGCTTTGCTGTTCCTGCTCCGCGTCTCAATGACGGTCGGACCCTTTTTTACCTGTCACCCGAGGCGGGCGTGTTCATTGATCTCCCACCGCCCACTCAAAATCAACTGGTACGGGTGATTTTCGATGGAATACCGGAGAATCTCTATCTGTACCAGCCGCTCAAGGTGAACGGCCGTATTGAAATTGAGCGTACGGATCAGAAAATGTGGATCTTCGGCGGTGAGGTTTCGGTTGTCTCAGCCTATACGCTTGTAGCAGATTCTATTGAAGGCGTTGGATTTATCACCCATACCAATCATTAGAAATTTTGGATAATGGACATTCGTGTTTTTTTTTCTGACCCCTAAACAGGACCGTAAATATGCAAAAATTATTACTGGCAGCAACCTTGTTTTCCATGACTGCATTCAGTCAAAGCTGGGCTCAAACCTGGCAAGCCATAGATGATCCTGCCGAGCTTACCGCGCTGATGAGTGACACGATCATGGAAGCGACTCTCAAGGATGGCGTCAGGGCCACCGCGATATACAATTCTGATGGCACCGGTGTGCTCAAGGCATGGGGTGGAACATTCAAACGTCCCTGGGAAGTCAAAGGCAACGACCAGATCTGCATTACCCAGCAGAACGACATCGTCTGCTACCGCATAGAAAGAAATGCCGACAACGCGGCGCAGATCCGAGCAGAGAACCTCGTGACGGGTGAACAGATTATAGTTACCGTTTCCAGCAAGGGCGAACCGATCCAGGTTGAGAGCGGCAACAGCAATGCGGGTGGTGCCGCAAAGCCATCTGCTGAGGAAATCGCCGCCGCCCTGGCCAATCCCAATTCCCCCATGGCCACCATGACGTTCAAACTGCAGCAGCGTACGTTTGAGGGCGACCTGCCCAATGCCGGCGACCAGAACAGTACAACATTGCTGTTCCAGCCTGCATTGCCATTTGTGGTGGGAGACGGGCAGGTATTCTTCCGTCCCGCGCTGCCCATCATCAGCGGCCAGCCCCTGTTTAACGGAGCGACAGGTGATTTCGATGAGGAGTCCGGGTTTGGAGACCTGGCATTTGACCTGGCCTATGGTGAAACTACGGAGACCGGGGTTTTATGGGCAGCGGGCATTATCTCCTCCCTGCCTATCGGTTCGGATGGCCTGAGCAGCGACCTCTATACCCTGGGGCCGGAAGTACTGATCGGCAAGATTACCAAAAAATGGGTGGTGGGCGCCTTTCCCAACCACCAGTGGGACATTGGCGGGTCTGGCAAGGGTGATATTAACCTGACCACCTTACAGCTGTTCGGCACCATCATCGGCAAGGGCGGCTGGACCTATGGCACCTCCCCGATCATGAGCTATGACCATAATGCTGAACAGTGGACCATTCCCATTAACCTTAACGTGGGCAAGACCGTGATCCAGGCTAACGGCCGACCCTGGAAACTGGGTTTCGAGGTCAACTACTACACCGAGAAACCGGATTCATTCGGCCCGGAATGGATGGTGGGTTTCAGTATCGCTCCGGTAATAGAAAATCCCTTGGCGAAGTGGTTTAAATAAAGTGATGGCTGGGGCTGATACCATTTTTCGTCGTTGACTTCTCTGGGTAATTTCCAGACGAATTATCCAGTATTGTGAGCGGCTGCTCCCTTAAGCAGGCAATTTTAACCTTTTGATAATCTTCCGCTATATACTCTCTGCGGCCAATTTGATGAAAATAGTTTGCGGCTTACAATCATCCACAATCAGCTAACTTGAGGCTTAATATGAAGCAGATTAAATTCACATTAACGGCATTTATGATCGCTATTGTGTTCATACCACTGGCATACGCACAGGATGAACAAGAACCCAAACGAATCATGTTCACCAATGTCAATATCTGGGACGGCACCAGTGATTCGCTCAGCATGAACTCCAACGTACTGGTCGAAAATAATCTGATCGTGGCTGTTGGTTCGTCCATAACCCTGCCAGAGGGAACCGAGGTGATTGACGGTGGTGGCCGGACGTTGATGCCGGGGATGATCGACATTCATTCACATCTGTGTGTTCAAGACGGATTGCCCTGGGGAAGGGATAACTGGGATCAGATGGCCATGGGTGCGATGACCGGGGACTTGGTGAAAGATTTTCTCCAGCAAGGTTTTACCACTACACGTGATGTTGGCTGTAACACCCTGGGTATAGCCAAAGCTATTCGCCTGGGGCGCATTGATGGTCCCCGTGTCTTTTCAAGTGGCGGTTGGTTAAGCCAAACCGGTGGTCATGCTGATTTAGGTCGCTGGAATGATCCACTGCACAGTGCTGACGATGATCTGGAGCGAGCTGGTCAAAACCACGTGGTTGATGGTGTTCCTGAAGTGATTAAAGCGACGCGGCATAATTTGCGCGGTGGTGCGACACAGATAAAAATCATGGGCGGCGGCGGTGTCTCAAGCGAATTCGATCCCATACACATGACACAGTTTACCCTCGATGAGATGAAAGCCATAGTGGGAATTGCCGAAGATTATGGGACGTATGTACTGGCCCATGCCTATCATGACAATTCCGTCAACAGGGCCATTGACGCTGGAATAAAAGTGATTGAACACGCTTTCCTGGTCTCTGAAGACACCGTCAAACGTATGGCGACAGAAGGGATCATATGGTCGTTGCAGGCGGAAATGAGTTATACCGCCTTCAAGACACCGGAAGAAATTACTTTCTTTACCCCCGAGCAACAAGATAAAGCACGCGCCATGTATGAGGGCGTTATCCAGGTGTCAAAATGGATGAAAAAGTATGGCGTAAAGATAGCCACCGGTGGTGATATGTTTGGTGCAGGATTCGATAATCGCCAGGCAGACAATGTTATTACGACGGTTACCGGCCTTGGTTTCACTAACCTTGAGGCACTGAAAATGACCACCTCAAATGCAGCCGAGGTATTAATGCTGTCGGGTGAGATGAATCCGTATAAAGAAGGCCCTCTGGGTGTGATCAACAATGGTGCTTATGCGGATATCATCATTGTAGATGGCAATCCACTGGAAGATATCACCAAGCTCCGGCGGGAGCATGTCGATTTCGTGATGAAAGACGGTGTTGTCTATAAAAATTCATTGGAATAATGGATACATCTCCATAAACAATTCAGGGAACTTCGGCGCCCTGTCTTTATAATCACAACTATTCGCTGGTTTTCCAGACAGAAATCAGAAAAGCTAAATGGTGCGAGGTCAAGTCAATGCGAATATTCTTCACAATTATATTATGTGTTACAGCTGCTGCACATGCCAAGACATGGGAAGTCATCGAAGACCCGGATGAGCTTACTGCACTGTTCAGTGATACTGCTATTGAAGCAACGCTGAAAGGCGACAGCCAGATATAATCCCTGATGGACGTTGGATGGAAGTTTGTAGGGCTATAGGATGAATCAGATTTTGTTTTTCTTATCGATTGGACCCTGACTTCTAAGTGAAAGCATCATGAAAAATCATCACGAAATAATAAGACAAACTTTACTGATTTCACTGTTCATATTGTGGAATGTAAGTGCAAATGCCCTGGATTATGACGAAGAGGACGACTTACTGACCCCGGATGATAATCTAATTACAGACGCCCTTGCAGAGGAAAAAAAACAAGCAAAACTGGAAAAAAGGAGCATGAAATACAGGGAAATCGTCGTGAAAAAGGCGAATGGTGCCCCTGTTCTGGATGGTGATCTGAGCGATGAATTCTGGCAGCAGGCACATGTTTTCGATCTGGACCTGGAAGTATCGCCTGACAAACTGGGTAAGGCGAAACTGGGTACTAAAGTGTGGTTCGCTCCAACCAGCACCCATATATACATTGCTTTCGACGCAAATGATCCAAATCCAGATCGGATTCGTTCCACGCGGCGCGCACACGACGGCGGTAAAGAAGATGACTATGTCAGTTTCGTCATCGATACCACAGGCACCGGTGCACGAACTTATGAATTCAGAGTGAATCCTCACGGGTCCAGAGGCGACACTGTAAACGACAGCGTTGCCGAGCGAAGTGGGCATGATTGGGATGCGGACTGGGACGCGGTAGCGGTAATTTATAAAAACGGATACCGCGTTGAAATGGCGATACCCATCACTGCGATCCGGTCGCCTGTACAAATTATTGATGGCCGCAAAGGGCTTGTCTTTTTTAAGCGCTATATTCCGCGGCGACTGAAAACTGTAAACGCAGGTTTTTTTATATATGATTCAAAACAATATGTAGAGGATGTCCGCAAAGATGCTGCCGATGCCGCTTCTGTTGAAAGATCCGCCTGGGAAAAAACATCAGGTACCGTGTACGGTATTTTTGACAAGATCGAAACACGAAAGGTTGATGAAGATAAGTATAGCGCGATCGATGATCACGATGAATGGGAAGCCGGCCTGGATCTTAACTATCGGATTGACCAGGCAAGGTCAGTAGACCTGACATTCAACCCTAACTTTACCCAAGTCGAGGGCGATATTGCACGCGATGGATTAAGCAAGGCCTTTAAAAAATTCCAGCCGGAGAAACGGCCATTCTTCAAATCAGTTACTGAATACTATAGGTCGTCCAGCCCCGCTATATACACACGGAACATCATTCAGCCGACTGTCGGTGCCGTATATACCAAGGATGACGCCTATACAGCGGGCGGCGCTTTTTATGTCAATGATGAGGAGACCCAAGTAATCATCCCCGATACTTTTGGTAACGAGAAGGTGAAGTTGGTTGAAAGCAGTAATTCTTCTGCCTTTCGGTATCGTGGATCCAACGCGGATGGCCACGCTCTGGGCGTTCTCGGGACACTTCGATCTTCAAGTGGTTATCACAATGCGCTCCTTGGCGTTGACGGCTTGTGGAAGGTTGATGAAGACAACAAGTTGCGTTTCCAGTTCATGGTATCGGACTCGGAGTACCCTACCCGATTTGCGGAAGATGTGTGCGAAATTGGAGACTGCCTGGGCGCGGATGCACCCATCCCAACAGAAGATTGCCTTTTGGGCGACTGCTCTGTAAATGCGGCAGTGTTGCGTACCAGTCCTGGTGAAACCTTAACAGGCCACTACTTCAAAACCAGGTTTAAAAACAGCACACACCGCGGTGAATATTTTTTAGACTACGTAGAATCATCGCCCGATTTTCGAGGAGACTTGGGTTTTCTCCGGCAAGTTGATTACCGGTTAGTCAGCGCGATGTATGGCAAAAAATGGTACAAACAGTTCTTTAAAGGAGACGGTGGGCGATCGCAAATCAAGGCCTATGTAAACGCACTGCATGGACGCTCCTACGATGACAATACCGCAATCAGTACCAAATTTGGTGCATTTCTTCAGTTTAGCGGCTCTTTCCAAAGCAAGCTTACAATTGGTAAGTCTATCGGCGAGCGAGCGGTAGGCAGAATTAACAATGCGACCCTGGCCGTTGAAGACAATGCGCCACTGTTTGATGAAGACTACTGGGTGTTTAAATTCAACACGTCACCTTACGGAAACTGGAGCTTTGATATCTCTGCCCGTATCGGGGATATGGCAAACAAACACGTACTGGATGTAACCCAGTTGAAAGAAATTTCTCCAAAACTAACCTACAGAGTTGGAAATTTAGAATTAGGGTTGGAAACCATTTTTCGCGATGCAGACCTCGATGGTACTATTCTGTACACAGAAGACTGGTATACCCTGAAAGCATTCTGGCGCCCAAATGACAGGATGAGTCATCGATTATTATATTTGTTTGACAAAGGTTTCAACGACATAACTCGATTGTCCAATAAAAAGGATGTACGGGAAGAAGATAAAACTATCGAATATACTTTTACTTACAAACCAAACAAAATGTGGTCATTTTTGGCTGGGGCGAAAGGAGAATATGATTCACGGTCAAGTAAAGATGCCTCAAACTGGGTGAAACGACAAATTTACTTTAAATTGGAGCGCCATTTTTAATACTACGAATAAAATTTTACAAAAATATTCGGTGTAGTGATTAACCGCGACATAGCAACATCAACATTCACCAGGAACAAAATTATGAAAAATATCAGACAACCAGTAACTCCCTTAATTGGGGCACTGTTCATTGTGGCTATGCTGAGTACATCTGTATTTGCCCAGGATGAAGCCACTGGTAAGATCCTGATTACCAATGTCAATGTCTGGGATGGAACCAGTGAGTCGGCAACCTCTGCCAATGTGCTTATAGTTGGCGACAAGATTGAAAAAGTGGGCTCAGGGATGTCCGCCGAAGGCGCAACCGTGATTGACGGTAAAGGCGGGACGCTGATACCGGGTCTGATTGATACCCACCAGCACATCATGATTGCCCAGGGAGGACCCACGGATTACAAGAACAATTTCGATCCCTACATGAACTCCTACCAGGCAAGTGCAGCGGCAGAGGCAATGTTGTTGCGTGGATTTACCACGTTCCGGGATCTTATGGGCCCTTCCGTAAGCCTGGGGAAAGCCATTGATCAGGGGTTAGTCCCCGGACCTCGAATATTTTCATCCCAGGCTGCAATTGGCTCGACTTCAGGACATTCAGATTTTCGTAACTACAACGATTTTCATCCAAATATGCAGGGTGCCGGGTTTACTGATGCCTGGCTAGGCGCTTTGGGTTGGGCCTTCCTTGCAGACGGCCCTGCAGAAGTAAGACGCGCAACTCGTGAGTCTTTGCGTATGGGCGCTCACCAGATCAAGATCATGGCCGGCGGCGGAGTCGCCTCGTTATACGATCCTCTGGAAAGTGTGGGCTACTCCGAAGAAGAATTTCGAGCGGCGGTTGAATCTGCAAACGACTACGATACTTATGTCGCTATACACGCCTACAACGATGAATCCGCTCAACGGGCGATTCGCGCCGGTGTGCTTGATTGCGTGCATTGTCACCTGATAGGTGAAGAAACCGTGATGATGATGAAGGAAGCGGGCATGTGGTTAGGCAGCATGTCCAAACCACCGGGATTGCTGGATGTGCCATGGTTTACTGAAATCAACCTGGCTAAAGCAAGAACAATGCTCGCAGGTTATGACAAGGTGATGGCGTTAGCTAAAAAACACGACCTAAAAATTGCTTTTGGGACCGATGCAGCGGGTAGCCTAGAGATGCAGGCAAGTCAATTGCTGGAATTTGAAGCACGTTCTCAATTTTTTACACCGGTTGAAATGCTGACCCAGGCAACAGTGAATGCGGCGGAACTGCTTTATAATTCGAATTCACGCAATCCATATAAAGAAGCAGCTATGGGTGTGATTGAAGAAGGCGCCTGGGCGGATATGTTGATTTATGATGGCAATCCACTGGAAGATATCGCCCAGGTCGTAGACCATGTAAACCACCTTAAGGTTGTCATCAAAAACGGTGAAATTTACAAGAACGAGTTGTAATTTATTTTGTGCCCATACAGGAACAGATATGTGTAATCTGTCTTTGTATACCCACATGGTTCTGGCATTGACTGGATTGCTGGTCGGCGCGCCTGCATGGGGACAGGATGGTGGAGGGGCTAATTTTGGCAGCCCCGAAGCGGTAGAAAACCGGATCGCCGAAGATCGCAGGGGTCGTGAACAGCCCCTGAAAGAACGCCTGGGAGAAAGCGGGGTCAATCTGGCCCTGGACTACTCCGCCGTTGCGCTAGGTGCGAGCGATGTCCTGCCGGGCTCAGATGACAGCGCCTCTGGGGGTATGGTGCGATTCTATGGCAGCTGGGATGCCCTGAACCGGGGAAAACTCAACTCGGGGAGCCTGGTCTGGAAAGTAGAACATCGACATGCCTATTCAGATACATCGGTAAAAAACTTTCTGTTTGGTGCCGGGGGACTCGGTCTGGTTACGCCGCCATTCAGCGATGAGGGTAGTCGTCTCACCAATTTCTACTGGAAGCAGCGTTTTAACCGCGGCAACGGTACCGTGATAGCGGGCTTCCTGGACGCTACGGATTACTTCGACGTCTACGCGCTAGCCAGCCCCTGGACCGGGTTTCTTAATTTCGCCTTCAGCACCGGAACAACGACCACAGCGCTGCCAGGCGATGCCACGCTGGGTATTGCTGCAGCGAGCATGCTGGGCAAGGAATGGTTCGTCATCGGGGGCGTTACGGACATGGAATCCGATCCTACTGATCCCCTGGATGGATTCGATACGTATTTTGATGAAAGCAACTTCTTCAAGAGCCTGGAAATAGGCTGGACGCCATCCCGGGACCAGATTTACGTCGACAACATACACATCTCATTCTGGCACGCGGACGAGAGTATCGCCCAGGGGACCGCCAAAGGGCAGGGAATCAATTTTTCCGCATCGAAGATGTATGATCAATGGCTGCCGTTTGTTAGAGGTGGTTTCAGTGAAGACGCCGGCACATTGACGGAATCATCTATCAGCACGGGTTTCGCGTACTACGGCCTCGGCGGAGAATCCAATAACCTAGGAGTTGCAATTAACTGGGCCGACATAGAAGGGAACGATGACGACCAGGTTACTGTTGAAGCGTTCTATTTCATGAAACTTGCGGGATTTTTGGAGATAAGCCCGGACATCCAGTTTATCAAGAACCCCGCCCTGAACCCGGATGAAGACCAGATCACTATATACGGCCTGCGGGCACGGGTTGTGTGGTAGCAGGGCTTTAGATTTACTGCCATGCTGATGAATATGTCAGAGTCCACCGGATCATGATGAAGACAGGGCGGAATACGAATAATCCTGGACATTCTCTGCTTTGGTTGATCCTTCTGGGATTGCTGATATCGCCGTATCAGGCGATAGAAGCCGACCAGGTGATTGAGAAAAGTGATCTTTTTCTACCAGATAAACTTGTAACCCACCTCTACTGAACCGTCTGTGGGACGGTCCGAACCGACCCCAATACTCGGACGGACATAGAAACTCTGGCCTGGCAAATCCCGCCACTTGTTCATCATCCATCCGAACTCGATATCGACAATACCAAATTCGATATACTGTGTTGAATTTGGGTCAATTATTCAGTGCATATATCTTCAAAAGAGAGTCAATCGAAGGTGCACTTCAACAAGCAGTGTTCAAAAATTCCTTTGCGTGATTGATACTAATGTCACAGGTGGAGCCATTCTAGTTTATCTTATCGATGGCACAGTCAATCATCCCGCATCTGGTTCCACATCCATGTGTGACACCAGGTAGTCAACGAACACCCGAACCCGTGCTGATAAGTGCCGTTTTGTAGGGTAAACGGCGTGAACGGGGTCTGCCGCGTTAACGAATTCGGGCATGATCTGTACCAGGCTGCCGTCCACCAAGTCGTCTTTCACCACAAATTCCGGTACATAGCAGATTCCCACACTCGAACACGCCAGGTCCCTGGCAGCCCATGCATTATTGACCGACATGACACCATCCACGTTAATCCACGTTTCCTTGCCGGCAATATCAAACCACCAATCCTCGCTCTGGCGATTGGGTTGATAAAACAAGATACAACGATGATTTTTTAGTTGATCGGGATGCGTGGCCTCTCCGTATTTCTCAATATATCGCGGCGAGGCACATACAATATATCGAAGCCCCATGAGGCTGCGGGCAATCATGGATGAATCCGTCAAATCACCCGACCGAATACCCACATCAAAACCCTCTTCCACCAAATCAACGACCCGGTTTGTCAAATCGAGTTCAACAAATACGTCCGGGTATTCTTCCAGAAATCCAGGCAGTATCTGGACAACCCAGGCTTCACCCAACGTCAGGGATGCCGTCACCCGCAAACGGCCTTGCGGGGCGCGGTGCTGATCTTGCGTAGTACGATGCAGATCATCCAGATCAGACAAGATTGCCGCACTCCGCCTCAGGTATACCGACCCGTCATTTGTCAGACTGAGCCGGCGGGTGGTGCGATTGAACAGCCGCACGCCCAGTTCATCTTCCAGATCTGATACATGACGGCTGACGGATGATGTGGACATACCCAATTCCCGCGCCGCCGCGGCGAAACCCCGTAATTCCGCGACCCGATTGAATACTTGCATAGCCGTAAAGACACGCATGCCAATTCCCTATTATCCTGTTTATTGCAATAATATATTGCATATTTAACATATTCACAAGTATTATGGGATTGTGTATATTCCTCCTCGTTAGACACGAACTGAACTTTTCAGAACAAAGGAGCGATACAATGATTAACCAAATTATGGGTCTTTACACCCCTCTGATGAGCGGCTTCCTGCATCCTCGCACGATCCGGCGGATCGATGACGGGCGTAAGGTAGACCAGGAAAAGCAGAAAAGTCTGCGAGGCCTTCCAGAGCATACTCTCCAGGATTTGGGCTTCTACACTGTTTAAATCAGGGCGTAGAAGTAAAGGAGGTTTCTTCATGTCATCCCAGCCAGCCACATAGCGAGCTTAATGCTGCGGGTGCCGAGCTCGCGTGCGGATTTGGCAAGGCTTATGGGTAGAATTTTGGACTAGAATACTTACGACAATGCGCTATATTTACGCATAGCGTCAATTACCGCGCTATGTGGTAGCGCTTCGATTCGACTGCCATTAAATCCGGCCATATCTTCATTTACAAACAACGCATTCAGTATCGCTTCATCAATTGACTGAATAACAGCACCAAATATACTATCCAGTCGGGAATTTGGAATGAACTGAGCGGAAACTGGCCCCTGCTCATCAAGGAATGCAGATTCGTTCGCAGTAGAAAAGGCGACAAAAATGTCTCCGGAACCATGTCCGGATATTGCGCCAGAGCGTCCAACACCGAGACTGACTCTTCTGGCAAGGCGCTTTAACTGGTGGGGGAGCAGTGGCGCATCTGTAGCAATAATGCCAATAATTGATCCCCGCTCATCTTCATTGGAGCTGCCGCCCAAGATACGTCCTACTGGTACGCCAGCAATAGTAAGCTGATCACGTTTGCCAAAATTAGCCTGCACAAAAGCGCCGACATTTACGTTTACCCCTGCCGATTCGACAATGCTCGATGCTGTACCCGAACCACCTTTGAACTCATAACAAATCATCCCTGTGCCTCCGCCAACACTTCCTTCTTCAATGGGGCCGCTATGGGTATTATTTAGCGCATCGAAAACGTGTTCTTCCTTTATATGAAAACCATTGATGTCGTTCAATATTCCATCGTAGGTTTCACCCGCAACCGGCAATGACCATGGATCGACATTATCGATATTGTCAATCATCCACTTTATGGAAGCGTCCCTGGCAATACCACAGGAATTTGTGTTGGTAATGGTGATGGGACCCTCGCATCTACCCGCTTCTTCCATCCATATTGTACCTGTTAGCTCACCATTGCCATTTAACGAATGACAACCAGCAAAAACAGGAGTAGCTAACTTATTACGGGGTCTTGGTAAAATGCCTGTGATTCCGGTGCGAACAGAATCACCTTCAATTAGAGTTGCATACCCAACCTGGACGCCTTCTACATCGGTAATCGAATTGTTCTTTCCCGGTGTGCCCTGGAATGGAATTCCTGCTCCACGAGCGCGAATTTTGCCTGAGGGGCTATGTGTCCAACTATTCATAATTTCCCAATTACTTAATCCTCGTTCTTCCTGCCAGCCGCAAGTCTCTTCACCAAATCGCTGGCACTAGTTTGAAAACACCCAGGCACCAGGCCATGCACGAAAGCCATCAAAGCTGCTTTAACACAATTGGATCCATAACGAAACGCCACACCCTGATGTTCAAAATAGGTTTCTTTCACTTCTGCTAAATGTGTTTTGCTGGACTGAATCATTGACCAATACCGTTATATTTTTGTTGAGGACTAATTGTGAGATGAATGGCACCAACGAGTATATTATAAGAGAGTAAAATTGGCCTGATATATACGGAATAGCTGCCGTTCGGGAAACAGCTTCTGAGGGTCGGCTTATTGCAGAGATCGGTTGAAATCGCAGCCCATAGTAGTCAATTTTCATGCTTTGATGTACCGTATCGGGTAATATCTGCCTCTAATTATTCTATCGACTATATCGTTAAGGAATTCAAGGTTATGACTAAGCTTTTCGGATGTTTTGCACTAATCATTTTGTTCAGCGGGGGATCGTTTGCTGGAGAAACTACTAGTAATGTGGTGGTGTACAAGTCCCCGACATGCAGTTGCTGCGCCGGATGGGTTGACTATTTACGAGTTAATGGTTTCAGAGTAGTGACACATGATGTCGATTCGTTGGCAAAAATAAAAGCCGATCTCGGGTTGACGGATAATCGCTTGAGATCATGTCACACGGCCGTTGTTGATGGTTACGTCGTAGAAGGTCACGTTCCTGTAGGCGATATTCAGCGGCTAATTACAGAAAAGCCCGATATTATCGGAATATCAGCACCGGGCATGCCGCAAATGTCCCCCGGCATGGCCAGCACTGAGCCTAAGGACTATGATGTGCTTAGCTTTGACAAAGAAGGAAATATAGAGTTGTTCAGCAGTTACTGATCTCAGCTATTCCAGCGCTTCTATAGTTAATGCGCAAGCATTTCGATCAAAAACCTACAAGGAACCGCCGTTTTAGAGAAAGCTGACGTTGAAAAGTTGCTAGTGAGGGTCGGCTTGTTGCCCAAATGAGACTCTCGTCTTTTAATAACCCCCATGCTTGTAGGTACGGGTCTAGTCTACGGATATCAGTTCGGGTTCTAGCCCGATTTCACAGACAGTTGAGTTAAGGGGTACTGAACCCTAAATTACTCAAGGTTCAAGACCTGCACCCTTTATTCTTTTATTGAATAATTTTGCCACCCCATATATAAAACTTAATAACTTAATCGGAGAAAGCTCATGACAATTAAGGTGCTGGATAAACGAATGCTCAATATCGTTGCGGAAAATCAATCCCTTGATGTGATTGATGACACTTTTGGATTCATTGAAGGTCCCATCTG
>PVMK01188427.1_pt1 | contig 15537 bp, 14 predicted proteins | sample 1853481 | NCBI WGS metagenome assembly PVMK01 (sample SAMN08533507, study PRJNA380276) | Marine sediment metagenome, whole genome shotgun sequencing project.
GGAGGCTCCGGCATGAGCAGACGGATCTCTTTTCGCTTGGACAAGCCCCCCAAGAAGCGGAACAAGTGGATGACATGCCCAGTGTTGACCCAAGTGCGCCGCGCCCGCCGCCGATCCCTTCATCCATCGACGTGCTCTATCGTGATGACGCCGTCGTTGTCGTCGACAAGCCCTCTGGTCTGTCGGTTCATCGCGGTGACGACCAGGGCTCGACCTTTGCGCTCAATCTTACGCGCAATGCGATCGGTCAGTGGGTGTATCCGGTGCATCGCCTTGACCGTGCGACCAGTGGCGTGCTCGTGTTCGCCCTTTCTTCGGAGCATGCCCGTGCGCTCCAGAATTCGTTCAGCACCCGTGCCGTCGACAAGACGTACCTCGCGCTCGTCCGCGGCACGCCACCACAACACGGTGTCATCGACAGCCCGATGGCCAAACGAGAAGGTGGTCCGGACGTGGAGGCCGTAACGGAATACGAGACACTCTTCGTGTCCGATGTGCGGCTCTCGCTTGTCGAGGCGCGACCGCGAACCGGGCGCCGTCATCAGATCCGTCGCCATCTCCGGCGCATCGATCATCCCCTTGCTGGCGACGTCAACTACGGGAACGGCGCCGACAATCGCCGTTATCGCGCCGAGCTCGGCCTTTACCGACTCGCCCTCCACGCACAACGCCTGTCGTTCGTGCACCCCACGAGCGGCGAACGCGTCACCTTCGAGAGCGCCATCCCCGAAGATCTCGCGGCCCCGCTTCGACGAATTGGCGCGCCAACACCTTACTGAGGGCTCAGCCTCGGTGCGGCGCGGCCCGTGACCAGCGGGAGATCCAGATAGGTCTTGATGCCCTGATCGGCTTGGCACACATAGGGGATCGCGCTCACACAGTGGATGGCCGTTGCGACGATGCCTGGGTTCCGCTCGAGCCCCGCTTCGATCGATTCAGGATGCGTCCCGTGAAAGGTCGTCTTGATGGAGGGGTCGCCCGTTACCTCGACTTCGAACCGCTCACCCTCAGGGCCAAAGCTCCACGGTGGGTCGAGATTCGCCTGTCCCATGAACCAATTCGTTCGCGCGGTCGCCACGGGTTCTCCGCGCACGAGGCCTTCCCAGGTGAAGCGCTGCGCAGCCACCAGGCCTGGCTCGATCGTGCCAATGGGAGATTCGATCGGCGCGGTGGCGACCGATATCTCGTGTGTGCTTCGAATCTCGGGATCCAGATCGAAGCCAAGTGCGTCGGCAATCATCTCGATCGATTGTGAGAAGCCATCGGTGAGCAGCATCAACATAGGGCTCGTCTTCGCTTGTTCGGGCGTTTTTCCGAACAGCATGATGTTGCTGACCACGTCGGTCGCCGCGTAGCTGCGGATGTCTGAGAACTCCTCCGCGCGCACGTGTGTGATTGCACGAGTCAGGGCCGCGATGGTCAGCGGCAGACGCTCTGTGATGCCCCCCGGATGAATGCCCGTCCCATGAAGCGTCACACCGCCTGTCTTGCAGGCCGCCCGCAAGTCCTCGACGTCGCGATCGCCCGGATAGAACCAGTTGAGGGGAGTCACGACGTTGATGCCTGACTCCAATAGCCGAACGACCTCCTGCCGATTGGGAAGAATAGGCGCATAGAGCACGCAGTCCGGACGCAGCTGGACGATCTCGTCCATGTCGTTGGTCGCTTGGACCCCCAACACACCGAGCCCGCAAATCTCTCCGACGTCGCGGCCAGCCTTGTCCTTGCTGTGCACCCACGCACCGGCGAGCTCGAGCTCGGGGTGGGACACGATCCCTTCGATCGCCGCACGACCGACGTTTCCGGTCGCCCACTGAACCACACGAAACACCATGCGACCTCCAATCCCGTAGGGCTGCGCAGCTTATCAGACGGCGGCGGCGTGACGTTGGAATGAAAAGGGCGCAAAAATTAGGCCGTCGAGAGAAACTGGCGCAAAAATTGCGCGCTTGGCCCTGGCCGAGGCTTGAAATTACTATTCGGCCTGCGTAGGACGACGATCATGCGTGTCTCGATTCCAGCGCTTGCGTTCCTCCTCCTCTCCTCTTCTGTTTCTGTCAGCGCCCAGGTGTCCGGGACGGTGGTCGACGACCTCACCGACGAGGCGATCACCGACGCGGTCGTGAGCGTTCAGGCGTCGAACATCGAGACGTCGACCGACGACACCGGCGCCTTCAACCTTGCCGACGCAGGCGGCCTGAACCTGGTGATCGTCGCCGGCGCGAAGGGGTACTTCTATTCGTCCGAGACAGTGACCGCCCCCGAGTCGGGTCTCGAGCTGCGACTCGAGCCTGTCCCGCAAGTGGATAACCCTTGGTACACCTTCCAGCCTCCCGAGCGATGCAAAGTCTGCCACGAGGAGCAATACGAGGAGTGGTTCGGCTCACCGATGTCGAAGGCGGGGCTCAACACTTGGGTCTATGACATCTACAACGGAGAGGGCACCGGGACGACGGAGCTCCCGGGCTTCATCTACCTTCGCGACTCGGTGCACGCGGAGGCAAACCCTGAAAGCGAATGCGCATCGTGCCACCAGCCCGAACCATGGGCTCGCGAGCCCTTCTCGGCGCTCGGTGACTTCGACAACCCGACCACCGGGATGGCGCATGGCGTCGCATGCGATATGTGCCACCGAATCGCCGACATCGACATCAGCAAGCCCAACTTCCCTGGCATCTATCCCGGCGTCGTAACGCTCACCCGGCCGGTTGGGCCCGATGCGACCTGGAAAGTCATGTACGGCGTGCTTGGGGATGCGGACTACACCCAGAGCGGCTGGATGCGGGCTTCTTATCAGCCGCAGATGAAATCCGAGGTCTGTGCGGCCTGCCATCAGGACAAGAACGATCCCGATTTGAGCGGGGACTTCGAGTCGGAGGATGCGGTCATCTCGGAGCCGACGTACCTCGAATGGCTCGATTCGGACTACGCCGACCCTTCGTCGGAGGTGTACGCCGAATGCGTGGATTGCCACATGCCGGCGACTGGGGCGGCGGCCGCCTGCGACAGGGTGTCCTTCACACGGCCGGATGGCGACGTGCGCTCACACAACATCCTCGGGACCACGCCCGAATACCTCGAAAATGCGCTCACGATGACCATGGACGCGGGGATTGTGGGCGACTCGCTCGAGGTCGACGTCGCGATCGTGAACGACCGGACAGGTCACCACGTGCCAACCGGTGTCACCATTCGTAACATGATTCTCCTCGTCGAGGCATGGCAGGTGTCAGATGGCGCAGCCCTCGAGCACACTGGTGAGCAAACGATTCATGATCTTGGAGGCGTGGGCGAGGCAGGCGCGACGGAAGGCTACTACGCCGGGTTGCCAGGCAAGCTGTTTGGGAAGATCAACATTGCTGAAGACGGGTCCTCGCCGACCTTCTTCACCGACGCCGTGGACATCGTCGAGGACAACAGGATCCATGCGCTCGCGACCGACGAAACCTCGTACTCGTTCCGTGTCCCGGCAGACGTCGGCGAGATCAAAGTACGCGCCCGCGTCATTTACCGACGCTCCTGGCGCGCGCTCGTCGATGGCAAGCAATGGAAGTACGATGGCCATGGCAATACGCTCGAGGACATCGAGCCGCCGCACTTCGGTCATCTCATGGATATGGAAGAGATGACGTTGGGCGAGCCCCTGCCGGAGCCCATGCCGGATGCCGGAGTACCCGACGGCGGTGAGCCCGATGGTGGCTCACCCGAGGATGGCGGCAGCGGTGGAGGATGCAGCGTTTCCGGTTCGCAGGACTCAGGCACAGGCATATTCTGGCTGCTGGTCTTCGGAGCCATCGCCCTCGGCTACCGCCGGTCGCGTTGCTGACGACGATCGGGCGCCGGTTCGGCCTTTCGTGGACTGACCGCGTGGTCCCGGTGGTAGTCTTGGAGGCGCGATGAGCGAGTCTGATCCTTCCGAGCAACGGGTGCTCGATGGCACTGCGTGGCGTGACTTCTGCCAGGCGCTCGAACGCGCCGGTCAGGTGATTCTCGAAGAAGGATCGCCTGAAGACCCCTTCGAACGCGCTGAAGGGCTGCGTTACCTCACCCGGCTGACGCGAGCGGCCTTCGAGACGTTCATCGAAGACTGTGACCCAGGCGCGCCCGAGTTTCTGCGGACCTGCAACGAGACCGTGAAGATGGGCGCGGACAATCCCGACAACTACTACCAGAACGCGCCGGTGAGCAGCCGCTTTCGCTATCGGCTGCGGGGGAGGCGCGGGACGGTCCACTATCTCGGCTTCGCCACGATGGCAGGCAACTACGGCGCTTCCGGGTCGATGCCGCCCACGGGGTACCTCGACGATTCACAGATGGTGCTGGACGAAGACGGGGGCTTCGAGATCATCCTTGCCGCCGACCGCCCGGAAGGCGCGGCCAACTGGTTGCCACTGGCCCCCGATACGAAGTCCCTCGTCATCCGACAAACGTTCCTCGACCACAAGACCGAGAAGCGCGCGCAGCTCGACCTGGTGCGAATCGACGACGAAGGGAATGCGCTCGATGCCCGGCCGCGTCCGGTCTCCGCGCGCGGTGTCGACCGTGGGCTTCAAGCCTCGGCCATGTTCGTGCAGGGCTGCGCCACGCTGTTTCACCAGTGGGCGCGCGGCTTCAAGCAAGCCCCCAATACCTTGCCGCTCTTCGACTCCGGCGAGGCCGACCAAGCGGGTGGCGTCCCCCACATCGCCTACTTCCACGGCTACTGGGAGCTCGCCCCGGACGAAGCGCTCGTGATCGATGTGACTCCGCCGGACTGCGACTACTGGAACTTCCAGCTCAACAACCATTGGATGGAGTCGCTCGACTACCGCTACTTCGACGTGGTCCTCAACAAGCACTCTGCCGTCGCAGAGCCCGACGGGAGTGTACGGGTGATCGTCGCCCACGACGATCCGGGCCACCCCAACTGGATCGAAACATGTGACCATGAGCGCGGCACGATGTGCTGGCGCTGGGTGCGCGCCGACGAGCACCCCGAGCCGCAATGTCGCGTCGTGAAGCTCGCCGAGCTGACTGGAGGCTGAATGCTACTTACTGACCGTGTTGCCATCGTGTCTGGCGTAGGTCCTGGCGTGGGCCGTTCCGCGGCGCTGCGCCTCGCGCGGGAAGGCGCCAAGGTCGCGCTGGCGTGCCGTGGCGTCGAAAAAGCGGAGGCGATTGCGGCCGAGGTGCGCGAGCTTGGGGGCGACGTGCTCGTACAGAGTTGCGATGTCACCCAACCCGAGCAGTGTCAGGCGTTGGTCGATGCCACCGTCGAGGCGTTCGGAAAGCTCGACGTGCTCGTCAACAACGCCTTTGCCACGGGAAAAATGAAACCACTGATGAAGGCAGATGTGGCGGCGAGCTGGCGCACGCCATTCGAGGTCAACGTCTATGGCACGCTCGATTTGTCACAGCGGGCCGCCCTCGCGATGAACGATGGCGGGTCGATCATCATGATTGGGACGCAATCCGCCCTGGTGCCGGAGCCCGGGCTGGGAAGCTACGGCGCTTCGAAGGCGGCGTTGGCCGCGGCTTCACAAGGCCTCGCCACCGAGCTCGGGCCGCGATCGATCCGCGTCAACACCGTGGTGCCAAGTCACATCGATGGCCCCAACCTTCGGTTCTGGTTCAAGATGGAAGCTGAGCGCCGCAACATCGAGGAGGAAGAGGTCTGCCGCGACATCGTCGCCCTCGGGCTGCTGCCCCACATTTGCACCTCCGATGAGGTCGCAGGCGCCGTACTGTTCTTCGCAAGCGACTTGTCGTCTGCCATCACAGGCCAATCGTTGAGGGTCAACTGCGGGCAGCTTCTGTCATGAGCGCGGACGTGCTGTTCGATGCCGACCGGTTGATGCAGGACGCTGCAAGTCGCTCGGGCAGCGACGATTTCGGCCCGGGGGACTTTCGAGAGGGCCTCGGAGTCTTGATCGAAGCGTACCAGCGCGCGGGGCTCCACGAGGCAGGGGCAAAGACGACGTACAAGAGGCTCCGCGATCTCCTCACGAATCGGGTGGCCATTCAGCGGACCCTGCAAGCACGCCCCGAGATCCGAGAGCGGACCCTGCGATCTCCCGTGTACCTGACGGGTCTCCCCCGCACCGGGACCAGCGCGCTCTTCAGCCTCTTGGGCTCGGACCCGGCGGCGCGGCCGCTCCTCTTCTGGGAAACCAAGTTCCCGACGCCCTTCGACGGGCCCTTACCCGACTCGGGCGAGGACCCGCGCCTCACCGCGCTTCGCGAAGGCATTGAACGCGCGCGGGCCCACAGCCCGGCCTTCAGCCAGATCCACGACCTCAGCGCGGACGGCCCCGAGGAGGGCGTCGGACTGTTGGCCCACACGTTCCAAAGCGTGATGATGGGGATTGAACCGCTGCTGCCCCCGTACGATGCGTACTTTCAGTCATGCGATCAGCGGCCGGTCTATGCGTACTACATCGACCTATTGCGCATGATCGACGCGGAACGCCCAGGAGACCGTTGGCTCTTGAAATCTCCGTGTCATCTTTGGGCTCTCGACGTGATCGTCGCCGAGCTTCCCGACGCTTGCATCGTGCAGACGCATCGAAACCCACTCGAGGCAATCCCCAGCTACTGCAGCATGATGGAAGCGATCATGGAGATCCGTGAGTCGGTGGACCGCGCCGCGCTTGGGCCCACCGTGCTCGAATACCTTGCGCGCTCCCTCGAAACGGGGCTCGCGGCGCGAGACAACCTCGACCCGTCGCGCATCTTCGACGTCGACTACCGCCGGTTCGTGTCCGATCCCGAGCCAGTGGTGCGTGAGCTCTACCAACACTTTGGCTTCGAGCTGCCACCGGAAACGGTGAGCACCATGGGGGCGTACGGGAAAAGCCACCGCAAAGACCGCCACGGCAAGCACGAGTACACGCTCGAGATGTACGGACTGACAGCGACGATGGTCCGCGATCGACTCGCCGCCTATGTCGAGCGCTTCGGGCTCCCTGTGGAATAGCGCCTACGGGCTCGGCGTATCACGAGCGCACATCGAAACGGTCGGCGTATGAGCCCATGCGCTCATTCACTTTGTCTGGACTGAGATCAAACATCTCCAGCGTATATCGGTGTGCGCCGTGCTTATCGCGCGGATTGTTGTCGAGGAACGTTTTCATACGGTGGCGGATATCGTCGTCGATGGGCCAGCCGAACCGCTCGTAGATCCCCTCCACCGCAGCCAAGGGGTCCTGCATGAAGTCGTTGAACTTCAGATCCGCGATTCGGTGCGCCTTGTCCGGCATCGCGTCTCGCGCCGCCAAACAGCGGTCGAGGGCCCAGCCCCAGCGCTCGACTTGTTCGCGCCCGAGACGCGCTGTGTCCACCGAGCGCTGTGTCAAGAAGCGCATTTGATAGACCAGGCTAGACATCGACGGCATGACCGCTGTCGGGTCGCGGTGTGTGAAGATGAGCTCGGCATTCGGGTAAACGCGAAAAAGGTCAGCAATGAACGGCAGATGCTGGGGTGCCTTGAGCAGCCAACGATCTCGTTTCACTCGAAACTGTAGATGCTGCAGATACCTTCGATGTGCTTGGTACACGTCGACCTGAGACCGATTCACGTACCAGTCGTAGTAGCTCGGCACGTCAAACACGTAGTCGTAGTTGCGACTTTGGAACTCGCGTGCAGTCATCGTGCTGCACTCTTCAGGAAGCTGCGCGCCGACGGGATGGATTGACCGTAGCTCCGGCGCGAGCTTGTCGACCTGCCCGTAGCGCGTCCTTGCTTTCTCGATGCGCGGGTCGCTGAGATAGGTTTCGGTTTCTGGAGGCGGACAGGGGTAGAGCACCTCCCAACCAAGTGGGACCCGGTGCTTCGGGTCCTGCGCCAGCAGGTTGTAGAGCACGGTCGTTCCGGTGCGTGGCAGACCGAAGATGAACACGGGCGGTTCGATGTCTTCCTCATCGAGCTCGGGGTTGCTCTTTCGGTAGTCGACCATCTCGAGGCGACCTATCAGGTCCTGCACGATCGAGTCCTTCGCCATCAAACGCCCAAGCGTCGAGAGATCCGCGGCGTCTTCTTCGAGCGCCGTGAGCAGCCGTCCAAGGCCCTCGCGAAACAGCCCGTCGCCGAAGTCACTGAGGCCCGTCTGTTTCGAGGCCTCTTCGAGAAGGTCCGCCTCTCGAAGGTGGGGAAGCTCCAGGCCGACCGCGGTCAAGGCCGCACCGACCCGATTGAGCGCTCGAATTGGAAGGGGCAGGCGTGGCATCTCTTACCCTAGACGCGGTCGTGCGCCGGAATATCCGCGACTTTAATCACCGTCATCTCTGGCAAGAGATCGGTCTCGGCGAGGAGAGTCCGTAGTACGACCTGGCCCCGACGACGGCCCTCGGTGCTGACCCAGTTCTTCACGCCGGGGTTGTCGCGGGATGCGTAGATCCGAAAGGACCCATCGTCGTCGTATACGGTCTGACGATTGTTGATCGCCACCGGATGGTGCCGGTAGTCGCCCGCTTGAAGGTAGGTGTCGAAGATCTGGCACGACCAGTAGCGGCACGGAACGTCCTTGCCTTCGATGAGGATCGCCTCGTCGTCGGCGAGCTTGAACGAAACGCCCGAGTAGCCGATGCCCGGCCCTGGGAGATTGTTGCCGACCACCTTTGGGTCGATCAGGTCGAACACCTCGTCGGACGTGTACTCCTCGTGATCTTCTTCCTCGACCGCAAGCTTGCCATCCGCTCCGATGCGCGTGGGCCTCGAGTGCCCGTCGCCGTCGTACGCTATGTTGCTCATGCCTACGATGGCCGACACGCCGAGGCCGGCGTCGACCGTGTCGTGCATGAATGCGACGAGACGGTCGAGCCCCGCGGAAAGATCAGCAACCGCGTACTGTGCGGGAGGCGGCACATCGTCGACGCACTCGATGTTCATGATCGCAGGGCGGTACTTGCCCTTGTCGACTTCGATCACGCATTCCGGGAAATACTGTCGCGTCATGATGAAGGGGTCTTTGGCCTCGAGCTTCAACCAGTTACTCGCGCCTTCCGGACGCTCCGCGCTGATGTGAATCGTGGCAACTTGATCTCCGCCGTCGTCCTCGAAGGCGATGTCCTTGTCGATCAAGAAGCTTGCCATCGAGCGCATGCCTTCGTCGTCGCTTGCGTAGACGACGATCGAAAAGAAGATGTCGTCGCCCCGTCGAATCGTGAACTGGTACGAGAGCGACTCGTCGAGCTTGGCGTTGTGGTACAGCGTGTCGGGTCCGTCCCCGACGAAGCTCCGAATCGGAGTGAACGCGCGCGCGAGCACGGGATGGGCGCGGTCCGCCTCCATCTCGAGCTCGTGTCCTCCTGCGATCAGAGAGGCCAAGTAGCGAAAGCCGTCCGCTCGCTCGCGGGGGCCTCGCGCGCCGATGGGACCGACGATCTTTTCGCCGACTTCCTTGAGCTGATCGGCAAACCGGTTCCACGCAGCTTGGCTTGGGGTCGTTTCGTCGGACATGTTACTTGATGACGTTTGTGGAAGGCGTGTACGGGAGGTCCAGCGTGCTTACCAGGCCAGGGCCTTGGCGACAAACCTCCGGGATGGCGTTCACCATCCGTAGCGCACCGGCCTGGACGCCGCCCACGACGTGGTCGCCGCCGGGGCTGGACATCGCGCACTCCAGTTGCACGCTGGGATTGCCCGTGACGGTAACCCGATGAACGCCTTGCCGATCGGCCGGCGGCTTGGGCCACTGCGGCGCGATGTCGGCGCGTAGACGGTTCACGTGTTCGGCGACGACGACGGGTCGCCCGTACGCCATTCCCTCGACACGAAAGTGGACCGCAGCACAGCCGTCCTTTGGCACGGGCATCATCGGGGTGTCGAAGGCCTCCGTCGTGTACTCCCGCTCGAAGGTCTCGCGAATCTCATCGAGCTCGATGCCCAGACGGTCCGCAATCATCCGCACCATCGGTCCCCAACCACCGGACAGCATGCCCGGCATTCCGAGTGGGGCCACGTACGAAGCGGGCTGACCGAAGCCGAACGCCATGCCCGTCAAGCCCGGGTCCTCGTAGGTCGAGTAGTCGTATAGCTCTTGCACCAGGACCTGCTCGACCTGGTCGGCGACCTGCAGTGCAGCCAGCGGCAACACGTCGCCGGAGAACCCCGGATCGATTCCGTTTACGAAGAGCGTCGACTGACCTTGCTCGCAGGCCTTCTCCAGCGGTTCGCGAATGGCGGGGTCCGCGGCGGGGGGATAGATCAGGAAGACCATCGCGGTGGACAACACGTCGATTCCTGCGCTGAGTGTGCGGGCGAGCTCCGTCACGGTCTCGAGCGGACGAATCTCACCGTTCACCATGTAGAGCACGCAGTCGGGCTCGAGCGCGAGCAGCGCATCGATGTTGTTGGTCGCAATGATGCCCGTAGCGTCCGACAAACCAGCGACATCCGCAGCGTCCTTGCCGAGTTTCTCGGGGCTGTGGGCATGCAGGCCAACCAGCTCGTAATCCGGATGCTGAATCACGTGACGCAGACTGTGATACCCGATGTTTCCGCTTCCCCATTGAACGACGCGATAGCTCATGGCGCGAGACTCTAGTCCGAAGCCAGCGCGCTTGCCAAACCAGACTCATGGGCCAAAGCCCGCTAGGGTGACGAACGGCGATGTCGATCAAGAACGTCTTCATCACGGGGCCTACCGAGGGGATCGGCAGAGCCACCGCGCTCGCTCTGGCCCGAGACGGGGCGAATCTTCACTTGCTGTGTCGTAACCGCAGCAAAGCAGAGGCTCTACGTGAGGAGTTGCTGTCCTTCGACAGCGACGTTCGGGTCGAGTTGTACATTGCTGATCTCGGCGAGTTTCAGCAAGTGCGCGATGCCGCCGAGTCGTTCTTGCGTCGCGACGAGCCGCTCGACGTACTGATCAACAACGCCGGCGTGATCAACACCCGACGGATCTTGCTAGACAATGGCCAAGAGCAGATGTTTGCCGTGAATCATCTCGGCCACTTTCTCCTCACTCAGTTGCTGCTCCCGCGGATCGAGGAAGCAGCGCGAGGGCGCATCGTCGTCGTTGCGTCGGAGGGGTACAAGCTCTGTCGCGGCATTCGATTCGACGACCTGCAGTGGAGCTCTGGTTACAAGATGTTTCGAACCTACGGCCATTCCAAGCTTGCCAACATCCTGTTTGTCCGTGACCTTGCGAGGCGTTTGCGAGGCACTCGGGTGACCGCCAACGCCTTGCATCCCGGCGCCGTCAGGAGTCAGTTGGGGGCGCAGAACGACTGGCGTGCGGGCCGCGTGTTGGTCTTGGTGAAGCCGTTTCTCCGTTCCGCGGAGCGAGGTGCGGCCACCAGCTTGTACCTGGCCACCTCCGACGAGGTCGCGGACATCAGTGGCGAATACTTCGTAGATTGCAGGGTGAAAAAGACGAAGCCCTGGGCCTACGATGCAGCGCAAGCGCAGAGGCTTTGGGAGCTCAGCGAGCGACTGGTGTCGCTTTAGAGCCTGCTCCACAAAGGACGCACTTGACTTAATGGCAAGTCTTGACCGACAAATAGAAATTAGACGATGCCGTTCCTAGCGATCAGCCCCTGGTCCAAGAAGCGAAACGACTCCCCGGCGCGCCCGGAGAAGCCGCTCCACAAACAAACCAATCCTCGTCCGCAAAGGCTCCATACGTGGTTCAACCTCATCCCCGTCAAGGAGTTTGAGGACAAGAAGCCTGATCGGCTCCTCTTCCTGGATTCCTTTGTCACCATCGAACCGAGATCCGATGATGGCGAGGCTCCGTACAAGGTCTTGTTCGAGGGCCAGCATGAGATGTGCGTCGTCGTCGAGGTCGGCATCATCTTCGTTTGGTACGGAGACGATCTGGCGAATCCGGACCGTCCGTTTCCGACGTTTTGGGAGGAAAAGTACGCCTCTCAATACGTGTCGAGCCAAGCGACGATATTCGAGGACACCCACATCATGGACTTCGTCGAAAACGGGTCCGACAACCTCCACTTCAAAGCGGTCCACTTGTGGGACTACTCGAAGATATACGACCACGAGGTCTCCGAGGATACGATCACGCTGAAGCAGGACACCAAGTTCCGCTACGGGTCATGCTCGACGCGTCGCACCATTCGCTTGCTGTCCAAGATCCTGCCCCAGTTGGAGCTTACGCAAGACTACGTGTATCACGGGCCCGGGATGGCCGTCGTAGGCGCCACAGGATCCGGAACGCCGCGCATGCACGCTCTCGTCTGCCTCACGCCGGAAGGCGCGTACCGGACGCGGGTGTACGTCACGATGGCGCTCCACCCAGAGACCTTCCCGCCATGGGCAGAGCGAATCGTTCAGCGCATCTACCCCAAGCGTGCTCTGTGCGACGTACTTGCGGGCGTCATGGCCGGTTTCATCAAGAATGAGTTCGACATCGACGCGATCATCTGGACCAATAGGAAGTACCTTCGAGACCCAGGCCTTCTTCCATCCGAGAAACACATGCGCGAAGTCATTCGCTGGGGAGAATCATTCTACCCGAAGGACTTCGAGCCGCCGGAGGCTCAACCGAAGGCGCCGCAAGGCAAGCAGTGGAAGCCGCTCGATGACGTGAAGAACATCAAGCCGGGCAAAGTTCACCGATACAGCGTCGCCGGCGAGGAGCTCATCGCGCGCACGGACGCCACCGGAGGCCTTCGTGTTTTCGACGCTTACTGCCCACACCAGGGTGCCCATCTTGGTTACGGAGGCAAGCTAGACGACGACTGTCTGCGCTGCCCCTTCCACGGCTTCCACTTCGACACCGAGGGACGGTGCATCGGTCCCAACGTCAAGAACAAGGGCAAGTTCATCCAAGACCTCAACTTGACCCCCATCGAGCACAGGGTGAACGACGGCCGGGTCGAAGTTCTCGTCTAGCGCCGCCTCGCGAGCTCGGGCGTCCGGCCGGCTAGCCGCCTCCTCGTCCGAATAGGCTCGCAAACAAGCCTTCACCGCGGGACTTTCGAAGCAGCCACTCGGCTTTCTTGGTCAACGCTGCGCCGGTGAGTGCGCCTACGCGCACGTCTAAGATGGCGCCGCCGCTGACGAACAGCATCGTCGGCACCGAGTGGATGTTGAAGGGCTGGGCCAACGCGGGCTGAGTGGCAGTGTTGATCTTCACGAACCGGATCGGCTCATCCACGAACGAGTTGGCCACCGCTTCGAAGTGTGGAGCCATGGCCATGCACGGCCCACACGTCGGCGACCAGAAGTCGATGATGGCGGCGCCCCCGTCCTCGCTCATCAACACTTCGAGGTCCTCAATCGTCTGCAAGTCCTCAATCATGCAAGCTGTCTAGCACGAGGGTCGTCGCGAGCGTTAGGAGACACCAAGATCCACGCGCGCTCGTTGATACTCTGAGCTGATTTCTCCGTCGGCGTCGCGTATCGAACAACGGAAGTGATGCGGAGCCTCCGTTGGCTGTCGGGAAAATTCGAACACGCTGAGGAACGGGGCCGGGTTGTCGGTGCGCATGGAGAAATCCGCTTGGCCGCTGAGATGCAAGTGGTGGTTCGAAGCCGACGTGATGACGCGTTCGCTCCACTGCGTCTGAAACACGATGTAGAGCCGAGACCGCTCGCCCATGGCCCGGGCCGCCGTCTCTAAGTACCCTTCCACGCCGCCGCGGGTCTCAAAGCGACAAGCACGTCGTTGTGGGTCGTCGGGTAGCACGCCGGTGCCGATGGGGAAGTATGGTGGCGACGCGGTGATCAAGTCGTAGCGCTCGCCTCCGAGATCCACGTCACGAAAGTCCGCGTGTCGCAGCTCAATATGACTTCCGTGCTCTGGGAGCTCCCCGACGGCACGCCTCGCCATCATGAGCGATTGAGCCTGCGCCTCGACCCCGAGCACAATCCTCGGGCGGAGTTTGTGGCTGACCATGAGCAGCACCGACCCGACTCCGCATCCCAAGTCGAGGTACCGCTCTGGCGGGTCTGGGTTTCTATGAACGGCATACCAGGCGGTAATCAGATCGTCCGTACTGGTTCGGTGTCCCCCGGTGCGCTGGTAGATGTGCCAATCGCCGATGAGACGATCGCGCTCCGCGTCCTCGGGCCAGTCCGTGTCGTCCACAGTGGTGGTACTAGGAAGGATCCGGGATTTATCAAGATGAGCGGCTCAGTTCGGGACGCTAAAGCTGCCGTGCAGCGCGTCTTCAGTCATGCGGGCGAACTGGTCGTCGGTGACGTGGACGAGAGTTCGATGGTCGCCGGCCTCGAAGTAGACGTCTCCTAGCATGTCCAGGCTGTAGTCGACGATGACATCGAGTCCGTAAGGGTCGCCCACGGGCGGAATGGCGCCGCGCGAACAGTCGCTGAGGATCCCCGCAGCCTCATCCTCGCTCGCGAGATGGACAGCTTCCTGCATGCACGATTCGAGCTCACTCAGGAGGACCCGTCGGTTGGCCGGCACGACCGCGACGAGATAGCCGTCCTCGCCCTTGATGAGCACACCTTTAGCGACCTTGCCTGCCGAGATGTGGCTTGCGCTCGCCGCTTCGCTCGCTGTCATGGTGGGCTCGTGCTCGATGACATCGTAGTCGATGTCGTGGCTCACCAGATATCCCTTGACCGCCTTTGCTACACCCATGACGCACCTCCGTGCTTCGACATTCTCGAAGGGGTTCCGACGTTAGATCGAAGAGGCTATGCGCGTGCACCGAAACACACAAGAGCGCACGGCCGTCACCAAATCGGGGTCGCCTATTTCCGCTACGCGGATCGAGACGGGCGCGGGGCTAACAGTCGCGGCGGGCCATGTCTTCCGCTCTGCACGGGTAGCTGTCTGTGGGTACTTCCTCGAACCATCCGTCGAGCTGCTGACAGGATAGGCCGCCAAGACAGGCCGCCAAAGCGTTGACTGCAGCCACGCATCCTTCGCCAAACTCCGAGGCTTCCGCGAGATCGCCCTCACATTGCGCCATGCATTCCGCATCGGTGTCGCCCCAACACGAAGTAATAACCGCGCACGCTTCGTTGCATTTGTTGCCGGTGTTGCCGTTGTCGCCGCCGCCACCGCCGTTGCTGCCGCTACTGCTGCCGCAGCCGATGACCAGGGTGCCACAGAGAACGATGAAGCCCAGTGCGTTAGGTGATGTCATGCCGCCTCCTACGGGGACTGTACGCCCGCCACGCAAACCTTCCTAGGGGCTCGTCGTCCCCAATATGGGTCCGTTTGGGGGGTACCCTTTCGGGCTGGCATAATCCCAGTTGGGGATAGGCCAGATGGGGGAACCAATGAGTCGAATGATCAATGTGGCAGCGATTTCGCTGTTTCTTGTTAGCGGATGCTCCGACAGCAGCAGCAACGCCTGTGATCCGGTGGCGCAGACCGGGTGTGAAGAAGGCCTCGTCTGCGAGGAGGTCGTCGGTGGTGAGCCGGGATGCTTCGCGCCCGTAGTCCTTCGCGGTAACGTGTTCGATCGCGCCAACGACAACGGCATCGAAGGCGCCACGGTCGTGGCTCTGGACGCGAACCGTTCGCCCGCCAGCACCGTGGCTACCACGGGTCCGACCGGAGACTACGAGATCCGGGTTGCGCGACAGCGCGATGTCGACGGCAATCCTAGCGGAGGGGATGT
>PVMK01189376.1_pt2 | contig 15536 bp, 16 predicted proteins | sample 1853481 | NCBI WGS metagenome assembly PVMK01 (sample SAMN08533507, study PRJNA380276) | Marine sediment metagenome, whole genome shotgun sequencing project.
GAGGTCAATTTTTTGGCTTAGCGGTGCTGTTTTAGGGGTAAAATGGGCGTTTTAAGGAGAAAGGTCAAAGGCTAAAGGTCAATTCGTTGATTGGTTAATTAAGTTGATTGGTTAAATAATGCGCATGGCGCATGGTACATGGTCAAAGGTCCAAGGTTCACGGTTCAAGGCAAAAGCTCAAAGACAATCCGCAGATTACCCCGGTTGAATCCCCCAAAGGGGGGCCACCAAAGGCGGCATTCAACTGGGCAAGCGCAGATTCCACAGATTAGTTATAAAGATAAAGGGGATGGTGAAAGTTTGATGTTTTAATTCATATTGAAGGCGTTCGGCGGCAAGCTGCATGGCGCCTCTAAGGGAAATACCCTTGTTGTGAAGATTAATAAGCCCTGCTGCGATGTGATGCGGCTAACATATAAACGATTTTTTCTTTGTCATCGATTTCAAAAAAAAATCGCCAGGCCCCGATTCGATATCTCCACTTTTCAGGATCAAAGCCCTTTAGTTTTTTAATATTGGGCCCAAAGTGGGGATGCTCCCGCAGCTGTGGATAAACGAATTCAAGAAGCTTTTGAGTGACCTTGCGCTGGCCGGATAATGCAATTTGCTTCAGGTCTTTTTGAAATTGCTCGGTTTCAAATATGCGATAATTATTCAACAAAGCGCCCTTTTCGTTCCGCAGCTTCCTTTGAACCCTGCCTTAATCGCGCTACTAAATTCTCATCGGCAAGTATCTCGGCCATCTCAGCATCATCTACAAACTGTTGTTCGCGCACTTTATATAATGCGGCTGTTTCAATGAGGTTTGAAATAGAACGGTTCTCAGCTTGAGCGGCTTCTACAAATATCCTATACACGTTTTCTTTTAACCTTAACGTAACTGTTTTGGACATTTTGTTCACCTGTATTCTTTTGTATTTTTTTATATTCATTTGTATTCTAAATCACAAATTCTGCAATGTCAACATTTTGTAAAGTGTTCAGGATCATCGGTTTTGGATTTTGGATTGCGGAATTTAAAATACAAAAAAAGAAAAAATGAGAGGCAAGAGTTCATTGGCTAATTCGTTTATTGGTTGAATTAATAGGCGGACGGCCCTCCCGCAGAATGCGGGATTTCACGTCTTGATTCAATATATTAAGGTGTTCAAACGGCGCAAGGATTAATGCGTTAGGTTTGAGGTTCGAGGTTGGAGGCTAAGTAAAGCAGGCACCGGGCTTTAGGCATTAGGCGTCAGGCACCAGGCATCCCTTCTTCGCCATTAAGGCTTCCTCCTACGCTGAAGCTACGGAGGACAGGTCGCAGGACAGGCAGGCGTCAGGTGGCCTTCTTTCGAATTTAAGATATTTTATCAGCAAATTCTCCTGGCGTTTTTATAAAAAAGTTTCTTCATTTAGCCCAAAAACCTTTGCCAATTTTTGTCTGGTTTTTTTCCGATATGCTGCGTCTTTTCTTTCCCATTTTGCTATGGTTGACTGCTTTACTTCAAGCCGGTCGGCAAGATCTTTCTGAGTCCATCCTCGATCAAGACGCTCGCGTTTAACCGGATTCATAAAAATGTATTCTTCCGCCTCTTTCTGATCGTAAAGCGGTTCTTTTTCAGCATCGCGGATGGCGCGAATGTCAGATTCATCTTCCAGCCGGTCTAAAAGAGTCTCAAACAACTCTATCGGCAAAACCACAAATTTAACTTTCCCTTTTTCTTTTATCGTTTGATATTCCATGTTTACCTCTTATAAATATCACCTCGTGGCCTAATTTTGACCACTTCAATTATTAATTGATCTTCACGACGCGTATAAATAATACGATACTGTCCAACTCGAAGGCGATAACCTGATTCACCTTTTAATCTATCAACGTCAAGCGTTGCGTCAGCAGGATTCTTTTGGATTTCATGTAATTTATCCACAATTCTTGATTTTATTTTAAATGGTAGTCTCGCCAGATAGTTTCTAGCCTGTCGCCTATATTTTAACTGATACATAGCCAAATTATAGCCTATAAAGCTATATTGTCAAGCCAAATTGGCCAATTTTGATGAAATAATGACAGCTTGAGAAAACGAAAGGACGTTGTTTATTAATGGCGCGGAAGAGGGGGGTCGGGCCAGGCCACGGTAAATGGTTGATAATTTAGAAAAAGAGTTAAAAACAATTAGCCACCCCTGTTAAACTCGCTATGCTCTTTTTCTACGAAAAGTTTAACTGGGCAGGCAGACCCACACGGACCCGGCGTCGCTTTCAGCTATGCCGCGGCAGGCACACACAAACAATTAATTAAAAAAAAGGCTCAAGGAAAAAGGCTCAAGGAAAAAATAGGGGGCGGGCCTCCATTCTTGACATTATCTGATAATCTTATTATATTAGATTATCAGATAATGGGAGGGAAAATATGGGCATTATGACCGTTACAGAGTTTGCAAAGAATATAAAAAAGACATTGGACCGATTGGAATTTGGCGGTGAAGAGATTATTATTACCAGAAATAATAACAAAATAGCACGGTTGATCCCGGGCTCAGCGCATATGACTGCATTAGAGGCGATGGCAGATTTGTATCAGACCCTGGCACCTGAGGCAGGTCAGAATTGGCTCGAGGATAGCCGTATGCCGGTTAAATTAAACGAGGAGTTGCGTGATCCATGGGATTCTTGATCGATACCTGCATATGGATAGATGTGGAAAGAGGGACTATTTCTCCAGCCGATGTGGCTCGTTTTACCAAGGAAGAGCCCGTATTTATTTCGCCGGTCATTTTGGCCGAATTGTCCTTTGGCGTCGAGATGGCAAAGGATGAGCGAATTCGTCAAAAGCGGTTAGCTGCACTAAGTCGACTCAGAAAAAAACCATTCATCATTATCGATGAAAATACCGGTGATATTTTTGGACACCTTGCGGCGAGTATTCATAAAAAAGGTACTGATCATAAATATCGTATTCAGGATTTGTGGCTGGCAAGTCAAACAATCCAAAACAATTTGAAATTGTTAACACGAAATGAGAAGGACTTTTTAGATATCCCCGGTGTTGATCTTGTAGTTTTTTCTTAACCCAGCTGACAAAAATGGAAATGGGAAAAGATGGGACGTCCATCGCATTCCCATATTTAACACGTTAGCAGTTTTTTTTTCGATATGCTGCGTCTTTTCTTTCCCATTTCGCTATGGTTGATTGCTTTACTCCCAGCCGATCAGCAAGATCTCTCTGAGTCTATCCCCGATCAAGGCGCTCGCGTTTGACCGGATTCATAAAAATATATTCTTCCGCTTCTCTCTGAGCGTAAAGCGGTTCTTGCTCAGCTTCTATAATTAATTGAGTCTCATGCCGAGTGTAAATAATACGATACTGTCCAACTCGAAGGCGATAACCTGATTCTGCTTTTAATTTCCCCCGAATTTTTCCTAAAGGTATTATGAGCTTTAATACTCAACATTGTGTAATTTACTTCCTATTTTGAAAGATTAGTTAGGAGATTACAGCCGGCAGGTTTATTATTTAATAAATTTCAATCACTAATATACATAAAAAAATCAGTGTATTGAATTAAACCCTGCTTATTTGCCCGCTTTATATTCGATAAAGTTTATATGGCATGCACTTTGCAGACTCTATCCCCGTGGGTTTGCCGGGTTTTGGCAAATCTTTCGCTTAGCTTGACCGTATCCTGGGGGGATTACGTTTACTATTTTTCAGAGATGGATTGCCCGCCTAACCGCCGATAGAAGCGTTTACAATTTAGAACCAAGCTACCGTTTTATCGGTGCTTACCCAATATAATCAACCGTTGAGGATATATTATCATTCTTTCGGAGCAGCCGCTTAAGTGCGGTTATCAAGCTTGCTGCGGGGGATTCGGTGTTTTTGTTCTGACAAATTGTCCGCGTCCATCTGCGGTTAATAAAAACAAGTATTAAAATGGAAAAACAAAAAATCAAAATTCTAACCATCTTTGGCACACGCCCGGAAGTTATCAAGCTCTATCCGGTGCTGGCGGAGATGAATAAAGATGCGGATTTTGAAAGCGTTGCAGTTTCAACTTCCCAGCATCGGGAAATGATCGACGATCTTTTCGAGCTGTTTAACATTACCCCGGATCATGATCTGAATATCATTCGGCAAAAACCACATCTGGCAGATATCTCCACGCTGGCCCTTTCCGGTCTCGATCCGCTGATGAAACTCCACAAACCCGATCTGGTTCTGGTTCAGGGGGATACAACCACGGCGTTCATTGGCGCTCTGGCCGCTTTTTATAATCAGATACCGGTTGGCCACGTGGAAGCCGGGCTGCGCTCATTTAACAAAAAACACCCTTACCCGGAGGAGGTAAATCGCAAGCTTATTTCCGTCGTAGGTGATCTTCATTTTGCCCCGACCGATCAGAATGCGCAGTACCTGATCCAGGAAGGCGCTGTTCCCGATAATGTGTTTATCACCGGCAACACCGTTATTGATGCGCTTCTTGATACAGTCAACAGAGATTCCAATACGCTCAGCAGGTACCTTTCACCTGAAATTTGGAAATCCTATCGCATGATATTGGTCACCTCTCACAGAAGAGAAAATTGGGGCAAACCATTGGAAAATCTGTGTCAGGCCCTTGTGGATCTGACTCTGGCCTTCCCGGACATCCAGATCGTTTACGCGGTTCATCTAAATCCCAACGTGCGGAAAACTGTTCATAAGATCCTCTCTGACCGGGAACGAATACATTTATTAGAACCGTTAACTTATGAGACGTTTGTTGAGGCCATGTCCCGCTCGCATTTGATCATCACCGACTCAGGCGGTGTTCAAGAAGAGGGACCGTCACTGCGCAAGCCCATACTGGTCTTCCGCAAAGTAACCGAGCGGCCGGAGGGGCTTTCAACCGGCGGAGTAAAACTGGTCGGGTTGGAACGGCAAGCCATTGTGATGGAGGCGTCCCGGTTGCTCGAGGATCCGGCAGCCTACCGCGCAATGACCGCCGACCACAACCCTTATGGTGATGGTTATGCAGCAGGACGTATCACCCGGGCGATAAAATATTACTTTGGCATGGCAGAGCGACCTGAAGATTTTATTTCAAGAGTGCCAATTCAATCACATCAGGCCGCTGCAATGTAATTTTAACAAATGGCAAACGGCACAGGGCTCAAGCAAAGATGCATTAGGTTGGAGGCTTGAGGATAGAGGCAAGATTTGTTTGCACCTGAAGCCTGGAACCTGAAACCAGAAAGGACATTAAAATGCAACTTCCAAGCGACGCTGACAATACCGGTCGAAATTTTGGCGAAGAAGAAATGCAATTGCTCAGGCGGGTTATCGAGTCCGGCACTTTAAACTGCACCAAGGGTACCGCCGTAAAAGAGTTTGAGGAACAGTTTAAGCAGAAGTTGGGTGTTGAATTCTGTCGAACCATGACTTCCGGTACCGCCAGCATCCACACGGCGATTGCCGCCATTGATCCTGAACCGGGTGATGAAATCATCACAACCCCGATTACCGACATGGGTGCTTTAACGCCCATAATTTATCAAACGGCCATTCCGGTTTTTGCGGATGTAGATCCCTTAACATACAATGTTACCGCCGAAACCATTGCTCCAAAAATTACGAAGCGAACAAAAGCGATTGTTGTTACCCACATTTTCGGCAATCCGTGCGACATGGATCCGATCATGGATTTAGCCAAACAGCATGATCTTCCCGTCATCGAAGACGCCTGTCAGGCATATCTTGCGCAGTACAGGGGCAGCTTAATCGGCACCATTGGAGACATCGGGTGCTTCAGCCTGCAGCAGGGAAAACATATGACGACCGGCGAAGGCGGCATCACTGTCAGCACCAATGGGAAATTTAACCGCAAGATGTGGTTGTTTGTGGATAAAGCCTGGGGCTACGGCGACCCCAAACCGGATCATTACTTTCTGGCATTAAACTATCGTATGACCGAGCTTCAGGGAGCCGTGGCTTTGGCCCAGCTCAATAAGGTGGAAGACGTTGTGGAAAAACGCATTGCCACAGCTGAAATGCTGACCGAGCGTATTGAAGGAACCCCGGGTGTTTACTCCCCCGCAATAACCCCGCACAGCAAGCACGTGTACTGGAAATATCCGCTGCGAATCGATGATGAAATTATTAACGGTGGGGTAGATGCCTTTGCTGCTCAACTCAAAGAAAGAGGCATCTTTTGCGCGCCGCGCTATATTCAAAAGCCGGCGTTTATGTGCCAGATTTTTCAGGAACGCAACACTTTCGGCAGCAGTTGTTTTCCATTTGAAGGCGAATGCCGCAAAGACGATCCTCCCATTGTTTATAACCCGGATGACTATCCCGGAACAATGGACGCGCTTTCTCATGTGGTAGTACTGCCGTGGAACGAATTCTACACGCAGGAGCACGTCGACTTCATCGCCACGAATATTAAAGAAGTCGCTGAAAAATTGAGCAATTAAATATTAGGCGTCAGGCATCAGAGCTCAAGTAAAAATGCATTAGGTTGGAGGTTGGATGTTTGAGGATTGAGGCAAAATAAAAAATTAAGGACTGAGTGCTGAGGACTGTGGACTGAGCAAAATATTCTGCCTGGCGCCCAGCGCCGCTAGGTACAAGAAACGAATCGAATCAATAACTTAGATACAATACGAAGGTTAAATTAATAACAAAAGGAAAATAATATGGCACCAAAAACAAAAAAGATCAACGAACCTCTCGATTTTGCTCTCATCGGCTGTGGGGGTATCGCCCAAACCCATCTTCAGGCGATCGCCGAAGTATCTGAGGCTCAGCTAATTGCGGTTGCAGATGTTAACGAAGAAGCGGCACAACTTGCGGCAGATCAGTATAAGTGTACCGCCTTAAACGACTATCGCAGGGTATTAAACGGTAAAAAAATTGATGCGGTGGTTATATGCACACCACCGAACACTCACGCGGAAATTGCCAACTTTTTTCTGAAAAAAGGTGTTCACATACTTTGTGAGAAACCTTTTGCGTTAAATTCAAAGCAAGCCAAGCAAATGGTTAAAGCAGCCGAAGAAAATGATTGTCTTCTGATGATGGCATCAAAATTTCGATATGGTGAAGATATCATCTGGGCCAAAAGCCTGATTGCATCAGGGATCCTTGGTGAAATCGTGCTTTTTGAAAACGTTTTCTGCAGCCATGTGGACATGAGGCATCGATGGAACTCGAATAGAGCATTGGCCGGCGGCGGGGTATTGATCGACAACGGCAGCCACTCGATTGATATCGCCCGCTTTCTTTTAGGTCCGCTGGTCAAAGTGCAGGCCGAGAAGGGACGCCGCGTTCAGGGACTGGAGGTCGAAGACACCGCCCATATTTATTTCAAGACCCATCTCGACACCCAGGGAGTTATCGATCTGAGCTGGTCGATTCACAAAGAGCGCGATTCTTACGTTGAAATTTTCGGGACACAGGGTGCGCTTTCCATTGGATGGAAAACTTCCAAATACAGGCAGAGTGAAACTCTAGATTGGGTCAATTTTGGAACAGGTTATGATAAATTGGGGGCGTTTAAACGACAGCTTGAAAATTTTACGGCTTCCATTAAAGGACGGGAAAATCCTTTGATTACCTCCATCGACGGGCTGGAATCTGTCAGAGTTATCGAAGCTGCTTACAAATCTATGGATAAGGACAAATGGGTTACCGTAGACACTGAGCCCGTGAACGCGGCCCGAGAAAACACTCAATCTTTTTCAACCAGTCCGGCCATACTGAGTATTCAACAGCTGGCCTTAATATTATAACCGGTCAGGTGTCCCTCCTTCGCCTTCAAGGCTTCCTCCTACGCTGAAGCTACGCAGGACATGTCGGTGGGCAAGCAGGTGTCACGTGATTCGCACAGAGACAACTATATGAGCGGTCGGGAAGTTCTACCGTCATGCCCGCGCCAGGCGGGCATCCAGTTTTTTCAACAAAACATTTCTGGATTCCCGCTTTCTCGGGAATGACAAGCTTGCAATGAAAAAACTCCTCGACCGGTGAAGTAGACAAGCCATAAGGAACGCGTATTGGATAACAACCCATGCTTACCGAAAAGAAAGATATTTTTAAAAATTTGAAAATTCATCCAACGGCAATTATTGAAGACAATGTCTCGTTAGGTGAAGGAACCTCCGTCTGGGATAATGTACATATCCGGAGGGATACGACAATTGGCGGTAACTGTATCGTCGGAGAAAAAACCTATATTGCCTATGGTGTTCAAATCGGCAACGGCGTGAAGATTAACTCATTTGTCTACATCTGTAACGGAGTGACGGTTGAAGATCAGGTTATGATATCGGCCGGCACGGTTTTTACCAACGATGTGCTTCCCCGTGCCTTCGATGTCGATGGTAAATCCGTCAAAACATCTGATCCCACAGAAGAAACTTTGGAAACCTCAGTCGGCCGGGGAGCCACCATCGGCGCTAACTGTACGATCGGTCCCGGCATTCAAATTGGTGAATACGCGATGATCGGCATGGGTTCTGTCGTGACCAGGGATGTTGCGCCGTACCATCTGGTCTACGGCAACCCGGCAAGATCCTGCGGCCTGGTCTGCATCTGTGGATCAATCCTCTTTAAATTCGACCCGGCTCCACCAAAGGATAGTCAAAAACTCAACTGTACCCGGTGTAGCCGGAAGTATGAGTATGAAGCTAAGGGTGCAAGGTTAATTCGTTTACTGGTTAAAAAATAATTAGCCACGGACCCGGCGTCGCTTTCAGCTATGCCGCGGCAGGCGCAGGGGGAAATACACGGACAAGTATTTTAAAAAGGTGCAAGGCTCAAGGAAATGGCCAATAGCATCAGGTTAGAGGTTGGAGGTTTGAGGCAAAAAGAATCCAGAAAATCTACTCTAAAGAAAAAAGAAATAAAAAAATGAAAATTGGAATTATCGGTGGAGGTTTGATGGGCCTGGCAACGGCCTACTACCTGAACAAAAAAGGGCACGAGGTCACCATCCTCGAAAAGGAAGAAGAAGTCGGCGGTCTTTCACGCTCCGAAGAGATCCTGCCCGGCTTCCGCTGGGACCGCTTTTATCATGTGGTCCTTACAACTGACAATGCCCTTCTCGACTTTATAGATGAACTCGGCCTGACCGAGGATATAAAATTTCGTGAGACCAAAACCGGTTTTTATACCGACGGCCAGTTACACTCCATGAGCTCTATCCTGGAGTTTCTCCAGTTTAAACCGTTATCCCTGATTGACAAATTGCGGCTGGGCGCCGGCATTTTTTATGCTTCGAAGATTAGAAACTGGAAACGCCTTGAAAAAAAGACGGCTAAAGCATGGCTGACCCGTGTTTTTGGGCGCAGAAACTATGAGAAGATGTGGGAGCCATTGTTACGCGCTAAACTGGGGGCCGCCAAGGATAAAATTTCTGCCGCCTTTATCTGGTCTACGATCAGGCGTTATTACGGCACCCGCGAAAAGAGTTCCAAAAAAGAAATGATGGGCTGCGCTCACGGCGGTTAGTTTTCTATGTTAAATCGTTTGAACGATTACCTCTTAAGGCATGGCACGACGATATTTGAAGGATACCGGGCGAAATGTATCGAACAGATTAATGGAAAGCGGATTGCTATTAAATCTGATAACGGCATTTCATTTGTATTCGATCGGGTAATCGCCACCACCCCTACACCCAAAATTGTGAATCTATCGCCTGATTTTACAGATGAGTTTAGATCTAAGTTGGAAAGAATTAAATATTTGGGGATCATCTGTGTAACTTTATTGCTAAAAAAATCAATTACTCCGTTTTATGTAACGAATCTTACCGACAACGGTATCCCTTTTACCGGCTTAATTGAGGTTACGAATGTAATGCCGAAAGAAATTTTAAATGGGGAATCCCTGGTATATTTACCTAAATATATACCGCTTGAGGATCCTTTTTTCAAAAAACCGGATGAAGAAATATTGCGCGAATTTTTTAGCGCTCTTAAAAAGATGTTTCCCGACCTGAATGATGAAGACATCCTGACTTACAAAATTAACCGGGAACCATACGTTCAACCGATTCAGGAGATCGGATATTCAGAAATAATTCCTTCAATGCAAACTCCTTTAAAAAATTTCTACATGGTCAATACCGCCATGATTGAGAATTCAAATGTGAACAATAATGAAGTCATTAAACTTGCCCGCAAGGCAGCAGACCTGGTGGCAAGCAGCGATGATTCTTTAAATCGGGGGTGACGGGGATAAATAGAATTTAGTTAAGCTTCTTATATCTCTAAATTATAGTTAATTCTCCTGGGGGGAGAACGATGAAACCGAAAGGCAGCGAGTCATTCGATGAAGAATATTGGGCGAAAATTCATCAAGAATCTTCAAGGTCGCAGCAAGCAGGCGGTCGCATTGTACCAGGCAAAGCAAGGGTCTGTAATACTCATATTGTGCTGCCTGCATTCAATGAGGAAAAATCCCTGCCGCCTCTTTTAAAAAGATTGGCAGCTGCAAACACCCATCAAGCGGAGATGTTTGTCTGGGTGGTGGATGACGGTTCTGTTGATAATACCGCCGCAATCGCTTTGGATGGTGTGCCCGGGCTTAAGGTTCGTTTGGTATCTCATGAAAGAAATTTGGGTCTGGGACAGGCGGTAATGACCGGCATAATAAGTGTACTGCAAAAGGCGTCAGACAATGATGTTATTGTGGTGATGGATGCCGATGATACGCATGATGTTGAAAGTTTGGATTCTATGATTGATTTAGTCAATGCCGGTGCTGATATTGCGGTGGCATCGCGTTTTGTCTCCGGAGGTGATGACAGTACGGCGCCATTGTTTCGCAGGATACTTTCCAGAGGTGCGGCTTTAGTTTTTAAAACGATACTGCCCGTCAAAGATGTTGAGGATTTTACCAGTGGCTATAGAGCCTATCGAGTAGAGCTTTTACGAAGGGCTGTGCGCCACTGGGGGGAGAGGCTTATTGAAGAGCAAGGCTTTGCATGTATGGTTGAATTGTTATTAAAGCTGCGCCACCTCAACCCGGTCGTATATGAAACCCCGCTTGTGTTGCGCTACGACCGGAAACAGGGCAAAAGCAAGCTCAAATTGGTCAAAACCATGATTCAATACTTTAAACTGGCGCTTCGGGACCGTCTTTCAACGAAACCGCTTCGTGACATTTAGAGCGAAATATGAATCGAAGAACATTTCTAAAGAGTATCGTGTTTGCCGGCGGAACTGCACTGACCAGCAGCTCGGTTTATGCACTACAATCGACAAACCTTGAAATATCGCGTCAAAGGATGGTGCTCTCAGGAATAAATAAGCCTTTGCGCATCGTTGCACTTGCAGATCTTCATGATCCCTGCTTCTACATTTCAACCCCGGACCTTATTGAAACCATAAATTCGGAAAATCCTGACCTGTTTATAATGGCAGGAGATATATTCAGTACTCGAGAAAATACGGACTTGATTTCAAAATTGGGTCAAATCAACGCCGGTTGTATGAAACTGGCCGTCCCGGGAAACTGGGAATATCGTCTGTATTCAAATTTAAAAAATTTAAGATATAGTTTTGGGGATGCGGGCATAAAACTTCTGGTAAATGAAGCATGTGAAATACAGGGGTTAACAGTCATTGGATTGGACGATCTTTTGGGTGGGTCACCAGATTTTAATATACTGAGCACGGCTTCAGCCGGACCTGCCCCGAATATCGTAATAAGTCATTGTCCGAAGAGTTTCGATTATTTCAAGTCCTATTCCCATAAACAAACGATTTGTATTTCAGGACATACGCATGGTGGTCAAATCGCACCCTTTGGGCAGGCGCTTATCACACCGCGCGGCAGCGGATCCTACGTGCAGGGCTGGTATTATCATCAAAATAATTCAATGTATGTCATGAGAGGAGTCGGCACTTCAGTATTACCATTACGTATCGGTGCCAGACCGGAACTTTTGGTTCTGGATTTGTTGCCCATTTCAACATCATAATAAGTTATGAACAAACAAAACGATAAAGTACGATCACATGAGGCCAAGCCATTGGCGAGCCTCTCGCTCGATTTAGACAACCTCTGGTCTTATTTGAAAACTCATGGTGATCCGAATTGGCAAACCTTTCCTTCCTATATCGATATTTTTATCCCAAGGGTCCTGGATATTTTAGACCCATTGGATCTCAAGATAACTTTTTTCATTGTCGGCCAGGATGCTGCCCTGGAAAAGAACCGGGATGCTCTAAAGCTTATAACGCAAAGCGGTCATGAAGTCGGAAACCACTCATTTAGTCATGAACCGTGGCTCCATCTTTACGCGAAGGATAAAATCACAGCGGATATAATAGAAACTGAAACCCACATTAACAGGGTCACCGGTCAAAAACCCATCGGCTTCCGGGGCCCGGGATTCAGCTGGAGCGCGGATCTTTTAGAGGTGCTCAATGAAAATGGTTACCTGTACGATGCCTCCTCACTGCCGACTTTTCTGGGACCATTGGCCCGGGCGTATTACTTTTGGAAATCGAATCTTCCGGCGACAGAAAAAGAGAAGCGCAAAAAGCTTTTTGGCAGCTTCAAGGACGGCTTGCGCCCCGTCAAGCCGCATTTTTTAACGTTAGATTCGGGCAAAAAATTGCTCGAAATACCGGTCACCACCATACCGGTTTGCCGAACGCCGTTTCATCTGAGTTATTTGGTTTATTTATACCGCTATTCCAGATTTCTAATGTCATTTTATTTCAAAATAGCGTTAACCATGTGCCGAATCACCCGGACAGCCCCGAACTTTTTATTACATCCACTGGACTTTCTGGATTCCACTGAAGTTCGCGAGCTGTCATTTTTCCCGGGCATGGAATTAAACCGAAGTAAAAAGATAGAAATATTCAATTATGTAATAAATACCATCCAAAAATATTTTACGCTGGCGAATATGAGCACTTATGCGAAGGCAATTACGAAACACAAGGATTTAAAGGCATAAAAGTGTACACGGATGTTGAATTCAAGCAGACCATTCATTAATATTAAAAGGGATTAAAATAAATATTTTTATCTAAATTTACTTTGGGTATCAGCTTTCATCATTCAAATTATACTTCTTTCACCAAATGCCTGATCTCCGAAGCCTTTTTTGTAAATATTAATTTTAATTGGGGTATCCACTTCGCTCAAGTGCGTACAACGTGTGATGGTGTAACAGAAATCGATTATTGCGTGATAAAATGACATGCCCTGTTTGCAAAAGTGAAGATACCCAAAGATTCATTGCCGATGAGAAGGAATACTTGATTCTATCGTGCAGTAGTTGTGGGCATGCTTATCTTGATTATACGCCCTTGCCCGATCACGTTGCTACAATTTATTCTGACGATTATTTTGAAGGTGGCAAAGATGGTTATCCTAACTACATTCAAGAAAAATCATTACACATTAAAAGTGCACAATTTTATTCAAAAGTTATCAGCGAATTAACTACTCCTGGATGTATGCTTGATATTGGATGCGCTGCAGGCTTTTTCCTCAAGGTATTCCAGGACAGGGGGTGGAAGGTACAAGGTGTTGAGCCGAATTTAAAAATGGCAAAGTATGGGAGAGATAGATTTGGTCTTGATATAACAGCAACAGGTTTTGAATCGTACATGTCTAAAAATGAATATGATCTAATAACCATGATTCAGGTAATTTCTCATTTTTATGATGTACGGAAATGTGTAGAAAAAGCATATCAATTGTTAAAGAGAAACGGACTGCTGTTAATAGAAACATGGGACAAAGACAGTTTAACAGCAAAAATTATGGGCAAAGCATGGCATGAGTATTCACCCCCGAGCGTTACTAATTGGTTTACCCCATCGACTTTAAAAATGCTGATGGTGCAACAAGGACTGAAGCATTTAAAACATCACCGTAGACTGAAGAAAATCAGTATAAGGCATGCTAAATCACTATTAGCATATAAATCTAGACAGTCCACTATAACACGGATTATCGAAAAAGCCGTAAAAATATTTCCGGATGAAATAGGGGTGATTTACCCTGGTAATGATCTTTTCTGGATGATTTTTAAGAAATCTTGATTTCGTCCGTTTTCTGCCAATGGTGTGGATAACTAAAATACAATCTATTACAAATATGAACGATAATGCAAAACAGCTTCAGCAGCATCGACTGGCATTATTCGCCATAGCTTTGATCGGCACGGCTCTGAGGCTATATCACCTGGGATATCGAAGCCTTTACTACGACGAAGTTTATCAATTTTTCGCATCATTAAAACCCCTTCATCTGATCAGGGATCCCGGCCATCTGCCATTATCCCATTACATTCAGCATTTTGTTATGTACCTCGGGCAAAGTGAGGCGGCGCTGAGGCTACCGCCGGCCATTTTTGGTATTGGTATCATTATTGTCACATATTATTTAGGAAAAATTCTGTTTGATAAACAAACCGGACTGATTGGCGCTTTGTTTGTCTCGATTTCGCCCTTTCTGATCTACTATTCTCAGGAAGCCCGAGCTTACTCACAGTATGCTTTTTTTGCGACATTATCTCTTCTTTTTTTACTGTTTATTTCAAAAAAAGCGACTTTAACACGATATTTAGGATATTTTATCGTCACAATCTTATGTCTCTACACGCATATTTTTGCTGTCTGTTTGCTTGTCGGTACAAACATCTATATGCTGCTTTTGTGGAAAAGAGAAAGATTTAATTTTAAGCCCTGGATTATAACTCAAGCGTTGATTCTATTCTCGTATATTCCGGTCTTATTTTACATGTTAGAAACCGCGCAACAGCACTCAAAAGCTCATTATTCAATTACCAAAACAATTGCCGGGATTTTTTATGTTTTTACCTTTGGCAGATTACTTTTACCGATTAATTTAGATATCATTTTTGTAGTCATAGGTACCATTGTTTTTGGGACCTGCATCATTTTTGGCTTAAAAGAACTGTTGGAAAAGAAAAATAATGCATCTCTGTTTTTCTTTTCTTTTGTGATTACTTTAGTATTTGTCCTGCTTGCAAATTACCGGTTCCAAGCATTTAATCAAGAAGATGCTCGTTATCTGATTTTCCTGAGCCCATTGTTTTTCATCATGATTGCCAGAGGTGTTTGTAAAATATCACACCCAAAATTAAAAAAGTATACTATAATGTTGATATTAATAACCTGTGCAGCATCGTTGTACCCTTACTATTTTAAATGGGACACGCTAGGAAAAGGAAATTTCCGATCGGCTGCAGAGTTTATTAAAAAGCAAAGGGTGGATGCAGATGATCTAATTTTATGCTCGGATTACAGAACGCGGAAGGTTATGAGATATTATCTCAATAATCATTCAAACTATAAACTGATTCGTGACAACCGTGCCCTGCTGGATCATCATGACACTCCTCAAAAAATCATTTTTGTCGGGTTTTCCGACAGGACTGCTTTGGATTTAATTCGAAGTGGAGGAGTAGATGTTGATCCATGGCGAGGGGCAGGTTATCAAACCCAGCTGTTGCAGAATGGATATGTGCAATCCGTTAAAGAATCCTGGCCGGGTAAAAATCGAATCGATG
>PVMK01114976.1_pt1 | contig 15535 bp, 17 predicted proteins | sample 1853481 | NCBI WGS metagenome assembly PVMK01 (sample SAMN08533507, study PRJNA380276) | Marine sediment metagenome, whole genome shotgun sequencing project.
CGATGTTTTTTGAGACATATAAACTTTTTCCGGTAAAGGGATGCTCTCCTGTATAGTACATGCATGATGCTGAGGTCATGGGAAGCGGAATAAAATCCTGAACCTGCTCAGGATGCATTCTTCTTTTTAAAAGGTTAAGCCCAAAACCCAAAGCTTCTCGCAGACTCGAACCGGGAAAGGCCGAAATAAAATAGTTCGCCAGATAACATCTTTTTTCAAGTTTTGAGTTTACCCTTGAAAACCTGCCCAAAAACCTGTCATAGGTCTTGACCGAAGGTTTATTCATCAACTCCAGTATATTGTCAAACATATGTTCCGGCGCAACCTTTAATTGACCACTGATATGATATCTGCAGATCTCTTCAAGGTACTTCTCCGCATCAGCATCGCACAACAAATCATGACGGAAACCGCTGGCAATAAACAAATGATTTATTTCGGGTAATTTTCTTATCTTTTTATAGAGCCTGATGCTCTCGCTATAGCCTGTTTTAAAATTTTTACATTTGACCGGAAAAAGACAGCTTTTATTTTCGCAACCGCCCTTTTCTTTCCAGCGTTTGCAGCCGGACAGATACATGTTCGCGGTTGGGCCGCCAATGTCTGTTATGGTTCCCTTAAAATCGGATCTTTTTGAAAGTGTTTGCGCTTCACGCGTCAGCGAGGCCGGGCTTCTGCTCTGGACCACTCTCCCCTGGTGAAAATAGAGAGAGCAGAAACTGCATTCACCGCAGCAGCCCCGGTGCGAGATGATCGAAAACTTAACCGTCTCAAGCCCTTTTACATCTCCGGATTTTTTATAAACCGGATGTGAATCCCTGGCATAGGGAAGTTCATAAATTTTATCTAGCTCACTCTGTTTAAGCGGAAGCGGCGGCGGAAAAACAACAACATATCTGTTTCCGTGTTTCTGAATAAGGGTATGTGCAGTAAAAGGATTTTGATTTGCATATGCCAGCTTAAACGCGGAAATAAACTTCGCCTTGTCTTCCTTGATCACTTCAAAACCCGGAACAGAGACACTGTTTTTAAAAGTCTTTACCTCTTTTCTGACAACTGCTGTGCCTCTGATATTATCCAGAGAATAAACAGGCTCTCCTTTCTTTAAACGGCTGGCAATCTCAAGCAGCTGAATTTCCCCCATGCCGTAAACCAGGATGTCTGCCCGCGCATCAAGCAGGAGAGAACGCCTCACACTGTTGCTCCAGTAATCATAATGGGCAAGCCTTCTCATGCTTGCCTCCAGGCCGCCGATCACAATCGGCACGTCACCAAACGCCTCCCTCACCCTGTTTGCGTATACAATGGTTGCCCGGTCAGGCCGCCCCTGACCTTCTTTAACCGGTGAATAATCGTCATCTTTTCTGGGCTTTTTGTTTGCCGTATAGTTTGCCACCATGGAATCAACATTTCCGGCAGTGATGCCGAAAAAGAGTTTGGGTTTACCAAGCTTTTTAAAATCTTCGATGTCTTTCCAGTCAGGCTGGGAAATAATACCGACCCTGAACCCATCTTTCTCAAGCACCCGGCCGATAACAGCTGCCCCGTATGACGGGTGATCAACATAGGCATCACCCGTTATGATAACAACCTCAAGATCTTTCCAGCCCCGTTGCTTAAGGTCTGGTTTTGAAACCGGCAAAAACTTTTTCATTTATCCGCAGTCCTTTTCTATCTGCTTAATCTAACATGCGAAAACATTTCTTTCAAGCAATGGAAAATTCATATTGTGTCCGCATGTAATCTTTTACTTATAAGCAACCCGGGACAAAGCAGAATAACGTTATTTAAGCCCATAGAAATGTAAAACAGATAAATCCAGAAAATACTATATTGGAAAAATGGGGAAAATGTACGGGGAAGATCTTTGTAAAAATCTAAAAATTATTTTCCTTGTCCACAGACCAAAACTTCAAGACTGTGCCCAACTGTCTGTCCTGCTTTCAAGAAGTTCTTTTGTTTTTTGTTTAACTTTTGGAGGATTCTTGAAAAATGTTAAAAGAAAGAAATGTCCTACCACACTTCCGCCTTTTGACTTAACCTTGTCAGTATAGATATCAAAAGTTTTCGGTTTAATATGGCCGTTTGCCGTTGAAAAAAGAACAACCTTTTTCCCGGCAAGGTCAATATTTTCAAGAAAAGTGGTAATTGCCGGAGCAAACTTCATTCCCCAACAGGGAGAACCGATAAAGATAAACTCATAGCCTGACAAATCAATGGTCTCAGGAGAGATCTCTGTGATCCCGCTTTTTTTTACATCAATTATTCCGCTGATAAATCCAAGAATTCCTGACCTGCTTTTCAAATCCTTTATTTCAAAAATATCAGTATCCATTTTCTCAGCTACAGCTTCGGCAGCAGCTCTGGTTTTGCCTGTCCTTGAGTAGTATATGACACAGTTTCTTTTCATATTATTTTCTCTTATGAATTTATATGAATAATATTATTCTATTTAGCGCCAATCATCAAAGTTTAGTTGTATCAAGAATATTATTTTGCCGCAATCATTAATATCCGTCTTAACATCCCAACCCTGGTTTTCCTTTCATTCTTCACAAAAAGAAGCAGGTATGCTATAATTTTTAGTTTTGAAAAACCAGTTAATATTTGAATCAGTATTCCAATGGAGGTTATAAAATGAGCAGTGAGAAATGTGACAGCGGAAACAGCTGCCAGTCCTGCGGCAGTGTGCAGAAATGTTCCCAGACAGATAAAGAAACCCATGAAACAGCTTTGATCGAAAACAGGATGAACAATATCAAGCATAAATTTATGGTAATAAGCGGAAAAGGCGGAGTTGGGAAAAACTTCTGTTTCAGTTAACCTGGCGACAACCCTTGCAAAACAGGGTTACAAGGTTGGTATTCTTGATGCTGATATCCATGGACCCCAAATATTCCCAAAGATGCTTGGGGTTGAAGATCAGAAACCGGAAGGAGCTGAGGACGGAATATATCCAATCAAAATATCTGAAAATCTTTTTGTGATGTCAATAGCCTTTTTTATAGCCAAAAAAGAAGATGCTATTGTATGGCGCGGTCCCATGAAACATTCGGTCATAAAACAGTTTCTTGGCGAAGTTGTGTGGGGTGATCTCGACTACCTTATTATTGATCTTCCGCCGGGAACCGGTGATGAGGCATTAAGCACCGCTCACCTGCTTAAGAAGGTTGATGCCGCGATGGTGGTGACAACACCCCAGGAAGTGGCTCTGCTTGATTCTAAAAAGAGCATAACTTTTTGCCGTGAAATAAAAATTCCGATTATAGGTGTGGTTGAAAACATGAGCGGCCTTACCTGCCCCCATTGCAATAAAGAAATTGAGCTTTTTAAAATAGGCGGTGGTGAACGGATCGCCAACGAGATGAAGATACCATTTCTCGGGCGAATTCCTCTTGATCCTGAACTTGTTATTAGTTCAGATGATGGAAAATCTTTTATTGAAAACCATCCCGAATCCAATGTCGCAAAAGCTTTTGCTGCAATTGCTGAGGACTGGACTAAAAGACTTGAAAACAGTTAATAAAAACTAGATTATGTTTTTAAAATTCAAAAGGGCCGGGAGAATATTCCCGGCCCTTTTAATTAGTATGTATTAAAAACCTGTATCAGGTTATTTTGCTTTTACCAGAATAGACTGGCCCGGAAAGATCATACTTCTTGGGGTCAGGTTGTTAAGCTTCAAAAGGTCTGATAGTTTCATTTTGTGCCTTTTTGCGATCAGATAAGGGAGAGTCGCCGTTTTTTACCTTATACTGTTCAGTTTCAGTTATACTAACCAGAACTGTTGTCTTTGGTAAAAGAAGCACCTGTCCTATCCGCAGTTTTGTGGTTTTCAGATTGTTTAAAGTCTGAATGGCTTTTGTGGTCGTATTAAAACTCCTTGCAATTTCCCAGAGAGAATCTCCCCTTCGCACAGCATATTCACGCATATTACCCTTGTCTTTTACCGTATATTTTCTCGGGCTCTTTTTGGCAGAACTTCTCCAGGATTTTGTGGGAATCTTCAGTTTCCAACCGGCTTTAATAAAACTGCTTTTTTTCAGATTGTTCCTGCGCATAATCGCTTTAGTAGATGAGTTGTACTTTGAAGCGATAACAGAGAGCGATTCGCCCGATTTCACTCTGTGCACTATATAAGCAGGAACGGGCGGAACATAAACGGGAATATCTGAAAGTTTTGTCTTAAAAACATCCGCCTTTCCCTCGGGAAGATTCAGGGCATAGGGAGTATTGGGGGTTACCTGTTTTCTAAGCTCGGTGTTTATACTCCTTAACTCTTCATAGGGAACACCGATTTTACTTGCGATGGTTTTTAAATGAGCCTGCTTATTTATGGTCACTGTTTCAACCTTTACCTCACTATCCGGCTGAGGAAGCTCCACGCCGTATTTTTTCGGGTCATTTACGATATGAAGCACTGCGATAAAACGGGGGACATACGATGCTGTTTCCCTTGGAAGTTTTGCATAGAGATCCCAGAAATCATCAAGATAACTGATCCTCTGACGCTTGATTGTTCTTAAGACTCTTCCCTCTCCGCAATTATAGGCAGCAAGTGCTGTTGTCCAGTCTCCAAAAATACCATGCAGTTCTTTAAGGTAAGCAATAGCTGCAATCGTCGCTTTGTCCGGGTTCATTCGTTCGTCAACCCATTCTGTTCTTTCCAGCCCGAACTTGTATCCTGTTGATGCAATGAACTGCCACATGCCAAGAGCTCTTGCACTGGACAAAGCTCTTGTCTTGTATCCGCTTTCGATAAGGGGAAGCCAGGAAAGTTCTTCAGGAAGACCCTCAGCTCTAAGTGCTTCTACTATGGCAGGACGGAACCTGCCTGAGCGTTTATAGGAGTTAAGAAAAAAATTCTTGTCTCTTCCGGTAAGAGACTTGATGGCCTTTTCTACTTCTTTGTTCATTACCAGAGGGATTTCATTTTTATAACCGTTAACCTTATTGGTCCTTGACGCGTAAACTTCCACAATCCTTTTTGCAATGGTAACCCTTAAGTCTTCACGCTGCTGAAAGATATCCGGGATCCGAATCATGGTTTACCTCCAGAATAAGAGAATAAGCTTTGTCAAGTGCGGCAAGAGCATTATCAATATCACCCTGCTGCCAAAATTCGATTGAAGCCTGATAAAACTCAATCGCTGAATCAAGAATAATCTGACTCTTATTTTCAGGAACACTATTTTTTTGATCTGACAAAGGCTGCAAGGGTTCAGCCTGAGAGTTGTTCCCGTTTGAATTTAAAGAAGCATTTGATGTACTGCTGTTTTGTAAAGGTATCGTGCAGGCATATCCTGAAAACAGCATTAGCATAATAATAGAGAACAGCTTTATAAATATCTTCATGAGTTAATTATCCGTTTGATTGTGGAAGAATGCTTGAAATTTTTGTTTAATGATAAAGCATTAATTGTACACATCTAATATTTAATGTAAACAGTTAATTGAGTCAGCCTCGCTGTGGGTTACTCATAAAAAGGTCCTGGTTCCAGAATAAAAACAGTAAATAAGCTCCTTATTTCTACCCTGCCATAGCACGGATCAAACATTAAACTTTGTATATAAAATAGTTTCTGCCTAATTTAATTTACTTTATTTTTTAATTGCCCTCAGTGAAGTGTTTACTATTAATTTTGTGAAATATTTACCTGTACAGGCTAAGTATTCGTTTTTACTTTCCTTATCTTTACTATTCAAAGCCCTATAAATTTTTGCCAAGCCCGGCATTCTTTTTTGAATGATGTAAACGGTTTTTTGACAGCTCTTTTCACAACCTGCCTGCTTTTTTCTTACAAAGACCCTGTTTTATATCAGCTTATTTCTGATTTCATCAGAAATAAGCTGATAATTTCTTTTAATGGAATGATTCCAGCAATTAAGGTATATTATGTCTGATAAGGTTAATTACAATTTATTAAGGCATTAATGATAGAGGTGAGACAGTATATGTTTACAAAGGAGATGCCAAAGACAATTTCTAAAATGTATGATGCTGTTTACAAAGCAGAAGAAACTTTTGAAAAAGACTTTTTAATGGAAAAAGAGAGCGGCCCAGGGCGAGTATTCTCTTTTTTTTAAGACTAGAGATGGAGAAAGATTTTTCTTTACAGGATTTAAGTATTCCCTTTACCAGTGTACCCAGAACTGGTTCTGGTTCGGAGTGGACATGCGCTGGAATGAGCCTGTTGTTAAGGCTTTCAGTCAAAGACATGAAAATGTTTTTATCCGGTTTGAAAATCTTCTACTTTGTCCCATTCCAGAAGAGGCTTTTGAAAAAGAAAATTTTCTTGAAGAAACAACAAAAATAATCGGTGAAGAGCTCGAGGCCTTAAAGGCTGTCTTAAACCAGTAAGACAGCAACCTCTATTTTTTAAATAATGGAATTTAAAAGATCCATCCATACTCCTCCTGTTTGACACAACACCTTTTTTTTATAAACTTTACTGGATAATCAGTAAAACATAGATGGATAAAGATTAATAATGTTTATAGATGTAGCCAAAGTAACAGTTAAGTCAGGAAACGGCGGAAACGGTTGTGTTTCATTTCGTCGGGAAAAATTTATGCCAAATGGCGGGCCCAATGGTGGAGACGGCGGAAAAGGCGGAGATGTAATTCTGGTGGGAGATGCCAGGATAAACAACCTTGCTGTTTTCCGGTTTTCCCCAAGACTTGCCGGTGAAAACGGAAGGCCGGGTGAGGGGAATAACCGTACCGGAAGAGGCGGAAAATCAAAAACCGTAAAAGTACCCTGCGGCACTATTCTTAAAAATGCGGAAACAGGTGAAGTTGTCTGTGAAATACTTGAACCTGATGTTCCCGGTTACTATTGTTCTGGGGGGTAAAGGGAGGGTGCGGGTAACCAGCATTTTGCATCTTCAAGGAATCAGGCTCCGCGAATTGCAAAAGACGGGAAAACCCGGGTGTAGGGATATAAAGCCATAATGGAACTTAAAGTTATGGCAGATGTGGGGCTTGTGGGCCTTCCAAATGCAGGGAAAGTCTTCTCTTATCACTGCTGTTTCCCACGCGCGTCCCAAAATAGCAGATTATCCGTTTACGACTCTTAATCCGTCCGTTGGCGTCATTGAGCTTCCTGATTTCAGGAGGATTTTTATGGCTGATATTCCAGGAATAATAGAGGGTGCGGCACATGGAAAAGGGCTTGGCATAAAATTTTTAAAGCACGTGGAAAGAACCAAAGTTCTCCTTTTTGTATTGGATGTTTCCAGTTTTGCAGAAACCCCGGCGATAGAGGCTTTTAATGTTTTAAGAAAAGAAATAGAAGAGTTCGGTCAGGGACTGAAACAAAAGAAGTTTCTTGTTGCCATAAACAAGGTTGACCTTGATCCTGAAAAAGAATCCATAAATAAATTTATGGAAGAACTGGACAAGAATTATAAGGACAGTGTTTATCCGATTTCTGCGGCAACAACAGAAGGGCTTGATGAACTTGTTGCGGCCCTTGACAAAATAGTTTAATATCTAAAATAGATCGTTTCTTTAATTTTAATATTAAAACCGTACAATAAAGTTAACTATTTATAATTATTTCAAACAAAAGTAAGAAGGAGGATCTGTTATGGCAACAAAAGCAAATTACTCGCCTGATTTTGAAAAAGCACTTGAGATAGGACGGCCGCCAAATATTGTAAGTCTTTTTCCTAATTCAAAAGCACTGATTGTCAGCGGTAAATATATTGACCGGGGAATGATAAAAAAAGGCAAGGCAATGACAATTGCCGCTAACGCCCGGAGCAGCTTTGTGGTACGCGGAGCATTACAGGCAGCACAAAAAGCAAATGCAGCCATAATAATTGAGATCGCAAAATCCGAAGGTGGGGCAAACGCATATTGTGCAGTAAATATGTGGAATATGGCAACATACGTTGATTCTATATGCAATGAACTTGGCATTACTATTCCGGTTGCGATCCACGCGGACCATTATGGTATAAAAGGCGACAAGGACATTGAAACTGCGAGAACTGAAATACCGAGCATGTTTGATGCGGGCATTACTTCAATTGCCATTGACGCTTCACATCTTCCTGACGATAAGAACCTCCTTGCTAATCTTGAGCTTAATAAATATATCCCAAAATGGGCGGGCCTTGAAACAGAAGTCGGGGAGATAAAAGGATCTTCCGGGCTTTCGACTTCCCAGGAAGCTCTTTTTCTCATCCAGGGCTTGAACGCAAATAATATTTTTCCTGACTGGATTGCATTAAATAACGGAACCACCCACGGTATTGAAGCAAGTGATACAGGTATTCAGGTTGAACTCACAGAAGAGATACACAAGGCTTTGGAAAAATACGGATTGTCGGGTGCTCAGCACGGAACATCAGGAAACAACTCTGACAGGTTAAGAGCAATTGCTTCAACAACCCATACCACCAAAGCAAATGTGGCCACAGCGCTTCAGATGGTCGCATGGGGACTGAAAGTGAATGATTTTGGAAATGCTATTCTTGATGATGATAAGAACTTTATTAAAGTAAAAGACGAGGGTATGACAGAGGAGATGTGGGCTGAGATGGTTGCCTATGCTGACTCAAAAGAGATAAAGGGCGGAAACTATAAAAAATTAAACCTTCCTTTTGAGAACAAACTTGTGAGTCAGTCTAAAGAAATAAGAGACAGGATGTCAAAACGGGTTGAGGACTTTATTTATAACCTCCTGCTAAATGTCTTTAATGCAAAAGATACGGCCCCGCTTGTAATCGAAGAAATAATAAATGCAGGATCCTTTGAACCGGCCCCAAAGGCGGAACAGGTAGAAGATCCAACAGAGTGGACAGAAGAAAAGCTAATTGAAAAAGCAAAGAGTATTGATTCTGACAAAGGACCCGGAAGGAGACTTTGACGACTGATACTCCCTTTTCTAAAACAGTTAAAAACAAAAAGCCCCTCTTTTTTCAAGAGGGGCTTTTTACTTATTTGAATTACGTGCTATACTAAAAATTAAAAGTCCGGCTTTAGAGTTAACAAAACACCTTTTTCTAAGGACAAAAACCGGACACTATATTAAACTTAGAAAGACTTGTATGCTTGCAATTGGAAAAACATACGAACTCACAATCGCATCTGAATCTCCCGAAGGTTACAGCTGTAATTACGAAGATGATAAAATTCTTATTAATACAGGTTTTGTAGTGGAACCTTTAGAAGTAGGACAAAGGGTTAAACTGTTTATCTACAATTACAAGGAACCAAATTATATTGGTTCTCTCAAACAGCCCAAAGCGATGCTGGGACAGTTTGCCGTACTTGAGGTAACAGCAAAGACCGAACACGGCGCTTTTCTGGACTGGGGTCTTGAAAAAGATCTTTTCCTGCCCTTCAAAGAGCAGAATGCCCCCATTAAAGTTGGCGATAAGATCCCAATTTGCGTCCTGCAGGACCATATTTTCAATCGGCTGCTTGCCACCATGAAAGTCAGCCGCCATTTAAAGGAGGCTACGACACAATATGAGCCCGGGCAAAAAGTAGAGGCTGTTATCTATAAATTCGGGCCGTTGGGAGCATTTTGTTTTGTTGACCAGATCTTTCAGGGATTGATATATCAGTCTGAAATTTTTGAAGATTTGTCTTTAGGACAGCATATAATGACATATGTAACGCAGGTTCGCGAAGACGGAAAACTGGATCTCACTCTGCGTCAAACAGGTAAAGTCCCAAAATGATAACGATCAGCTGGTGCTTTTAGAAGCATTGCAGAATAACCAGGGTTTTTTGCCTTATCATGACAAAACCGATCCTGAAGTTATTCGGGACCGGCTCAGTATGAGCAAAAAAGCATTTAAGCGTGCTGTCGGAGCTCTTTATAAAGCAAAAAAAATAATTATCGAGCCAGAAGGAATTCGTCTTATCTAACCTGTTTTTCCTTCCCTTCTCCGGCTCAGCTGCAACCCGTGGTTGAACCGCAACTGACACATTTTAGGCAGGAACCGTTTCTAACAAGAGTGAATTGCTGACAATCTAAACACGCATCACCTTCAAATCCTTTTGACCTTGCTTCCCGGACAGCTGTCAGGCTAATCGGCAGTCCAAAACCGGCTGACCCGCCGGCAGCCGCAATTTTGGGTTCAGACAAAACAACTTCTTCCTTTTTGTCTTCTTCTATTTCCCTTTCCTCTGTTTTAACAGCCACATCATCGCTCTCTGTACCAATGGCATCACTGCGTAAATCTTCATCTTTGATACCGTGACCCAATTCGTTCCTTCCCAGATAGGATATAGCAAGGTCACGGAAAAGATAATCAATCACCGAGGTTGACATCTTAATGTGGTCGTTTCCGACAACCATTCCATTCGGCTCAAAACGGCTGAAAACAAAAGCGTCGACATATTCCTCCAGAGGAACACCGTACTGCAGACCCAGGCTGATGGCAATGGCAAAACTGTTCATCAGACTTCTAAATGCCGCGCCTTCTTTATGCATGTCGACAAATATCTCCCCAAGTCTTCCGTCGGGATACTCTCCTGTGCGCAAATAAATCTTATGACCGCCTACAGCCGCTTTCTGAGTATAGCCTTCTCTACGGCCGGGCAGCCTCTCACGTTGAGCAGCTATTACTTTTTGGGCAATAACTTTTGCAGTACGCTGAACTTTCACAGCCGGCGGTTCATCCTCCAGATCACCAAGCTCATCAAACAAACCCAGTGCAGCAGCCAGAGGCTGGCTCAGCTTTGAACCGTCACGGTAAAGCGCTATTGATTTCAGCCCGGATTTCCAGCTTAGCATATATGCGTTTTTAACATCGTCCAGAGTTGCCGAGCCAGGCATGTTGATGGTTTTTGAGATGGCCCCGGAAATAAAGGGCTGTACCGCGGCCATCATCTTAATATGTGCTTCGTAGGAAATAAAACGCTTCCCTGTTTTCCCGCACTTGCCGGCACAATCAAAAACACTGTAATGTTCTTCTTTTAAGTGCGGCGCTCCCTTCCACGGTCATCATGCCGCAGACATACTGGTTAGCTGCTTCAATTTCTTCCTGGCTGAATCCGATCTCCTTAAGCAGCAGGGTTTCGGGGTTCATGATTTTTTCTTCGGAAAGCTTTAAAGTATTTTTAACAAAATCAAGACCCAGAATCCAGGGGCTAAAGGCGTTATTTATATCAAAAGCCGAGGGCAGTGCCTCCTCAACTTTCTTAATAATTTCAGGAGTAAATCCTTTTTCCCTGAGGCTTTGTTCATTAATGCGGAGTGCGCCAAGCAGCGTTCCGTGGCCCTGCGCATAATGGACAATCTCTTTAATTTCAGAATCTTTCATAATTAAGTTTTTGCAAAGCCTGAGGAACTGACTGATTAATGATCTTAAGAACACCTCCACCAGCCAGAGCCTTAAACTTCACCAGAGAAAAATCGGGTTCGATCCCGGTCGTATCGCAGTCCATTACCAAACCTATGGTCCCGGTGGGCGCAACAACTGAAACCTGAGCGTTCCTGAAACCATGTGCCTCCCCCTGTTCCAAAACCTCATTCCACAGACCTTTGGCAACGGTTAACAGTTCCACGGGGACAGGCATTCGGGTCTATGGCCTGTGGAGCTGTTGCCAGATTTTCATAACTGTCGAAAGCTTCAGCAAAAACTGCCCTGCGGTGATTACGGATAACACTCAGCATGGTTGCACGGTTCTTATCAAAACGCTTAAACGGTCCCTGCTCTTTGGCAAGTTCAGCACTGGTCCGGTAACACTCCCCGGTCATTAAAGAAGACAGCACCGCAGCCAAATTACGTCCTTTATTGCTGTCATAGGAAATACCAAAAATCATCAGCAATGCACCCAGATTGGCATAACCCAGACCCAGGGTACGATAATTATAACTGTTCTGCGCTATTTCCCTGCTGGGAAACTGGGCCATCAGCACGCTAATTTCCAGAGTAAGCGTCCAGAGCCTGACAGCATGAAGATAGGCATCTACATTCATCTTTTCCTGTGAAGCATGAACAAACTTTGTCAGGTTCAGACTGGCCAGATTGCAGGCCGTGTCGTCCAGAAACATGTACTCGGAACAGGGGATTTGAAGCGTTAATCCGTCCGTCTGCCCGGCAGGTATGCCAGTCATTAATTGTTGTATCGAACTGTATGCCCGGATCTGCGCACTGCCATGCAGCATCGGCAATCCCTGTCCCAAAGATCACGGGCCTTGATTGTCTTTGCAACAGATCCGTCAACCCGGTTAATTAAGTGCCAGTCAGATGCGTTTTGAACAGATTCCATAAACTTATTGTCAACCCTGACTGAATTATTGGAGTTCTGACCACTGACAGTTTGATATGCCTCAGAATCCCAGTCAGTATTATAGGTTTCAAAAACAAGCTTTTCATAACCCTGTCTGGCAAACTGTACAACCCTGTAAATATAATTATCCGGAATAGAGTTTTTGCGCGCATCACGCACCGCAGAAGCTAGGTCGGAATTTTTCTTTAGATCAAACCGGTCATCTCCGGAATTCATATCTGACAGGCAGGCTTTCATAATTTTGTTGAGGTGGCGTTCACAGGCAATACTTCCGGCTACCAAAGCTACAACTTTATGTTCTTCACGGGATTTCCAGCTGATAAATTCTTCAATGTCTGGATGGTCGGTATTTAAAATTACCATTTTAGCGGCCCGCCGGGTGGTCCCGCCGCTTTTTATAGCGCCGGCTGCGCGGTCACCAATTTTTAAAAAGCTCATTAGACCGCTGGACTGGCCGCCGCCGGAAAGAGCTTCTCCCGATGCCCTCATGGCTGAAAAATTGGTGCCGGTTCCAGAACCGAACTTAAAAAGCCTGGCTTCGCGCACCCACAGATCCATGATGCCGCCCTTACTGGCCAGGTTGTCTTTAATCCCCCTGGATAAAACAGGCATGGGGTTGAGGATGTTCATATGCACTTCCTGAGGCTCTGGCCTGACCTGTTTTGGGATCGACATAATAATGCCCCTGTGAAGGCCCCTCAATACCATAAGCCCAAAAAAGTCCTGTATTGAACCACTGGGGTGAATTTGGCGCAGCCATTTGATGTGCCAGCATATATGCCATTTCATCGTGATAAGCGCGTGCGTCCTCTTCTGAATCAAAATAATCATGTTTCCACCCCCAGTAGGTCCAGCAGCCCGCCATCCGGTCAAAAACCTCACGGGCATCTTCCTCACCGCGAAAACGATCTTCAGGAATCAGCTTTTCGAGAGCTTCCTCGTCAAAAACACTGCGTTGCAGCCATTCAGGCACGCCTTTTTCCTGTTTGCGCTTAACAGATACAGGGACTCCGGCCTTGCGGAAATATTTCTGTGCCAAAATATCGGTTGCAACCTGACTCCAAAAAGAAGGGACAACCACTTTTTTAATAGTATGAACTTTGGAACCGTCGATTTTCTTAATTTCACTGGTACGGAGTTTAAAATCGATACCATCATAGGGCGAGTGTTTGTCTCTGGTAAAAAAGCTCGTTATTTTCATAAATAAATGTCCTTGGAATATATTGTTTTTCGAAAGGATGGATAGTACATTAACATTCTTAAATTGTCAATATATTGTGTTAAAAAATATAACAAATACCAAATAAGCGATTTTTAGCTACTTTTTAAGTATCGGAAAACCACTAGATATCATTACTTTTATTTATTTCCAGTGAAAAAATCTATTATTACAAATTGCAGGAATATTCGTTTCAGGATATTCTCATCATATCAAACAAAAAATGCGCCCCTGAGTATTATAAATAGAATTGATAGGAGTTTACGGAAAAATTGGAGGATTGTGTGAATACCTTGTCCCGGCCTGATTGCAGCTCAATTGATTTCCACGCACTTTTTACAGATGTGAGCCTTGACCCTGGACACAAATGCGGTATAGGAGCTTATCTATTTATACCTGTTTCATTTCTTAGGAAGAAAAACCACAACATTAGCAGAGAAGATATTGCTGAAAAACTTAAAATCCGCAGATTTGAAAACACTTCCTCAACAAGACTTGAAGTCCAAACCGTTTTGTGGGCACTTGATGAAATAGAAAAAACAGTTCCAAAGCACAGCCCGATGACGCTTCAGGTCTATACTGATTCACAGTGTGTTGCTGGACTGCAGAAAAGACGGTTAAGACTAAGTTCATGTAATTTTATATCACAAAAAACCGGACAGCCTCTTAAGAATGCAGACCTATACCGGACCTTTTATGAGCTTAATGACAAAATGGGGTTTTCTGTTATCAAGGTTTCAGGTCACACCCCTGCTTCATCACGGGATATTATTCATCATATTTTTGCCTGTGTTGATCAGGAAACACGAAATGCTTTAAAAATGCTGGCGCAGAAAGCAAAAACAATAAGAAGATACATATACAGCCAAACATCCTTTTGCTGTTTTTATCTTGACACAGATTGTTTCAATTTCTATACTTTACCTTCCTTTAAACAAATTCTTATAAAAATAATAATTGCTACATTGAGCCCAACCTGAGTTAGCTACACCTACTTAAGAAAGCGTTAGATATGAAAAAAAACTTTGTCATTGGATTTATCATAAGCTTTATTTTTTTGTATCTCAGTTTAAAGGGCATTGATTTTTCAGAGCTTAAAACAAGTCTTAAGTCTGTAAATTATATTTATCTCTTTCCGGCTTTACTTTTGGTGCTTTTGCTTCTGCTGATAAGATCCTACCGCTGGGGAGTAATCCTTAACCCTCTTATAAAATATGACCAGAAAACCCTTTTTGTTATTACGGCCATCGGGTTTATGGTAGTCAGTATTATTCCGGCACGAATCGGAGAAATTGCCAGACCCTATCTTGTTAAACAAAAAAACGGCATAAAAATGTCTTCTACCATAGCAACGGTTGTTGTTGAAAGAATATTTGATTTGCTGGCTATGATGTTTATTCTTTTTGTTGTTATTTTGGTAATCCCTCTCCCCGCAACTCTGTTTAATTCCGGAATAACCCTCCTTGTTGTTTCAATTACTGCTTTTATGTGTTTGATATTTTTAGCAGTAAAAAAAGACTTTTCACTTAACAAGGCAGATATTATTTTTGAAAAATTGCCGGATAAACCTGCTGCATTTTTAAAGCGGTTGCTGCACTCTTTTGTTGAAGGACTGCAGATACTTCCGGATATAAAGAAGACGCTTTATCTGTTTTTTCTCTCAGTGCTGGTCTGGGTGGTTAACAGCGGAACTTTTTATGTTATGTTTTATGCCTTTGGGTTTGAACTTAGTTTTATAGATGCGTGTGCACTTATGGTTGTAGCAGCAATAAGTGTTATTCTTCCTGCTCCCGGATTTGTGGGAACCTTTCACTATGCCTGTATTCTGGGGCTTACATATTTTGGTATCTCAAAAGCAGACGCTGCTTCCTATGCTGTTTTGACACACGTTCTACAGATTGTGCCAGTAATTGTACTGGGTTTTGTATTTCTGCCCTTTCAAAAATTATCTCTGCCAGGTTTTCTAAAAAAAGAAGAGGAAGAGATGAAGATCGAGCATCTGGATGATTGACCAGTTGTACTTTCAGTTTTTTATAGCTTTATTAAATTAGTTCT
>PVMK01156536.1_pt1 | contig 15535 bp, 18 predicted proteins | sample 1853481 | NCBI WGS metagenome assembly PVMK01 (sample SAMN08533507, study PRJNA380276) | Marine sediment metagenome, whole genome shotgun sequencing project.
TTACCAACTAGCTGGATACTATGATGCGATTGAGAGCCAAAAACGATATTCGCCGGTTGATAATATGGGAGGCAGGTAGAAAGGAAGAGGCCACCCATTCTCGGGTAGCCCCCATAATTATTCCCAATTAGTCTACGTCTTTATACTGCTTCCACCCTCTCCAGCACCTCTTGTATCACGCCTTAGCTATTAGTCAATTAACAACTCAATTTTTAGGTGGTTGATTCTCCATCATATTTCTGAGATCGTCCTCTGACAAGTCGCCTTTGAACATATCTCTTGGATCGAACCCGGTTGATAACTCAAGAACGTATCCCAAAAGGCTTGTCGTATCTACATAAGCCCAACTATGAAAGCCGAGAGTATCTCCCCCTGTCTCGATACAGGGAAAACCGGCCTTCTCCAGCGCCTGTACAGCTTCATCAAGATCATCCACTCGTGCGTGACCCAGGTGGTGTATGCCTTCGCCATGCTCACTTAGGAAATCACGGTAAATACCCTCGCCCTCGATCGGTTGTAGTAATTCCACCATTAGCGAGCCCAGCATGGTGAAAGCAGCTTTAAAGCTGTGTTCCACCGGCTTGCCATGATAGGTGAATTTCAGGAATTCATTATCAATTGTTACTACCGTCCACGAGTTGATACCCAGGAGAGTCTCGTAATCCTTCATACTCTTATCCAGATCACGGACTACGATACCCACTTGGAAGAGCTCCGAGACCTTAACTGGCGGCTTCGCTTGTGCCATTTTCATCCTCCTTTATTAAATTCCCATATTGAACAATAATACTGTCGATTCCATCTCTCGGTCGAAACATCGAAACATCTTAAATGGCAGCCTAGCTTCACTATCGCATGAATGAAATTCCTAACTATGTTCCTGCCCAAGTTAATAGTATATTCATAATTGCCTGACCAGCCCCCAATTATTGTACCACTCCCAGAGTTAGAGTTTCCGGTATGTAGAAAGGCTTTATAGCTTGCTCGGTTCGCACAATCCTTTTTATGTAATTCAGTGATGAAGGCTATAACAAGGTAAGGGGCCACCCATTCTAGGGTAGCCCCATAATCCGCTTAGCTGTACTCTTTACGCTGCTTCCACCCTCTCCAGCACCTCCTGCGTCCCGCTTATTAATCTATCGTTCCGCCTTCTTGATAGTTTTCATTTTCTTAAGACTTTCGACTCCATGACGGCAAGCATCAAATGCGTCTTCTCGATGTGGAGCACTAGCTGCAACAAGTGACATTACTTCTCCCACTTTAACGCACCAAGTCTTCGGATAATCAATACATCCTCTAATTCATATTTGTCTTTTATGCTATCGACAATTGCTTTCAATTCATTTTCTATATCACCATTTCGCTGGAAATCTATGATTTGAGTTACTTGATCTCCAGTGAACTCTCGAACTACGGCGAAGTGCAATACGACAGAGCCTACAGTTTCCTTTTTAATTCTATCGTAGATTTCATTTGGATTAATCGTTGTCTCCGTAACAGTCTCCATACCTATATCCCTCCTATTAGGATTTTTCTAATCCCTTGTTTTACTTATCTAAATTCAGGAATCCTTCTACTATGGCCTCAGCTTCTCTTTCCAATGCATAGCAGCATTGGCGGACTACTACCTTGCTGTATATCCTCCGTCTACCACTAGGTCATGCCCTGTCATATAGCTGGAGGCGTTTGATGCCAGATATAAAACCGCAGCCCGTAGCTCTTCAGGTTCGCCCAGGCGCTTCATAGGAGTCAGGGATTCCCATGTTGGGAAGAGATGTGTCATTGATGATATTGTCATCTCTGTTTTGATGTAGCCCGGGCTGATTGAATTCACTCGGATACCGTACTCTGCCCATTCTACAGCCAGAGACTTGCTCAACATAACAACACCTGCCTTAGAAGTGTTGTAAACTGCTTGTTTCTGCGGTACATTCACAGCTGTGCCTGACAGTGAAGCTATATTGATGATGGTCCCTTGCCGCTGGGAAATCATTATCCGTGCCGCGGCTTGACAACAGAGAAAAACACCCTTCAAATTGGTATCCAAAATGTTATCCCAGTCTTCTTCTGACATCTCCTCGGCAGGCTTTTGAATGCTTATTCCCGCGTTGTTTACACAGATATCCAAACGCCCTAGTTCTTCTACAGCCTCAGCGAATGCTCTGTCAACCTGTCCCTTTTTTCTAACGTCTGCCTGGACCGCTATGCACCTGCGACCCAGAAGCTGAATCTCTTTGACCACGGGCTCAATGTCCTTTATGTTTCTCACCAGGATAGATAAATCACAGCCAGCCTCAGCCAGAGCCAGTGCCAGTACTCGTCCGATACCACGTCCAGCGCCGGTCACTAGCGCCTTGCGCCCTGTAACATCAAAGAGATTGAACAAATTCATGATATCCTCCTTCATGCCGTGATACAGACCATATATGTGCTCTAAGTTTTCAGCTGATCAAGAATGTCTCTTCTCAATGTTCTTCAAGTTCGGCAGTCCTTTGAGTGCCAGCTCCTCTCCTGTCTCAGCGAACTCCCGCCACATGGCGCACAGTCTGTTCAGCTCCACAAAACTTGGGTCAAACGACTCAATGACAATGGGGCCGCTGTAATTGATCTTCCTTAGTGAATGCAGAAAACCTCAGAGCTCAATAAGGATTTTTACGCTCGATGGTTTCGGATTCGCTGCATATGCGAAGGCAGCTACGCTTTCTTCGAATTTGTATTTGTCAGTCATCAATGGCTTCAAATTGACCTTTCCGGATTCCATAAGCGAGAGCGCCCTGGGATAAACATGAGCATATCTGAATATGGTTTCTATACGAGCTTCTTTAACCTGGGCTGAGACAATATCAATGGGTACTGGATGCATCGGCATGCCGATAAATACGACCCGTCCACCAGGGCATAAAGTCTCAAACACTTCTAATACCGCAGCTTCGCTTCCACTGGCTTCAAAGACGATGTCCGCGCCCCATCCATTTGTAACGCTGCTCACCCTTTCATTCAAGCTTTCTCGTGTCACATTGACAGCCATCATACCCATGCGCGAGGCCAAATCTAACTTCTCCTGAACTATATCAGCAATGAGTACTTTGCTGCACCCTGCCGCTATTGCTGCCATCGCAGTAACCATGCCGATCGTTCCGGCACCAATAACCAGAGCTATGTCACCTGGTTTGATCTGCGCCTTTCGGGCTGCGTGTAGCCCAACCGCAAAAGGTTCTACCAATGCACCCTCATCGAAACCAACATTCTCAGGCAGCTTGAATACAAGCATCCCTGAATGAACTAACGTTTCCCTCAAACAACCGTGCACCGGTGGTGTCGCCCAAAAACGAATAGCCGGATCGAGATTGTACATTCCCAACCTGCTTGCTCTGCTATTTGGATTGGGAAGGCCTGGCTCCATACAAACTCTGTCACCCACCTTCAGGTGTTTCACCCCCTTCCCGACCTCGATAATGGTGCCTGACGCCTCATGGCCCAAAACCATAGGTTGCTTCACTACAAAAGGCCCAATCTCACCATGCTGATAGTAATGCACATCGCTTCCGCAGATTCCTACGGTATGTATTTTTACGCGGACATCACCTATCCCGAGATGCTCCTCTATGCGAATATCACGAAGCGTAAGTTGCTTTGCTTTTTCCAATACAAGTGCTTTCATAATTCATCCTTGCTCTCTAACATCGGTGCGTCAGTAGTCTATGGTAGTCTGGTTCTGCTGTCAATTATGTTCTACTTTTCAAGTTAAGTCATTTGAAAAATAACTGGTTGATCAAGCTGGCCCAGTAAAAAATAGTTGTTGCTATTACATCGGAGCTACTAGTTTGACTAACTTCAGCATCATGGATTTTACTATATTGAAATGGAGTATCAGTGTCATATTTGTTATACTCCTGCAAAGCAATAATGCCACTAAGAAAAGAGAGTAGAAGCATGAAAGTAACAAAAGAAGGGTTAAAAAGACTAGAGAGCCAGTACTGTGGCTATTTAGAGGGAGAAATACTGGATGCGTTTTATGTAGAGTTTGGAATAAGATTTGCCGCAGGACATTGGGCAGCTGGTGGTTTTGCTGACCGTTTTGCACCAGGTGGATACGATCCTGGTCTTGATGACAGTACTGCTGCTCAGATTGAGCGTGTGGCGAAAGCAGGAATCAAGGGGATAGAGTTTCACGAAGCCCTTTTCATTGACGGCAATTATAGGACGGATAAACGCAAAGTTAATGAAGTGAAGTTAGCATTAGCTGAATATAAACTGGAGCCCACAAATATGAACATCAACCTTTTTTCCAATTCGAAATGGAAACTTGGGGGAATTACCAACGCTAATAAATCTATTCGTGAAGATGCGCTTGCTATTGCTCTACAAGGTGTAGATATTGCAGTGGAAGTGGGCTGCAAAAGTGTTGCTTTATGGCCTGGTTCTGATGGTTGGGACTACAATTTTGAGGTAAATTATGGCCAATTGCTTGAACGGTTTATTGAAGGTTGTGTCTCGATAAATAAAAAGGCGAAATCAGCGGGGCTCGGATTCGGAATAGAAGCGAAGCTTCACGAACCACGAGAAGGTAATATTGTCATTCCCACCACGCATATGGCAATACTGCTGGCAAAGATGGTCAACGAAGAATGTGGTGGGGAAAATATGGGTGTTGTCATTGATTATGGCCACGAACAGATGTATGCAGTAGAGCCAGCATCAACTCTTTACGTGGCCAGGAAGTCCGGTGTGCCTGTAGTCAATCTCCATTTAAATAATGCCAAACTTCATTCCAATGATGAGGATAGAATTGCTGGGACGGGAGATATCTGGCGATTAGCCGATTTCTGTTACGCTGCAATTGATACCGGCTACGACGGTTGGTTTGGAGAGGACCAGTTCACGTACCGCACCGACCCTATTAAGTCAATGGCATTATCCCGAGAATTATTTGGGAACGTAATGAAAAAAGCACTACTGATTTATGCTATACGAAATAAACTTGAAAAAGCTCAGTCAACGGGTGATGCTGTTGCCGCTATTGAAGTTGTTAAGAGATATATTTTCTAAGAAAGAACAGTCAAGGCTTAATAGCTTGCTCGGTTCGCACAAGGTTGGTTATGTAATTTAGTGATGAAGGTTGTGCTAGTAAGATAAGGGGCCACCCATTATCGGGTAACCCCCAACTCTATCGAAGATGCACTCCGCATCAATCCAACTCTAGCATTTTACCTAGACCAATTTATTGGGGGGGGGATAGGTCACAGCAGGTTAATCGACTATTTCCCAAAACTGTAATTATTAGCAACAACTGTTGCGAGAAGAAGAGCAGCCTCAGGTATGACCTTCCATACATAGCGAGTCCTTATGTTCGATTACTCCATTCTGCTTGTATTCTAGAATTCTCTGGGAAATCTCCTCGCTATCGGGGAGGTGGCCACATTGCCCTTCGTTGGTATATATGATCTGATCGTCAATAGTAACCGTGAAGATACCACCATGCCCCTCTTTTAGGGCCGTTGTAATACCAAACTCACTCCTGATTTCGGCCGCCATCCTGGAGGCCAAGTCGTAATATCCTCACTCAACACAATAGGTAATCTCAACACTTCTAGGTTCTTTAACTTCGCTCGTATTATTCATAGCGTATCCTTCCTTACAAAGTTTAGTCCTTTTTCCCTGAGGTCTTACTTATGTGAGCACGCTGTGCTGACCAGCCACCAATTATTGTATCACACTCGGAGTTAGCGTTTCCGTCCGAAGCCACAAGTCCCGGGGCGTAGCCCCATCGTGCAAGGCAAGGCTACGCTGGCGGCTTGGTGGGGGAGTTAACGAAGTGTATCCTTCATCCAATCAACAATGGTCTGAACCACTTCAGAAGGAATGGGTCCTCGATTCTCATAATAGAGTTCTGAGCCTGGCTGGCCCGGAGTTGGTCTAAATAAATGGTCAAGGTCAGAAAAGACTACTAGCTCGACCTGCTCGTTGCCACTTTCATTGAAGGCTTCCTTGAGTAGCTGTGCTTCCTCAGGTATAACTGTGAACAGGTCCTTATCTCCATGAAGAATCAGCACGGGGCTATTGATCTCTTTAGCGTAGCTGGCGCCTTCTATATCCATAATCGCATTCACAAATTCCAACTCGGAGCGTGTAGGCTCAGGGAACGTTGTCGGATCAAGTTCTCCTGAGCGAAGCTGCGCATAAACCGCCCTCTGCTGAGCAACGATAGAGGCGATATCGGTTTCATTCCCCCCCTGTAATCTTATTAGCCCCTCGATCTGCTCTACAATTACCTCACCAAACGGTTTTGCAGGCGTGGCCATGAGACATATGGCCGCTATATCAGAATCTGCAGCAGCTTCCATCAATGCCCACAGACCACCGAGGCTATGACCAACAATGGCGATTTTATCATTGTCAACAGAGGGATTATCCCTAAGAAAAGATATGGCTGCCTCCAAATCGCGAAGAGATGGCTCTGGAAAATCCCCTTTTTCTCCACTACTATTTCCTATCCCCCTCTTGTCATATCGGAGTGTAACCATGCCCGCTTCGGAAAGGCCATAAGCAATATCTCGATAAGTGGAGTTCGCTACAACATAAGGTACTCCCGCCTCCTTCGATGCTTCAATAACAGCAGCATCCACATCTCCATTGCGATCGAACGCCCCGCTTCCTGAAAGAACTATTACTGCAGGGGAAGGTCCATCCCCTTCGGGAATCGCTATAGTACCTGCTATTTCGGAGTCATCGGTCTGGAAATACACTTCGCTTTCAATGAACTCACCCTGTGTCTGTTGGGCACACCCTCCAAGCGCAACTAACATAACTAGGCCCAAGCTCAGATAAAATATCAGCTTCGAAGAATGCATATGAACCTCCTCCTTCTAAGTTCTTTTATACCGAATTAGAATGTTTTGATCCATCAGGAATATACTAGCCGGAAAATGGATTGATTATTCAACAAACGTATACAGTGTTTCTACTCGATCTTGAACTCCCACTGACAGGCAATCTCATCAGGCTCACCCTTGTATCCAACTTTAAGTGGTCTTGATTCTATGTTTTGATTGAAAGCAGCGATATATGCTTTGATTACGGCCTCTTCCATGACGTTGCAGGTCCAGTCAAGCTTCTCCAGATCGTGTTCCTTAAGGGATGAAAAAGCAGGGCATTGCTTCACAGTCAGAATAGCGAGATTCTTATTTTTTACATCCCAATCATAGTCAAATATTCCCTGTACAAAAGAGGGCAAGAACTGGTTCACCTTCGCATAGGCTTCAACATCATTCTCCGTTACGTTGAGAGCCTCCATAGTCCACTCCATCTCATACTTACCGATACGAGACCAGTTTTGTATTATACATTCACGGGAAGCATCTTCACTGACACGTTTACTCATCTGTTTCTGCCAGTAGGCATCCATTACTAGAAACTCCTTGGAGTAAACCTGAAGTAATTTTACCAGCACCTCCTTTGAAAGGTTCTCAAACCTGATATCACGAATAAATGGCCCGCTATAGTCTTTCAGTTCCTGCATTTAGCTCCTTTCACTATAAGTTAAGAATTGTTTTACCCTCTCCAGCACCTCTTGTCTCTCGAGTAGTACTTCAATAATAGAAGGTCTAACTCAGTAAGTGATACCATTTCTGGGGCCCTGGCCACATATAGCAATAGAGTTTTATCTTTGTAAACAATTAGTCAGTCAGTGACCAATTAAGTAGTCAAGATGTTATATAAGTGCAGTTTTATACTACCGATAGCTCATAGTTCTTGCTGGTATCGATCATAGCCCTGAAGTTCTCAGGCTTGACATTGGGTGGTACGGCACAGCCTGATCCCATTATAAACCCACCATCGCTGCCTACCTCATCGATTAATTTCTTACAATAGGCTTCTACGTCTTCGGGCTTGCCGACAGTAAGCAACGAGGCAGAAACATCGCCGTGAATGCACAGATGGCCCCGCAACACTTCTTTGGCCAGAAAGATGTCTGTTGTGCTATCCAACTCCAAAACTGTTGAACCTTTTGGTAGATTTTTAAAATAATGTAGGTTCTTATCCCAGCAGGTATCAAGGTGAAAGACGGTGGTGATTCCCTCGGACCAGATTGCATCTATTATCTCCTGGGTATACGGCCACCAGAATCGTTCAAATATAGATAGGGGGTAGTAGAAACCGGAGGCTCTTTCGTCAACGAACAACCAGCGACTCACACCTAGAGCTTTACATATGCCGATAACCCGGGGAATTAGCTCTTCCGTCATTTGCTTGAGAGCCCTTTCTACGGGCTCCGGGTTATAATACAAATCTTTCGTGAATGGGACCAAAGAGCGCATAACCGACAACTTGAAAAATGGGTGAAACTCATTGGCTGTGACAAAGAGTTCGATAGCCCTCTGGTCACAATCCGCTCTGAATGGTCCCATGTTAGCGAGCATCTCCTCGAGTAGGTTTTGCAGATCCTCTCGCTCAAAGTTGTTAATACGCCAGAGGTAATCCTCGTAGTAGAAACTACTAGGGCCCATCTCCCACATCTTATCGTAGTCTTCAGGTTTCATGATCTCTTCTTCAACAAGCTGGAACATATAGTCATCGGGTAGATCTTGCCCTGGAATCCGCATTTTCATTGGGTAGATATTAGCTACCTGCATCTGGACAGGCGTGACCGGACCTCCATAAGCGCTGTCCCATCCTCCATAATTATCAAATGCATTTAAAAAGGCGGACTGCGCTATCTTGGCATCATTGCTAACCTGGGCGTTGGTAAGGCCGGTGAGGTATGCTGCTGCCTCTGGCCCTACCATTGGAACGACAGGAACGCGGTCAGGCTTCTCTAGATTAATTGCCGCTTGTAGTCTTTCGATGGAAGTCATGGATTCTTTTTTTATACTCATTTCTCTCCTGCTACCTTTATACAATATGACACACCTTCCGTTGCATCCGTCGTTTGAAAATCACCCCCAATGAAGTCTCTGATCTGTGGGGTTGTTACTCCACCTCCGACCATGACCTTGAGTTGTTTCCTCATTCCGGCCTTTCCAAGCAAGTCCACAGTTTCCTTCATACTGTCAAAGGCCGTGGTAATCAGTGCAGAGAAACCCACAAAATCAGGTTTGGTATCCTTCACATTTTGTACTAGAACGTGCGGCGCTACATCGACACCTAGATCGTATACCTCGAAAGAATGTGCCCTTAGTAGTGTTGCCAGGATATTCTTGCCGAGATCGTGTATATCACCTTTCATTGTTGCCAGCGTTACTTTCCCTAAAGGTTTCGATTGTTGGGCCTTAGACATATGCGGTTCGAGAACAGCTATAGCTTCTGTGAAGATCTCTGCTGATAGCATTAATTCGGCTAAAAAATAGTCTCCCTTCTGAAAAAGATCCCCGACGGTAGTCATGCCCTGACGGCACTCTTCCAGAAGCTGAAGAGGGTCCTCTCCACTATCAAGCTTGGTTTTAACCATATTCACCACAACGTCATTTTTAAGCTCGACTATGGCAGTACTCAATTCATTAGGCATTGGAATCTCCTTTCCATGCAGCAAAAGCCAGCAAGATTCAAGCAAAAGTGTGCTGTGGTGAGTATACTCAGGAGAGTTTTGCCTGTCAATGCTGTGGGCAATAAGAGAAGGGCCACCCACTATCGGGTAGCCCCAACTACTTACCAAACAATATCAGGTATTTGCATGGTAGTTACAAAGTGGTGAGTATGTTTTTTATAGCTAAAGCGGTGTTAAGGTAGGTTAGAAGAAGGGATTACTAAATAAGGATGCGGGATGGCAGTGATAGCTGCACAGGTGTGCGTGCAGAATGTAGTTGAAATAATATATCGTGAGGTTGTGCTAGTAAGATAAAGGGGCCACCCATTGGAGAGTAGCCCCTTAATCTTATTCATTCCTCTTCCAATAATCGGGAGCGGTAACCTTTTTTATTTTTTCTTCCTCTTCCAAGAATTCAAGGTGCGCTAAGGTCTCCATTAACGCCATTTGCCGATTAAAGAAATCCAATCTTTGCCAGGGAATCCCTCCTTTTTGAGGTATCCAAGGTACCCTTGAGGCAATCTCATAGGCTACCAGTGGTCCATCTTTTAGAATATCAAGAATGACCCCTTTTCTTTTTAGATGGTGTTGAAGTATTTCATCTATTCTCCTCTTAAAGAAATCGAAGTGATTGCCGTGGCCAGGAAGGACAAGTTCGACATCGAGTTTCCTTAAATCCCTTAAAGAATTGAGGTAATCCTTCAATGGATTGCTGACTAATAAGGGTAAAGCACTTATATCAGGAGTTATCTCTGCTATTATGTGGTCTCCTGAGAGCAGTAATCTCTTTGCCCTTTCATAGAGACAGATATGTCCCGGAGAATGCCCTGGAGTCCACATGACTTCAAAGTTGAACAATCCCGTGCTAATCTTTTCACCGCCAGAGAAGTAGATGTCCGGTAATTCCATTTCCATAGAGAAAACATAATCAGGAATTTCGTTTTCAGGGAATCCATTCTTAGAGAGCCAATCTTTCATTACTTTAACTCTTTGTTCTTTGGGGATGTCTCTCAATTCAATGAAACGACTTTCTTTTTGATGTAAAGCTATTTTCGCTCCTGATAGCTGTCTCAGCTTATCTGCTAAACCTAAATGATCGTAATGGAAATGAGTAACTATTATTTGAGAAATATCTCGAAAACTAATACCTATTCTTTTCATTTCCTCCTCGAAGACTTGAAAAGTATTGGGATCATCCCATCCAGTATCAACTAGAAGCCATCCTGTATCTCCCTCGATCAAATATACATTACTCTCACCTACAATCTTTCCAACCTCTTCAGATATTGAGAAAGGTATAGGAAGCCTTATCTGATGAATCCCCGGGACAATCTCCATAGCTTTTTCCTCCATAACAGCATTGATATTATCTAAGTAATCTCTGACCTGCCTCCGGCTATTGTACCACTCCTAGAGTTAGAGTTTTCGGTATATAGAAAGGCTTATTAGCTGGCTCGGTTCGCACAATAGTGTTTATGATAAAAAAGAATTGCCAAGAAGCGAGATGTTATAATGCGATTGAGAGCCATAATCGATATTCGCCGGTTGATAATATGAGATGCAGATAGAAAGGAAGAGGCCATCCATTATCGGGTAGCCTTTGACCTCGGCATAAACACCTTGCCCGCCATCATAGGAGGTTGAGTCTATCTAATGCTAACGATTCAAGAACAGACCATCGTAAACGCTTCATCGGATACCGTTTTCAATGTTATTACCAAACTAGAAACGTACAAGGAGTGGAATCCCTGGATTGTGGAAGCAAGCGGAATCCCAGAAGAAGGCCAGTTGGTTGAGGTGAAGGTAAAGATGAGAGCCAAGATCATCTCGGCTCAACATCGCATACTAGTCAGCAAACCCAATATAGAGTTCCGTTGGTGTGATGTTGGTTGGTTCACTAGGCTTGCGTACGGGGAGAGAGCACGTTTTATCAAGTCATTAGCAAACGGTGGTATTGAATATCGCGTTGATTTGACCGTGACTGGCCTCTTATGGTGGTTTGTAAAGCTTGTCTACGGGAAGTCTATGGAAGCTGGATTGAAGGCGGAGACCAACGCACTCAAGGAGCGTGCTGAGGGTTCCGTTGACCTGCCTTAAGAAGGCCATAGTGTAAATTATTGTGGGAAAGGGGGTGCATTGATGAAGCCAACTGAGGAATTAATAGGGCGTGTCGTAAAGCCGGTTGACCTGGTTAGCTACCAGAAAGACGCTGTCATCAGCAGGACAATAATTGATAAAAGCACCGGAACTTCAACGTTGTTTGCTTTTGATGAAGGGCAAGGATTGAGTGAACATACAGCGCCGTTTGATGCTCTGGTGCATATTATTGATGGTGAAGCTGAGGTTAGGATATCTGGAAAAGCTCTCAAACTAGTAGAAGGAGAAATGGTCATAATGCCAGCCAATCAGCCACACGCGTTGACAGCGATAAAAAGATTCAAGATGATGCTGGTAATGATAAAGTCTTAATCTATTGAATAGCTAACGCAAAGATATAAGGAGGGTACCAATTGACCTGTCTCCAGAAATGGTACCACTCCCAGAGTCAGAGTTTCCGATATGTAGAAAGGCTTTATAGCTTACTCGATTCGCACAATCATTTTTATGTTAATCAGATATGGAGAAGAGAAGGGCCACCCGTTATCGGGTAGCCCCTTCTATTAACACAACTATCCTTGGCCCTGAGCCTTTTTGGCTTCTTTTAGGGCTTCCTCCAGTTCATCAAGCCGCTCGAGCATTTGCGGCGGCACTGAGTGAGGAGGCCAGCGGCGCTTTAGATCTGCTATTTCCTGTTCAATCGCTTTGACTCTCTCCGAGGTCAATTGCACACCCCTCAGGTGTCAGGACTGGGCGTAGTACAACAGTCACCTATGCTTAATGAGTTGCCCGCAATAGGGTTGCAGAAAGTAGAAATAAGCTTTGTAGGTTTAGCTGCATTACATCTAGGACATCTCAAACTGGATCCATCCTCGCCCATAGTCTGGCGAACCTCGAACTGCTCGTCACACTTACAACATCGGTACTCATAGAGTGGCATAATCTCGCATTAACCTCCCTTCTGTAGTTCCTCTGACCTGCTCCCAGAAATGGTACCACTTCGAGAGTTAGACCTTCTGGTGTTTCAGCTCCTCAAATAGCCTTACCTCCGCCTCTGTGTCCCGCTTACAGTAGGCCAGGAGACTCTCGCGCAACTGCCTGCGACGTTCCTCTGGCGTCTCCGAGTTAATAATCTCGACAAAGGCCGCCTGAGCCTGCATACCATCGGAGACTTCCAGATCACTGTAGTCTAGCTCTGGAACCAAGGCAGGGAGAACTGTCTTGATGGAGAAGGAGCCGTGGAACTCCGGATGATAGCAATTATCGCGGATAAGCTTGTGCAGATCGACAAGGCGAGTCTCCGCAAGCACCATGAGGGCGTTGGAAAGATCCGGCAGAACCCTTGCAAGCTCTCGCATGCACATTGCCTCGTAGCCGGTGTACACCACAATTGGACCGCTCGACCCCAGCGCTTCGAGGAGGCTCTTCGCGAATGGCTCGCGAGGATCGTCGAACCCGTCATATAAAAACTCTTCATGCCTCAGTTCACCATTTCCGGTGATCGTATGATTTCGACCACTGGAAGGGCATCACCTGGTAGGGCCTTGTGCCTATATACAGAGGCAAAGCGGAGCCAAACGTCTCGAAATCGAGAAAATGTATAGGGTATTCGAGCCGCCCCAGTGCCTCGGGGAGATCGGGGGCAATGTGAACTTGATTGCCAACTACACAGTCGCGGACCTGCTGCTGGGTTGGGTTCAGTCCGGGGTATCCTTCCGGTATGTCCCGTATGTCCTCTATGCCTGCCTCCTCCAGCTCCAGCAATAGCTTTTTCGATGCATTGGGAAGCTGGATCACGGGGTGCTCCGTCCCTCCGGTGTGGCAGTGACCATAGAATTCACATTGGTATGGTTTTGAACACTGCCTCTTCGGTTTGATATCCGGGGGCTCTAATCCCCATAAGGGGAGCCTCATCTCTTCTAAAATCAACGGGATATCCGGCTGATATTCTTGCGCTTTTTCGGTGACATCTTCTATAAGGAACAGCTGGCTTAGGTCATAGTCTCCGCCCTGATAGACGTATTCCTTGTTCAGGTGGCACAGGCACACCTGCCCTACTGATATACCGCACCCTTGAAGCACATAGAGCTGCACGGCAACATCCGGGATATGCTCCTTCTTCACTCCTGTACCGGACTTAACCTCGATAAGGTCGAACATATCATCGCCTGATCGCGCGAGAATATCAGCACGAATACGGACTCCGTCATACACAAACGCCGCTTCGTGTATCGCCTGGACGGATGGGTCGGCGAGAGCTTTCTCTGTCGATGATACAGCTTTACCGTGCTGCAGGTGATCTTCTTCGATGAGGACTCCACCGGGATATATGTCCCGGGCGAGCTCACCGATCCGGGTCCCCGAATCCAGTATCGCCTGCCGTCCTACATCGAAAGGGTCCGCAAGATCAAAGTGAAAACACCCCAGGTAGAGGCGCTTGTGGCATTGAAGCCCTGCCATGAAGCGGGACTTGGATAAAAGGGGGATCCGTTCTCTATTTGTAACGCCCATTTTTACGTTCATGAATGTCCATAGAATCGGCAATACATATCTACGATAAGATCCAAACGATTATACACAGGCAGGTGGGGTATAGCAATATTTGCTTCTCTAAGAGCACAAAGAAGTATTGCTTTTACCCGATGGACATATAGTTCTAGATTGCGAGGGGCGAGGCGAGGATCCTTGCACCGTGCTATATTAGTGATTACGAGAAGGAGTAATAAAATGGGAAGGGCTGATCGAGATAATTATGTATGTGTAAACTGTGGCTGTGGGTACGGGCACAAAGGGAAGTGCGACTACTGTGGTCATTTCTTGAAAGCCGATAGATTGCTCTCTGAGGAGGATTCAGAGCGCTTGATGGAGCTCGCTGAGGTGAGCATGTCCGTGATTACCAGTTCTGGTACTGTTCAGTTTTAGTTGGTATATCCTTCTCAAAAGTAGCTTGGCAAGCAATGCTCCTACTGTTTGAAGATTGCCTTACATCATTACAGATAGATGAATAACGGGTTTTATTATATGAAGCCAAAAGCATGTAACTCCTTTGCAATTTTCTCGAAAGCGGATTCCATATTGTTCTGAACGAAGCTTCCCCAAACCTTCGGCTGTATGTTTGTAGGGAAATCGCAACCTTTTTCTTTGAGATAGATCACCTTGTCTTTAAATATTGCCTGAGCGAGTCCTATCTCATGAATCACATTCGGACGAGGTTGTTTTCGCCCCGCAATTCCTTCATCAGCGGTTGCAAGAATGAGAGCACAATCACTCTCATTCATCCGTTTCTCGATAAGGTCATCAATAGCTAGACCTTCGCTAGCTTCTTCCACAACAATAACCGGGTCTAAACCTATTGTTCGGATAAACCGTTCAACTTTGCGGAGTGCAGGAGTTTGGGTGCCATGACTAATAAATACACGTCCGCCGCTTATCTTCGTCTTACTTTCAGCTCGGAGCTGTTCCATTGCGTACTTCTTCAATTGTTGCAATGCTGAACTAAGGATCCCCTCTGCCATGTCCAGCCCCGCCAGGTATGCCGTATGGTTATGTATCTCGCGGTCCTTTTCAGCATCATAGATGTCGGTAATAATTGTTTCATCGAATTGATAGCTAATTTGGTGGAAGCTTGTCACGATATCGGAGTCTGGCCCAAAAATTCGACCTAGTTCCAAGACGGTAGTCTGAAGAAACTCAGTATGCTCTGAAGAAAACGCTTGGCATCGCCTGAGTTTAGGCAATTTACCAATGGCTTCATTAATGGTGACTATAGCTTCTACATTATTCATAATCTGTCTACATATTACTAGAAGATGTTACCAGTATAATCTCGTAACATGAATCATACAAATCAGCTATTCTTGGCGGTTCGCACGTTCTATCACTTGTATATCCACTTCCGTTGATAGACTGTGATAG
>PVMK01130782.1_pt1 | contig 15534 bp, 19 predicted proteins | sample 1853481 | NCBI WGS metagenome assembly PVMK01 (sample SAMN08533507, study PRJNA380276) | Marine sediment metagenome, whole genome shotgun sequencing project.
CTCAGCTGGGCCAGGCGATACACATTGGCTTCGCGGGACCGAAAATCACCCCCCTTAACGGTATCGTAGAACAGACGCCAGACGCTGTCGCCCTCATTGGTATAATTTTTGGCGGCATTGATCCCTCCCTGGGCAGCAATGCTGTGCGCCCGCCGGGGAGAATCCTGAATGCAGAACGTTTTGACAGGGTATCCCAGCTCAGCCAGGCTGGCTGAAGCCGATGCGCCCGCCAGACCGGTACCGACCACGATGATTTCAAATTTTCGTTTGTTAGCCGGGTTCACCAGCTTCAATTCAAAACGGTGCCGGTCCCATTTATCGGTCAGCAGTCCTGCAGGTATATTGGCTTCAAGCTGCATCGTGTTTCCTTTCATCGCGGAAGTTGTTATCTGTTATTCGTTTGAGCGTTTTTCGCTCAATTGAAGGCCTACCCAATAGACCATAGATAGATCGGCAGTAGACCGAACCCAAAACCAAAAATCAGGCTGGCAATAACGCTCAGAGCCATTATCGCCGGCATGTACCTGGGGTGATTGGCGCCAATTGTCTGAAAGGCACTCCAAAACCCATGCCGGATATGCAATGCCAAGACAATCATCACAAACACATAAATGATGATATAGATCGGGCTGGCAAAGGCTGCAGAGACAATTTCAAAGATCGTTCGCTGGGTCTTGTCCACAAAACTAAAATTAATCAGGTGAAAAATAACAAATGCCAGAATAATAAACCCGGTATAAGGCATCGTAACGGAGCTCAGGGTGCGTCCGCCGGCGCGCCGGTCGTTTTTATAAGGCACAGATCTTGCTATTAAATTCTGCACAAAAAGGATGATGCCGGTGATCACGTGAATCAGGGCAAGCGCCAGCAGCCCGAATTCGAAAACCGTCAAGATTGGACCCAGCGAGTGAAGCTTTTCAGCATAAGTGTTGAATACCACGCCACTTTTGTAGAGCGTGAGGTTTCCGGCCAGGTGGGCACACAGAAAGCCGATGAAACTCAGCCCGGTAATGGCCATCAGCAGTTTTTTACCGATGGATGAGCTAAAGGTGCGTATCAGCCAGCTCATTGTTTACCTCCCATGTATCCATTTAAAGACATAAGTGTATACTTTTAAACACAAAAATTATTAGGCAAGAAAGAAAAATTTCTAATAATTTCTTTATTCGATGTCAACATAATTGTTGAGCCACCAATCGTCTCGATTGGTTTCCATAATACTCTGGGCGATTTTTTTTGCAACGTCTGTTTTTATGCGCTTCAACACATGCGGCAGCCACGTATCAGGGGGGGCATACCCGATATCAGAGAGATCTTTTAGCTCCAGGATAAGTGCCAGCTGGTCGGCGTCATGGGCCAGCTGAGCTTCAATCGAATGGTTTTCATTGAATTCTTTAATGAGACCGCTAATGGATGATCCAAAAGGGAAGACGTCGGGTGGTGTCTTCAAGGGCCTTGGTCTCGTCGGCCGTGACATATGTTTTATTGACCGTATTGAGATCCCCGGTTCTGGGCTTCCGCAAGATCATGCACCAGGCACATCGTAATCAATTTGAGTGCATCAATTTCGGGGTTCAACTGGGCTAACACATAGGCAATAAATGTGGTACTAAATGTGTGTTCCGCAATGGATTCTTTGCCGCAACCCGAGAAAATGAAACCCCGACCGCGGAATTTCTTTGAGCATTTTCGCTTCAAAGAGTAAATTGGCAATATGTTTCATGACAGCTCCTTAGCAAGCGTATTTTGGTCGTGCAGAGGTCAGAGGTCAGGTTTCAGAGGTCAGAGGTCAGAGACAGAGAACAGAGAACAGAGGTCAGAGAACAGAGGACAGCGACTGGTGCTTGAGCTCAACAAGCGACCTTCTGTCATCTGTCATCTGTCTTCTGTCATCTGACCTCTGACCTCTACCACTGACACCTGACACCATATTGAGGGAATTCATCAAACGCAACCCAAAATTTAAACCCGTGCATCCCAAAGCAAACCTGTTGACACCTTATTTATTTTCATTATACTTTAAAGTGTTTACCCGGGATAATACCATATCCTAATCAACATAATTTCAGCGCAGCAATTTTGTTTAAGTTAAACGCTTTTTTTTGATAACCACGACTGAAATTCTAAATTGGAGATATTTTTATGGGCATTGTTCAGCTTGATATCGTCCATATGATCAGTAACGCGGGGCTCATGGTCCAGTTTGTCATGCTGTTGCTGCTGTTTTTTTCAATCATGTCATGGGCGATCATACTGATAAAATACCGCTATATCCGGAAAGCTTTTAAAGAATCGGCTGAATTTACCGACTTTTTCTATAAAAGTCGGGATCTGTCCAATGCGTTTGCCAAAGCAAAGCAGCTTCACAGCAGTCCGCTGGCACGAATTTTCAGGATTGGTTATGTGGAACTAAAGAAGATGAGTCAATCTGTGGCTCCACCCAGTCCGCCGGATCCGGCAGCGAATAGACCGGCCGGCAGCCAAAGCATGTCCCTGGATACCCGGTTCACCGGGACCGATAACATCAAGCGGGCGCTGCGCCGGGCCATTACAACCGAGATGACAAGAATGACCCAGATGGTACCTTTTCTGGCAACGACCGGTAATACCGCACCGTTCATCGGTCTATTCGGCACGGTCTGGGGAATCATGAATTCTTTTCACGGCATCGGGCAGAAAGGCTCTGCCAGCCTGGCGGTTGTGGCACCGGGTATTTCAGAGGCGCTGGTGGCTACCGCTGCCGGTCTGGCCGCAGCTATCCCGGCGGTTATCGCCTTTAATTTTTTCATGAGCAAGATCCAGGTCGTCGAATCTGAACTTCAGAGTTTCTCGGCGGATTTTTTAAATATCATCGAACGTGATATTTTACGGCTTGAGAGGAGAAGATCATGACAGGCGCAGGAAATAGCGGCCATTTGATGTCCGACATCAACGTAACGCCGTTTGTTGATGTGATGCTGGTTCTTTTGATTATTTTTATGGTGACGGCGCCGATGATGATGCAAGGCGTGGATGTGTCGCTGCCGGAAGCCACTGCTGAACCTCTGGAATCCGAAAAAGAGCACCTGATCATCACCATCGATACGAAAAATCAAGTCTTCATTAATGACTTTCAGGTTTCCGTCGACGGTCTTGGGGAAAAGCTGAAGAAAATCCTGGAAGGCCGCTCCGACCGGGAAGTATTTTTGAAGGCGGATAAAGACATCTCCTATGGAACGGTGATTCAGGTCATGGCGGAAATTAAAGGGGCCGGTGTGGAAAAATTGGGTATGGTCACCGTGCCCGCCGATTTCGAAAAAGAAAGCCAAAAGTCAAAATCTAAAAAATAATGAAGGATACCAAACATGCTTACGCCAAACGATACTATGGAATGGGTCAAGAGTCCCACTCGATGGTATTTCCTTTTGGTGTTTCGTTTCTTTTTCACCTGGTAATTATCGGGGCCTTGGTTTTTATGCCGGAGTTCGGTTCAGGCGCTAGATTCCGATCCGGGGTGGTAAATGTCAGCCTTGTGTCTCTGCCGTCGAGCGGGCCCGATTCCGGCGGGCCGGCCGCTTCGGTGGTAAAGCCGAAACCGGCTGAAAAGAAGCCTCCCCAAAAGCCGGCCGTAAAGGTTGCGAAACCCAAACCGATTCCGGCTGTCAAAAAGCCTCCCAAGGCTGTGTCTTTGGCGCCCAAAAAGATAAAGTCAAAAAAATCCCTGAAGAAAAAAACCTTTGATCGTTCAAAGATAATCGACTCGGCGATTGAGCGCATTGAAAAGAAAGTTGAAAAAACTGAAACCGATTCGGTAGCAACCGCTATTGAGCAATTGAAACGCAAGGTCGCAGCATCCGATTCACAAGCCCAAACGGGTCCCGGGGGGAGGGCATCCGGCAAAGCCGGTCCGGCTGGAGGTTCGGGGACCGGAGGCGCACGGGTGCTGGAGTCCATTTTAATTTATCAGGCTGAAATTCAGTACCAAATTCAAAAGAATTGGGCCTTTTCACAGCAACTTGCCGGTGATCATACCCAGATGGAGGCGGTCCTGGCCATTAAAGTCTTGCGCAACGGCGAAATAGAGGATATCTGGTTTGACCAAAAATCCGGCAATACGTATTTAGACGAATCCGCCTATAAGGCCCTGGTCAAATCAAATCCGTTACCCCCGCTTCCAAACGACTTTATGAACCCCTATTATAAAATCGGTTTTCGATTTGGTCCCAAAGGGTTGAAAAACGAATAGATTCAATTCCATCTAAGAAAAGAAGTTCCCCGGGGATGAAACACCGGGTATGATAGCAGACTTTTTTTGATGCCGATTTTGGCTGATTTAAACCGATAAGGATTTTCTATGAGAAGCGGAATAAAACTTTACATATTTATTATTGGCGTTATGATAATAACATTCGGGCCGGCAATCGGTCGGGCTGAATATGACGTGATTGATATCACCAAACCGTTTTTGCGTAAAATCCCTTTAGCCGTTCCGTTATTTAAAAACGCAGGCGGCTCTGCTGAAGAAAAGCGATCTTCAGAAACGGCGGCTGATTTTCTCTCCGATACGCTCGACTTTACGGGCTATTTTAAAACACTTGATCGCGGCGCATTTCTTTTTGACCCTGAAAGAAATGGCGTTACCCTGGCAAATTTAAATTTTCAAAACTGGACGGTCGTTGGTGCTGAGCTTCTGGTAACCGGGTATTACGAGCTCAATAATGACAATATTTCTATCGAGCTGCGGCTTTTTGATACGTTTAAGGCCCGCCGGGTTCTTGGCAAGAAGTACTCGGGGAAAGTTTCAAATCAGCGCGCCATTATTCTTCGATTCTGCAGTGATGTGATTCATTATCTCACGGGGGAGCAAAGGGATTTTCGGAAGCAAAATCGCCTTTGTCTCTAACGGCACCGGTAATAAAGAGATATATATCTGTGCATTTGATGGGTACGATTCCAGACGTCTAACCGTCAATAATACCATCACCCTTTTTCCGGCCTGGTCGACCGACAGTAAGTGGCTGGCGTTTACTTCTTATAAAGCCGGCAACCCTGACCTGTACATTCGGAATTTGGCTAAAGGTCAGGAATCCAAAATTTCTAGACAGGGAATTAATATTACACCGGCCTGGGCTCCGGGAAAATTTGAACTGGCAGCAACACTGTCGTTTTCGGGTGATCAAGAAATTTATCTGTTGACTGGGTCCGGGAAAATTATTAAAAGATTAACCAAGAGTCGTGGGAATAGATGTAACACCCACTTGGTCACCAGACGGCAAAAAGATTGCCTTTGTTTCCAACCGTGCTGGCAGTGCCCAGATATACATCAAGGATTTAGATTCCGCTAAAGTCAGAAGACTGACATATGAAGGGCGCAAGAATACTCAGCCCACCTGGTCCCCCCGGGGAGATAAAATTGCTTATACATCTGAAATGAGCGGGGGGCACAATATCTTTGTAATCGGACTAGAGGGCCAGGACCCGGTGCAGTTGACTTATGATTCCAGGGATAATGAAGCACCTGCCTGGTCCCCGGATGGCAGTTTAATAGTATTTAGCTCAAACCGCGAAGGGCCGTTTAGAATTTATGTTATGACGGCTTATGGAACCGATCAGCGGCGTTTACTGGTTCTGGCCGGTGAGCAGACTAACCCCAAGTGGTCAATGAACCATCTTAATAATTAAGTGATGTTCGAATGTGAAAGGAGGAGAAAAATGCAAAAGAAGATTTGGTTGATGATAGCGCTGGTATTGGTGATTCCAGGGTTGCTGTTCGCCGTCGGCTGTCAAAAGAAGACGGTGACTCAGGCGAAAACCCCTGCCCCGGCGCCTGCGCCGGCACCCGCATCGCAAACACAGGCTCCGGCTCCTGTGTCACCGCCGGATACAAGCGTAATGGTTATGCAGGAAGATATCTATTTTGAGTTTGACAAAGCCACGTTGACGCCTGCTGCCCAGGACAACTTGATGAGAAAAGCGGCATGGCTGCGAAAGAACTCAAATGCCACCGTGACCATTGAAGGTCATGCTGATGAACGCGGCACCAACGAGTATAACCTCGCGCTGGGGGACAGACGTGCAGACAGTGCAAAAGCCTTCCTGGTGGATCTGGGCGTCGTCGCATCGCGATTAACGACAATCAGCTACGGTGAAGAACGTCCGCTGTGTACCTATCAAAATGAAGAATGCTGGACCAAAAACAGGCGGGGCCATTTTGCCATAAACTAGAAAATTTGGTATCCAATACCTGTGATGATACCAACATCTGATGCTTTCATGATAAACAGCAAGCGCGTCGTCGGTTCTGCGCTTGCTGTTTATTGTGTCAAAACCCGCCCGATCGGCGGGTGTTCTTTACAGATGAACCCTAAAAACCAGACGCCAAGAATGAATATGAAAAGATGGGTGCTATATAATGTTATATTGGTTTGCCTGTTGGGCATTTGGGGATGCGCCACTCAATCCGATGTAAACACGATTGACAATCGTCTTAGCGCGATGGAAATGCGTGATGCCGAACAACGCCAGGGTCGGGAGCAACTCAAATCGGATGTAGAGAGACGCAACCAGGCCCTGCGAAAGCAATCTGCAGGTTTGCGGGCGGTGCTTGAAGAAATGAATGAAGAGCTTCGTATTTTGAGCGGAAGACTTGAAGAAATGGAACATTCGTTGAAACAGCAACAACGAAAAGCAGAAGAGCTGGAGAAAAAAAGAGAAGAAAAGTTGGACCGCTTGGCCGAACTCAGCGATCAGCACTCGGAGCGGATCATTCGCATGGAACAGTATCTCAATTTAGAATCCAGCAAGAAACCGGTGGCCGTTGTACCGTCGGGCACCCCTGCAACAAAACCGCTATCGGAAGATGAAATCTATCGATCCGCCAAGCAAGCATTTGATCAGGGCGATTCTGAAGCCGCCAAAAAAGGTTTCCAAGAATTTATCAGGCGCTACCCAAAATCAAAAAATGCGGATAATGCGCAATTCTGGATCGGCGAGATCTATTATCGCGAAAAATGGTATGAAAAAGCGATTCTGGAATATCAGAATGTGATTGAAAAATATCCGAAAGGCAACAAAGTTCCGGCGGCGCTTTTAAAACAGGGTCTGGCATTTTCCAACATTGGCGATAAGCCAAATGCCAAACTGATTCTGGAAGAATTAAACCGGAAATACCCCAAATCCAATGAAGCCAAGATATGCCGCTGAGAAGTTAAAGACATTGAAATGAGTCTGGCACGAGAATGGTTAAGATCATTGGCATAGATCCTGGCCTGTCGGCTACCGGTATCGGAATTGTCAGGGGGCTGGGGGCAAAAATCGATAGCTATTCTTTCGGCAGTATTCATACTTCTAAAACCACTTCTTTACCCAGTCGCCTCGACAAGATTTTTTCCAAACTTCTGCAACTGTTAAAAAGTGAAAAACCGGATTTGATGGTCATTGAGGATGTCTATTCTCTCAACAGATATCCGAAGTCGGGAATTTTATTGGGGCAGGTGACCGGTGTGATCCAGCTGGCCGGATTTCATGCAGCCGTGACCAGCCGTCGAGGTGCCGGTTAGAGAGGCCAAACAAATATTGACCGGTAACGGCAACGCCAGTAAGGAACAACTTGAAAAGGCGGTGCGGCATCGATTAAATCACAAAACCTGCATTAAACCCGTGCATGCATCCGATGCTGCGGGGCTGGCGCTTATTGGGTTGTACCGTTATCAGGATAAAGTTCGGATGAACATAAATAGAATGTAACAAGCGTTTATAGCGTTTATGGATGAAAAGCGGTAATTTTAAACTCTAATGGAGCGTCTCACCTTTGGCGAGACTTAAAGAGCGGCTCTTCGAGCCTCGAGGAGCTCCGCCTCGGCGGATTGAGGTTGAATGCATATAGTTGGATTTTTGCTTCAAGCGCAGCGCTCCTTTAAGTGAAACGCTCCCTAACGCAGCGATCCTTTTATGCTGCGAAGCGACAGCGGAGCAATACCGTGATCGGTTATATCGAAGGTAAAATTTTAAAAAGGGAAGAGGAACGGGTGCTGGTACTGGCCAATCAGGTGGGTTATGAAATTTTGCTTCCCGCGTTCGTCATGGAAAATATAGCAGCCAATAAAGTCGGTGACGCAATCGCACTTTATATTTATTATCAGCAGACCGAACGCCAACCCAAACCGATATTAATCGGCTTTAATCTGGAGGCAGAAAAAGAATTTTTTCAATATTTTATATCTGTTGAAGATATCGGACCCTTAAAAGCGGTTAAAGCGTTAAGCATTCCGGTCCGGGAAGTCGCCAGAGCGATAGAAAACCGCGACGTGCAAAGCCTTACCCGGCTCAAAGGTATTGGCGCACGAACGGCGCAAAAAATCATTGCGACCCTTGAAGGTAAGATGGGCAAGTTCGCGCTGATTCGTAAAGAAGAAAAAAAAGAATTTCAGGTTGTGGAAGATTTCTCAGAACAGGTTTATGAGGTTCTTATCAAACAACTCGGACACAGAACCGCCGATGCCAAGCGCATGATTGCGGATGCATTAAAACGCAACCCGGAGATATCTACACCCGAGGAACTTTTTGAAGAAGTATACCGCGGGGAGCAATCTTAGATTAGAACCCATCTCAAAAATGCGCTCTGGACGCACGATGGTAAAGTTTTAAACCTATAAAAAGTGCTTATAAAGAGCAAGTGAGCTAAAATGCCTAAAAATGATCTAAAATGCCTAAAATTATGGTTTCGCTTACGCGGCGTGTGCGCCGGGTGGCGCCACATCTTTTATTATAAATATGATCGTTCGACCCTGTCGGTAGACCCTGAGGCTCTCGAAGGGAGGCTCTCGTACGGGTAGAATTCCTCAACTTTTAGGCATTTTAGATCATTTTTAATTTTAGCTCATTTGTGATTGTAAGCACTTTTTATAGGTTTAAAACTTTACCATCGGGTGTTAAATGCTATTTTTGAGATAGCTTCTAGTATCGTAGTTGTTATTTTTGTGCATTTTGTGGCAAAAAATTGTATTGGAATATTTTCACTGTCTTGTAACGATGTGGAGCGAACCATGAGCGATGATGTGATTAAATATTCTTCTGATAATCAGGAGGTTATCTCCGGAGCTGTACTGCCGGAAGATCAGGAGACCCGATATCCTGTCGTTGCGGCCGGAACGGCTTTCAGCATATGTTGGGCAGGAAGAAGTCGTTGAAACATTAAAAATAGCCATCCAGGCCGCTACCGAGCGCGGCGAACCCATAGATCATGTTATATTTCACGGCCCGCCGGGTCTTGGGAAAACAACGTTAGCTCACATTATTGCCCATGAAATGCAGGGCAGCCTTACGGTAACCTCCGGACCCGCCCTTGAAAAAGGCGGCGATCTGGTGGGCATCCTCACCCATCTTGAAGAGGGCGACATTTTGTTTATCGACGAAATCCACCGGACACCCAAAACGGTTGAAGAATTTATGTATCCGGCCATGGAGGACTTCGCCATTGACTTCATTTTTGATAAAGGAGTGCATGCACGCGCGCATCGCTACCGCTTGAAGCGGTTTACACTGGTTGGCGCCACTACGCGTGTCGGGCTGCTATCGGCGCCGTTGCGAGATCGCTTTGTTATTTTTAGAAGTCTTGATTTTTACAACGATGAGGATCTCGTTAAAATTGCCAGGCGTTCAGCCCAATTACTGAATGTAAAAATTGATGCCCGGGGCGCTTTCGAACTTGCCAAACGTTCCCAGGGGGACCCCCCGAATCGTGAATCGACTGCTTAAACGCGTTCGAGATTTTAGCCAGGTCAGAGCCGACGGCGTCATCACCCAATCGACGGTCGAAGGTGCCCTCGAATTGGAGGGGGTTGATGAAAGAGGCCTGACCGATCTTGACCGCCGTTATTTGAAAACCATTATTGAATTTTATACCGGCGGCCCTGTCGGGATTGAGGCCATTGCGGCTACCTTACAGGAAGAATCTGATACGCTGGTGGATGTTGTCGAGCCTTATTTGTTGAAGATCGGCTTTATTCTGCGAACCGCATCCGGGTAGAAAAGCGTCTGAGGCTGCATACCGACATCTGGGATTTCGGGTGCAGGGAAAGCTGTTTAGTTAAAAATAAGTTTTGTGTTGCGCGTTACGGATTACGTGTTGCGAGTTTCGGGTTACGCGTTACGGGTTAAAAGATGAAAATCCTTATTTTAATACCCGCAACCCGCAACTCGTAACGCGCAACATGCTATGCTTGACTCGTGACCCGCAACACGGAGCCTTGCTATGTCTGTAATTACCATTTTATCGGATTTTGGCACCGATGACGAATACGTTGGGCGTTATGAAAGGTGTTATGCTCTCGGTCTGCCCTGCGGTGTCAATTGTTGATATCACTCACCAGATAGATCCACAGGATATTCATCAGGCCGCTTATCTGCTACCGTCATATTATCATTTTTTCCCGCAAAGAACGGTCCATATTGTGGTTGTCGATCCGGGCGTCGGCAGCCGGCGCAACATTCTGGCCGTCAACCATCGGGAACATTTCTTTATTGCTCCGGATAATGGTGTTTTGACCCTTTTGCTGAATGCCGAAAAATCTGATACGATTATTCGTGTAGCCAACTCCGATTATTTTTTGGAACCGCTCAGCTCCACATTTCATGGGCGGGATATTTTCGCAGCGGTCGGCGCACATGTTAGCTGCGGGACAAAACTTGATGAGCTTGGAGCCGGAATAAATGTTAAGGATATTGTGCGCCTGCAGGACCTGAATTGCCGCATTTCTGAATCCGGCGAACTTATCGGAAAGATCGTATCGATTGATCGTTTCGGAAACTTAATAGCCAATATCGATTCAATCAGCCTGAACGCTTTTTGCCGGACGGGCCCTCTAAAACGGCCGCAAATTCGCATCGGTTCCTTTGTAATTTCCGGCCTGTCGAATACTTACACAGATGCAGCGCCGGCTGCGCCGCTGGCGCTAATTGGCAGTCGCAGCTATTTGGAAATCGCCGTTAACGGTGGTAATGCCAAAGAAAATTTAAAGGCTCAAAAGGGAGATCCCGTACGGGTAACGCTATCATGAACATTCATAACCCCAAAAAATCAAAACGTCACTGATGCGGACAGGCGCTGGACGCTCTTATTCATCGGTGATCACGGCAATGTGGTCACTTTAAAGCGTTTTAAAGCCATTGTGATTGGGGCCGGGTCCTTATTTTTCCTTGCTATCGTTTCCGTGGCAGTGCTTCTTTTTCTAAATAAAGGGACCCTTAAACAAAATAACGACCTGCAAAGACGGTTCGCTGATTCAGAAAACCAAATAGAGAAGCTGCGCCATGAAAAAGAAATTTTGATGGCCCGCCTGGTGCGGGCTCAAGCAAAGGCGAAAGAAAACGTTGCCGGGGTCCGGCAAATTCAGAAAAAAATGAAGGCCGCTGAACCGGCAGCTCCCCCGCCTCAGGTGGCGTCGAAACCAAAGCCGGTCAAAGCGGATCGAAAGAAACCGTCTGTCCCGCGAGCGGCCCAACCCAAACCCGCACCCGCTGAAACGGATGAAGCCGAATCGGTTATCAGCGTGGCTGTGGAAAACTTTAAGGTCTCGCGTGAATTGGAAAACAAAAACCTAAATGCCCGGTTCAAAATAAAAAATACCAGCCCGGAACCCCAGCGGGTCGCCGGTCATGTTGTCATCGTATTAAAGGGCAATGATCTTCAAAAAGACAAATGGCTGGTGATGCCGGCAGTGGCTCTTGCGGGAGATAAACCAACCGGAAGGCGTGGCAAACAATTTTCAATAAAGCGGTTTCGCACGATGAGCGTTACATCCAAAGCGCCCAAGCATTCAGATCAGTTTCAAACTGCCGCGGTCTATGTATTTACCAAAACCGGGCAGTTATTATTGGAAAAGGACTTTTCGGTAAAATTGCCCCCGGCGCCTCTTACCTCATCGGATGCGCCTTCTGCTCAGACGTCTTCGAGTAAAACACCTTCCGGTGAAACCCAAACAAGTGAAGTGACTTCCGCTGAAACGCCTCCCAGTGATGATCCCCTTAATTTTTTAAATAGCGCGCCGCCTGTTTTTTAGGGAATCAGAGAACAAAATAATTTCGGATTTTGGATTTGGGATTGCGGAATTTATTGACGAACGATTAAGGATGGACGGTGGAAGACAGAGGTCAGATGTCAGAAGAGCTGCTTTAGCTCTTTGAGCTTCAGTCTTCGCTAATAGCTTCGCCCAGACACGTCCGCCTTCGTAGTACTTCAGGCTTCGTTATAACTACGCCCCGACACGTCGGCGCGACAAGACGGCGCGGCAGCTACCGCCTTCGTCGTCGTTCTCGTCCTCGTCCCTCGGCCTCTATAAAATTCTGATCTTCGAGGACGAGCACGAGGACGAGTACGAAAAGAATCAGATTCGATCGCATGCATCCGCCCCCGCTAGCGCGGGATGACACGTCTATTTAAAAATTTGTGGTGTGCCTCCTGCGCCTTTTCTTATTTTCCGCATTCCGCATTCCAACTTCCGAATTCCTGACACCCTATACCATGGAGCTCGTATGAAACTACAAAGTTTCTTTTTCGATCAAACTGGCCGCCCTCCTGAGGCTGGTAAACTTCGGCGGCCGGCGGCGGCGCTGACACCTGACACCCGACACCTGAAACCGAATGTTTTTCCATCCCTTACGAATCGCCCGCTTCCAGCTTATCTTGCAACGCTGCGATATCGATCCTGACGGTTTCAAAGTTTTTGAATGTGAGGTCCTTGAATTTGAGGTTTAGTTTTTTTCTTATTAATTCAAATATTTCAAGATAATTCAGCAGTATACGCTGGTGCCAGCTCAAACCGAGTCTGGAAGCATATTTCCGGATATCTTTTTCGGAACCCTCGATTTCTAAAAAAGTTCCATAGGGCATGGTATCCAGATAAAACCCTGTCTGATCCAGGATAATGGTTTCGCGCCATTTTTCGTATGTCTGCTCAGGGGTGGAGACCCACCCTTTCCAGAATTTGATTCATGGTGATAAAATCGCTGACTTCGACCTCCAGTTCATTGAAGACTTTAAATTCCGTGCTCGCAACCGCAGGGCTGGATTTATAGGTTAGAATGGCTTTTTCATCCTGGCGTAAACGCAAAAGCGATTTTTTCGTGATCAGGGTGTTGTGTTCATCTTCATAGCGAATATTGTTCTCAAAGACACGACCCTTCGATTCGGCACCCAGTTCCAATATGCGGCGCCGCATGCGTTCAATGTCGGCCAGATAAAATTTTACCTCGATTTCGAGTTTTTCCATTGTTTTAACCCGATTTATTTTTGAAAAATTTAAAATATAATGAACAATAAAATTAAAAAAATGAGATTGCAAGGGGCCCGTTCTATTTTTTTCTTGACATAACCTGATATTTTTCTTAAATTCGCTGGATTCTTTAATATGAGGAGTTTCACAAAGGTGAAAAAATATACGTCTAGCGCTAAAAGTTCGGACAACCCGCAGAAATGGTGCGTTGTTGATGCAAATGGGGCTGTGCTTGGCAGGCTTGCGACTCAGGTGGCCCAGAGATTGCGAGGCAAACATAATCCCAAGTTTACGCCCCACGCAGACACCGGTGATTGGGTGATCGTCGTCAATGCCGAAAAAATCATCCCTGACCGGCCGCAAGATGGATCAGAAAATGTATTACCGCCACAGCGGATATATCGGCGGTCTTAAACAAATAACCGCAAAAGAACTTCTGGCAAAAAAGCCGGAGGAACTTGTCCGCTCGGCTGTTAAGGGAATGCTGCCGAAAAACAAGCTCGGACGGCGGCTGTTTAAAAAAGCTGAAAGTGTATGCCGGACAAACCCATCCGCATGAGGCTCAAAAACCCGAAATTATACAATTTTCATAAAGGTTTTTCAAACGATCGTCTAAATTTTTGAGGAAATCAATGCAAAAAGAAAACATTTATTACGCCACCGGAAAACGAAAAAATGCCATCGCCAGAACATGGCTGACACCCGGAAACGGTGAAATCCGTATAAATAGCCGTCCCGTAGAGGAATACTTTCCGGTTGAAACACTGCGAACCGGGCTGCTGGAACCGTTTTAAATTAACCAATACCGCCGGATCCTTTAACGTGAAAGTCAGCGTCAAAGGCGGCGGCATTGCCGGTCAGGCCGGAGCGGTACGCCACGGTATTACCAAGGCGCTCATATTGACGGATGCGAATTTGAGAATCTCGCTGAAAAAAGCCGGTTTCGTCAAACGCGATCCCCGGGTCAAAGAAAGAAAAAAATATGGCCAAAAGGGAGCCCGGGCGCGCTTTCAATTCTCCAAAACGCTAAAATACTTTTTCTGCCAGAGTTAAAAGGGGACAGGCAAAGGCCTGGCCCCTTTTTTATTTTGTAATGGCCCTCCTTTTATGGCATAGAAAAGTTGTTTTGGGTTTGTTTTCATTACGATATAGGGGTTGTCAAAAAAACGTTCCGGTGTTCAGACGTTTTTTTCTACAACCCCTTATGCCGCAATTCGCTCATTGGGGACATTATTATGGAAAGCGGTGTAAAATTGAGCCGATGGGGAGGTAACAGCTATGGCGGTTAATAAAATCGATTTGAATTCCGACGTGGGTGAGAGTTTCGGAAATTATCAGCTGGGGTTGGATGAAAAGATCATTCCGTTAATCAGTTCAGCCAATATTGCCTGCGGTTTTCATGCCGGCGACCCCACCGTTATGAAACGCACCATTGCGATTGCCAAGGAATATGGCGTGGCACCGGGGGCTCATCCGGGATTTCCGGATTTGATGGGTTTTGGACGGCGGAAAATGGATGCTTCACTGGATGAAATCAAAGATTATATTACCTATCAGATGGGAGCCCTGCAGGCCTTTGCCGTCGCACAGGGAATGGCCCTGCAGCATGTTAAGCCCCATGGCGCTCTTTATAATATGGCGGTTGAGGATATGGAAATTTGGGATGCCGTCGCTGAAGTCATTGCCGCCGTTGATTCCGGGCTCATTTTGTTTGTGATGGCCGGACCCTGGCGGCAAGATCTGGAGGCTATTGGCGCCCGGCATGGAATCCGCATTGCATTTGAATTTTTCGGCGACCGCGCCTATAATCCCGACGGAACGCTGGTTTCCCGGAAATTGCCGGGTGCTGTAATTCAAGACCATGAACTGGTGGCTGAAAAGGTTTTAAAAATGGTCAAAGGGGGCAAAGTCGTTTGTATCGACGGAACCGAAATCGAACTTGCTGCTGAAACCATTTGCGTGCATGGAGACAACCCGGCGGCTCTGGAGCTGGTTAGAAATATCCGAGAATCTTTACTGGAAGAGGGGATAGAGATTACACCCCCTGCTACATTTCTGTGAAACCGTTATGTTATACAGTAAACCCAAATTTCGAATAATGGGAGATCGCGCCGTTCTTGTGGAACTGGGTGATGACATCAGTCCCCAGATAAACCAAAAGGTCCGCGAGCTATATATTGGAACAAAAGGCCACCGCATTAAAGGAATAAATGATCTTGTCCCGGGCTATCGATCATTGATGGTCGTATATGATCCGCTGGTAATTTCGTTGGATTCTCTGGAA
>PVMK01119369.1_pt1 | contig 15533 bp, 13 predicted proteins | sample 1853481 | NCBI WGS metagenome assembly PVMK01 (sample SAMN08533507, study PRJNA380276) | Marine sediment metagenome, whole genome shotgun sequencing project.
ATATCCTGGAATGCGTCTGTCGAACTCGTTCTCAGTCCAGCCGTCGTGCCGATAGTTTCCCGGGATGCTAACAATTAGCACGGGAATCTTCTGTGCCAGGTACTGACCGAGCCCCGCGCGATTCAATGGATCCAGGTAAAACTCGTACCAGTTCGCAGCACCGCCATTGATAATGACAATCGTGGGCAAACCCGGTAGCGGTTCCTCGGGTACCAGGTAAAGACCCGGAATGTCCCAGTCAAGACCGTAAACCTGGAATCTCTCCTCGTGCCAGGTTGCTCGATAGCCAAGCTTATCGGCCGGTAACGATTCCAGTTGCCTGGGATCCAGTGCCCCGCCCGGCGTTGCATCGGCCAGCGCCTTGACGGTGTTGCCGCCGTCAGGCAGGTCGCAGCCTAGTCGCCCGAAAAGCTCAGCCGAGACCGTGTGATACGGTCTGGGCTCTGCAAGCAATGCCACGACTTCGTCCTCTGCCGAGGGCTCAGCGCCAGCTTCCACAACGCTCAATGTAGAAAGCACAGCCGTAAACAAGCTGTGACGAATGAATCCGTGCCGCAGTTTTTCAGTCATGTTGAGTAGTTGGCATCAAATCTCGTATAGGGCGAATCGTCAGTTTATCGTATGATTTGGCACGTGGGTGAGTCGACATTCCAGATGGACGAAGATTGGCTGGTCTTTAACCCCAGCCCGTCGCCACCGTCCTTTGTGTTACCGCCCGGCGCCGTTGATGCGCATTGCCATATATTTGGTCCAGGTAGTGTTTTCCCCTTCGCGACCGAACGCAAGTACACGCCTTGCGATGCGCCGAAAGAAAAACTCTGGGCCTTACGTGACTACCTGGGTTTCGAGCGCAACGTAATTGTTCAGGCCACCTGTCATGGCACAGACAACAGCGCTTTGCTGGACGCGCTCAAAAGTGCTGCTGGCCGGGCACGCGGAGTAGCGTCAGTGCAGAAAACGGTAACGGACGAAATGTTGCAAGTCCTGCACAATGCCGGAATTCGGGGCGTACGATTCAATTTCGTAAAGCGGCTCGTTGATGCGCTGCCGCACGAAACTCTCGCTGAAATCGCCGAACGCATATCCCTGTTGGGATGGCATACGGTCATTTACTTCGAGTCACAAGACCTGGCACAACTCTACGATTTTATTTCATCATTGCCCGGCACCGTCGTTGTGGATCATATGGGACGACCGGATGTGAGCCTGCCCGTCGACGGCGCCGAATTTGAATTGTTTTTGAAGCTCCTCTCCGATAACCACAATTTCTACAGCAAGGTCAGTTGCCCGGAACGCCTCTCGAGTCTCGGGCCACCGAAATACCTGGACGCTTTACCGTTTGCAAAGACAGTAATCGAAGCATTCCCTGATAGAGTTCTCTGGGGCACAGACTGGCCGCATCCAAACATGAAAACGCACATGCCGGACGACGGTAAACTGGTGGACATTATTCCTTTAATTGCATCTACTTCGACGTTGCAGCACAAGTTACTGGTGGACAATCCAATGAACCTGTATTGGCCCGAGGAAGTTGACTGATGCCACTCGAGAAACCCTACGCGCACATTCCTGGTACAACCATATTCGATGCCGATATGGCGAGGCTTGGGTATCACCTCAATCAATTCTGTATGTCTCTGATGAAGGAGCAGAATCGACAACGCTTCAAATCCGACCAACGGCTTTATCTCGACGAATGGCGCATGACGGAGGAACAGATACAGGCGGTGCTTGACCGAGACTATAACCAGATGCTCGCATTGGGCGGCAATATCTACTTTCTTGCCAAAATCTTTTCCTGCGATGGCCAGTCTTTTGAACAGGCGGCAGCGTCGATGACCGGGATGTCCCGGGAGAGCTATCGGAAGATGATGCTAAGTGGTGGACGATCGCCGCATGATAGCGTCCACGACGTGGATCGCGCCGATGGCTAGAATTACCGCTGGTGTTGCGACGTCACATGTTCCGGCGATAGGCGCCGCAATAGACCTGGGAAAAACACAGGAAGAGTACTGGGATCCAGTATTCAAAGGGTTCGAGTTTTCGAAAGCCTGGATAGCGGCCGAGAAACCGGACGTGATTTTTCTCGTGTACAACGATCATGCCTCAGCGTTTGATTTGAGCATGATTCCGACTTTCGCAATTGGTTGCAGCGATACGTTCGAGCCGGCGGATGAAGGCTGGGGTCCGCGGCCTGTTCCAACAGTAAAAGGTCACCCGGAGTTTGCATGGCATATAGCGCAGTCGGTCATTCAGGACGACTTCGATCTGACCTTGATAAACGATATGACCGTTGATCACGGGCTTACCGTTCCTTTATCACTGATGTTTGGCACGCCGAAAGAATGGCCGTGTCTTGTAATCCCATTCGCCGTAAACGTGGTCGTGTATCCGCCGCCGTCCGGACAGCGATGTTACCTCCTCGGCAAGGCTATACGCCGGGCGGTCGAGGCCTTCGATGCGGATTTGAACGTTCAGATATGGGGGACCGGCGGGATGAGTCACCAACTACAAGGTCCAAGGGCCGGACTGATAAACCAGGAGTTCGATGCGGACTTTCTTGATCGACTACAGTCTGACGCAGAAGGGCTGGCGAAAATGCCGCACGTGGACTATTTGCAGAATGCCGGATCGGAAGGAATAGAATTGGTAATGTGGCTGGTCATGCGTGGGGCGCTGAACCAAAATGTTGAGGTACTGCACCGGTTTTACCATGTGCCGGCGTCCAATACCGCAGTTGGCCATATGATATTAAAGAATCGCACAAAGTAATCAGCTGAGAGGAAATGGCAATGAAAGTGCTTCTGGCGGGTGCTGGCGCGTTCGGCATCAAACACCTTGATGGCATCGAAAATATTGATGATGCATCGGTCATCGGCCTGGTTGGGCGACGCCTGGAGCCAACCAAAGAGGTTGCGGGTCAATACGGAATCGAGAATGTATTCACTGACCTGTCGGAAGCACTAAAACTTCCGCAAGTCGAGGCCGTGATTCTTTGCACTCCGACGCAACTACATGCGCAACAGGCCATGCAGTGTATGGATGCTGGTAAGCACGTTCAGGTCGAAATACCGCTTGCTGATTCGTGGGCGGATGTACAGGCAGTCAGGCAAAAGCAAGAGGATACCGGTCTTATCTGCATGGCAGGGCATACCCGTAGATTCAACCCGTCTCACCAGTTTATCCACAACAAGATTCAGGCGGGTGATATCAGTATTCAGCAAATGGATGTCGAGACTTATTTTTTTCGGCGCAAGAACATCAATGCCAAAGGGGAGCCGCGCTCCTGGACGGACCATCTGCTTTGGCACCATGCGGCACATACCGTTGACCTGTTCCAATACCAGACCGGGCAGAAGGTAGTGGAGGCCAATGGTCTGCAAGGCCCGATACACCCGGAACTCGGTATTGCCATGGATCTGTCTATCCAGATGAAGACGGAGGAGGGTGCACTATTGACATTGTCCCTGTCGTTCAACAACAAAGGTCCGTTCGGTACTTTTTTTCGCTACATTTGCGATGAAGGTACCTACATCGCCAGTTACGACGATCTCGTTGATGGTGAGCAAAACCCGATTGATGTGTCAAAGGTGGCCGTATCCATGAATGGGATAGAGCTGCAGGACCGCGAATTCTTCGCCGCAATTCGGGCGGGCCGAGAGCCTAATTCATCTGTCAATAGTGTGCTGGAGTGTTATCGCACATTGCATCAAATTGAACAGCAGCTCGAAGCTTCCCGGTAGCTGCTATCATTAATGCATGAGAAAAATCGGTGTTCGTCAAGCGCGTATTTTCATGGCCGTTGCAAATGCGGCGAGCGTAACAGGCGCAGCCAAGGTAGTTAATCGATCGCAGACATCGGTTACCAAGTCCATTCAGGATCTGGAACATCAGCTCGGCGTCTCACTATTCGACAGAACCCCGAAAGGGGTTAGCCTCACCGCTTTTGGAGATGCTTTGATGCCGCGGGCCGAGCTGGCTGCACGTGCATTTGCGGCTGCGGAGCAACTGGTGTCTCCAGCCGTTCTTACGAGCGCGCCGGGTGCCGCGCGTTTTTTCAGAATGGACATCTCCGAAACCTGGTTGGATGGTTTTCTTGCCGTCGTTAGTCACCAGAATATAGCTAGCGCCGCGGACCACTTGGGCATCAAGCCAGCGGCCGTTTCATCGTCTCTCAGGAAGCTGGAGGATAGTCTGCACATAACGCTTTTTGAGCGCACCCCCAATGCGATCATTTGTACTTCATTGGGGCGATCGATCGCTCAATACGTCAAGCTTGCACGCAGTTACATGCGGAACGCATGCGACGAGATTTCGAATATGCAGGGCGTTCAGGTCGGCCATATTTCGATTGGTACGATGCCATACACTCGCACGATGATTATTCCCCGGGCAATAAATCAATTACTGGCGGAACATTCAGACCTTGATATCACCACGCACGGCGGGCCGCTTGATGATCTTGTGGCGGCGTTGCGCTGCGGCGATATTGACGTGATGGTCGGCGCGTTGCACGGTCCGGGCAGCGACGGTGGGCTAAAAGAGGAACGCCTTATTGACGACCAATTGGCGATCATCGTGCGTGCGCAGCACCCACTCACACGCTTGAAAAAAATCGAGTGGAAGGATCTGCTGCAATACCCGTGGGTGCTCCGCGCCATGGCACCACGACGCGCAAGTTATTCGAGCTTGTCGTGGAGAACCGCCAGGAGGAGAAGCCGTCTCATATCGTCGAGACCAGTTCGTTGGTGTTGCTACGAGGTCTGTTAGTAGAGAGCGACCGCATCAGTGCACGCTCCAGACATCAGATAATGTACGAAGAACAAAGTGGGTTGCTGGCGACGCTACCGGTGGACCTGCCAGAAACACGTCTCCCGATTGGCATCACAACGCGCGCACGCAGCGTTTTGGCGCCTGCCGTGGAAATGTTCATCGAAGAGTTACGCAAGGTTGCCCAGCAGGTAAGTAAGACTCTCTGAAGCGACTACTCGTACAGGCTGTCTATGTACCCGCTTTCGTCCAGCTCGCGAACTATGCTGTCGTCATAAAAGAATTCCGGCGTGTACTTCCGCATCTCAAGACCGTCATATAGCCGCATGATCATCTTGACGCCTTCATACGGGGGATACGGTTTCTCGTCCATCTTCAGTAGTTCGGTATAAAAAAGGTTCCTCGCCTTGGGGTCTGTCATGCCGTACCACTTAATCATCGTCTGTTCGGCGATCGCCTTGTTCGTTTTCATCAGGGCGATGGCTTCCACGCCGCTTTTGACAAATGCACGCGTGGCGTCAGGATTATTTTGGTACCAGTCACGATCTACGACTAACGCGGAGCCGGAAGTCGGGAAGCTAAGATCCCCAAGGTCGACAAGAACATTGACGCCGCCGTTCATGATGGCCATCGTGCCATGCAATTCAGGGGTCATCAGTGCATCTATGTCACCGTTCAGCAGGGCGTCGAGTCCCAGTCCGCCACTCATCATGGCGACATCGTTTTGCTCCCAACCCATATGCTCAATAAACTGTAACCACTGGTTGTGGCTCACCGCACCAAATCCGGAATATCCCAGGCGTTTACCTTTGAGTTGCTCCGGGGCGGTGATATCAGGAAGGGTCATGATTCGCCAGCGGGACTTGGTGTGCGTGGAACCCAGTATTAACGGACCAGGTGCTCGACCGGCTCTTGTCGAAATGCCCACGATCGTAGGGCCGGAGCCACTGATTGCTATTGTGTACGGATCGTCACCATCCGGATCATAGATGTTTTCCGGTGCGACCTCGATGCCACTTTTGTTAATGGTCCTGACGGATCCCGGAGAGAATTTTGGCGTAACGTTGATCCCGTTCTTTTTGTAAAGACCCTGATCATAGGCAAGAATAAACGGAAACTTGTTGGCCGACACATCGCCCATTCGCAATATCAGTTCTTCATCAGTAATTAGCTCTGCTGCGTTTGTGGCACCCGACGCAAACAGCACAAGCACTAACGCGACAAGAGTGGTCCTGCAATCATGGAGTCGGTCGAATTTCATTTTTTTGTTCCCAAGGTGGCCGGCACGTTTTCGGGTTCAAGTGAAAAAGTAACCAGACAAAAAGTTATAGATAAACCCGCGATACAACTCGATATTGAAACCGATCTCGAATAAGACATACAGAACCGCGGTAACGCCAGTCGAGACCAGAGCGGACAAAAGCTTACTCTCCTTTGAGATTACATTGAGCAAGACATACATGAATGTTGCGACGCCGACGTAATGCCCGGCGACAAATATCAATAGCATCAGCATAACAATCCAGCCCGTCATGCCTGCGGCCATGTTGAATTTTCTGTCCTTCCCCGCGGCGACACGCGATAAGCTCGACTTGATGGCCTTCGCATTAGTCGCTTTCCTCGTGCGATTAATCTGTGCACCGATAAGAACAAGAAGTGGCACAAGGACGACCAGTGGTGTTCGCGCGGATACAAAGTCATAGTTGAGCGCGGCGATGAGCGCAGCAAGGAACGCCAGCCCAATCAGAACGACAAAGAACAGTTCCAGAGTCGTGTTGTTTTCTGTCACTTCGTCGGCTTCTTCTGCCATAGTCATTACTCTTGTTGTTCGGCCCGGGTCGTTTTGAACTGGCCGCGATCTCGAATAATCGTCCAGATGTTGTAAGCAAGAAACACGACCGTGATACTGGCCAGAGTTAGCGGTATCGGATCAAATATGAAATCGGGCCCTGACAGCTGCACGGCCAGGTAAAGATTTTTCTCGACCGTAAAGCCGAGGACGAATCCAATCAGAAGCGCGGCCCTCGAGTACCCGAGTACGTTCATCAAATATCCGATGACCCCGAAAAGGAGGGCGATGCCGATATCAAAAAACGAACGCTGTACGGCGAAAGCACCCGTGAAAACGATGACGAGAAGCACCGGTACCAGGATCGACGCCCTTAGACCCGTGGCTCTGCTCAGCGGGTTGACCAGAAACATACCGCCGACCATGCCGATGAAATTGCCGATAATGATCGTAAATATCATGATGAAAATGACATCAACGTGGTACGTCAGCATGTTGGGTCCGGTTTCCTGTCCGAGGATGAACAGTGCGCCTAGCAAAATAGCCATTGACGAACTTCCTGGGACGCCAAACGCTATCGTGGACGCGAGCGCGCCGCCTTCTACCGCGTCGTTCGCTGCCTCGGATCCGATAACACCCTCGATATTGCCTTTGCCGAACTCCTCTGGCGTTTTGGATGATTGTTTGGCGTGTCCGTAGGCAACAAACGCTGCAGGCGCGCTTCCGAGCCCGGGAATCAGCCCCATCGCGGCGCCGATGGAACTGCAGCGCAGTATCAACCACCAGTGCCTGAATGCCGTGAAAACCCCATGAAAAATCTGCTTTTGCGTTTCCCCGGTCGAAAGCACTTTGGTCTGCGATCCACTGAGAGACCCGCCTTTAACCCAGAGCTCAAACATTTCCGCAACGGCAAACAGGCCGAGAATAACCGGCACAAGTTCCAGCCCGTCGCTAAGTTCGAGCCAGCCAAACGTAAATCTTTCCGTGTTGGTGACGTTGTCGAGGCCAATCATCGCCAGCAACAGGCCGGCTAGGGCGGCGATGAGACTCCTTACGATGTCTTCCTTGCCCAGTACTGCGACAAACGTCAGCGCCAATAGCGCCAGAACGAAAATTTCCGGGGGTCCGAAAAACAGCACAATCCGCTGCAATCCGGGCAACAATAGCGCAAGTGCAATCGCGCCGAACGTGGCGCCCAGAAAACAGGCTGTCAATGCCGCACCCGCGGCCATGGCGCCAAGGCCTTTGTCTCTCATTGGTGGGCCATCGAGCAGCGTGGCTGCGTTTTGCCCGGTCCCGGGAGTGCTGAAGAATATTGCGGTCAGGCCGCCGCCCTGGGCTACCGTCGAATGCGCGCCCAGCAAAAATGCAATTCCGGGTGCGGGCTCCATCGAGTAAAGAAACGGGATAATCATTGCCATGGCGAAATGTCCGCTCAGGCCGGGAATGACGCCGATCATCAGTCCAAACATGGCTCCAACAAACAGGTACGGGAATACATCAAGGCTGACCGCCTGGAGGAAACCACTTAACATGCCTTCAATAATGCCCATGTGCTCGTCCCGCCTAGCTCACAACTGGCCCTTCACAGCGCCAATAAAAAACTGCCGTATGTCGTCCGGCATCTGCATTGCCGCTTCGACGAGCTGTGTCATTTCCTCGCCTGAGGCGTAACGGATAATCCGGCCTGATTTTTCTGCCTTCGCTATTAAATCTGGATCGTGCAGCGCCTTTGCAAAAGCCTCACGCAGGAATTGAATTCGCTCGGGGGGTGTGCCGGGCGGCACCGCGACGGGTCGGCCTACTCTGTGCAGTGACTCCCATGCGGCGAGGATGGCCCTGGTATGTTCCGGGTCAGGTGTTTTTTCAGCCATCTCGAAAGCGGTGGGGACATCCGCCAGATCGTCGCTCCTTTCCATGCCGCTCTGCAGTACGACTTTGTGTCTGCCCTGGTCAACCGCGTCCAAAGCGCTTCCCCAGGAACCCCAGGACCCGATTATATCGCCCCGCAGCATTGCCTGCCTGAGGACGGATGAGCTGTCGAAACCATGAACGATGTTTAGTTGCAAATCGAACGCTTCATTGGCGACAACGGCATCGACATAGGTACTACCGCCCAGTCCGGTTGCCCCGATATTTACGCCCTCGCCAGCGTCCCATATTTGTTCGAACGTTTCGTATCCGCTATCGAGCGAAACTACAAACACCCGCGTGTCGAAAACGATGCGGCCCAGGAATTCGAACTCAGTTATCTTGTAGTCAGCGCCGCGCATCTCGGCCAATTCATTGGTCACCATCGCACTGCCGTTGATCGAACCAATGGTAAGCCCGTTTTTCGCTGCGCCGAATAGCTCGTTGTTACCCCTAAGGCCACCCGCGCCGGGCATGTTGTAAATATCGACCCGAGCACCCGTGTACTTCTCCAGGTAGGGTGATATCAGGCGGGCATACTCATCGTAGCCGCCGCCGGGGCTGTAGGGGATGATCCACTTGATGTTACGACCGTCATAGAAGGCTGCGACGCCGGTCTTGGGTTCCTTGTTGGTGTCCGCCTTCTGGCAGGCCGCTACGCAAAACAGTGCCAGGGTCGATATCAGGCAGATGCCTGCTGCGCGGCTAGTGAGCCTCGTCCGTCCCATCATGATTTCCCCCGATTGCATCAGGTTTTTTTATTGGTACAGGAGCACCAAAAGTATGCAGTACATATCGTAAGCATTACAACCGCATACACGCCTCAAACGATAGCGAAACTGCTAAAAATCATAGGGGCCCGCCGACCACACATGCTGTAATGAAGGCCACACTCACGCAATATCACATAGGGTGCTGTGGCTTGTTAGCTTCGATGCTCGCGCTTGCTTCCGCAGCACTGTTCGGTCTTAACTCCGCCTCGATCAGGCGTGGCGTACTGACTGGAAGCGTGCTGCATGCGTTAGCGATTACAGTGCCATTGGGGGTGCCGCTATTTGCGTTGGCGTATATTGCATTTGGCGGTCTTCAATCTCCGTCTTCCTTGTCCTATCCGGCCTGGGCCTGGTTTGCTCTTGCTGGCGTCGTGCATTTCACTATCGGACGCTATGGCAACTACCGCGCCACGCGAGCCCTGGGTGCAACCCTATCCGCGCCATTGCAGCAGATCAGTATTCCTGTATCGCTTGCGCTCGCGATGTACTTCCTTGATGAAACACTGAACGCACTGAAGCTTGTCGGGATATTGCTGGTTCTGGTGGGTCCCGTGGTGGCTACCTGGAAACCGGCTGGAGTCAAAGTGGCAGCGCCGTCTGGATTTCAGCCCGCGTATCGGGAAGGCGTGACCTGGGGTGTTGTCGGTGCAGTTGCGTACGGTATCAGTCCGTTGATGATAGTGAAGGGGCTGGGATCCGACGCCACGCTGACCGACGGCATTGCGGGCGGGTTGATCTCGTATGCAGCGGCAGCGATCGTGATTCTCAGTGCTGTGCTGGCTGCCGGCGGCAGCTCGTTCATAAAGCAGCTCGATCGTACGGCTGGCAAATTGTTTTTGCTTTCCTCCGTACTGATATTTCTATCTCAAATGCTTCGTTACATCGCGCTGACGATCGCGCCGATTTCGGTCGTCGTACCTATTCAGAGAACATCGATTGTCTTTCGCGTCGTCTTCAGCTGGATATTCAATCGCGAACACGAAGTCTTCGGCAGCAGGTTGCTGGTGGGAATAGCCATGTCCGTGATCGGCGCAGGCGCGCTTAGCTACAGCTTGTACGCTTCGTAAGTGGCTGGATGAAACAATTCGTCGACGGCTAGTTTGCGGGGCGACAATCCTTGACTGAAATGCATCTCGCAGAACGCCTCGAGCACTTTAACATTGTCGGCAACGCCGTAAGTCCAGAAATTGTCGCCCATTAACTGCTTGGCCAACCGTAAGTTATCTTCAACGAACGGCATTGTCACTTTCGTCGCTGAGGTGTCATTAAGTGCTCGTTGCGCGTGGTCCTTCGCTTCGGAAAACGCCTTCATCAGCGCACCCGGCAACCACGGATGGGCATCCGCCAATGCTCGTCGCAAGCCAACAACGTGCATGATCGGAAACAGGCCGGTGCGCTTGAAGTGGTCGGCCGCCGCCGCAACGGAGTCGTCGAAAAGCCGGCCAACGTGTGGGTGACCTTCATCGAAACAGCGTGGCCATCGCGGGCCGATAAAGCCGTCAATTTCTCCGTCCGCCAACATCTGATTTAATGTCGCGTCATGCGGTGCCTGCTCGATGCGTATGTCGGCGGGCAGATCGAGTTTGATCTTTTCGGGGCGACCCGCCGTATCCATGCCACCTCGTACCCAGGTAATGTCGGACGGCTTGACACCGAAATCCTGTTCAAGAATGCCACGCACCCATACGTTTGCACTGAGTTGGTACTCTGCTATCCCGATCCTTCTTCCAGCGAGGTCCTGAGGTGAATCGATGCCGCGATCAGTGCGTATGTAGATCGACGTATGCCGGAACGCCCGCGACAGAAAAACAGGAATAGCGACATAGTGCGGATCGCCCCTGGCCACGCTGACGCAGTAACTGGAAATCGAAAGCTCGGATACGTCGAACTCGTGTTGGCGAAAAGCGCGAAAAAACATCTCTTCGGGCGACAGCAGCATACAGACTGGGTCGACGCCGTCGATCTTTACGCGACCGTCGAATATAGGGCGGGTCCGGTCGTAATCGCCCATCGCGATTGACAGTTTCAGGTCAATCATCAGAAAGCGCCGCTCAACGTCAACATGATTCTGGTGCCATCTGTCGTGGTTCTCACTTCACGAAAGTCGACCGGCGACAGCTCACGCTCGCCAACGTACACGGTTCGATCGCGAGTCTGCGAGAGATCAAGAATATTTAGCAAGGACAATCGCATTTTGATGCCGAACCAACGAGTGGTTTCTACAAATGTATTCAGATCCGTCCCTTCGTCGTAAACATCGAATTCGTCCACCCTGAATATCGGTCTCTCGGCGCGCGCCGAAAAATTCCATCCCCATGCAACTCGTGCCGCGTCAAAATCCTGTCGGAAGTCGACAAATATTGCGTACTCGTTTTCGTCACGAAACTTCGTCGGGCCCTGGTGCCCTCCGTCAGCCGATAATACACGGTCGTTCTCCGTAACAGGATCGACGACCGTCGAGTCTTGCCAGCGGGCCTTTACGTCGAGTCGCGCCTGGTGGAGCCCAATTGCATCTAGCGGCAACGTGGCATCGAGAATTACCCCCCAGCGACGTCCGTCACCGATGTTTCCCGGTGCCTCAATGTTGACACCGAGTGGCAGTAAGTCCTCTACATCTGTAATCCAGTGATAAAAAGCAGTTAGGTTTATGACCCCCAGTTCGCCGAATCGCCGTTCTTCGCTGACCTCCAGAATCCATGTAGTCTCCGGCTGCAAATCCGGATTACCGAGCAGCACATTGTCGTCCTCGAATATCGTTACACTGACGAAGTCCTTGAAGTCCAGTTGAGATACTTCGCGCGCGATTTGTATCCGGGTTTGGCGCTGCGAAGTTGCAGCGTACGTAAAAGTTGCGTGGGGCTTGAGGTAGAAAAAGCTGCGTTCGGCTTCGGCATCGCCGCTTTGCGATATAGTTGATGTCTCGGCACCTAGTCCGTAGCTCAACTGCAGCTTGCCCCGGGAATATGTGTCGTTGACCTGGATTTCACCGCGCACTTCCTCGACTCGCGTGTTGGCTCCGGGTACCGGCTCGATTTCGGGCCCGTCGCCCTCATCGATTGTCTGTATGAGCTCGCTGTCAAGAATATTGCGGGCACCTTCGATACTGAACTGAATGAGGTGGTCGTCTATCCCCGTCCAATCGAATTCGAAACGTACGATATTTTCGCTGGATAATGCGTCCGTGTCCGCTTCCCTGTACAGCGTTTGGTTTCCCAACTCATCGAAATTCCGTTGCGAGGCGAATGGCTCTTGATCTTTTCTAAAAAACAGCAATATTCCTTTGCCTAGCCAATTCGGTGCCAGGGTTCGTTCTGCGTCCAGGCCGAATTCGATTTTCTCGCTGCGTCGATCATTGATGAAGAATTCGTCGCTTGGAAGTTCTCCGGCTTCAAGCGGTCTATTCGCTATTGCTTCTTCTTCCTCTCGCACTTCAAGCCCGATGGTCAGGTTCATTTGCAACAGGGTTTCACCAAACCAACGGGATGCATTGAGGTATCCGTTGGTTGTGAACCCTCTGCCAGCATGCTCAATGGTTCGTTCCTCAATCAATGCGCCCGTACCATCGAACACGTTCTCGATTCCTGGGTCGCCGTACCCTGCTTTGCGTATGTCGACGCCAACGTTGAAGTCGGTGCTGCGCCATCGGTCAGATACTGAGATGCTGCCGGCGGGCGTCAGCGATGTTATTTCGAAATTTTTCCTTAGCGACGCTTCCCATCGCGTTGCTGCCTTACCGTCTTCGGCGAGCACCACGTTTGCAACTACAGGCCGTCCACGCAGATCGATGTCCCGCACTTGGACCCTGATCAATTCGATCTTGGCGACTCTGGAAGCAGCGATGCGCAACAATATGGCAGAAGGCTTGTCCTGTTTCGTACTGGGATAGCGGTCGTTGATCAGCACATTGCCGATGGAGCCCCCAAAGCCTCGCAAGTCATCGCCATCGTCCAGTTGAAACCCGGGCAGCTGATTGACCATGTCCAGCGCCGTGTTCGGTTGATATCGATCGAAAAACGACGGGGCGTAAGTCACAATCGCGTTTTCTTCGAGCGTTTCCTGTGCCAGGACAGACGTGCTCAGGCTCAACAGACTGGCGGCCACAAGAGATGCCAGCAGCTGCGTAAGCCAGCTACACTTTTCTTTTTCTCTGCGCCGCAACGGAATAGTCCGGGTACCAGGTTAGTTCCGCCCCTTTACCCAAAGTGCGAGTGCGGACATCGAGCATGAACGGCCTGCCTTCCTTCAGCGTTCGCAAACCGCGCTGAATGGCGGGCTGCAGCTCGTCCGAGTTGGACACGACCGCGCCGGGAATATTGTACGCAGCAGCCAGCTTCGTGAAATCGACGTCGGGATCGCCCAAATAGCACACATAGTCCCGGTTCGCCCTGCCAGCGCGTCCACCGCGATTCAAGATCTGCCAACGTGTTTCCTCGTAGGTGCGATTGTTGGCAACGACTGTCATTACGGGAATGTCGTAACGTGACATTGTCCATAACGAATCTGTTTGCCCAAACAGGAAGCCACCGTCACCCTGCAGCGACACGACCTGGCGATCGGGCAAAGCCAGTTTAACGCCGGCGGAAGCACCAACGCCCCAACCGAGCGCGCGTCCTTCGGTGCGACCGATTTTCGTCATGCCATCGTCGGAAAACGGGAAAAAGCTTAGCGTCTTGTGCTCTGTGCCCAGCTCTTCAACAACAACCGCATCTTTTTCCATCTGCCGATTCAGCTCATACATCAGGCGTGGCCACGGTACCGGCTCACCGTGACTGTTTCTGCCAGCCTCGACCCGGGCAGCCTGAACGGCGGTGGTATGCGCGGCGCAGATCGACCTTCTGTCGGCGGTACGATCTTTCAGTTGCTGCGGGCTCGCCATGCTCCTGATAGCGTCGGTCAGTGACTGAGCGATTTGATCGAGGTCACCGACCAGTGCTCCGACGAGCGGGGTGTTTCTACCGATTGAGGTGGCATCAACGCTTGCATGAATGACCGGCACGCCCGCGACAAAACCAGGTCTGCGCAGCGGGAAACGAGCACCAAAGTTGATGAAACAGTCGATCGGTTCCGGGTAGACAGCCAGGTAACTTCGAACGGCGGGCAACTCACCCAGGTAGAGCGGATGAAAGTTGGGAAAATCCGCGTAGAAACTACGATGCTGTGTGACCGGAATCGCCAACAATTCCGCAAGTTCGACCAATGACGCGCGCGCATTGGTCTGCGTGACCTCCGGACCAACGTACAGAAGGGGCGATTTCGCCGCGAGCAGGATTTTGGCGACACGCTCCACTTCGGCGGCATCGGGACGCAGCACCATCGGGATGTTCAGCGCCTGACCGGAGTAAATATCTGCTGTGACATTCGGCTGATAGAGCACATTACGCGGAATTCGCACATGGGTCGGCCCGCCGGGCAGCACGCTCGCGACTTTGTAGGCTTTGCGCACCCACTCAGCAATGCGTTCAGGCTGACTAGCTGTCCAGCGCCATTTGGTATAAGGCTTTACCGCAGATATCCAGTCGTCTACATCTTCGTGACTGTCGGTGCCATCCCGATCCGTATCTGCATGATCGCTGAACAGCACGATCGGGGTGCGATCTTTCATCGCGTTATACATGTTCGAGCTCGAGTGGGGCAGGCCGACCCGGCTGAACATGCCAAACGCCGTCTTTCCGGATGCTTTTGCGTATCCGTCTGCGATCGACACGACTTGCCCTTCGTGCGTCGCCTGTATCAACTGCAGCTGTGGGTGATCCACCAGCGAATCACAAACAGGGCCGACACCAGACCCGTTCGATATAAACAGGTATTTCGCGCCGGCTTCAAGCACTTGCTCAACCAGCAAATCGGCTCCGGTCCCCGTGACGGAGCGGGTAAACCCATCTGGAATCCTGGCCCCCGGAACCAATGGCTCCACAGCGGCGAGTGCGGAGCTGGCAGCAGCAGGTGTGAAACTTGCCGCAGCCATTCCAGCGAGAAATCTCCTTCGTGAAATTCTGGAGGCTATGAAATCACTGACTAGGTTTTGCATGTGCTACCCCACACTACTTCGCGTCGATGGCAAAGTTGTCAACGAGATACTTCTTGAGAGCGTCAATTTCATCATCACGCACAGGCGCTCCGCGGGAAATCATATCGTATAGCGTGAATTCCCAGTCCGCGGCGGTCAGTTTCGCCGTGGTGACGCGGTCCAATGAGTGACACTGGACGCAAACCAGGAATAGCGTGTCCCGGCTCCCTCCCGCAGGAAATATCTCCTGGCTGCGGGTCATGCCTGCGCTGAACAAGATCAG
>PVMK01126221.1_pt1 | contig 15530 bp, 15 predicted proteins | sample 1853481 | NCBI WGS metagenome assembly PVMK01 (sample SAMN08533507, study PRJNA380276) | Marine sediment metagenome, whole genome shotgun sequencing project.
CTTCCTGCGCCTCTTCGACCGTCATGCCGCTCGCAAGGGCGAGCCCCATGCGCCGGTTGCGTGACAAGTTGTCGGTACAGGTCAGCACCAGGTCGCCCATGCCGGCGAGACCCATCATCGTTTCATGTTTCGCGCCAAGTGCGACGCCAAGGCGTGTTAGTTCGACAAGGCCGCGCGTAATTAGTGCGATTCTCGCGTTGGCACCAAAGCCGAGGCCGTCGCACATACCGGCGCCGATGGCGAGTACGTTCTTGACGGCGCCGCCAACCTCGACGCCGATCAAGTCATCGGAGGTATAAGCGCGAAAATTCTCGTCGGAAATTGCAGCGGCTAGTGCCTGCCCGAATTCTTCATTGTTCGATGCGATGGTCATCGCTGTTGGCAGCCCTTCAGCGACCTCCTTGGCAAACGTCGGACCGGAGAGCACAGCAACAGGGCGCTCTTCGCCGAGTACTTCAGCGGCAACCTGGTGCGGCAGTTTGCCGCTGTGCAATTCGAAGCCTTTGGTCGCCCAGCAGACTCGCGCATCCGGACCGAGGAACGGCAGGGCCTTGGTTAGCGTGTCGCGCAGTCCATGACTGGGAACCACCACGAGAATATCGCGTGCACCGTCCAGGCAATCACCGAGATCCGGACAAACGACCAGACTCGGCGGAAACTTGATGCCCGGGAGATAGCGAACATTTTCGCGCTCCGCCACCATGGCCTCAAGCAAGTCGAGTTCGACAACCCCGCCAAGACGAACATCACAGCCCGAGCGTGCGAGTTGTAGTGCCAGGGCCGTTCCCCAGGAACCGGCACCAACAACTGCAATTTTCCTGGGGGTTGCGTTACTTATTAGTGCTTCTCCGCCGTCTCGGCCTGTTCTGTCGCTTGCTGTTGCTTCGACTGCAGGTACAACGCATCGAAGTTAATCGGTTGTAGCACGAATTCCGGGAAGCCGCCTTTCTGAATCAGCGACGCGATAGTCTCGCGCGCATACGGGAACAGAATGTTTGGGCAGAAACTACCAATAATCGCACCGAGCTCATCACCTTCGTAACCGGCGATCTCAAACAGGCCCGCCTGTGCCAGCTCCACGAGGAACAGGGTCTTGTCGTCAGCCTTGGCTTCAACCGTAATGGTCAATACAACCTCGTGATGGTCGTCAGCAACTGCCGTGTGGCTGCTGCGCAGATTCAGGTCTGTTGTCGGCTTCCAGTCATTACTGCGGAACACGTCCGGTGACTGCGGGGACTCAAAAGAAAAGTCCTTCATGTAGATTTTGCCAATTGATAAACGCTTCTCAGCGGCTTGTTCTTCTGCCATTGTCTTTCCTGTCTTTCGTTATTGCCCGGCGGACTATCCGGCGAGCAGGGTATCCAGCTCGCCATCCATTTCCAGTGCGGCGAGTTCGCCAAAGCCACCGACGTGGGTGTCTCCGATAAATATTTGCGGCACAGACTGGCTGCCGCTTCGCTCTTGCATTTCTTCTCGTTTCTGAGGAGCAACGTTAACGTCGATGTTCTCAAATTCAACGGCTTTCTTGGTCAGCAGCATGCGCGCGGCGCCGCAGTAAGGGCACATCGCCTTACCGTAAACCGTAACTTTAATCTGGGCGTTCATTTCAGCTGTCTTTTTTCTTGGGCTTTTTGGCCTTGGTTTTCTTGCCGGTGACAACGGGCAGGCCGGCCTGGCTCCAGCCCGACATGCCGCCTTTCAGGCCGTAAACACTTTCAAAGCCTGCTTTACGCAGTGTATTTACCGCCTTGGTCGAAGTAATGCCATTATCGCATACCGCAATAATGGGCTTCGACTTTATGGCCTCAAGACTGTTCAGCTTGGCGTCGAGCTCATCCAGCGGGATGCTCCTGGAGCTGACGATGTGCCCCTTGGAAAAAGCGTCGACACTGCGAAGATCGAGGACGACGGCATCGTTGTTAATCAGTTTAACGGCCTCTGTGGCTTCAACATTTATCAGCCCGCTCGCTTTGCGGCGCAGCTCGGAAAAAACGAGTACGAAAAAGCTGATGATCAGGGCCAGCACCAACAAGGTATGGTTGCCAGCGAATTCCAAAAATTTGTCCATGGGTTACTCATGCGCAAGGAGGCTGCGCGAAGGAAGATTATCAAACGCGGGAGTATACCTGTAAAAGCGGCAGGAAATACCCCGCCGAAGGCTCTACACTCTGCCCGGATGACGATACGTACAACCCTCTTTCTGTTGTTAATGCTCGCGGCAGTCACGGCGCTGGCCCAGGACTCGGGCGGTGAGTTGGCGAAAGTTAAGGAGCGGGAGCTGGAGCAGGTACGCGAGCGCATCAGCGACCTGAAGCAAAGCATGGACCGCGCCGCGAGCGAGCGAGACCGCCTGACCGGCGAGTTACAGGATATCGAGGTCGCGATATCCGAGCAGCGGCTGCGAATCAAGGATATCGAGCGCGAGCAGCGCTATACCGAGAACAAGAAAAAGACCCTCGATCGCGATCTTGCCGAGCGCGAGGCGCATCTGGATGAAGAATCTCGCGAGCTGGCCGCACAGGTACGTGCCGCCTACATGAGTGGTAGCCAGGAAAAGATCAAACTGCTCCTGAACCAGCGTGACCCCGCCACACTGGGGCGCGTGATGGCCTATTACCGTTATCTCAATGACTATCGGGCCGAGAATATTGCGGCGGTGGTAGAAGAAATTCGGAAGCTCGACGAACTGCGGAGCCAGATTGCCGCTGAGGAAGCCCGGCTGGCGGCGTTATCGAGGAGTCGCTACGCAGAACTTGGCCGGCTGAACAGCTCACAGGAAGAACGCCAGCTATTGCTTGCAGACCTGCGTAAAAAGATCACCAACGAAGGTCAGGAGGTTGATCGTCTCGCAGCCCAGGAGCAGGACCTGACACGCCTGATCGCAGAGCTTACAAGTATCTTGTCAGATTACCCGATTAGCTCGGAAGAGCCCTTCAGCAAGCACAAAGGCAAGCTGACGTGGCCGGTGGCCGGCACGCTGGTGCACGATTACGGTCAACCGCGCGCCGGGGGCAGGATCAAATGGAATGGCGTAGTGCTGGCCGCGCCGCGCGGACGAGAGGTTCGTGCGGTCTATCATGGTCGTATCGCGTTTGCAGACTGGCTGGCCGGGATGGGACTACTGGTGATCGTTGATCACGGTGAGGGCTACATGACGCTATACGGCTATAACGAAACCATTCTCAAGAGCACCGGCGACTGGGTCGCACCAGGCGATGTTATTGCAACAGTCGGCGATAGCGGCGGCCAGCAGCAAGCCAGCGTTTATTTCGAGCTGCGTAAAGGCACAAAACCAGTTAATCCGCGACAGTGGGTGACGCGACGCCCCGGTAGTTGAGTTTTGCTCCAGCCTTATGTTCGCCGCCGGGCCCATTGCAGCCCAATATTCTGTGCTAAGGTCGGAGCTTGTGCCACAAGAGCCAAAAACCGGGGCACCTGGAATATTCTATGTCATTGAAAATCAGAGCAATTTTAGTGGTCGTCATCGGCGTTGTAATGGGCCTCAGCCTGTCCATCGGTGGTGGGCTGCTCAGCAACAGCACGCCGGCGACCAAAGAAGAGCTGGCCTGGGAGCAGGCACAACTGTTTGCTGAGGTGCTGGCACACATCAAGCGTGACTACCTGGAGCCGGTCGACGACGCGACGCTGCTCGAAAGTGCCATTCGCGGCATGGTTGGAGACCTCGATTCCCATTCCGAGTATCTCGACGCCAGTGAATACCGGGACGTACGAATTGGCACGGCCGGTAGTTACACCGGCGTGGGCATCGAAGTCGCAGAGATCGACAGTGCGATTCGTGTGATTTCGCCGATCGCAGGTTCTCCCGCCGCCCGTGCAGGCATACGCAGTGGCGACGAGTTGGTGGCGGTAGACGGACACTCAATTGAAGGCAGCCGTTTGCGGGATACGATGGGGCGGCTACGAGGCCATGTTGGCTCGAAGGTTACCTTGTCCATGTTGCGCGACGGTGCGGTTATCGACCATGAATTACGGCGGCAGGTTATTCGTGTCGCAAGCGTCCACAGGGAAATTCTCAGCCCGTCGTACGGTTACGTTCGAGTCAATCAGTTTAGTGACACCACGGCGCACGAACTGAGTATGGCCGTTGATGAATTACAAGAAGCCAACGGCGGCATGCTGGATGGCCTGGTGCTTGATCTGCGTAATAACCCTGGTGGTGTGCTCGACTCAGCGGTAGAAGTATCCGACTTGTTTCTTGATTCCGGCGTTATCGTTACTGCCGATGGACGCTCAACGGAATCACGCTTCACAAGGTCAGCACATCGCGGCGATATCCTCGACGGCGCGGCCATGATGGTTCTCGTTAATGGCGGCTCAGCGTCGGCTTCGGAGATCGTCGCCGGGGCACTGCAGGACCACAATCGCGCAACAATTATTGGCACGGTAACGTTCGGCAAAGGCCTGGTGCAAACAGTTGTGCCGCTGTCAAAAGGCCGCGCTATCAAACTCACAACATCACGGTACTACACACCATCCGGTGACTCGATTCACGGCGTCGGTGTCACACCGGATGTGTTGCTCGAGGAAACCCCAGGCTTTCCGGACCTGAGTCTGTCGGCGATTCTCGATCGTGAAGCCGATGCCCAGTTGGCAGAGGCGCTTGAGCAACTGCAGTCGCGGGCGGTAATGCACAGCAAAGCACGATGATAGCGGCGAGACTTTGTCTGCTTGCGATCTTGTTACTGGTCGCGTCCGGCTCTGTTGCGACCAGCCCACCGCGTATCGCGATAATCATAGACGACCTGGGATACGAGCTTAGTGCCGGGCAACGTGCGATAGACCTGCCCGGGCCGATATCCTTCGCCGTACTTCCAGGAACGCCGCGGGCACGGGCGCTCGCCTTGCAGGCACATGAAAGCGGCAAAGAGGTTCTGTTGCACCTGCCTTTACAGGCGGCGCCGGATGACAAAATCCATGACCCGCTGGGACTGAACCTCGACATGAACCGGACCGAGTTCGGCGCCACGTTCAGAGAAGCGCTTACCTCAGTGCCGTTTGCTATAGGCGTGAACAGCCATCGTGGCAGTTTGCTGACCCGCCACCCGGGGCACATGCGGTGGTTAATGGACGAAATACAGGCTCGGGACAATCTGTTCTTTATCGATAGCTATACAACGCACGAAAGTATTGCTCTGCAAATTGCCAAAGAAACCGGTATCGATGCACGCAAGCGAGATATTTTTCTGGATCCGGACCGGGACCCGGAAACGGTCGTTCGAGAGTTCGAGCGCATGAAGCGCCTCGCACAAAAGCGCGGCTCGATCGTCGTAATCGGCCACCCCTATGCGGCAACGCTGGAGCTGCTGGAGCGAGAGCTACCGAAGCTCGCCGACGACGGGTATGAGCTCGTCACTATTAGTAAACTGATGCAGGGTGAACAAGGGTTGTCCCGATGAGCTGGTATGAAAACAAGATTCTTCCACGATTAATAAACGTTGCATGCAGCAGCAAGCCGGCGCACAAACAACGTGAAAAAATCGTGCCGCGAGCATCGGGCGACGTTCTTGAGATTGGTTTCGGTAGCGGCCTCAACCTGGCTCACTATGACAGAGATAAGGTGCGGCATATTTGGGGTTTGGAACCCTCCGAGGGAATGCGCAAGCTGGCGGCAGGGGCTATCGCTGATTCCGAACTGGAGGTAGAGCTTATCGATCTCCCTGGCGAGGAAATCCCGCTGGATGACAACAGCGTTGACACGGTCTTGATTACCTTCACCCTGTGCACCATTGCGGAAGTTGCTGAGGCACTCGAAGGCATGCGGCGGGTACTGAAGCCGGATGGGCAGCTGTTGTTTTGCGAGCACGGCAAGGCACCGGATGCGGCCGTAGTGAAGTGGCAGGAGCGCATGAATCCCAGTGTGGAAGAAATTCACCGGTGGCTGCAATATGAATCGTGACATACCGGAACTTCTCACGACTGCGGGCTTCGATATTCAGGATGACAATCAAATGTACATTCCCGGCCTGAAATCCTTGAGCTACAACTACTGGGGAGCAGCGACGATTCGTTGAACCGTTGTACTATTTAGGGCTCTAATGAGAATGATGAAGCAAAAGACTCAAAGCGCATTTCCAGTGCTTGTCCTGCTCGCGTTGCCACTGGCACCCGCAGTGGCGGGCGATGTTGATTTGCAGGGCATATTCCCGCCATCACAGGCGAAGCTTGTGCTGGCACAGAACGATGAAATTGCCTGCACAATGCAATACGACCCGGTTTGTGGCGTCGATGGCCAAACGTACAGTAACGACTGCGTCGCCGGCGCTGCGGGCGTCGAGATTGCCAGCGCTGGTATTTGTGCGGATGAAAGCGCCGAAGGCTGCCCGGAGGTTTTCGATCCGGTTTGTGGTGAGGACGGCAATACCTATATCAACGAATGTTTTGCAGCCAAGTCATTGGTCAAGGTCGCTGGCCTTGGTCAGTGCACAGTGAACGGCTGCCCAAGCTACGTCGATCCGGTTTGTGGTATGAACGGTCGAACCTTCATCAATCGCTGCGAGGCCGATGCCGAGCGAATTCTGGTGCAGCGCAAAGGTGCATGCGATATAGAAAATTGCCCGAAAGTGTTTGCCCCGGTATGTGGCGAAGATGGCGTTACCTACGATAATGCCTGTTTCGGCGAAAAAGCGGGCATGACGAACTTTACCGAAGGGTTGTGCAATGTCAGGTCATGTCCACGGTTGTTCATACCGGTTTGCGGTGTCGATGCCCTGACCTACGGCAACGCGTGTTTCGCCGAACGACGCGGCGTGTCTATCGAGTACGCGGGCGTCTGTGAAAGCCTGGGTGAAAATTGTCCGAACGATTACCTGCCCGTTTGCGGCATGGATGGCGAAACCTACGATAACGCATGTCAGCTCGACAATGCCGCGGTGCAAAAAGCCTACGCAGGCACCTGCGTCGGCGATTAGCTATTGTCAGGAACTCCCCGCCGTCAATGGAGTACGGTACTGGTAGATGATTACAGCACCGAGGCCAAGTAACCCCAGAACAGGCGCGAAACCAAAACCGGTCAGCAACGGTAAAGCGATGCCAGCACCGGCGAGCAACGCGACCATGACACCCATTAGCGCCTCACCTGTAATGAGACCAGATGCCACCAGCAGACCGAGTCCTTCGCGCTTCGTCCGTTGTTCCTCGTCAAGCTTACGAGAGCGTTGCTTAACCCGCCACGCGATCAGGCCACCGATAAAGATAGGTATCGACAGGCCAAGTGGCAGATAGATTCCGACAGCCACAGCAAGTACCGGGAAGCGGAACGATGAGCCGCGCTTTTCCTGAATCTTGTCGAGCACGATAAGCCCAACCGCCAGCGCAAAACCCATGATGATGAAATTCCACTTGATACCGGCGCCGAAGATACCGCTGGCCAACGCCTGCATTAAGCTGGCCTGTGGTGCGGCGAGTACGCTGTTGGGAATCGCGTTCGGATTGGGGCTTGGCCGGCCAATGCCGTATTGATTGTCGAGCAACTGCAGGATTAGCGGAATGATTATCGCCGCGGCGATGACACCGACAATCTGGAACAGCTGCTGACGCCAGGGAGTTGCGCCAACGACATGACCGCACTTGAGATCCTGCATGTTGTCGCCCGCGATAGCGGCGGCCGAACAGATCAAACCAGCAAGATACATCACGGCGATTGGGCCAAGCCGGGCGGCAATACCCTCATTGCCCATTAGCTGCAGCAGGATCAAAGCGGATACGATGACGGTTGCAATAGTGACACCAGAAATCGGATTATTTGAGCTGCCGACAAGGCCAGCCATGTAGCCAGCGACCGATGAAAAAATAAAACCGAAGATGAGCATCATCACCGTCATGATCGCAGAGATCATTATTCGATCGGGGTACTCTGCCAATGCAAAGTTGAAAATAAGGAACAGCGGCACGATGGCAACGCCGACCACGATGAAGACATAGTTGATCGGTGTGTCAAACTCCGTCCGCACCGCTGCCGCGCCACCGTCACGTTGTTCGCGATAGGCCTGCAAACTTCCACGCACGCCCGCGACGAGCGGTTTGGCGAGGCTGATGAGTGACCACAGACCACCGACCATCATTGCGCCGACACCGACACGTCGGCAGTCCTGCCAGGATTGTCCGGCCAAGGCGCCCCACTGGTTGGCGTCAAGCTCTGACCATGCCGTTGCCGCATCAATTCCGGCGGCCGTCATGATCGCTTCGTGGTTGAATGCCCAGTTAAGAGGAACACCGATCAGCGTGCCGATAGCGCCACCGATGAACACCAGCATCGCAATATTGAGGCCGACGATGTAACCGACACCGATGAGTGCCGGGCTGATGTTGATGTTCCCCAGGAACAGGTATTTCCCGGCCAGCCATGATTGCGTTGTTGCCACATTTCCGGCCAACAGACCGACACCGGATTCAACAAATTTGAACACTGCACCGATACCGGCAGCCTGCAACAGCCGCCGGAAAGCGGTATCTGCCTCAGCGCTTGCGACTGTGTTGTGGTCGCGCTCAATGCCGCCGGTTTTCAGGACTTCAGCCGTTGCCTTACCTTCGGGGAAAGCGAGCTGTGCTTCAACGATCAAAGCGCGGCGCAGGGGTATAGTGAACGCTACACCGAGGATGCCGCCGAGGACCGCTATCGCAACCATCGGCCCATATTCGTAGCCGCTCCAGGCCTTCATCATGACGAGCGCTGGAATGGTGAATATGATGCCAGCCACCAAGGATTCGCCGGCCGAAGCGGCGGTCTGCACCATGTTGTTCTCAAGGATGGTTGAGCGCCGGAACAGTCGCAGTATACCCATCGACGCAGCAGCAGCAGGAATCGAGGCTGAGACTGTCAGGCCAACCAGCAAACCGATATAGGCATTCGCTGCGGCGAGAATCATCGACAACAACGCGCCAAGAATAAGCGCCTTAACGGTCAGCTCGGCAATGTTGCGGTCAGCAGCAACGACGGGCGGTGGTAGTTCTTCTCTTATGCTGGTCATTACGCGTCCTTGTGGGGGGGTGGCTGTCGCGGCCTTGGGGCCGCTCCTACAACAATTACCAGCCGCAGTTGCGGCCGGCGTTTTGTTCTTTCAAGTAGCCCATCAGTGGCGCGAAGTAATCGATTATTGCTGTTGCGTCCATCTCACGCGTGCCCGTCAGTTTTTCCAGCGACTCCTGCCACGGCTCGCTTTGACCTGAAGCCATCATCGCAAAGAACTTGGCGCCAGCTTCTTTGCTGCCATAGATCGAACAAGATGCGAGATCGCCTTCGTGGCCAGCGATTTCACACAGCGAGCGCTGAAATTGAAACTGCAAAATTCTGGCGAGGAAGTAACGCGTGTAAGAGACGTTGCTCGGGATGTGGTACTTCGCACCCGGATCAAAGTTTTCCTCACCGCGTTCGTTTGGCGGTGCGATGCCCTGATACTTCAAGCGTAAATCCCACCAGGCCTTGTTGTAATCCTCTGCTTTTGTCTCACCCGAGAACACACCCCAGCGCCATTCGTCGATCAGCTTGCCGAAAGGCAGGAAAGCGATCTTGTCGAGCGCCATTTGCATTTGACGGTTGATGATCGCCTGCTCACTTTCTTCGGCCGAACTCACAAGCCCAACTTCCTGCAGGTATTTCGGTGTCATCGACAGCGTGATTGTATCGCCAATGGCCTCATGGAAACCTGAGTGTGCGCCGCCCTGGAATATGGGTGGCTGATCTTTGTACGCGCCCTGGTAATAGTTGTGGCCGAGCTCGTGATAAATCGTGCGCAGCTCATCATAAGTTTGTTTGATGCACATCTTGATGCGCAAGGCCTTACCGCCATCGAGGCCCCAAGCGCTGGCGTGACAAACAACTCACGGTCCCGGGGTTTTGAAAACTGCGAGCGCTCCCAGAACGTGTCCGGTAGCCGGTCCATACCGAGTGAGACATAAAAACTTTCGGCAGAGCGAACCATTTCCTGTGGCGAGTAGTTCTTTGTCTTCAGTGCACTGTCGACATCGAGGTCCGACACACCCGGGTACGGCTCCATGAGGTCGTAGATGAACCCCCACTCCTGCGCCCACATGTTGCCCAGAAGGTGTGCGGGAATGGGACCGTCCTGTGGCACCTTGTCTTCGCCGTAATGCTCGCCAAGTTTCGCGCGCACGGCACAATGCAGCTCTTTGTACAGTGGCTTAACCTGGTCCCAGAGGCGCTCTGCCTCTCCCTGAAACTCTGCCGGACTCATGTCAAAACCAGCGCGCCACATTTCACCGAGGTCGCCATAACCGAGTTCGCCCGCGCCTTCGTTCACCAGTTCAACATAGCGTTGATACTTGTCGCGCATTGGGGGACCAATTGTGCGCCAGCCGGTCCAGTATTCTTCGAGCAGATCGTAGTCACGCGTGCTTTGCATGAGGCCCTCAAGCTCCGAGCCCGAGATGCAATCGTTGTCGCTCCTGCAGTACTGGCCCGCGCCGTAGAGTCCTTCCAGCTCGGTTGCTATCAACGTTAGCTCTTTGCGTTTTGCCGCGTCATTCGGTGTCGGCAAAGACGTTCCCAGCTTCAGGAGGTCAATGGCGCGTTGCGTTTCCGCATTGAGCTTCTGGCCGTCGTAAGCCAAAGCCTGCTGCACCATGCCACTGTGCCACTTGGCGTATCGCTCGCTGGCCGCCGCCGCAATGATAGCGGTGTCCTGCGTGATGTAGGTGGAACGCACCCACTCTGCAGCACCCTGCTCTCGGCCTAACTCCTTGAGCTCAGCATTGGCCCGAGCCACGAACTCCTCCGCGGTCTCAGTTGCTGCTGTAGCGGTAGCTTCTTCAGCGCCCTGTTGTGAGCAGGCACCGAGCATGGCCACGAGCAAGACGCCCGCGAGAGATCTAACGAGTATTTTCATAAAGGTTCCAGTGCGCCTAGTGAATGCCGTGCATCCAGCGCTTGAGGATCGGCGAGATCAAAATCATGAATATGCCAGCAGCGATTCCGAACCACATCAGGAATGAAAACAGCTCTGTGTACTTGGCTGCCACCATTGCAATATCCATCGTCTCGCCGTCCGGGATGTCGATCGCCGCCATCTTGCCCATACGGGTAGCAACCGTTTCCGACAACGCGGTCGCCAGGAACCAGGTACCCATGCTGACGCCGACAACATTGCCGATGGACAGCTTGGTTACGGCAGACAAACCGACCGGCGACAGGCAAAGCTCGCCCGTCGTGTGCAGCAGGTAGGCCTGCACCAGCCAGATCATCGCGATGTGTCCCGTCTCATCCGGGAACTGCGCGCCAAATACCAAGGCACCGAATCCGAGGCCTGCCTGCAAGATGCCAAGGCCAAACTTGACCGGTGTGTTCGGCTCAAAGTTGACCTTCGCCAGCCAGGTCCATAGCGCAGCAAACGGAATCGCCAGCAACATGATGAAACCGGCGTTCAGCGAGCCGAATTGTGCGGCGGTAATCGTAGTGTCGCCAATAGTACGATCGACAACGCGATCCGCAAACAAGGTCATGGAGCCCGCCGATTGCTCAAACAGGGCCCAGAAGACCACCGTAGACAGGATCAGAATCATCAACACGACGGTGCGCCCAAACTCCGCAGAGTTGTGCGTCATAAAGCCGTACACAACAAAACCGACGATCAGGACGATCGAGCCATAGAGAACATTCTCCGCGAGTGCCTCACTGCCAGGAATGAAGTGCAGGTTTACGCCAATCGCATACAGACCGGAGACGACCGCTAGGCCGGCGATCATATAGGCCACTGTGTTGTTGCTGTCCTGCTTGGTATGCACCATGGAATAAAGAATCAGCCCCACGATTGCCAGGATCAGGAATACATTTTGCGTCAGTAGTACGACGGGCTCGTGTTGCACCAGTAGCCAGAACACTCCGAGGAACGGCAGGCTCATCAGGTAAATTGACCACTCGACATTGATGGGTCCGAGGAACTTCTTTTTCAGTCTCTCGGGCTCTGCAGGCTCAGCATGTCCCAGCAGATATTTCTGGCCGTAGGTGAAGGTAATCAGGCCGATGATCATGCCGATACCGGCTGCGCCGAAACCGTAGCGCCAACCAAAGGTTTCGCCCAGCCAGCCACAAAGCAGCGTCGCGGCGAACGAGCCGATATTGATACCCATATAGAAAATGGTGAAACCGCCATCGCGACGTGGATCATCCTGCGAGTAGAGCTTGCCGACGATGGTCGAAATGTTGGGCTTCAGATAACCGACACCCATCACGATTAAAGCAAGCGCAAAATAGAATATGTTCAGCGACGCAGTGTCGCGATACATGATCGCCTCTGACAGCATTGTGCCTGCAGCGAAGACTTCGCCGCTCGCCAACGTAAGGTCGTGAGTAAGAACCGTGCCCGCCACATAGTTAATCGCCTGATGACCTTCTACCGCCATCAATATGTGCCCGAGAGACAACAATATGCCGCCAAACAGAACCGACTTCCTCATGCCGAGGTAGCGGTCAGCGATCATGCCGCCGATGAGCGGTAATGCGTAAACGAGTCCGGCGTATGAGCCGAGAACATCAAGACCTTCGGCGTCGCCAAACAGGTGATACTTGGTTAAGTACAGAAGCAGCAAATACTTCATTCCGTAGAATGAAAAGCGCTCCCAAAGCTCGGTCGTAAAGCAGACGTACAGGCCAACTGGGTGGCCCAGAAACTCTGCCTGACTGGAAAGGTCGTCCGGTGATCCGGCAACGGTTTCGGTCATTATTTTTCCCCCGGAAGGCGTTTAGCGCCGTTTCGATTTTTTAGTGCGGGTAAGGGCAAGCATTAAACACTATTTGCGCCCTGTATAGCTACTTGACACGGCGTGACTTGAATAGTTTCGCCATTATAATCCCTAGCTCAAATAAGATGTAAACCGGGATGGCGAGCATGATCTGGCTGATGACATCAGGTGGTGTCAGCAACATGCCAACCACGAATGCCCCCAGAAACACATAAGGGCGAGCTGTGCCGAGTTTTTCCACAGTGGTGATGCCCGTCCAGACGAGCAGCACGGTCGCCACAGGCGTCTCAAACGCGAGGCCGAAGACCAGGACGAGCATCATAACAAAGCCAATATAGTCTGTGATATCGGGCATGTAGTTCACGCTCTCGGGCGTGAACGCGACAACAAACGTGAAGATCAACGGAAATACGACGAAGTACGCAAACGCGAGACCGACATAAAACAGCACGATGCTGGACGCGAGCAGGGGAAACGCGAAGTGTTTTTCTTTTCTGTAAAGGCCGGGCGCCACAAAGGCCCAAACCTGATACAGAATGATCGGCATCGCGAGCATGAGGGCCAGGTAAAAAGATAGCTTCAACGTTGCGATAACGGGCGATGCTGTTCCGGTGGCGATCAACTGACCACCCGGGAGAACTGCGCGCAGTGGCTCGGAAACAAACTCGAAGATCGGCTTTGAAAACGGAAACAGGGCCATGAAAACAACAAAGACGCTGCCGAACATTACGAACAGGCGATTGCGCAACTCAACGAGATGCGACATAAGGGTGCCTTCCGCGAGGCCGTCTTCCTGGTTGTCTGCAGAGCTACTCATTTCTTCGCCGGTGTCTCAGAGTCTTTGCCCGACTCGTCTTCTTCATCGTCTTCGTCGTGCAGCGGTGAAAAAGTGTCATCATCACGCGGTGAAAGGAGTTTGCTGGGGTTGAAGTCGTCGGGGTTGATACCGAAGTTTTTTTCGGTGTCGAGCTCTTCCTCAAGTTGTCGTTGCAAGCTGCGGGTGAGCTGTCGTGCCTTGCCAACCCAGCCGCCGATTTGGCGAGCGACACGCGGTAGCCGCTCAGGCCCCAGTATCAGGAGCCCGATCAGGCAAAGAAGGATAAATTCGGAACCGCCGATTCCAGACATGGTGTTGAAAGACCCTAAGCGTCTTTCTTCTCTTTCTTCTCTTCGTTCTCTTCAATGGGCGTGGAATCAAAACTCGCATCGTCGGAAGATTCCTCTATCTTCTCCGATGTCTCTTCAGCTTCAGCTTCGCTCATGGCAGAACGAAAGCCTTTCACGGCACCACCGAGGTCGGTTCCCAGACTGCGTAAGCGCTTGGTGCCAAAGATCACCAATACGATAACGAGAATAAGCAGCAGGCTGCCCGGGCTGATGTTCGGCATTACTATTTGCTCCTGGGGTCAGACCCCTTTTTTTGGGTTTTGAAAAAAAGGGGTCTGACCCCCTTTGCCACGAATTATGTTCATGATACGCCTGCCAGTGCAACAAAACCGTACTCGTGTCACACCGGACTTAAGACCCGCTAGCTCTCTAGCCAGAAGGTCACCGGGCCGTCATTTGTCAAAGACACCTGCATATCAGCGCCAAACCGGCCGCTTGCCACTATTTTCAGGTTTTCGCTGCACGTTGCGAGCAGCTTGTCGAAATAGTCGCTGGCTATCTCGGGCGCTGCAGCCTTGGTGAAGCTTGCCCGTGTACCCTTCCGCGTATCAGCCGCCAGCGTGAATTGGGGCACGAGTAACAAGCCGCCTGAAACATCCTGAATGCTAAGGTTCATGCGCTCTTCGGCGTCTGGAAACACGCGATAGGATAGGATTCGTTCGGCAAGACGAGTGATATCACGCTCCTCATCGTCACGATGCACCGCCACCAGTACCAGCAGCCCGCGGCCTATTTCACCAATGACCGTGCCATCAACGCTAACGCTGGCAGCGCTGACTCGCTGTAATAGTCCAATCATTTCTATTCCGGAGACATCTATTTGATGGTTTTGGTGTCTTTATTAATGCATCAAGCATAAACGAATAAGCACCTTCAAAAAGGCTTCTGCGAGACTGGTCGTACCGGCCGGTGGGTGCTTGCGCCTAAAAAGCGCCCCCGCATTTGCCAGGGAAGGCGTTGCAGGGTCAATCCTGTCGGCCGGACCATGGAAGGAGGGCCCCGACACCTTGTCGGGGCCCGATTTTACGCTAGACTGGCCTTCAATCTCAGGGGGCTGGATTCATAATGAAAAGAAGAGAGTTTGTCGGCGGCCTTGCCGTAGCAGCGGGACTGGCAGGTTGTGCAAAGCCAGAGGGTAATTGTAGCGCTGACGCCAGCGCATCAACGCAGTCGTTCGAGTGGTCGTGTGTGACGTCCTGGCCGCCCCGGTTTCCGGGCCTGGGTATGGCCGTCGAAAATCTGGCCGAACGACTTGATCGAGCATCGGGCGGCCGACTAAAAATCAAAGTTTACGGTGGTGGGGAACTGGTTCCGCCGCTTGAAGTTTTCGATGCCGTTAGCCGTGGTGTCGTGGAAATGGGCCATGACGCATCGTATTACCAAAAGGGCAAAGTTGACGCGGCTCAGTTCTTTACCGCGATTCCATTCGGCCTGAACTACATGGAGCTGAATGCCTGGATTCATTACGGCGGCGGTCTCAAGCTGTGGCGGGAGTTGTACGAACCGTTCAACCTGGTGCCGTTCCTGTGCGGCAATACGGGTGTGCAGATGGGCGGCTGGTTTAACAAAGAGATCAATAGCATTAACGACCTCAAGGGTTTGAAGATGCGAAGCCCCGGCCTGGGTGGTGACGTATTGCGACGTGCCGG
>PVMK01117246.1_pt1 | contig 15516 bp, 13 predicted proteins | sample 1853481 | NCBI WGS metagenome assembly PVMK01 (sample SAMN08533507, study PRJNA380276) | Marine sediment metagenome, whole genome shotgun sequencing project.
GTACCGTCCAGCCAAATGATGTTGTGGAATCCGATTCAGCCGGAAACGGTACTACCGCCATTCTCCGATCTACAGGTTCCTGACGCAGTCGGCGAATTTCAATGCGTGCGCGAATACTCGCACGCGACGCGAACTCTCTCCCTGGCATCGAGATTTTCTTTGTCGAAGTTTTCGACGAATTCCAGGCCAGGCAGGAGTCCCCTGCCGTTCGCGATCTGGATATTCAGTCCGGGACGGGCGTTCAACTCCAGCATCAGGGGGCCGCGCTCCGCATCGAGGACCAGGTCTACGCCGAGGTAGCCGAGACCGGTCAGCTCGAAGCAACGTGCTGCCATGTGCAGCATTTTTTCCCACTGTGGAATCTCGATTCCGACAACCGGCACGCCGGTATCGGGATGCTCGACGATGCTGTCGTTATGAATCACCCCATGTGTCGTGATCCCGTCGTTGAGCGAAATGCCAACGCCGACGGCTCCCTGGTGCAGGTTGGCTTTGCCGTGCGAACTCCGGGTAGGCAAACGAACCATCGCCATCACGGGAAACCCCTTGAACACGATGATCCTTATGTCAGGCACGCCTAAGTAGCTGACAGCGTCAAACAAGGGGTGGAAGCGCACCCGGTACTCGACCATGACACGGTCGGGGTGACCGCCCAGGCTGTATTGCCCGTTGAGTGTGTTGGCAAGGTGGTGCGCCAGCTCATCCCAGGAAATAATTCTGCCGCTACAGGTCCAGTAGCGATCGTGGCGGTAGGAGTCGACTACGAGGATGCCGTTGCCGCCACTGCCATGAGCGGGTTTCACCACAAACGATGGATGGCCGTCGATCATCCCGGGAAGATCGCGGATATCGTGTGGCGCCGACATCTCACCATACAACTCGGGAACCGGCACATCGTGTTCGAGCGCCAGTTTTTTTGTACGCAGCTTATTATCGACAATCGGGTACAAACGACGTGGGTTATGGGTCATGACATAACTGGCATTACGGCAGTTCATTCCCATCACGCCATCCGCTTTCATGTGTTGGAAAATCATTTGCGAAGACCTTTTATTGCCTTGAATCGTTTTATCTCGCTCAGGCGGTAGCCGGTGTAGCGTCCAAACATGAGCATAAAGGCCAGCAAGACAAGCAAGGTCTCGGGGAAGACAAAAACCAGGTGTTGCACGATGTCGAGACCCATCAGCCAGTAGGCACAGGATGCGACGACCAGCGTGCCGGCGCCCTCGGTGATGGCATCACTCGCGCCACGCTCTTCCCACACCACCGACATGCGCTCGATCACCATGGTCATGATGACCATCGGAAACAACGCCACCGAAAGGCCGATCTCGATACCAAGCCGGTGACTGAGAATGCCGATGCCGATCATGAGCATCACGACGATCGTCAGGACGGAAGCGAGTCGGGGCACAAGCAGCAGATGGAGTCTCTCAAGATAGAATCGAACCGCCAGACCGATGCCGATGATCAGCATGAACAGGATGATGCCGGCGAGGAGTTGGGTCTCACGAAAGGCGAGTGCAACAAGAATTGGCAGGAAGGTGCCAAAAGTACGCACACCCACCAGGTTTCTCATCAGCACGATCATCAGTGCGCCGATCGGAATCATCAGGAGTACGCCGTAAACCGCCTGGGTCTGAAGCGGTAGATTAAGCAGGGAAAATTCTACCAGTCTCGAGCCGTGGGACCCGGCCCTGCGCTCCGCGACCGATAGCATGTCTTCGGTATTGCGGGTCACCCAGAACTCGACGTTTTCATCGAGACCGCCGGAGACATCGACGAGATCCGTTCCGTCCCAGCTCCAGATGAACAAATCTGCTGGCAACCCCTGCTCACCGCTGCCAGGATCAAAGAACAACCAGTCTTTGCCATTGTGGACGGCGAGCCACGGAATCACCCCCATCCTGCGCGGCTCACCGGCGAGGGGAAGTGCCTGTAGTACCCTGGCGGGAATTCGTGCGCCGGCCAGTAAAGTTGTGGCGAGCATCGCGCGGTCCAGGTCATTTGTCGCGCTGTCGAGGAACAGTGAAATGGCGTCCTCGCTGTCAGCGGCATTCATTCGCCGCAGCAAGGAACTGGTAAACGTCTGCACATCGGCAGACTGCCGCCGAACCTCGGCAACGATATCCTGCAATGCCGAGGCGAAGGGCTCACTCATCCGCGGCACTTCGGGGAAGGGCGGTGTCGGCAGATCAAAGCGCATGTCTGCGTCCCGGAATACGGTGAGACGATAGTAAAGAGCCTGTCGCCCTTCCGTCCGCCGGATCGCCCACATCGCAACGCGCCACTCGTCACTTTCCTGCATGGAGAGCCCGAATCCTCGTGATACAAAGTTCTCGCTCAGAAGGCCGAAATTAACAAGCTTGTTGGGTATCCTGAGCCTTGCCTTGACCGAGCCCGGTGTGTATCGCTCAAAGCCGACGCGAGCTTCGATGGTCCACAGCTCGGATTGCTCGTCGGGCACTAGCGGGAAACCGAGCACCGTGACTTTGTAGGCGGCCAGGCCCAGACCCGCCGACGCGAGCAGAATGACGAGGACAAAGAGTTGTCGGCCGCTCATCTGTGGCACCTTCCCTGAGCTGTAAATGTCTCGCCGGGATCGACGACGACTGTGCCCTTCATCGCGCTGCGACCGAGAAGAAACGGATAGTGAAACTGTGTCCTGTCAACAAGATTGACTTCGATTTGCATTCTGAGCGAGCCGATGCAGATCCACATCTCGACAACCGGACGCCTCTGGTAGGAACCGTCGTGCTCGCGGATGCGAACACTGCGCTCCAGATCGAGTTCCACGGTGAATACCTCTCCACTTTCCGGGTTTTCCAGATCGAAGCGAACCATACGCTCACCGCCGCGTTTGAATCTGACGATATTCATCGCATGCAATGACGAGGTCTCGGCCCCGGTGTCGAGCTTGGTCTTGAGACGTAGCCCGATATCCGGAAATGATACCCACTCGATCCATCCGAATATCTGCTGATATGTCGAGGCGCTCGCCAGCATGGGAATACCGGTCAGAAATATCGTGAGCGCTAGCTGACGGGCAAAGTTGAAACCGTTGCGTGGACGCTTTTGGTGCATCGACAATCCTCGATGAATCTGTACCGATCAAATGCTTTTTGACAGACAGGCAACCGGTTCCGGTCTGGTTTGCCTTCGATCGCCCGAGGGCTTCTCCGGATCGTTCAATAGCTGTCGTGAGTAGTTCTGGCCTGGTTCCCGCTGTATTGCGGGTCGCCCATTATACGAGTTACGATGTTTGTTGACGCAATTTGCTCCAAACGCGCCGCAATTCAACGCGCCGTGGATGCCTGCGGCCTGCGAACTCTGCTACCATGCGTCGCCCTCGCGAATCCGGCGCAGCGCGTCGTCAGAGCGAGAAAGGCCGACTCGGTAAAGACCTGCAGAGCCGGCGATCGATGGTGGCCCGTGTCGGTCCCCCCGCGACGGCCAGCCGTGAACCCCGCCAGGCCCGGAAGGGAGCAACGGTAGCGGTGACGCCGGGTGCCGGGATGCGGCTGGCACGGGCTGCTTCCAGGCTCCTCTAATGCTTGCAAACAAAGGGTTTCATGGGCCTTGCCAACGTTTCTGCTCTGTCACGAAATCGCTTATCGATCATTTGGCGGGAGATCTTTTCAGGGCTGTCCAGGTGGTACACTCCACCTTTGATCCTACCCCCGGAGAATGAATGAGTTACCAGGCTCTGGCGCGCACCTGGCGTCCCGGAAAATTTGCCGACCTGGTCGGCCAGGAGCATGTCGTCAAGGCGCTTGTCCACGCCCTCGACGATGACCGCCTCCATCATGCCTATCTGTTCACCGGCACGCGGGGTGTCGGCAAGACGACAATCGCCCGAATATTCGCCAAGTGTCTGAATTGCGAGAAGGGCGTGAGTTCGGTCCCGTGTGGTGAATGTAGCTCATGCATGGAAATCGATCAGGGCCGCTTTGTGGATCTGCTTGAGGTCGATGCGGCTTCGAGAACAAAGGTCGAGGACACCCGGGATCTGCTCGATAACGTGCAGTACGCGCCATCGCGTGGGCGCTACAAGGTGTACCTCATCGACGAGGTGCACATGTTGTCGGGTCATTCGTTCAACGCTTTGCTAAAGACGCTCGAAGAACCACCGCCTCATGTCAAGTTTCTCCTTGCCACCACCGACCCGCAGAAACTTCCGATCACCGTTTTGTCGCGCTGCCTCCAGTTCAATCTCAAGCGACTGCCGGTCAATCTGATTCAGGCTCGACTCACGCTGGTTACTGAAAAAGAGAAGCTGGACGCCGAAGCAGCCGCCCTGAACCAGATTGCGCGAGCAGCGGATGGCAGCGTGAGGGATGCCTTGAGTTTGCTCGATCAGGCCGCCGCCTACTGCGAAGGCTCAATGACGGATTCCGAAGTGCGGACCATGCTGGGTACCATCGATGGCGAGCATGCGGCAAAGCTCCTCGATGCACTGGCCGCCGGTAGCCCTGAGACGGTGCTTGCGGAGGTCGCGGTGCTCGACGAGCGCGCACCAGATTACATTGCGGTTCTTGATGAACTGGCGTCTCTCATCCAGCGGGTAACAGTCACTCAGCTTGCCGGCACTATCTGTGACGATTTCCCGGATGAAGAGATTGTCCGGCCCCTTGCTGAAAAGTTAGCCGCTGAAGACCTTCAGCTGTTTTATCAGATCGCACTCATCGGCAAGAGAGACCTGCATCTGGCCCCAACGATGCGCGCCGGCTTCGAAATGATCCTCTTGAGGATGCTGACCTTCGGGCCGGCGGGGTTTGTGGCGCCCGGGCCGGAAACCCGGGCGAAGCGAGTCGATGTCAAGGGTGACGCGGGTGACAAGGACGCTTCCGTCCATCATGCCGCGGCGAAGAAAATGGTGACCGGAGCATCTGCAACGGTCGCACGGCGCCAGCGCAAGAAAGAAACCGACTCGCAACCGGCTCCTGCCATTGTGCAGGGGGACTGGAATGAACTGATCGATAAATTGAAAATCACTGGCGCCGCACGTCAGCTCGCAAGCCACTGTGATATGGATCGTTGCGATGCTTCGTCCGTCGTATTGACGCTCGATGAACAGCAGACACACATGAATACAGGAACAGTGCAGGAGAAACTCCGCGCCGCACTGTCGAAACACTTTGGTCAGGACATTGCGTTGAAGATCCGCGTGGGGCGGCCAAGAGGGGAGACGCCGGCCGGGAAAGTCGATCGAAAGAAAATGGAACGTCAGCTGCAGGCTGTCGAGGCCATCCAGACTGACGCCAACGTGCTGGCGATGAAAGAGGCGTTTGATGCCCAGGTCGATTCTGAGTCAATAAAACCGCTCGACAGTTAAGGAAGCTCTGATCTGTTCATGAACTCGCATCCTGAGTCCAAGATGCCCGGCTTCTGCGTTGCTCATCTTCGCAATAGCCCGCTATCACGCGCGATTCGCGCCTTGCGCCTACAGGGCATTACAAATCCGGGCATTTTGGATCACGATCTACTGCGCTCAGAATAAATCAGAGGTTCCTTAAAGATACGCTCAGCGGTCATTGTCATGGTGCAATGCAGTCACAAAAGAATCCGGAGATATTGCAATGAAGGATGGTTTGGGAAATCTCATGAGGCAGGCTCAGCAAATGCAGGCCAACATGCAGAAAGCGCAGGAGCAGCTGGCGGAACTCGAAGTCCAGGGCCAGTCGGGCGGAGGCATGGTCAGGATCACAATGAGTTGTCGCTACGAGGTCAGGAAAGTGGAAATCGATGACAAGATGATCGGTGACGACCGCGAGATGCTTGAGGACCTGATTGCCGCCGCCACAAACGACGCCTTGCGCAAGGTCGAGCAGACGACACAGGAAAAATTCTCCGGCATGACGGCAGGGATGAACTTACCAGCAGGGATGAAGCTGCCTTTTTGAATCCGAAGTTCTTAGCCGCTACTGATGATCTATTCACCGCTGTTATCCCGCCTGATCGAGGCCCTGAGATGTCTCCCGGGCGTTGGGCCGAAGTCGGCCCAACGGATGGCCTTCCATTTGCTCGAGCGCGATCGCGACGGTGCCCGCAGTCTGGCGGAAGCGCTGACCTTGTCATGCGAAGGAATCGGTCATTGCGAAAGATGTCGAATGCTCACCGAAAGAGAGCTTTGCCGGATTTGTGAAGCACCCTCCCGGGACGCCACCTTACTTTGTGTCGTGGAGACACCGGCCGACGTGGTCGCGGTAGAGCAGGCCGCGAGCTATCAGGGAGGTTATTTTGTTTTGATGGGTCACTTGTCGCCCCTCGACGGGATAGGCCCCGGTGATCTCGGTCTTGATCGATTTGAGGCTCTGCTGGACGAGGGTGCCGTTACCGAGGTTATTCTGGCGACGAATCCTACTGTTGAGGGCGAGGCGACCGCGCATTATGTAGCCCAGCTGTGCCGGTCGCGCGGCATCAGCGCCAGCCGGATTGCTCATGGCGTGCCTGTTGGTGGAGAGCTCGAATACGTCGACAGCGGGACCTTGTCACACGCTTTTGCCGGACGTCAGATTCTGAAGGACTGATCCAGACGAACGAGCAGCTTCCCTACGACCCCCCAGGCACGATTCCTCAGGCACGATTCCTCAGGCACGATTCCTCAGACACGATTCCTCAGACACGATTCCTCAGACACGATCCCCCAACTGATTCATCAGACGGACGAGTCGCTTGTAGCTCTCGTAACGCCGGGCGCTGATTTGCCCGTCGGCAACGGCCTGTTTTACGCCGCAGTCCGGTTCCCGTAAGTGCATGCAGTTATTGAAGCGGCATTGCCGGGCTGGTTCAGCGAATTCGCGATAGCCCCGGACAACATCGCGAGCCGGAACCGGAGACGGGGCGAAGTCGCGAACGCCCGGTGAGTCGATTATTTCGCCAGGATCGGCGCGCGGCAACTCCTGCGTTGCCGGCGGTGAAAGATGATGCAATACCGATGCCGTGGTGGTGTGTTTTCCCTCGCCCGTTGCCGTGGATACCTCCGCTGTCGCGATATTGACTCCGGGGAGAATTGCGTTGATAAGGCTCGATTTCCCGACGCCGGATTGCCCAACAAGAATACTGGTTTGGTCGCGCAGCGCATCGATCAGTTCGTCCAGCCCTTGTTCGGCTTTGGCGCTGAGTTCGTGCACCGGGTAACCGATTGCTGAAAACTCGCCGAGATCGATTGCCTTGCTGTGACGCTCGATATCAGTCTTGTTGTATACCAGTCGGGCAGTGGCGCCCATCAGCTCCGCCGTTGCCAGGTAACGATCGACCAGGAATGGATCCGGTTTGGGAACGGCGGCAACGACAACGACCAGTTGAGAAATATTCGCAGCCAGTATCTCTTTTCTCCCACGGCGATCAGGACGGGATAGTTCGTTATCGCGTGGCAGAATCCGGATGATGAGGGCATCGCTATGATCTCTTGGTCTGGCCCATTCCACCCGGTCTCCGCATACCGGACGCAGTTGTCGACCTGACATGATCGATCGATGACGCACACCGTCGTGGTCCTCGACCAGGGCTCTCCTACCATAGGCGGCAACAATGCGCCCTGGCTCGGGATCACCGTGCTGGTTTTGACGGCTGGAATTTCGCTGCCCGGATCTTGTCAAAGTAATGTGCCCGGGCACGCCCGGCGACCGCTACAGCGCTCTGCTAGAATCGACGACCTTTTCATCATATTGAAGAATGCCATGCCCGTGGACCATACGAATCTGATCTGGATCGATCTTGAAATGACCGGACTCAATCCGGCCACCGACCGCATCATCGAGATTGCCACCGTGGTGACCGACAAGCAACTGAAAGTCGTGGCGGAGGGACCGGTCCTGGCTGTCAATCAAGCGGATTCCGCCCTCAACGGCATGGATGACTGGAACACGAAGCAACATGGCTCCTCGGGGCTCGTTGAGCGAGTTCGGGCCAGTGACATTGACGAAGCTGAGGCTGAACGACAAACACTTGAGTTTCTGCGCTGCCATGTCGAGCCGGGCCAGTCACCGATGTGCGGAAACAGCATCTGCCAGGACAGGCGATTCATGGCCCGGCTGATGCCCGATCTGGAGCGATTCTTCCACTACAGGAATCTCGACGTCAGCACGCTAAAAGAACTCGCCAGACGCTGGTACCCGGACATCGCGGCCGGCTTTTTCAAAGAGTCGACACATCTGGCTTTGCAGGACATCCACGATTCGATCGAGGAGTTGCGCTACTACCGTCGGCGGATGTTTGTCCCCGAATGACGGACCGAACCGGCTTGCCGGCGGAGACGCCAACGATAGAAGATGTCAGGGATGCCGGGAAACGCATCCAGGGCCGTATCCACAAGACGCCGGTGCTCACCAGCGCGAGTCTGGACGAAATGTTTGGCGGAAGCATTCACTTCAAGTGCGAGAATTTTCAAAGGATCGGCGCATTCAAGGCCAGGGGTGCGATGAATGCGGTCTTTTCCCTTTCCGATGACGCAGCCTCCACAGGCGTTGCGACACATTCGTCCGGGAATCATGGTTCGGCACTGGCTTTGGCGGCGTCGCTTCGCGGCATCCCGGCATGGGTAGTCGTACCCGACAACGCATCGGCGGTAAAGGAAGATTGCATAAGGCGCTATGGCGCCACCGTGATTCACTGCAAACCTGGTCAGGAGAACAGGGAGAAAGGTCTCGCCGCAATTGTGGAGGAAACCGGCGCTGCGATTGTTCATCCGTACGATGACTGGCGGGTGATCGCAGGCCAGGGCACCTCGGCGCTTGAATTGATGGGACAGGTAGCCAATCTCGATTTATTGCTTACCCCGGTAGGTGGTGGTGGACTGATCTCCGGAACCGCGATTGTGGCGCATGGCTCGAGTCGGGACATCACTGTGATCGGCTGCGAGCCGGCGCAGGCAGACGATGCGCAACGCTCATTCAGGGCCGGCCACCGTGTCGCCATCGATTCGCCCGATACGATCGCCGACGGCTTGCGGGCCATGCTGGGTGGACGTAATTTTTCGGTCATCGCGGCGCTTGTGGAGGACATCGTAACGGTCAGCGAGGCGGAAATCATCGCCGCCATGAAGCTTGTTTGGCAACGACTCAAAATTATTATTGAGCCATCATCGGCGGTGCCCATTGCGGCCCTTCTGTCAGGCGCCGTCAAGCTCGAAGGCCGCAATGCAGGTGTGATTATTACCGGTGGCAACGTCGATCTTGACGCGCTGCCGTGGTGCTGATTTCAGACGATTGTCAGGAAGACCCGCTCTGGGCAGACCTCTCGGGCGCCATTTCCTGTACGTCCACTTTCTGACCATCGCGCAGTCGTTCTGCGCCGCGGATCACAACACGGTCACCCACATTGATTCCACCTGTAATCTGGATCATGCCGCCAGCCCCCAGACCGGTCGTCACTGTGATTCTCTCGGCCGTGCTGTCATCAAGAATCCGGAAAACCGTCGTGCCTTCCCTACGCAAGACCAGTGCGTCTCTCGGAACGGCAAGGACTTCTATGGGCTCGGCGCTTGGAACGCCCAGCCGCACCGATTCAGCTATCCTCCATGGGGTCGAAGGCAAGGTCACCCTGATTTCGAACAGGTGCGATCGTCCGTCACCGAACGGAACAAGTGTTCGCACGATCCCGGCGCCCTTATGGCGATCTCCGGTTACCAGCAGTTCGCTTCCCTCTGTGACGTAGTTAAGGCTCGCGAGAGGTGCCCGGGCCACCACCTCGATGTCATCCGGCTGAATCAGTCGCACAACGGCGACGCCAGGGGAGGCGTGTTCTCCCGGGTTTTGTAGTCGCTCCGTGACAATTCCCGGAAAAGGCGCCACGATTTTTGTCCGCGCGAGTTGAACCTCGATCTGCCGCAGGCGTGCCGTCGCGACGCCCATGTCGCTTTCGGCTGCCGCCAGATTCGACTCCGTTTGATCAAGTTGATTCTTGGCCGCTATGTTCTGCTGCGCCAGGGTGCGAAGTCGCCGGACTTCTCTCTCAAGAAAGCCACGGCGGCTGTTCACGCTGGCCACGATGCCCTCGAATTCCTGTTTTTGCAGCCGCAAAATGGCATCTTCGATTGTTGCAACGTTTTCACCCTTGCCGACACGGGCACCGATTTCCGCGACCCAGGTGAGTCTGCCGGGCACTTCAGCCGCCAGCCTGGCATCGTTGCGGCTGACGACGGTTCCGGGTATGTCCAGAGTTGGCGCGAGGACAGTCATTTCGACGTCCACGACTTCTACCGGCGCAGGGGGAGGACCGTCCTGCGCAGACGCCGTTCCCGCGACGAATATCGCAAACGCAACAAGGCATCTGGAAATCTGCATCAACGACCTCACCGAAACGGGACCCGCAGTCTACAGTGACGTGTGCCGCTGAGCGAACTGTCCCTGGGCTGTTCCGGCGGGAGTCGGTGTCAGGGACCGCGCTTCTTCACCGATTCTGAGGAGACTCGGAAGCAGTATGAGTGTAAACAGCGTACTGATGCCCATGCCACCTACGATGACCGCGGCCAGGCCCCGATAGAGTTCGGTTCCGGGTCCGGGCATGAGCAGCAGCGGCAACATGCCGAAGATGCTAGTCATCGTGCTCATCAGGATCGGCCTCAAACGGTACTGCACGGCTTGCTGCACTGCGTCTCTTCTGCCCATGCCCTCGCGCTCGGCGGTTCGGGTCTGGTGGACAAGGAGGATCGCGTTGTTGACCACCAGGCCGGTGAGCGTGATGAAGCCGATCATGGTGAGAAGATCCATCGGCTGAAACGTCACCAGGTTGGTCAGCCTGAGTGCGACGATGCCGCCGACAATTGCCAGGGGCAGCGCCACAACCACCAGCAGGCTATCCCGAAACGATCTGAACAAAGCGCTCATCAGCAGGTACAGGATGGCGATCGCAAGCGCCAGGCTTCTTGCCATGTTCGCGATCGCCGTGTCCTTGTCATCCGCCGTACCCTGGTAGGTAATATCGCCATCCTCCGGCAGTTGTTCCCGTATGAGCGGATCGGCCTTCTCTTTGATCAGATCGATCGCCTCGCCCAGCGGCATATCCTGGGGTGGCGTCACGACCAGGGTAATCGTGCGACGGCGATCCACCCGCCTGATCTGGTCCGGACCGGCCGTTCTTTCCATCTCGACAAGTTCTGCGAGCGGCTGGACACTTCCATCCGGCGTCGAGATCGGCGTACCCATCAGTTGTTCGGGCGTGTTCCATGCCGAACCCCTGAGGATCACGTCCAGTCTTTGCGTGCCGTCGAAGTAATCGCCGACATAGAGCCCGTCCCCTAGCGCTCTGACGACCCGGGACATGGTCTGCCGGTCCCAGCCGGATTCGACGATTCTTCTTTCGCGTGGATTCAGCCTGAGTTCCGGATTCGCCAGTTCCACACCGGGGACCGGCCGTACGCGGGCCCCTGGCATCGCCTCGCTGATCGCGCCCATGCCGGTGATCGCGGCGCCAAGCATCGATTCGATATCGCGACTCTGAATGTTGACATCGATCGAGCGGCCGCCGGCGATACGACCAAATATCGATGCGCGACTGATAAACGCCATGGTATCGGGCAGCCCTCTCAGGATGTGGTTGTTGAATACATCGATCAGTGCGTCGACATCCTCGCGGCGCTCTGCGTTCGCGCCCATGAATCCGAAACGACCGAAAATTCCCAGCCAGTAACTGGCAATCTTCGGCTGAGACTCGCCCTCCAGATAGGGCCTCAGCCTGGCGTTCATGACCTCGGTGATTTCCGTCTGGGCGGATTTGAGGCTAATGCCCGGAGGCGGCAGGATGATGCCAAACAGGAAGTTTTGCTTGCCTTCGGGCAGATAGTCCGTCTGCGGCATCAGGATGACGGCCAGCCCGACGGCGGTAGCCGTCAGCCCGACGATCCAGCCCGCCCGTCTGCGGCGGGTGTCGGTCAGGCGCATGATCAGTTTGGTGCCGTTGCGCCACCAGGCTGCATGGGGGTCTGTTACTTCGATATTGCGCAACCAGCTTGTGGCCGCTGTAGGAATGACCGTTATCGCGATAATGAGGGACGCGACCACCGCGAAAGCCATCGCCAGGGCAAGATCCGAGAATAGCTGGCCGGCAATGTCCTTTAGAAAAACGATAGGCAGGAATATGGCGACCGTTGTGGCTGTCGAGGCGACGAGCGCGCCCCAGACCTGGCTGGCGCCCGTCAGCGCCGCTACCTTGCTCGGCGTTCCTTTCTCACGCAGACGAACGATGTTTTCGAGCACCACGATCGCCGCGTCCAGTACCATTCCGACAGAGAAGGCCAGACCGGCCAGGGAGATGATGTTGATCGTTCGCCCGGCGCCATTGAGTGCAATGAATGTCACGAACACGGAAATAGGGATCGCGAGAGCGACCATCATCGTGGCGCGGAAACGCCGCATAAACCACCAAAGAACAGCGATCGCCAGAGCGATTCCAAGTAACAGGTTGTTACGCAGCATCGCGATCGATTCGTTGATATAAATAGTTTCGTCGTAGTTCTGCGAAATGAAAAGCCCGGCACGCCTGACAGGCCCTTCGTTCAACTCGGCGATGGTTGCCTTGAGTTGGTCCATTACCTCCAGCACGTTGACGTTTTGCTCCGGCTGGGCATTCATTGCAATCGCCGGACCACCGTTTTGATTCAGTGTGCCGCTGGCGTCACGCAATACGGTATCGATGGTCGCAATGTCGAACAGGTGGACCGGCTGACCATCGCGCCATGCAAGCACCATGTCGTGAAAACTTTCGATGCTGTACTTGCCTGAGAATCGCAAGGTATAGGATCGTCGGCCGACATCGGTAAATCCACCGGAAACGTCATTATTGTTGCCAGTCAGGCGTGCAAGTGTCGGGATGTCGATTCCGAGAGCTGCGGCGCGGTACGGGTCAAAGGTGATTCTCACCTCCCGCTTGCGACCGCCATAGATGTCGGCCGTCGCAATACCGGGAATTTGTTCCACCCGGGACTGAATGACTTCCTCGACGAAATCCTGGTAACCGGTGATATCCGTCTCGACGCCTGGAAGCGGCCGGATCGCAAACCAGGCAATCGCGCTGCCAAAGCGCCCCCGGCCTGCGTATATAACGGGTTCATCCACGTCTGGTGGATAATTCGGCACGCGATTGAGCCGGTTCATTACCTCGATGAGGTTACGTTCCAGACGAGAATCGACACCGAAGTAGAGGGTGATCTGCGCATTGCCCTGGCTGGCAGAAGACTCGATCTTTTCCAGCCCGGGCAGCCCCCGCAGAGCGTCTTCCTGCGGTTCGACAATCTCCGCCTCGACCTCTTCCGGCGCCGCTGAACGCCAGCTGGTGCTGATCTCGATCAGGGGGCGCTCCACATTCGGGATCATCTGCACCGGCATACGCACCAGGGCGATGACGCCGAACATCACGACCATAATGATCGCGACGATAACGGCCACAGGGTTGGCAATTGCGGAACGAGTGAGATTCAAACCGGCATCTCCGGCTGCTCTAGCGAACTGACTATTCTAGCTGTGCGACAATATTTCTCCTAACAAATTCACTCCGGCAAGGGTCGGGAAGCGAACTTCGACGGGGCGGGCGGGTCAGTCAGATAAGGGGCTGTGAAAAGGGGTCGCAGCAAAAAAACCATGCACAATCCAACAATCCGATGGTTCGGTTCTGACGGGAACGGGCCCGGGCTTTACCGGATTCAACCGGGTGCGGCACAATGAGAGCTGGTGGCCGACTGGAGCAAACAGTCAGGAGACAATATTACGCGGATCTCCATCGGCCCCACCAATCAGCACATGGCGATAGTTGTGGGAACCTCCTGATCCTTGGGGCCTGATACCCCCAGGCCGTAGTCGAGCACTTTTCCCGGGCGGAACATAAAGATGGTCAGGCAAGCATGAGTCAGACAGAAACAGAAAAAGTCACCCACCGGGGGCGTTGCCACTGCGGCGCCGTCAGATTCGAGGTCGACGCGCCGCCAGCGCTTGAACTCCACGATTGCAACTGTTCGATCTGCAGGATGAGCGGCTATTTGCACCTGATTGTCGGGAAATCGGACTTTCGATTGTTGTCCGGCGCCGGGGACCTGCTCGAATACCGCTTCAATACGGGCGTCGCGCGCCATCTTTTTTGCGGAAAGTGCGGGATAAAATCGTTCTACGTGCCCAGGTCGGACCCCGATGGAATCAGCATAAATTTCAACTGCCTGGACAGGGTCAATGTGACGAGCCACCGGGTATTGCCGTTTGACGGGCACAACTGGGAGGATGCGTTGGGTGGCAGGGAAGGGCTCGCCGGGCCGCAGTGAATCCTGCTGGGAATTGCCGGGAACAATCGGCGACTGATCTTTCACCTTATGCAGCGGATATTGGGATCGAGCCCGCCCAAAGCTCTCACTATCGGCCGATATCCGGGTTAGAATAACCGCTTTTCACGCACCGACGGTATCTGATTGATGAGAATTCCCGCCGCTTTCTTGCTGCTTCTGCTGTCGTTTGTTGTGCTGGCTGAGACGCAGTTCGTGGAGGTCGAAGTCACCCTGCGAAGGGGACAGGGCACCAACTATGGAATCGTTCGGATGATCCGTAGCGGGACACCCGTGGACGTGCTCGAGTCGGACGCCGCCAGCGGTTACACCAGGGTCCGGATGCCTGGTGGAACAGAGGGCTGGATACTCACGCGCTATCTGATGGCAGAACCCGCGACCCGGGGGGAGCTGGTGGCCTCCCAGCAAAGGGTCGATCGGCTGACCAGGGAAAATCGTGAGTTGACCGGAGAGCGAAATCGGCTTTCATCAGAGGCGGATGCGCTGGCTGAGGAACTCGCCCGCCTGAAGAATCTTTCCACCAATGCACTGGCGCTGGAAGAAGCGAACAAACGTTTCGAGGCCAACGCATCGCGCGACCGGAAAACCATCCAGGATCTCAAGGTCGAAAACGATCGCTTGTCCGGCACTTCCACCCGGGAGTGGTTTCTTGCTGGCGGCGGGGTCTTGTTTTTCGGGCTCTTGCTGGGGCTGATACTTCCGCGTATCCGGTGGCGGCGGAAACGCAGCTGGAGCGACCTCTAGCCCGGTCTTTTCATTGCTTGTTCGTTGTCAGACTTCCTCGCCGGCGAGAAACATCCACGTTTCAACGACAGTGTCCGGATTGAGAGACATGCTCTCGATACCCTGGTCAAGCAGCCAGCGAGCAAAATCCGGATGATCCGACGGGCCCTGGCCGCAGATCCCGATGTATTTGTCCATCTTGCGGCAGGCCTTGATCGCCATCGAAAGTAGTGCCTTGACCGCATCATCCCTTTCATCGAACAGGTGTGCGATAACCGCCGAGTCCCGATCCAGGCCCAGTGCCAGTTGCGTCATGTCGTTCGATCCTATCGACATGCCGTCAAAATACTCGAGAAACTGCTCGGCCAACAGCGCATTCGACGGAATTTCGCACATCATGATCAGTTTGAGATCGTCCTTGCCCCGTTCGAGACCGTTTCTGGCCAGCAATTCGGTAACCTGTCGAGCCTCCTCGACTGTTCGTACAAACGGAACCATGACCTGGACGTTTTTCAGGCCCATGTCGC
>PVMK01153497.1_pt1 | contig 15513 bp, 22 predicted proteins | sample 1853481 | NCBI WGS metagenome assembly PVMK01 (sample SAMN08533507, study PRJNA380276) | Marine sediment metagenome, whole genome shotgun sequencing project.
CAAATACAGCTATGTTATTTGTATCTTTTATTTTTAATTGAACACAGGTAGTATTTCCTCCAAAATCCTGAAAATCAGGACTACATACAGGAATAGATCCTCTTACACCAAAAAATTTAGCAATCATTTTTTTTCTATCTAATTAGCAAGAAATCCTTCGCTGCTTAATTTATCTGCAAGAACAGCACCCAGAGATTTAATCACATCGGAAGCTTTATCAGGATCAATTGTTTCGGAAATACCGCTCCAGATAAGTTTTTTATCTTTTGTCTCGTACAAATTTGTTTCAAGCACTACAACAACATTTTTTGATAGATAACTTGATGAGTTGGCATATTGTACTGATGCATAATAGTGCCCGTAAAATCCATAATAACTGTTATAGGGAATTACATAAGCATAGCCGGCTTTTACTTTTCGTTCTTTATCTACACCAACTAACCGGGACACTAACACTGCATCAAGTTCAAGGTCGTTAAAATACTTTTCAAATGAAGTTGAGTCAATTATCTCATCGTATGGCATATAATCCATTGATGCGACTGCATCTGTTCCACTACCTTTGAAAGCATCAACAAGCCCATCTTCAAACTTTCTTTTTAATAACGGTTTTTTCTGATCAACGATGCCAAGGATTAATAATTTATCAATACTTCCTGTCTTATACTCATCTTCAGACCATTCACCAATTATTTCAGTCGTTGGTCCGCAGGAGGTAAAAAAGATGGATGAAAAAATTGTAATTATAATTGGAAGAACATATTTCTTATTCATTATAAATAATTCATTAATTTGTATTAGAAAAGATTATAAATTTAAACTGAAGTTAAATAATCTTGTGTTTGTTAACAACACAACAATATGTTCTGAACATAAGATTACTTTATTTTTACAACAACAAAAGTAATATCATCTTGCAAAGGATAATTGCCAGCCCACTTCTTTGCATCATTAATTAATTGCTGAATCACTTCGCCTGATTTTCTATTAGCTGCCTCACTAAATAATTCAACAGCTTTATCGTAACCAAGCATATCATTATTTTCATTATACAGCTCAGGAAATCCATCACTCATAAATAAAATAACATCACCTGGTTTAATGTTCACTTCTTCAGATTGATAAGGAAAATTTTTCATGCTTCCCATTGGCATTCCCTTAACTTCAAGTTCTTCAACTTTATTTTGTTCAGAGCGGTAAAGCAAAGAAAAAGGCATTCCTGCAGACGATAAAATTATTTTATCTTTACTAAATTTTGCAATGGTCATTGCCATAAACAATAAAGAAAATCCCATCTCCTTCAGCGCATTCGAGGATTCCTTTAAGATTAAGGAAGGATCGGGATTGGCGGCTTTAGCTTTAAATAAACTTTTAGAAGCAGCAACCATAGTTCCTGCCTGCATTCCGTGTCCGGTGGCATCACCAACAGCAATTGTAAGTGTATCATCGTCTTCTACATAAAAGTCATAATAATCGCCCCCCACTTCTGTTGCGGTTTTCATGTAAACAGAAATATCATAGTTTGAAGACAGTGGAATTTCCTTTGGAAGCATAGATAATTGTAATTCTCTCGCTTCTTCTAGTTCCTTTGTCTTGCGTTCGTTTTCGGCTTCTAACTTTGTCTTTTCAATTTCCTGCTGCAATGTCTTTTCTGAAAGTGATTTGACTTGTTCTAATTGAATTTCTAAATCTTTGTTAGTCTTGGCAAAGTTTCTTGCAAGAAAAACTGACATGGAAAGCAGTACAACAAGTAATGAATAATATGTGTAAGGAAATGATATAAAGTCCCATAACTCAGGTACAACACCAAGTTTGCTTAAAGACTTGTAGATTGTTGTAACGGTAAACGGAAGAATTCCAATCAGAATGATCCAGCTATCATCGTATAATAAAGTTCTTTTCTTAACGAAAGAAACTATTATAACACGCAGCATCTCAATAATTATTATTATAAACAGGACAATTATAAAATCAATTGCAGCAATTGGGCTTATCATAAACCAGATAAACACTACAGCACCGATAGATGAAATGATTAAAAAACTTTTTGGTAATTTTTTATAAACGAGATAATATGTAAATCTTAAATATGCCAGTAATGTTAAAATTCCAATTAAATTAAATATTTTAAAATTCCAGATTGCAGCATATACATCATCAATAAAAATTCTTTCAAACCTGAAGAAGGCAAGCAGAGCAACCAACAATGTAAGTACTGCAAAGTAGAGATTCGGCTTAAACTTTTTATAATAGAGATATAAAAGAAAATGGATTATGGAAAATGCGAGCAATACTCCGAAGAAAAACATTTGATGAATTGAAGCGTTTCGACTTATATTTTTCACTTCCTCTCTATACTCTGCTAGTGAACCAATATTAAAATTGAATGACGGTGGAAGACCTTTTAGTATTCCTTCGTAAGTTATAAAACTTGATATGCGTATCGCAATTTCATGCCTGGAAATCCCATTCTCATCAGATTGTGTTGGAAGAAATGTAAATGCAGCAACTTCAGGATTTTCAAAAACATAGATGCCTTTTTCATCCTTAAGATTTGAAGCAACAGTACCATAATGGTGAACAGAAATTCCATCAACAAAAATCTCAACAGCTCCCACCAAATAAAGCTTTATTCCTAATGGGAGTAGCAATTAATGAGGAATCAGTTCTAACAGGAATTCGTACCCAGCCAACTCCCCGCCATTGATCAGAAGGAAATTCTCCCAGGTTGTATTCTTTCCAATCGCTATCATCAAAACCGGGCTTAGACCATTCAATATTATCACCAGGATTGAACCGGTACTTTTCGGGGTATATGATCTTAATAGAATCCTGTGCAAGAACTTGCAGAGATATTGATCCTAAAAGTATTAGCGGTAAAAGTTTTGATGTCAGCTTCATGTTATAAATATATGCAAAGTTTTTTTAGCAAAACATTATTACTTTATTATGAATGGGGAAGGGGAAACAATTTATAAAAATAAAAAGTTAAGAGAAAAAATTGAGGGAACATAATTGCTAAAATTATATTCCCTCTAAAAGCTATACTTTAATAGCTCTGCCAGACAAAACCTACATTTATGCCCCAGTATGCATAAGTATTATCATCACCTCCGCCTAGTGATGTACCTGCAGAAAATGCATAATTGTATTTCGTATTTACGATCATGGTAAATTCCCTGGAAAAGTTTAATAGAACGCCCACTTCAGGAGCTACACCAAGATGCCAGTTATTAGATTCGAAAGCAACCAGACCAATTTCCAATCGCTGCGTGATGTAATAAGTTCCTACTCCCGCACCAAAGTACAATCTAAATTGATCTCTTCTTTTTCCTGTATAATAATGTGCTGTTGCAAGAATTGGAATAGAGTTCACAACTCTTATCTGCGTACCGCTAACAGTACCATTAACACCATCTTGTACAATCTGAATTGGATCACCAACTCTTTGATCAAAAACAGTCCATGCAAATGATAACCCGAAAGAAAAATTTCTACTCTGAAACCATCTTCCCTCTAGTCCGAAACCTTTAAAACTTGTTTTATCTATAAAATCACTTAATTTATCTGTTGGGAATGACATATTATAGGTCATGCTTCCCAGACTCTGAGCCGAAACACTTGCTGTAATAATCAATATTAAAATACTTGAATATAGCCACTTCATAATATTATCCGTTATTTTTTAAAAACTTTGTTAACTAATAATTAATTTGCTCCTAAATATGGAGATTGATTAAATGCATCATTTATTCTTGTTGTTATTCTGGAAGATACGTTAATAGTACTACTATTACTTACTACACCATTTAATCTTGCCAACCAAACTGCTCCAAATTTATTACCATCGATTATATTATCCTTATCCGGATCGAGCATTGTCATAAAAATAGTACCTGTTGTATAGCTGTATGTGACTGTACCTCCGGGATATCCCCATCCTGGATAACCGCCCCACCAGCCCCATCCTCCCCAATAACCCCAACCAGGATAATATGCGGTTCCATAATTATCTGTTACAGTAACCCCTACAATTATAACAAAACCGGGTGCATCCATTGTCGTATCAACCGGAACTCTTTCATAATCTAATCTTGTCATATTACTTGCTATAGTTGACAGGATTAGAGCATCTTTGCTTCGGTCGACATTATCTTCCTCACCTTCTTCAGTGAGATGCACAACCGTATCAGGCATTGCGTAAGTTGGTTTCTTAAAGTTTGCATCACTATCGTACAAAGTGATAACTGTATCGTAATCCGAAGTAGTTAACCCGTAATCAGGGTAACAGGAATACAAAACAAAAGTTGACAAAATTAATAATGAGAAAATAACTATAAGTTTCTTCTTCTTTGTTTTCATTGTTTAACCTATTTATTATTGTTTATGTTAGTTACTTTTTTGGTTTTAAAATTATTGGAACTTCACCGGCTACCTGAACGTCAATCAGCATTAGTAACTGGCTTTCAACCTGGTAATACATTGCAGCATCAATTGGATTAAGTTCAGATTTGAATTTATTATAATATTTCCATAATAAATTATTTCGCTTTGATATCAAGTTCATGTTTTTTAACGGCAAGTCGATCTGCTACCTTCATTTGTGAGATTGTAATAATTTTCTGCGTAATCTTTGACTAGCTCTAATCTTTCACCACTGATCTTATTTAGTTCAGTTTCATACTCTGTATAAATAGGCCAGAATATCTCAGCTTGCTCTACTGTTAATTCCATCGTTTCGGCAATTATCTCTCTTTTTTGTACACGTAAATCTGTGCGAAGATATTCCAGGTAAGAAATATCCTGTGCGATTAGAATTGACGTAAAATGAAAATAATAGAAACAGTATTAATGTTTTCATATGTCGATTAAATTGATATTGGGAATAACTCAGGCGAAAAATTAGTAATAAAATATGTCTTTTCAAATGATAATAATTATATCTAATTATTAGAAAATGATATTAAATCTTTGAGGTTGTTCACTCCATTGTGTGCTATCAATGTTTCTAGGAAATCTTAAGATCAGAATACTTAAAATAGTTCGGTGCTTAACCTTTTTTAGATTTCACCAAGGTTAAACAATATTTGTTTTCATTAAGTCCAGAAAATTACCGTTCGCAGGTCTATTTGCACCAGGATTGAAAACTATTACTTGTATTCCTCTTTTTAAAAGTTCCTGCTTCACTTCCGGTAATGGTTCATCTTCCCAAATCATAATGTTTGTTGGGGTTTTCCTTTAACAGTTTTATCAAACTTTTCCCATTCCATTTCATCGGGCATATCTGTTGGTTCCCAATGCACGCTAATAATATTTATATTATAACCCTCTGCCAGATATTGATAAACAGGATGTCGATGCTATTATCGGTTTACTTATGTTTGAAGAGATTTCGCGTCATCCGCTTATCTAATTTTCCAGATCATCTTTAAGAGACAGTAAAGTTTTTTTCAAAATTATCTTTGGAATCAGGAAGTAATTTTATCAAAGCGTTCTTAACTGCTTCGGCTTGAATAATAGCGTACTTAAAATTTAACCATGTTGTAAAAGCAAAACCTTCATGCTCATGTTTACCTTTCGGTCCGTGGCTATGTGTAATACCTTCCTGCAACTTTATATAATTTGTCTTTTATCGCAAGCGAGCTATTAATAATTTTTGTTTTAGGAAGACTTACTTTTTCAATCCATTTAGCATAGTCAGCTCCATTTAATATTATTAGATCGGCATTCTGATATAACTCAACTTGCTGTGGTTTTGGTTCCCAGTACGCCGGGTCAATATCACCTTGGACAGGATAAACAACATCAACAACATTATCAGCAATTCTTTCTGTAAAATAGTTTAAAGGATAATTTACAACTGCAACCTTTAGTTTTTGGGAAGTGTTTATTTCCTGTTGGTCTTTCTTCTCCCCACAACTTAGTAATATAAAGACAGCTAATATTAATAGGATGATATTTTTCATATCCCCTCCTTATTATTTTTGTTAACCAATTATATAGTAATTAATAAATTCTTCAATAAAGAATCCTGTAAGATAATATAGAACAAGTGCAACAGCAGCGCTGCATATAATAATTATCAACAGCTCAAAACTAATTATCTCCATAACCTTTGCTCTACTTGAACCTATTGTAAACATAGTAAATATTTCATCTTTTCTTAATCTTATCGAAAGAGTAACTATTAGACCTAAAATAAGAATTGTGGCAAAACCAACAAGTACAAATACTGTATTAAATATTTCTTTTATTCTGAAAATACTTTGTAATAAATTTCCGACAACTTTTACCGGAACAACAATTTGATTGGGCATTTCGGCTGCTTCAAATCTTCCCCTTAGTATCGTATTTGATTTCTGATCATTTGGAACAAAGATCGCAGATGTTATTGGGTAATTACTTATATCTCCGTGGAAGTGGAAGCTTTTAAGTGTTTTTTGATTAATCTCATTGTAAATAAACAGTTTAGCATTTGGCTGTTACGTTGCTGCTGTCCTTTGTTTAAGATAATAGATTGATCAGTTGTTTTTGTAACATCCTCGTGACCATGACCCAATCCCATAATTATCCAGTTTGTTTTTAGATCGGTGAAGATTGCTTTGTCATCAGGTGTATCAGAAGGATTAAGTATTCCAACAACATTCATCTTTAGTGGATAAACTCCTGCAAAATCAAAATAGTTTTCGGGTGAAGAGATTAAACTATCACCGGGCGAGAGATTTAAATCCTGTGCAACTTTATAACCAACAACGCATTCGCCGATATACGTTATGTTCCTTCCATTTTGAAGATTAAGATTTCTAAAGGAAAAATATTCCAACGTTGTTCCTACTATTGGAAATCCTCTTGCATTAAATGCTGAGAGAATTGGAATGGAGTAACCGAGTCCGGTATCATCCAGTTTATCGGCAACATTTGATTTAATGTTCTCAATTTTTTCTTGTTGAAAGTAAAGAGAATTTATTACGAGATCAGTTGAACTGCCTTTTGCCCCTACTATAAGCGCTGTGGAATTTGCACGTGACATCATTTGCTGTTCACTTTCAGTAATTAGTCTCTGCAAACCGTTGGGGAGGAAGATGATAATTCCTATTGATGCGATTAACACCAAAGTCCTGAACTTGTTAAAGGTTAGATATTTATATGCCAGGTAAAAGCTTTGCTTCATTTTAATTCAATTAAAATTCTGGAAATCTATAACTTTATCAAATCCTTTTAGTAAATCGTGATCGTGGGTAACTGTAATTAATGTTGAGCCGTAATTATTCACGTATTCAAAAAGTATATCAATAATATGGTTTTTATTTTTCGGATCTAAGTTGCCTGTTGGTTCATCCGCAAGAATAATTGAAGGTTTGTTTAACAACGCTCTGCAAATTGCAACACGCTGTCTCTCACCGTGCGATAATTTGGATGGATATTTATTCAGCTTATTTCCAATCTTAAGTGTTTGCGCAAGTTCTTTTGCAACCGTGCGTGTTTCATCTTTAAGTTTTAAAGTATTATTAATTCGATAGGGAAGTAGTATATTATCCAAAACATTTAAGTATTCCAGTAATTTAAAATCCTGGAATACGAAACCAATCTCTTTTATCCTAAAATTTCTTCTTTCCGCATCTTGTAAATTATTGATTTCTTTTTCTTTAATTATAACTGATCCGGATTCAGGTATTAATATTCCCGCTATTAAATTTAACATAGTTGTTTTGCCAAAACCACTTGGTCCGATTACAGCTGTTTTCTGACCCGCATCAATCGACAAATTATTAATCGATAAGTGAAAATCGGAATTAGGATAACTATATTTTACATCATTTAATTCGATCATTTTAAATTCTTGTTTCTTCAATCATATCTATATTAACAAATTTCCAAACATTATTTACGGGTTCGATATATAATACTGCGTTGTATTGGTTTGTGCGGCTGTGAATATGACCCCAGTGACCGACAATTCCTTTTACCTGCCAGGTACATTTATACGCTAACCCTGCTTTATCAGTTTCAACTTCTTCAACTTCAAAAACGCTTACATCACTAACTTTTACACTTATTCCTCCCTGGTTCTCCAATACCATTCCTTTTTTTGTTTGAAGATATATATCTGCCAGAAGATCACCATCATTACTAATAGCAAGTTTATCATAGACATCACTTTCATTCCTGAAATCAAATGCGCGGTAAGTGTTCTTTCAGCAACTCGCTGATAAGTGTTTCTGATTCCGGTTTTGAGAAACTCTCTTTCTTCAAAAATGGTATTTCCAGACTCAATGTAAGAGGGATACAGATTAAAGCTAAGAGTATCAGAATAATTCCCAATCTCTTCAATTGTTTTGACCAGGTATTAAGTTTATAACCAAACCTGAATAAAAAGAATATGATAACACCAACCATCATAAGTGAAATTAAAGGTAAGCTAAGAGATGCCTCTGTAACTTTTACTTCAGATATTGTTGGAAGCTTATATTTTTTTAGATAATTCGTCCACAGCAGTATATCATCATCAGGCTGGAGAATGTATTTCATTGGTCCCGCAGGATCAGTTGCAGTTGCAGGAACCTGCGTAATATCATCGTTGAATAAATCCCAGTTTACAGTAACTTCTTTTGGTATGCCCGGATCTGGGAAGGCAAAGATAACACCAATAATCGCAGATGAGTAATCTAGCGGCTTCACTTCCTGAAGGATTTGTATTCCGAATAATCTAACCTCAACAAAATAAATTTTATCAATAATTGGCTTAACTTTTTTGCCGTCTATATTCACAATATTTCTATTTACTAAAAAGTTAGCAATCATTTTTTTCAGACTATCCTGCTCATCAACTTCTATATAATCATCCATTTCATAATTTAGGGGCAGCCAGGTATCAAGGTCCTTTACTCTTACGAGCACTTCGTGTCGTACTTCGTATGGCTCAATGTAAAGGAAAGACATAAGCGAAGATTTATGATGTCTTTTAAGATTTTTATTATCATAATATGAATACCATGGATCTTCCCAGTTAAGATTGAGAGATTCAGCGGTTCCCAAATACCTGATATCGTTAACAGGAATTTTTTTGTGATATGTTACGAAACCGATATTAGCAAATGATACATCATACCCTTTTTCAAACGGTGGAATAAAAGTGATCCGTTTTGGTTTATGATTAAGCTTGTATTCAACTTCAACAAAAATAACATATTCATTGGCTCTTGATGAATCAACTTTTCCCGTATAAAGCGAAGACATTAGTTTGCGTTTTTTCTTTTCGATTTTTTTTACATCACCAATTAAGATAACTCCATCGGCTTTTACTATAAAACCTTGTGTAAAAAAAGTGTGAAAACTGGATGCTCTATTTTGTTCAGTAAATCCGTCTTCGTAATACTCAGAAGGAATAATATCTTTAAACCATTTATAATCAGGTTCACCAAGTTCAAATGTTATTCTAACCGATCCTTCCTGAATAAACATTTCAACAATGTTTGTACATTGGTCTGCTTTAATTAACGTAATGAAATCAGCTATCAGGGTGGGAGAATAAAAACATACAACAAAAAATAATATTGCTAATTTGAAATGTAAATTTATTACCGACACATTTTTTTTCTTAAGCTCATTACTGTTTATTATAGATATTGTTTGAAAGTAAAATGAAAAATGAGATCAGTAGAAGAGGAAAAGCTGATAGTGTTTTCAGAGTTTTGCACTGTTAGATTAAACTCTGCCCGCGAAGCACTATTAAATATATATCCAATTCCAGCCATTATTCTGTTTTGATCAGCAGTTACTTCTTGAGCTTCTCCACCAACATTGAAGAAAAATTCAACCCTGAACGGTACATACCAGGTACGTACTCTCATAAAATCATTATTAAGAGTAAATCTGCCTCCAAACCTAAATCTCAATCTTGTTTTTTGATCTGTTGATTTATCTGTATACCTGAAGAATCTTTCCTCCAATCTTATAGAAAAATATGGTCTGAACAGGTTTAAATATTCTCCGGCAGTCATCCACCTTGCAGTTACCTGAATCCACGGGCGCACCTCAAGATAATTTGTAGTAACATTTTCATTGGTGTAAAAAAGATCTAAAGCTCCGGCATATAACATCCAGCTAAGTCTTTTATATGTTATAACATTTCGTAAATGATATCGTGTCCATCCCTCATCTACCAAATATTTTCTGTACCCGGCTTCTACCTGGTAATCCCAGTTAACACTGAAGGTTGGATAAACATCTGCATCTAACCATATTTGACCATTCTGGGCATAATCTGTTTTAGAAAACAATAAAATGAATAAAGTAACAAAAATTACTTTTAATGTTGCTTTGATATTATTTACTTTAAAATTTTTAATCCTTATAAAATCCATCTGACCGTGTAATAAAAAATCTTGCTCTTAAAGATAAGAACAAGATTTCAGTAAATTTTTAATTCTTAATATTATTAATTGCTTTGTTTATTAGGTCCGCCCTTTATCTTCATGTCTTCAATATACCAGCTTAAAGCCAATGCAACAGCTTCCTCAAGTGAGTAGGCCGTACCGGGTTCAATCCTGGATTCGGAAACAAAGTTTTGAGGTCGCACCAAAGAATTATACACATACCTGTTTTCCTGGTGCCCAAAGTATGTACCTATATTTATTATGTAGGTTAGTTGTTCGTTTTCTAACGTAGATCTTTACTTCCTCCACGGTCTTCTGCTACAGAATACCTGTAAGTCCAGACCTCGGTATAACCATCCTGTCGCTTTCCTGGCCGAGTTTTTCATATGAATAACTAACTGCCTCCTGTGATCCGAACAGGAAACGATTAGTTGAAATACAAAAATCAGTACAACCGCAACCGCTAAATTTTTCAATATTGATATCTCCTTTTGTTAAATTATTCATCTGTTAGTATATAAAATAACATTATATATTTTCATCATTTAATTGTAAATCTTATCTGCTATTTAATTAATATTTTATATCCAAAATGATTTAATGAATACAATTGTGTACGCAATCGGAAAAATAAATCTTGCTAGATAATCCATTCTTCTTGCAATTGTTTTTTTATCGTGGCTAACTAAATTACTGGTTACCACTGCTTCTAATAAAGCGATAAAGACAATAATGTTGGAAAGGAGTATAAAAGTATCCAATCTGGTTAAATATGATACAGGAGGAATTAAATTTGATAACGTGAATTGATATGCTATCATAGTAAGCATTGCGGTGGCTCCAACAGTTAGTTGTGGTCCGATTTGAATTGGATCAATCCAGAAAACCAACCAGGACATAAATACAACCACTGCTAAGGGAATGATCACCTTCCATATATAATAATTTATGTTTCTTTTAGCAGTAATAAAATAAGTAGTATTAGGTAGATCTTTAAAACGTTCGTCATCCGATCCAATTTTAATCGACTCGGAACCAATTTTCCAACCAGAAATACTATATCTGTGTGATTGAACTTCGGATGAACTATTGCCTTCAATAAATTTCAGTTCATTCGGAATTATTGAAACAATTTGAATCTTTATGATAAAATCATCTAATGGAAATTCAGAAAAGTTGTGGCTGGAATTTACTCCTCCTGTAAATCGTTGCTGATATAACACTGATCCATCAGGATCAACTTCGTATAGTTCTTCCCTTTTTTTTATCAGATTATAATCGTTAAAGATTTGAATATCAGGTGTCCAGATTTCATCTTTGCTAACTAATGTTTTTTCTTTCCATTTGCTTACCAGATTTTTATCCATCCATTCTAATTGGACAACAAAATCGATTGTACTTCTTTGGTTAGCATCATCTATTTTAATTATATCCAGGATAAGGATGCTAATTGATACTTCTCTTAATTTTCCTTCTGATAATGTCTCTCCATTAATATTCAGAGTCAGAACAACAATAAAAAGAAATATAAGATGTATTAACTTCATTCTAATCTGCTAATTTTTCTATTTTCTCCAAATCAATAAAAATTACTGTCTCCTTAAATAGAATTTCCGGGCAGTGGAGGCAATTACTACCCGGCTTCCATTTTTTTGATTGAGGAAATTCTCAATCAACACAATATCATTTATTTATTGTGGTGGTGCGAGATCAGTACCATATTCTTTATTAATTTTATCATATATATTCTTCAGCACCTCAGGATAATTCACACGCCCATCCCAGATATATTTTGAGAACCCAATTCGCTTACTCGGATCTGGGCGCTTAACACCCAAAACCGAAGGTTGCGGCCAGATATCTTCATCAATTGCAGCCATTCTTGTTGTAATTTTTTCTTTAGTAACATTCCAAACCATATAATCAATGGCTAATGACAAAGCTCCATCATATGTTTCTCTTATATCAGCTAAAACTATTGGTTGAGTATCGTAGTCATTAAAGAAGTGAAAGCCTACTGCCATACGCGGATTGATTTCTGCCATTACTTTACCAAATTGAGCAGGTGAGGTATGAACTTGTGTTCCTACATTAAGGGCGGTTTGTGGTGGAAACTTTTGTTTATCAATCAAAATTTTTGGTGATGCAAAACATTCGTGGATAGCTAAATCTGAATTTTTTGTGTGCTCCATCCACCATTTATTCGGATATGTATCACTACTAAAAGACAATTTTAATCCGTTCCATTCCATTATAAAGCTAACTGAGCCATCTAATGCGTGGATTGCTGGAATAGATCTAATTGTTACGCCGTTTTCCTGGTAAATAATTTCATTAACAAGTTTATAATCAAATTCTGTAACTTCAATTGATAATCCACGTGTGTCTGTATTGCCAACTCTTCCATCTACATCCCAGGTATATGTTTTTTTGAGATGTTCTACCATATACTTTGTACCATATTTTTCTTCAGCACCACTTGGGCCCCAAACTCTCAAAGGGGCAACCCTATTTCCAACTACTCCTCCAATCCATATTGCATCAAGATCACCGATATGATCTGAATGAAGATGGCCAAGAAAGATTTTATCAATGTAATCCATTGGAATTTTCATTGCTGAAAGTCGTTCTGCTGATCCTGTGCCTGCATCAAACAAAAACTTATCACCATTACCAAGTTCTACAAGAAAACAAGAAGCAGCTTGTTTTGGTAGTTTATAATCAAATTCTGTAACTTCAATTGATAATCCACGTGTGTCTGTATTGCCAACTCTTCCATCTACATCCCAGGTATATGTTTTTTTGAGATGTTCTACCATATACTTTGTACCATATTTTTCTTCAGCACCACTTGGGCCCCAAACTCTCAATGGGCAACCCTATTTCCAACTACTCCCCAATCCATATTGCATCAAGATCACCGATATGATCTGAATGAAGATGGCCAAGAAAGATTTTATCAATGTAATCCATTGGAATTTTCATTGCTGAAAGTCGTTCTGCTGATCCTGTGCCTGCATCAAACAAAAACTTATCACCATTACCAAGTTCTACAAGAAAACAAGAAGCAGCTTGTTTTGGTCTTGCATTTGGCATTCCGGTTCCAAGTGCCACTACACGCATTTCATTTGGTGCGAGTTCTTCTGTGCCCGGATAATAAACATCCATCATCTGTTCGTGATGGTCTGCGGGATTACTAGCTGGTGGTGTTGAAGCTAGGATGAAAATCAACACAACGCAAGCAACAAATCCAAGGGTAAAGCCTAAGATTATCTTTTTCATATTTCCTCCTTACAAGAAGATTATTGATTAATAAATTGCAAGTTATTACTTTCATATCCGGCTAGTATGTTACATAAGGGTATTTACCAGGTTCTGCAACCTCCTTTTCCGTTTCTGATTTAGTTTCTTCCCAATTATGTTTAGCTTCTTGCCCCTTCTCCTTTACCTTAGCTTTAAAGGCAGCAACCTTGTTTTGAAGCTTTTGCTTATTTGCTTCAAATTCTGCTTGCATTTCTTCACCTTCTTTTTGAAATTGATAATCTAACGCATTGAGTTCTTCTTCAAATTCAATAGAATCTTCGAGCCATTCTTGAGCAAACTCATCAGTTACCAGGTCATAATCTGTTTCTATTCGTGCATCAAAGTCATTTATAGCATCGCGAATGTTCTTCTTATTCTCCTGATACTTTGATTTGGTATCCATTTTACCCAATGCGAGTTGAACCTTTAGATTTTCAATTTTACTTTTAAGTGTATTCCTCTTATCCTCATTATACTCTTTAATATTATCTACCCTGGAAGCCAATGTGTCAAGACTTCCCCGTACTTTATTTTCATTTCTTCAGCTCTATCTATGGCTTTTTCTTTAGATAATTGCATTTGATTCTCAACTGCATTGATTCTTGCTTCCCACTTTTTATTGGTCTGTTCAAACGAACTCTTTAGTTCTTGAAATTTGTTCATGGATAACTCCTATATTATTAATTGATTGTATGTGTTAAATATTCTAAGTTCAAACCCCCTCATGCTTTTTTTAATGCCAGTCCAAGATAAACTAAATCCCATCCTGCAAATAGAAGTTTAATCCCAAGTAGTAATCCGACCAACCATAAAGCTGCGTTATCTAAAAATGTAAGTACTAAAATTCCGAAGAGAATTGTTAGAGCTCCGTCAAACATTGTCCAGCCCCAACCCTTAAGCGGTTTAATTTCGGCAGCAAAAGCAGTTTTAGAAATTCCCTCTATAATAAAAAACATTCCCAGTATTAATGTTAATGATACAGCACCGGTTAGTGGAAATTTTAAAATGAAAATACCAGCAAGTATGTAAAGCAAGCTGCCCATTATTTTCCAGATAAATCCACCCTGTTTCATTGTGGCGAAGGCATCTACAAATCTGAAAATGCCGCTAACAAGTATCACCCATCCTAACATTAAAACTACTCCGCCTGTCCAAAGCCACGGGTAAGATATTGCCGATACACCAGCAATAATTAAAAGTACTCCCATAAATAAAATTAAACCCCAATTCTTTCTAACTCCTAGTGCAAACTCCGCAATTGGGTTATTAGTGTTGATAGTTATATCATCCATATATGTGCCTCCTAAATGTTATAAAGTAAAGAAAATTAAATCTCTTCATTCAATAATTTTAATATAATTTTTACTTTCACATTTAATATCAAAAATAATTATGAAAAAATCTATTGGACTTTAGTCCAATACGAAAGAGTTGATTATGAGTAAAAATCGCAAATATTTAAATTTCAGGACTAATGGGTTAAAAAATATTATGGAGAGAGTGGCAGAATATTATAGGATAATCAATTTGATACGCTTGCTGGTCTGATGTTCACCTTCTCGGCAAGGCGAACAAGTTCCGCTAAAGAAACGACACCAACTTTCGCAAATACTCTTGCACGATGTACCTTTACGGTTTTCTCAGTTATATTTAAAGCAGCGGCAATTAATTAATACCGCTACAAAAAATAATTCGGATTAGAAATCCTTAAACTTTTTTTTTGAAGATATTATTTTGGGAATATCATTTTAAATTGTAATCTTAATTGCCATTCCGGACCGCCATCTGGTTTTACAACATAATAAAATGCCTGGGTTTGTGCATCTACAGGTAG
>PVMK01122496.1_pt1 | contig 15512 bp, 15 predicted proteins | sample 1853481 | NCBI WGS metagenome assembly PVMK01 (sample SAMN08533507, study PRJNA380276) | Marine sediment metagenome, whole genome shotgun sequencing project.
TCCGGGTATCTCCATCACAAAGGCAAAAGAACTATTGCAGCAAACAGACAGAATCCTCGCCACCTTTCCGGAAGTACACCACGTGTTTGGCAAGGTTGGCCGTGCGGAATCTGCTACCGACTCAGCACCTCTTTCAATGCTGGAAACGACTATTCGGCTAAAGCCCAGGGACAAATGGCCTGACCCCGGCAAGACAACCCGGGAGCTGATGGGCGAAATGGATAAGGCCATCCAGTTTCCCGGCGTGGCGAATGCCTGGACCATGCCGATCAAGACCCGGATCGACATGCTGTCCACGGGTATCAAGACACCGGTGGGTATCAAGGTCTCCGGTCCGGACCTCAACGTGCTGCAGAGCATCTCGCTGCAAATCGAGGAGGCCATGAAGACGATGCCGGAAACGCTTTCTGCCTTCGGTGACCGGGCCGTGGGCGGTTACTATCTGGATTTCGTCATCGATCGTGAGCGCGCGGCCCGCTATGGGCTGACTGTCGGTGATGTACAGGATGTCATTCAAATTGCGATTGGCGGCATGAACATTACCTGGACTGTGGAAGGACTGGAACGTTATCCGGTCAACCTGCGGTACCCGCGTGAGCTGCGTGACGACCTCGAGACCCTGACGCGGGTTCTGATTCCAACACCGACCGGCGCCCAGATACCGCTGGGAATGGTCGCGGATCTTGAATACACGCGCGGACCGCCTGTTATAAAGAGTGAGAATGCACGCCCGAACGCGTGGATCTATGTCGATCTCAAGACTTCGGACATCGGCGGGTTCGTGGCCCAGGCAAAGAAAGTGCTGCAGGAGATGGTCGATGTGCCGGCAGGTTACACGATCGTCTGGTCAGGTCAGTTCGAATACATGGAGCGTGCCGCGAAGCGCCTGAGTATCGTCGCGCCGGTGACCTTGTTGATCATATTCCTGTTGCTGTATTTGCACTTCCGTAATGTCACCGAACCTGTCGTGGTAATGATGTCGATTCCCTTCGGGCTGGTTGGCGGCATCTGGCTGATCTACATGAACGGCTACAACATGTCAGTGGCCGTGGCTGTCGGTTTCATCGCGCTGGCCGGCATGGCCGCTGAGATCGGCGTCCTGGTGTTAAGTTTCATCGACACGGAGATCGGCAAGCGCCGTGCGGCCAGCAGTAGCGGCCTGTCTGTCGAGCAGATCAAAGCAGCGGTGCTGTCGGCGACATCAAAACGAGTGCGGCCCATCGTGATGACAGCCGTGTCTACAATGGCGGGTCTCATCCCCATCATGTTGAGCAACGCAACCGGATCGGATGTCACTCACCGCATTGCCGCGCCCATGCTGGGCGGGATGCTCACGGTGCTGATTCTCAATCTCCTGGTGTTACCGGTGATTTACAGCCTGGTGCTGCAGGTCCAGGAGAGAGGACTTACGAGACCCCGGGGAGTCGCGTCGTGAGCGCTGCTTGGACTTGCCCGATGCACCCCGACGTTGAGTCCGGGCAGGCCGGCGATTGTCCAAGTTGTGGTATGGCACTTGAGCGCCAAATCGTTGCCGCGCCAGCTCGGCAATTCACGTGTCCCATGCACCCGGAAATCATTCAGGACGCTCCCGGGGACTGTCCCATCTGCGGCATGGCGCTCGAGCCGGTCGTTGTGACTGCGGACGAGGAGGACAACAGCGAACTGATCGGTATGACCCGGCGGTTCTGGGTGAGCCTGGTGTTTACCGTGCCGGTCTTTGTCATCGCCATGGGCGACTTGTTACCGGGGCAACCCGTGAGTGCCGTACTGTCCACCACGGTTCGTCCCTGGATCGAACTGCTCTTGGCCAGCCCCGTGGTGCTGTGGGGTGCGTGGCCCTTTTTCGTACGCGCCTGGCGATCAGTCATGACCCGCAGGCTCAACATGTTCACGTTGATCGGCCTGGGGGTCGCCGTCGCGTACGGCTACAGCGTCGTTGCCGTATTGCAACCGGATCTGTTTCCGGCCGCATTTCGAGACGTCAACGGACATGTCGCGGTGTATTTCGAAGCAGCTGCAGTCATCGTGGCTCTGGTCTTGCTGGGTCAGGTACTCGAGCTGCGTGCGCGCAGCCAGACCGGTGCCGCGATCAAGGCCTTGCTCGGCTTGACACCAAAGATGGCGCGGCGTGTGTCATCGTCCGGCGACGAGGAAGACGTACTGATTGAATCCATTCAGCCGGGCGATCGATTGCGCATCCGCCCGGGCGAAAAGGTGCCTGTCGATGGCCGTGTTGTTGAGGGTCACAGCTCGGTCGATGAATCCATGGTGACGGGTGAACCCGTGCCGGTCGAAAAACAAGCCAACGACAAAGTGGTAGGCGGTACCGTGAACGGCACTGGCACACTCGTGATGCAAGCCGAGAAAGTCGGTGCCGATACGCTACTCTCTCGCATTGTGCAGATGGTGGCGGAAGCACAGCGCAGTCGTGCGCCGATTCAAAAGCTTGCCGACAGTGTCGCCGGCTACTTCGTACCGGCGGTCGTGATCGCTTCGATACTCACCTTCCTCGTGTGGGCCATTTGGGGCCCGCAACCGAGCATGAGCTTTGCACTCATTAATGCGATTGCTGTCCTGATCATCGCCTGTCCCTGTGCGCTCGGCCTTGCGACGCCGATCTCTATCATGGTCGCGACTGGTCGAGGCGCGAGCATGGGCGTGTTGTTCAAGAATGCCGAAGCAGTCGAACTCATGCGAGATGTCGACACGCTCGTCGTCGACAAGACAGGAACGCTGACTGCCGGCAAACCGGCAGTCGTCGCCGTGCTGTGCGCGGACGCATGGGACGAAGCTGCCGTTCTCAGACTCGCCGCCAGCCTCGAGCGAGCAGCGAGCATCCCTTGTCTGCCGCTATTGTCACTTATGCTGAAAACCAGGGTATTGAGCTGACGAACGTCGAAGACTTCAAATCCATCACCGGTAAAGGGGTGACGGGGACCGTTGACGGTTACGGGACCGCAATTGGCAATGCCGCATTGATAAATGATCGCAACGTTGATCTCGGTGATTTCGCGCAGCGCGCGGATGAGCAGCGGGCGAAGGGCGAAACCGCCATGTTCGTGGTGGTCGACCAGACTGTCGCCGGTGTCATCAGCGTGGCTGATCCGATCAAAGTGTCGACGCCCGATGCAATCCGGCGGCTTCATGACGACAACGTGTCGATCGTCATGTTGACGGGAGATAACGCCAGGACCGCGAATACCGTCGCTCACCGCCTGGGATTGGGGCGCGTGATCGCCGATGTCTTGCCCGAGCAGAAAGTGGCTGTGGTCAAAGACCTTCAGGCGGATGGCCGTGTCGTTGCCATGGCGGGAGATGGCGTAAACGATGCGCCGGCATTGGCGCAAGCGCAGGTCGGCATCGCGATGGGCACGGGTACCGATGTAGCCATGGAGAGCGCTGCGGTGACCTTGGTAAAAGGTGATTTGCGCGGCATCGCAACCGCCCGGGCGCTGAGTCGCGCCACCATGAAGAACATTCGGCAAAATCTTTTTTTCGCGTTCGCTTATAACGCGCTGGGTATTCCGATCGCTGCCGGTGTCTTATATCCTGTGTCCGGACTGTTGCTCAGTCCGATGATCGCGGCCGCGGCTATGTCATTCAGCTCCGTTTCAGTGATTGCCAATGCCCTCCGGCTGCGCCACTGGTCAGCGCCAGAAAAGGGGTCATGATGTGAAAGAATCAGCGATTACCATACTCATGTTTATAGTTACTGTTATCGCGCCGGCGTTGACCTCGGCTGAAACCATTGCCGTGGTCGGTACGGGTCAGGTGGCAGGCGCGCTCGGCCCGGAATTTGCCGAGCTTGGTCACACCATTGTCTATGGATCTCGAGATCCATCCAAAGATGAAGTAAAGGCCCTCGTTGATCGCACCGGTCACGGTGCGTCCGCAACGACGCCCGCGGAAGCGGTGGCAGGAGCAGATGTTGTCGTTCTTGCAGTGCCTGGGGCCGTTATCGAGGCAGTCACCAAGAGCCTGGGCGATCTCTCGGGCAAAATTATCATCGATCCTACAAACCCGCTTCGCCGCAACGAGGACGGGCTTTTTGAAATGAGCGTTGAAACGTCGAATGCCGAACTCATTCAGGGATGGGCGCCGGACGCCTACGTCGTCAAGGCATTCAATTCACTCAATTGGCGACAAATGGTCGACCCCAATTCATCTGGCGGTCCGATATCGATACTTTTAGTCGGCGACAATGCCGAGGCAAAGGCATTCGTTGCCGCACTCGCCGAAGGTATGGGACTTGAGCCGATCGATCTCGGGCCGGTGCGTTATGCACGCCATGTCGAAGGAATGTTGATTCTCTGGATAAATAAGCGCTACGTACGAAACGAACCGTTTGAATATCACCTGAGGAGAGTACAATCCGACTAGTGGCAAAGGGAGCGCGCCTGCTTGGTAGCATCAACCGATGACTAGTCGCCTGGGCAACCTGTTTCGGCGTCGAACGGCGATAGAGACCGGACGACAAAACCCGGTGCTGTTGTCTACGGTCGACATGTCCTCGAAGATCTACGACGGCATACCGTTAAAAAGCTTTATTGGGGACGATGAAAGAGGCGCCCTCGCCAGGGAGCTGTTCCTCGATATCAATCTAATCTGCAATGCCTACGATCCGGTTGCCGCCTGCCGGCAAAAACTTGCGACCACAATGATCAGGTTCGCGTCATACCAGGTCCTTGTCATTCCACCGCCACCCGAGGCCGATCCAAGTGAACTTCGCTCACAGCCGGGCGTAACCGGTGAGTTGGCGGAACATCTCGTGGAGATTGCGAAAAATAATTACGAGCTTCGATCGGATCTCTACGGAGCTGTCGATGAACCATCCTTCGACAGCATTTGGGAATCGCTGCAACAATCCTATTGGCAATCGTATTGGTTCCTGGAAACTTTCAATGCAGCGAGGGTAAAGCTGGGCGATTACAACGATGGGCATGACTGGTTCATGCCCTTCAAACATGCTGCATGCGCAAACTACGAACACATTTATCGAAGAGAGATTGAATTGCCGCCAGCATTCGATGAAAACCTCGCGTCCTTAGCGCCGACCGCGTACTCGATCTTCACGGACATTGTGTTATCAGGCGCTGAGGATCCGGACCTGGAGTGGCGCGACTATTACAAAGACAGCAACATTCCAGTTCCAAACTTCAAGGACTGAATTACAGTCACCGCTATTCGTGATTAATATTCTGGGCCGTTACCTGGGTTACCTTGATGCTCGCATAGAAAGCCGATAAATCGGCGATGTCCACATCGGATAGGACTTCGGCTAACGGTGACATAAGCGCATGAGGGCGCTTGCCTGAGCGGTAATAGTGCAACTGATACAAAAGGTATTCCTCCTTTTGCCCGGCAATGTTTGGATAGTAATTGTGATCGCTTAATCCCACTGGGCCATGGCACGTAGCACAAGGCTCGGCCTTTATACGCCCGGCGGCAGGATTGCCTACGATGTCCGGCAGTGGCGAAACCCAAGCCGGCTTTTCCTGGGCAAACACTGGCAGAATAAGAACGGCTACCGCAAGGACGAGGAAAGGTGTTCTGGTGCGTGCATACATGGTGCTTCCCGAGAAGTTTGCTTAGCTAATTTGCAGTTCTTCCCTGTGACCAAAGCCCAGAGAGTTATCGATATAGGATATTTTCGACGGCTGAAATTTGAAGAATTGCACCTTCGCAACCTTGTCGGCGACAGCAATGGGTAGCTCGTCAGGCGCCTTCAAAAAATCACTAACATCGGAGAATTTCGTTTTGAAAGCAGCTGCGATTTCGGTATTTTCCGCGATGTTACCAAGCTGCACGACGTGGCCTTCCAGTTGAAGCCCTTTGATTTCACTCCACCTGCCGTAGTCCTCATTGATAGTTGCCGATGCTCGATTGTTTACGGTCAGATCCTGGCCGTGTTGACTCGACGGGCTGCTGAGGAAATACAGCTCGAGTCCCTGGCTGAGATAGAAAACGGAAGCTGCATGAGGTCGGTTTTCATGCGCCGTCGCCAACGACATCGCATTATGGCTCTTGAGATAACTCTCAATTGTTCTCGTTAGCTCGTCGGTCTGCATCATTCACATCTGCCTTTCAGTAGCCGTATTTGGCCCACTTCGCCAAAGCACTCTTCTTAACGTCGTCGGGGTATGCGGCATCGAATGAACACCTTCCAGGAATATCTTCTGGCTCCCAGTCCGGTGGCCAGGTGCAGTCGAAGTACGCCCGCGCCCCGATAAGATATTTCTGCTCATGTTTGTTCAACCATGGGATCAGCGCAATAGTACGACTACGGTCCATTTGTACGATGCCGCGCGTCGGATGACACTTGCTGACAAGCGCGTGAAGCACCTGTCCGATGTCGAAAGGGTCGACGTCGTCTTCTACGACAATAATCCATGGCGTAGCAACCCCCATGCGCGACGACCAGATGGCATGCGCAACGTCATCGGCTCTTGCTCGTCCTCGCTTGATAGCGACAACGGTCAACATCGTGGCTGCCTCGACGAGGCCGGAAACCCCGGTAACCGGCAGGCCCTGGGCCCGCAAAATCTGCAGGAATTCGCCCGGTTTCGTAACAGAGTGCGAGACATGCGTGCTGCTGGACGGGCATCCTTCGCTGCCCGTCGTGAGTATCGGGTTGTTCCTGTGCGTGACGGCCTTCACCCGGATCACGTATCTTGGCTGCCGCTGTCCACCCATGTAGCCGATGTATTCGCCAAACGGCCCCTCGGTCTTCATGTCTCCCGGATGAATCTCACCCTCCAGGACGATTTCGGATGTCGCCGGAACCATCAGATCTACAGTCTCACACTTGACGAGCTGAATGGGTTCGCCGCGGATGCCGCCTGCCATATCGACTTCAGAAACCTCGAATGGAATTGGGGCCGCTGCGCACAGGGTCGAGATCGGCTCCGTGCCGAGGGCGATCGCAATCTCCATGGGTTTGCCCAAATCCTCCCAGGCCTGCCGCTGCTTCATGACATGCGTGTGCGGTCCGCCCTGGATGCCAATGGAATTTCGGTCGTGCAACATATGCCGGTGAATTCCCCAGTTCACCCAATCACTGTTTGGATCCTTGCTGATGGTGAGATGCCATGTTCCGATATAGCGGCCGCCGTCTCCCTCGTGAATAAACGGAACCGGGAATTTCAACAAGTCAACATCGTCTCCGAGTATGACGTTTTCCTTGCAAGGGCCATCCTTCACGACCTCGGGTTTGATTGGCGACTTCCTGCCCTGAATATACTTGTCGATCAGTTCCTGAACACGACTGTCCGGGTCCATACCCAATGCAATCGATAGTTTCCGGTGATTGCTCAACGCCTCGCCGAACAAAGCGAAGCCTTCAGGATAACCCTTGACGTTTTCGAAGTACGGGGAGGGCAAACCCGCTTCATTCGATCTGCGAATCATGGCGCCGACTTCCAGATTCCAGTCGACTTCTTCCTTGATCCGAACCGCTTCGCCATGCTCTTCGAGCTTGGCAATGAATTCTCTTATATCGTTGAATGACATTCTTCGTTCCTTCCTAACATCAATACATTAAACCAGGCAGCCATAGCGCCAGGGCCGGAAACGCGATAATCATCGCTATGGCGACAACATCGCAATAAAGAAACGGCAACGCGGCCCGATAAATACTCGCCATCGTCGTGTCGGGGGGGGCGCAACACTCTTCATTACGAAAAGGGACAAACCAAACGGCGGCGATGTCGTACCCATCTCCATGTTCAGCAGGAAGATCACGGCGAACCACAAGGGATTGAAGCCAAGTTCACGAACTACGGGCATGAAAATGGGTACCGTGATCATCATTATCGGAACGACGCCCAGGAACATTCCCAGCACCACGAGTACAACCATTATCGCAACGATGATCAGCATCGGCGGGAGAGAAAGGTCCGTGGTAATCGTGACCAGGCCTGCGGTTGCTCCGGAATAGGCCATGATCTGGCTGAAGACTGATGCAGCGGCGATAATCATCAACATCATGACTATGATCTTGAACGCGTTTTTGAATGACTTCCTGACCATGTCCCAGGTAAGTGTCCTGTGGGCTGCAGCCAAAGCGAAAGTACCCAGGCAGCCTGTAGCGGCGGCTTCCGTCGGTGTGGCAAGCCCTATGAAGATGACGCCAACGACGAGAAAGACAATGATACCGAGTGGCAGCACGTATTTGATGACGGCGACTATTTTGTCTGTGAGTGGAGTCGGCGCAAGGTCATAAGGCGGTGCGATGTCCGGTTGTAACCAGCAACGGGTAATGATGTAGCCCGCATACAGTATGACCATGAGGATTCCCGGAAGAATTATCGCAATCAGTAATCTTCCGACAGATATTTCACCGATGGCTCCGAACAAGACGGCCAGGGCGCTCGGCGGAATCATAATCGCCAGGCCTCCACTGCCAAGAATCGGCCCAAGGCTCATCGGTTTTTTGTAACCGCGTTTTTCCATCTCGGGAACAAGAGTTGATCCAAGCATTGCCGTGCTGCCCATGCTGGCGCCAGTCATCGTCGATAAGAGTGCGCCTCCACCCAATGCCAGCAGGCCGAGTCTGCCAGGCATTCGGCCCAACAACTTATCCAGTGTGTCAATCAGGTGAACGATAAGCCCCGAGTTGTACATGACCTCGCCCATGAGAATAAATAGCGGCAGAGGCAGCAGGGCGAAAACAGTAATCGAGTCAAAAATCCCTCTTATGACTCCATCGAGACCGCTCAGGCCTCCCCAAAGAAAATACGCGGACACCGTGTTCACTAGAAGGAAGGCGAATGCAACCGGCAACCCGACCAGCATCAGGAAGATGAGGCCGCCAATCATGAGCATAAATATCAGCCACCATTCCATTTAACGGGGCCTCATGCGGTGATCTAGGCGTGAAGCCGATCATTTTCTTCTTTCGAGTTCTCTACAAGGAGCGCATCTTGAGCGCGCCTGACAAATTGCACGAAGAGTAAGAAAAAGCCGATCGGCATGATGGCAAAGATTGGAGATGCGAGCGGCTCCATCAGAGTTGGGCGATGAAGGTCTCGCTGAAAGTAGTCGAGCGCCACGTCCGCGCCGGACCAGGCGAGTGACAGACATACAATGGCGCATGCAATGGATGTGACCAGCCTGAGCGACCGACGCGTTTTCGGTTGAAGGGCAGCGATCACGATATCCATCTCGACATGCCCTTCGTTTCTTAGCACCCAGGCGGTGCCAAGAAAGGTCATGAAGAGCAGCCCGTATTCGCTGAGCTCGATCACCCATAATGTTCCCCGACCCAGGAGGTATCTGCTGAATACCTCCCAGCACACGGCAATCATCATCAGGAAGAGTATGACCATTCCCGCATTGGCCATAATCTCAAGTACACGGTCAAAGCCGCTCCAGAATTTCTTGATGCTTTGCATAGCGTTGAAGTTAATGATAGAGCAGAGCTTCGTTGACAAGTAACTTTTTTAGTTGTGCGCCCCGGATCGGCTCGTCGTCCATGATTTTTTGCCACGCTGACTCGTATGCTCTTGTCAGATATTCCTGCGCCATTTCTGGTGATAGTTGGATCACCTCCACACCACTTTTTTCAATTAGTATCGTCTCTTCTCTGTTGAAGTTAAGGAACCATTGACCGCCGTTAGGGTCGGGATCCCATACCCGAAACTTAAAGTCTTTGATCCGCTGCTGGAGGTCAGGGGCAAGCCTGTTCCAACTGTCTGGATTGACCAGCAGAATCAGTCCTCCACGGTAGAAGGCCGGTTTGATCATGTATTTCGTTACTTCGTGCCAGCTTTGTACATTCACAAAACCGGCTGTGTTCATAACGAATCCATCGACGACGCCGCGTTCCATCGCAGAGTAGATCTCGTGTTGCCCCATCAGGACCGGTGCGGCTCCAAGCGACCTTACAAAAGGTGTCATCGCCGGAAACACCCTAATCTTCTTGCCGACAAAGTCCTCGAGCGAGTCAACCCGGAAATTTGTAAACATGAAAAACGGCACGTCGAATGTAATCTCGCCTAGATAGGCAAATCCAATTTCCTCATGTATTTTCTCGTGCGCGTCGTAAAAACCATTCTTCAGCAATGCGCTATGAGTTTGATTGGAGTACATGTTGACATGCGACAGCGCCGACATGTTGGAGTAGAAGCTGGCTGAGGTAAGCGCCATGTCGATCTGGCCGGCCCGAACCGCTTCTGGTTGCTGAAACGGCCCGATAACTTCAGGCCCACCCAATAACTCAATCGTGATCTGTCCCTCAAATTCCTTCTCGACAGCGTCGGCAAACATCATGAGGTTCCTGGGAACATGCTTGCCTTTTGGTTGGATCGTAACGACCTTGAAGTTTACAGGGCCATTTTCGACGATCGTCGTCGGTCGCTGCATCAAATACATGACGAATAGAAGGGGAAACGTGACTGACAATATAATCAGCCCATTCTTTGCCATTGCCATTTCCTCCTGCGGACCGGATTGGCGAAACGCTCTTCGCCCTTCATACCATCTAGGGCGAGCACTACTTCCTGAGCAATACGTATCTGTACCTATTCTTCTCACCTGAAACGTTTCTACGCGATTAACGCAATAGTTTTTTCGATGCATTCCAAATATGATGCAGATTCTTGTGCCGATTGACGGTTTCCGAGCTACTCGGGGAACCGGAGGAGGTTGTCGGCGGTGAAGCGAATAATCATCGGAATATCGGGCGCGAGCGGAGTCATCTACGGAATCCGCCTGCTCGAAATGTTGCAGCAGCAACCGGATGTGGAAACACACCTGATCCTTTCCAATGCTGCCAAAAGGACAATCCTGATCGAAACTGAGTGGGCGCACCGCGACGTTGAGGCGCTTGCAGATGAGGTACACAGCAACAATGATGTAGCGGCGACTATTTCAAGTGGCTCGTTTCAGACTGAAGGCATGATTGTGGCGCCTTGCTCGATGAAGACGCTTTCGAGCATTGTCAATTCCTACAGTGCCAACATGCTTGCCCGCGCAGCCGATGTTGTCTTGAAGGAAGGGCGGAAGTTGGTACTTATGCCGCGCGAGGTTCCCCTTCACGCTGGCCATTGCAAACTTCTACATGAGGCTGCGCAGATGGGGATACATATCGCGCCGCCGATGCCGGCGTTCTACAATCATCCTAAGACAATCGATGATCTGATCAACCATAGCCTTGGACGAGTTCTGGATCTATTTGGCATTGATCTGGGCGTAGTAAAGCGATGGAAAGGAGCCGAAGAGCAAAAGGTGTCGCCGCTACGATAGACTCATCGATACTCATGACGAAATTGCCTACTAAGGAGGTGTAGGTCGTGACAAGTTCATTAAATCGCCGGACATTCGTCAAGACCGCCGCCGGATTGAGTTTCTCTGTTTATGCCGGCGGTCTGATCAGCGGTTGCAGCGAAGCCGACGTGCCGGTGACGGCATCGAGTCCGCCCACTGATTTCGTCAGCAATATCTGGGTAACGATCCGATCGGACAATGCGATTGAGATTACCAATCCGGCAACTGAAATGGGGCAGGGCTCCCTGACCAGTTTGCCGATGATCCTCGTGGAGGAACTCGATGCAGACTGGTCCAAGGTTTCGACTATTCCTGTTACCAGACATGACCCTGCATACGGCAATCCAGACTTTGGAGGTCAGTTGTATACGGCCGGCCAGGCTACTGTTGGGAGTTACTACAACATATTTCGATTTGCAGGCGCGCAGGCGCGGCGCCTTCTCCTGGACACCGCGGCGCGGCAATGGAACGTGCCGATTGATGAGTTGGCTACGATATCCAGCGTCGTGAGGCACGATATTTCGGGCCGCTCGATCACCTACGGTGAACTGACGTCACATATCAAAATACCCGATGTCCTACCCGAGATCAGCGAGGCCGATCTGAAACCAAGGAATCGTTACCGAATAGTCGGCAGGAATATCCCGCGCCTGGACGTTGCCGGAAAAGTTGATGGCAGTGCGATTTTCGGCATCGATGTCAACGTTCCAGGCATGCAGTGCGCTACGGTATTGCGGGCACCAGTCGAGGGCGCGACGCCGGCGGATATAGATCAGAACGACGCCGAAGGTATTGCGGGCGTAAGTGCAATTGTCCCTCTAGCTAATGGCGTCGGTGTTGTAGGTAACACCATGACAGCAGTTTTGGCTGGCCGGCATGCGCTCAAGGTGACATGGACCGGCGGGCGTGAAGCAAGCGCAGAGTCCAGCGAAGACACGTTGAAAAAATATCAGGCACTCGCAAGCGACTTCTCGACCGAAGGATCGACGTATTACGAGCGTGGTGATGTCGATGAAGCAATGCGTAGTGCGAAGCGATTCGTGGATGCGGAGTATCAGTCGGACTACGCTTATCACGCACAGCTGGAACCCATGAATGCGACGGCTTCTGTCAACGATGCCGGTGATGCAGCAGAACTCTGGGTGAGCACCCAGACGCAGACATTAACCGCATACGCCGCCGCCAGGGCGCTGGGCACAAGCAGCGATAGAATAACGGTACATCCAATGTTGATAGGCGGCGGATTCGGGCGCCGCACGCACATGCAATATGTGGAGGACGCCGTACTCCTGTCCAAGGCGACCCGGACGCCCGTCAAAGTGATCTGGACTCGTGAAGATGACGTCAAGCATGGCCAATTTCGTCCCATGTCAGCACATCGATTGCGTGCTGGACTGGACGATGACGGGAAAATAAGTGCCTGGCTGCATCGCGTAGCAACACCTTCCGTACTCGCGTATTTCAAACCCGAACGCTGGGCGAAAACAGAAGGCCGGGACGTAATTTCGATGAAGTCTACGGACAATGCCAACTACGACATCCCGCATATGCGTGCCGAGCAAGTGATCACGGAGCGTAACGCGCGGATCGCGCCGTTCCGGGGTATTGGCGCCGGCTATACCAAGTTTGCGATCGAGTCATTTCTTGACGAAATTGCATTAGCCAGACAGATGGATCCGATGGACCTGCGATTGGAGCTGTGCGAAAACTCGAAGCGAATGCGTGCAGTTTTGGAAGAATTAATTCGATTCTGTGATTGGAATCGACCGCGCCAGGGGAAGGCATTAGGCGTCGCCGTCGGAGGCTACGGTGAGACAATGGCGGCTGGTGTCGCCGAAGTGTCCGTCGACAAATCAAGCGGTAAGATTTTCGTACACAATTTCTGGGCGGTGGCGGATCCGGGCCTGGTGATAGCGCCAGACAACACAGAATATCAATTGGAGGGAGCGATTATTTTCGGCCTGAGTCATGCATTGAAGGAACAAATCTCAATCGTGGATGGTGTCGTCGAGCAATCGAACTACCACGACTTCCCGATAATGCGCATGTCAGAGTCACCGTCAATTCATGTAAAAGTTTTCTCGACCGACAATCCGCCGAGTGGAATCGGGGAAACGGGGGTGCCGCTAACCGCTGCGGCAGTAGCCAACGCGCTTGCCACATTGGAAGGAATTCGGGTGCGACGTTTGCCGCTTACACCCAGTCGGGTGTTGGAGGCAATCAACGCCTAGTCCTGCTGCCAAACCTCTGTTTGGTTGCCGGTCATGCCTTCGATGATGATATCGCCGCGCCGGCACGGTGTAACCAGTTTTGAATCGTCACAGACATGCAGACTCTCCAGGCGCAGGTCGTGCCGCTCCTGAAGGAAATCCTTCAGTGAAGGATCATCTGAAATCACGCCCAGGCCGCCCATTTCAGCAAAGTACTCGTCCGCTTTGGATCTGGACGCGAACACCTGCAGATTCTTGGCAGCCGGCTGGCAGCTGGAGTTGTCTTTGCTGACGATCACGTTTTCGAAACCATCCCGGTAATCGATTAGCTGCTCAAGCACCTTCTGGCACTCAACTTCGTCAACGAAATAGTACTGAACCTGTTGTTCCTGACAGACGGTCTTACCTTCGGGCGCCACACATTCGGCAAGGGTCAGAACGACCACTTTAATCCAGGCTATGTCCATGTTGATTCTCCTGCCACCTTTTTCGGATTCGGCTCCGGAGATGGTCTTTTGGCTGTTGTATCAGCAAATATAGAGCAATCGTCGTCCCTCGGCTATTTAACTAAATACGGCCCTGTCTTCGAAGACGACGCCATGAGCAAGCGTCTTGTGCACGGGGCAGCGCTCCGCGATCTGGGCCAGCCTCTTTTTCTGCGCATCATCGAAGTCGCCTGTAATCCGGACGTCGCTCGTAATCTTGTCGATGAAGCCTTTATCCGGAATGTCACAGTCCTCGCAGTCGGCTGCATGCACTCTCGAGAAGTCGTAGCTGGCCGTGACAGATTTAAGCGGCAGACCCTTGCCGCGACAGTACCAGGAGATCGTGATGCAGGTGCAGGCACCCAATGATGCCAGCAGCAGCTCATAGGGATTTGGCCCCGTATCTGTGCCGCCTGCCTCGACCGGTTCATCGGCTACCCACTCATGCCGACCGTTGGAAAGTTTCACAGCCATTCCCGAGGTGAGTGTCGCCGTAATACGTGTCATAGCCGATCCTCCACCGATATCGATGCATAGGAAGATGAATATGCATGAATATACGGGAATAGGCAGGCATTCAGGGCTATCTTGGAGCTGCGGCCCGGACATGGCTATGATGGGAGTCCGGTGCCAAGAGAATCAAGCCAGTTTTATATCCCTATCCTGCTCGCGATTGCGGTCGCTGCCGGGCTGACCTATTACTGGATCCAAATCAACCGGGTTGCACCTTCGGCAGAGCCGCCGACGCTGGCCGTTGAACCGGTGGTGGAATTACCGACTTCTCCGGTACATCCATTCCCACGAGTCGAGCCTCCTGAAGGGCCTGGTGGCGAGCTGGTGACACTGCCGTCTCTCGACCAGAGTGATGAATATCTGAAATTGGAGCTGGCCGACGTGCTCGGGTCTCGAACGGTGGCGGAAATGCTGGCCGAGCGGGACCTGATCGCAAAGATTGTGGCCACCGTCGATAACCTGCCCCGCAGTCACGTCGCTGAACGCATCCGACCGGTTGCCGGGCTGGCCAGCGCGTTCGATGCGGAGGCCATCAATAGCAATGAATTCACGATCAGTCCTGACAGCTATCGTCGCTACGATGTATTGGTAGATCTGGTGACCGCCGCCGACCTCAACGAGCTTACAGAGGTCTATGGCCGTTTCTATCCCTTGTTTCAAAATGCATACAGGGACCTTGGCTACCCGAACGCCCATTTCAACGACCGGCTGGTTGCCGTCATAGACCATCTGTTGACGACGCCCGCGCTCGAGGAACCAATCAAGGTAGTCAGGCCTCATGTCCTTTATGAATACGCCGACATGGATCTTGAGAGCCTGTCCAGTGGTCAGAAGCTGCTATTACGGATGGGAAGCGAGCACGCCGCCAGGATCAAGGTGACCCTGAGGGAGCTTCGGCGGTTGATCGCGGAACCGATCTCCGAGACCTGAATCCAGTCGAAATAAGAGGCCACTTTCGTGTAAAGTGGCGATCCTTTTTGACCTGCTAAGCGAACAAAAAAATGACCAGCATAAGGGCTCTTACCCCGATTCTCTTTGT
>PVMK01121553.1_pt1 | contig 15507 bp, 10 predicted proteins | sample 1853481 | NCBI WGS metagenome assembly PVMK01 (sample SAMN08533507, study PRJNA380276) | Marine sediment metagenome, whole genome shotgun sequencing project.
CAATCGTCCCACCAGATAGCGTACCCCGCGAAATACTGAGTATAAATTGATAAAATCGATCCGGTTTTAGAAACAGTTAGCCCTTCAAATCCTCCACTCCTTGTAGAACAATATTGAAAAGTTCAAGGATTTCGTTTTCTTCCAGGCAAGAAAAAGCAACTCTCAAATCCTTCTCTCCGATGGAGATAAGCCCGACCCCGTATTTTTCAAGCAGGTGGACCCTTAATGCTTCAGCATTCACGGATTTTAACCGGACACACATAAAATAACCGGAGTTAAATGGATACACATCCCAGGCGTCTGTGAATCTGGAATCCGAAAGAACTTCTTTTACGCGAATGGCCCTATTTTTAAGTATCTCGAATTTTTCTTCTTTTTCCGCCATATAGTGGTCGTCCTGCATGGACTTCAGCACAATGGTCTGACCCAGATGGGATGCATTGGAAATTGCCCCCCTGACACTTCCGGCAGTCTTCCTTTCCAGTGCATCATAAACACCCTTGTCGTCACCTTCCATCACACACCCGTAGGTTATAAAACCGACTCTCAAGCCCCAGACAAAATTTTCCTTTGTAGCACCATCGAGTTTTACGGCGAGCAGCCTCGAATGCCGGCCGCAAAGATTTGCAAAAAGCGATTCTTTCAAGACCTGGTCTTCATAGAAAAGTCCGAAATAAGCATCATCCAAAACAGCAATGACATTTGTACCCTCATCCGCTATTGAAGTAAGGATTTCGACAATTTGTTTCCCCTCTTCCACAGTGACGGTATAACCGGTAGGATTATTTGGAAAATTTAATAGAACAGAGATCTTATCACGTTTTTCTGCTTCGGCTCTGATGGTTTTTTCAAAAGCTGCAAGATTAAACCCCCCGTTTTCCGAAAACAGAGGATAATGTCTTATTACCGCCCCCTTTTTGACATTTAAAATCATGTTGTAGTTTCCCCACATCATGTCCGGCAAAACAACCACGTCATTGGGGTCTAACCAGACATCGGCGAATATACTTATGGCATGGGTAATACCACATGCAACCACCGGGAGACTCACACTTTTGCCCAAAAGAGATGGATTTTTTATGAACAGGGAATCCAACCAAATTTTTCTTAACGCCGGAATTCCAAAAGAAGGTGCATAGGTTAGCGACTCTGCAGGCCGTATACCGCAAATCGAATCCGTAACCGAAGGGAAAATCATGGTTCTCCCCTTCTCAGTAGCAATCCCTATGGTCGCATTTAACTTGTGGGCTTTTTCCTTGGCCTCGGCGCTTTGACTCAAGATCCCTTTAGGAAAAAAAAGATTTTTTCCCACATCAGACAGCATTTCCATAAGATATGGATTACCTTTTTCGATGACCTGATTGAGGGATTGAGCGATAGGGTTCATAAATTAAACCTCCTTGAATATAGAATAATTGGAATCCTCTTTTATGATATCTACATAAATTACAATAAATCTTATAGTTTAGACATTAAGCATGTCAAGTGAAAAGCGCGTAGAAAACCGGAAGGATTAGAAAGAGCCGAAAGTAAAGATTGGAATTGACGGCAGGCAAAAAACCCCGCCCTTTAATAGAGCGAGGTTCATCGGTTGATAGAAAGCAACATTACCTGTTTCCTCTCTTGGATGCTTTGAGCGGATTAATTTTCATTTTCGCTACAGAGGCGTTTCTGGTAATATGTGAAGCAAAATTGCAATCTCCGGTTTTCCATTTTAACGAAGGGTCAGGACATGCCGAGCAGTACCATTTGGTTGAAAATTCAGCGCTTCGATTGCAGCCGTTACACTTCTCTACAATCTCGTGACAAATTCCACCATTGTATGTACACCCTTTTGCCGTCATAAAAGGACAGTCAAAGCCTTCCCTAATTGTTGTACAAACCATTGGAATCACCCCCTTTCAAAAAAAATTCAAAAAAAAAGCCTGGGGACATTCGTTCCCGGCCTTTTGGATACCTGTCGAAAAAGCTGGCGAAATATAAACAGGCAAATAACGCTTGTCAATAAAAAACTGTAATATTTTTTCTATTTAAAAATGCGTCGAATAAAGTGCCCTGCAGCCCGCTTAAAACAAGATCTTCCATCTGCTTCGACATCCTGATGGATTAGCGAGGGTTGGTGCAGTTGAATACGGCTATTTTTTTGTGGAACCGTGACAAAAGAACTGTTGATTTTTAGTTTAAAAATTGAAAAGTTGTCTGGTATGGATCAATGGAAAATTTAACAATTTACATCTTTTTCAATATTGTTATTTGAAATATCAGAAATAGCCATTATAATTAGCTATCTTTGACCAAATCATCTAATACCCTATATGAGCGTAAACAAAATAAGAAACTATTTTACGTGGCCAATTTATTATAACCCTGTCACTATCTGAAACGATCATTTTAGATAATAGCAACTTTTACACATAATTATCAAAAACAAAGGATATATCCCAGATGCTTATAAAGCAAGCTGTTGAAGTTTTAAAAATAGAGGCCGAAGGCATTCTGAAACTGGCGGAACGGATTGATAACAATTTTTCTGAAATGGTGGAACTCATCTATCGCTCCAAGGGCCGTTTAATCCTGAGCGGCATGGGCAAATCCGGACTGGTGGGCCGAAAAATCGTCGCGACGCTAAACAGCACAGGAACACAGTCCCTCTTTTTACACCCAGCCGAGGCCATGCATGGAGATCTCGGCATCGTCGGTTCGGATGATATATTTATTGCACTCTCCAGCAGCGGTGAAACCGAGGAACTCAATGTTCTGGTACCGAGTATCCGAAAATTAGGATGCACCATCATTGCCTTTACCGGAAATAAAAAGTCGCCTCTGGCAAGACATAGCGACATCGTCATAGATGTTGCCGTAGAAAAGGAGGCCTGCCCCCTTGGCCTTGCCCCGACGGCAAGCACAACCGCACTCCTCGCCATGGGGGATGCCCTTGCCGTTGTTCTGAGTAACAAGAAACATTTTAACTCGTGTGATTTTAAAAAGATTCATCCCGGAGGGATGCTGGGCCAGCGGCTTTCAAGCAAGGTAAAAGACATTATGTTAACCGGCGAGTCGGTTCCCCAGGTTACTGAAGGCACCACCATGAAAGACGCGGTCCGGGAAATCAATCGCCTTGAGTTGGGAGTAACGTTCGTCATCAGATCTGACGGCACAATGGCCGGTATCATTACAGACGGCGACTTGAGACGCCTGATCGCTGAAAACAAATCGATTATCGATCTAACCGTTGAAGATGTTATGACAAAAGATCCGTGGGCCGTCGACCTGTATTCTCCGGCCTATGATGCTTTGAACATGATGGAACAATACCAGATCACAGTGCTCCCCATAACCGATGCCAACAGAAAGGTTCGGGGAATTTTGCACCTGCATGATATTTTAGGAAAAGGCGAATTCAAATTCAATGGGACGTAAAGAACCATAAAAAAGAGGACGTCATGAAACTCGATGACATCGATGCCACAATACAGACCCTTGGCTCCCTTAAAATACCATCGCCCATCCAGAGGGAAGAAAACACCATCAACCGAAGTTTTGTGGACGATACGGACAAGGTTGTTTTGGATGTAAAATTAAAAAACCTGATGCAAACGGTGGAAAAAGGAGGAAATTTCAATGCTTTTGAGCTGGCCGGCCCCAGAAAGAAAATATACTTCGATCCGAGCAAGCTTCGGTGTGCACTGGTAACCTGTGGCGGCTTGTGTCCCGGGTTAAACGATATCATTCGAGCAATCGTTCTGGAGCTTTTCTACGGTTACGGCGTCAAAAATATTTTCGGCTTTAAATACGGTCTTCAGGGATTTATTCCAGAATATCGACATGAAATTATGGATCTTAAACCGGAAACTGTCGCCAACATACACGAGATGGGGGGATCGATTCTCGGATCTTCAAGGGGACCGCAACCCATAGACGAAATTGTCGACACCCTTGAAAGGATGAACATCGGAATTCTGTTTATGATCGGCGGCGACGGGACCCTTCTGGCGGCCACCAAAATTGCAGATTCTATCACGGATCGCGGCCTGAAGATCAGCCTTGTCGGAATTCCGAAAACCATTGACAACGACATACATATGGTTTCACGTACGTTTGGCTTTGATACTGCAGTGGATGTTGCCACACAGGCCATCAGAAGTGCTCATAACGAATCCACAGCATACCCCAATGGAATCGGTCTTATTAAACTGATGGGAAGATATTCGGGTTTCATCGCAGCCACCGCCACCCTGGCTCAACAGGATGTAAATTTTGTACTGATACCGGAGGTTGACTTTGACCTTAAAGGACCCAACGGCTTTCTTTTCGCCCTTGAAAAACGGCTGGCCCAAAGAGGACATGCCGTAATCGTAGCGGCTGAAGGTGCAGGCCAAATTTTTTTTAAAAACAAAAAAACCGAACGCGATGAATCCGGAAATGTCCGGCTCAAGGATATTGGAAGCTTCCTTAAAGATGTCATATCAGCTTATTTCCAAGAAAAAAATATCGATATATCTTTAAAATATATCGATCCCAGTTATATGATCAGAAGCCTCCCCGCCAATGCCAACGATAATGTATTCTGCAGTTTTCTGGGACGTGATGCCGTTCATGCAGGTATGGCGGGTAAGACAAAACTCCTCATCGGCCGGTGGAACAATCATTTTGTGCACATTCCCATGAGTGCCTCGGCAGGAAAGCGCAAGCAGGTCAATCCAAAAGGAAAATTGTGGTTGGGTGTTCTGGGCGCAACAGGTCAGGGTTTGCTGAAAAACGATTAACCATCAACCCATTGTGCTCACGGGGTTGAAATTTTTCATGAGAGATTCGGATTAAGCAATCGGTATATGACATCTGCATGTTTGCCGGCAGCCCCTTTGTTCAACATGACGGCTTCTTTGGCCAATCTCCCAACGGCATCGGCCTCAGCAGGATGTGTCAGATAGTAAAGCGCTCGTTCAGCCAATTCCCGGCTGTCTTTTACCTGAATACCGCCTCCGGTTTTGTCCAAAAGCGCTTTGGCATCCAGAAAATCATCCATGGATGGACCGTAAAGCACGGGTTTGCCCCACACCGCTGCTTCAAGAACATTCTGTCCTCCCAAAGGTTCCAGGCTTCCCCCACAAAAAACAATTGAAGCGATGCTGTATGTGGATTGCAGATCTCCGATGGTGTCCATAATTACCACTGAAGCCGTCCGGAGCCCACCGGTTTTGTCAATATCGGTTTTGAATTGGCATGAAATCCCGCGCTTTATAACCCTATCTTTTATGTGGCGGACTCTTTCCAAATGCCGTGGTGCGATGATAAGAAGGGTTTCGGGTAAAGTTTCAAGAATCTTTTCATACACATCGACAACGATTTCATGCTCTGATCCCCGGGTACTGCCGGCAACAAAAACGGGGATATTTTCATTTAAATTGTAGAATTTCTCGATTTTGCCTTTAATGGAGGGATCGGCCATGGGTAGCAAAAGATCGTATTTTGCATTCCCGTTAACCACTATCTTTTCCCGGGGAACACCCAGTACCATCAATCGCTGTGCATCTGCCTCTCGAATCATACTAAAGGATTCCACCTGTCTTAAGGCTTCCCGGATTAGACCGTGAATCTTCAGGTATCCTTTAACGGAACGTACAGAGATTCTGCCATTGGTAAGTGCAAGCCTCACACCCATCCTGCGGGCTTCAAACAACCAGTTTGGCCAGATCTCGGTTTCAAGACATACGAGGATATCCGGCCTTATGGTTGACAGGGCTTTGCGCACCGAAACGATGAAGTCGACGGGGGCATAAACGCAAGTTGCCTTTGATTGGAGTTTATCTCTGGCAAAAGCCTGACCATGTTCTGTTGTGGTTGAAAGAATTATGGCACCATGGGGCATCAATCGTTCCAGAGATTCAATAATCGCAACTGCGGCGCTTACCTCCCCCACCGAAGCCGCATGCAACCATATTCTGGGCGACCCCGAAATCCGATTCACAAGTGACTTGGGATAAAATCCAAGACGCTGGTTTATACCATCTCTGTAGCGACCGGTTAGGCGTGTATAAAGCCAAAAAGGCGGGAAAAAAATAAAAAAAACTGCTGTAAGGAGAAAATTATACGCTTTATAGGCAATATTCATATGTTTGGTCCGATCTCCTCATCAGCCCGATTGTTGCAATGGTATTTATTTCAGGGGTCGGTGCTCCAACTGAAAAAAATGATTGCCTCTTATTTGAAGAAGATAGAGCTGTTTTCGGGCATCCCCATCATTATCAAAAGATGTAAGACCGGTTATCCCCTGAAAGTCGGTGAGTCTTCCGAGTTCATTTTTCAGTGTGTTTCTAAATCGAATATCCGGACGGCTGACCATCTGAAACAGTATCATGGCAGTATCATAAGTAACAGCCTCAATGAATCCGGGCTTCTGATCAAATACTTTTTGATAAATTCCGACAAAATTTTTGACATTCTCTGAAGCATCTTCGGCAAAGAAACCATCCGGTACAACAGCACCCTGTACATATTGCCGTGCCATGGCAATCAAGCGGTCTGAATGCCATAAGTTGGTTCCCAACAAATAGGTATCTTTGACATCATAAAAAGCAAGCTGGGGAATTATAAGACCGGCTTTTGTGGGAGCGTCCGGAATAAAGATAGCATCAAAATCAACAATGGCTTCGGGTTTCTTATTCTCCTCGGTCTCGATATTTTCATCGTCTTCAAGAGGGAGAACTATGAGGGAATCGGTGGTGCTGCCGGTTACGGGTTCATTGTTTTCTTGCGAATCCTCCGCCGCTAAATCTGCAACTTTAAGATCTTCAGGCACCTCATAGTAAAGTCCCACGAGCTTTTTTATGGGCTCGGCAAAATCTGTATACGTCGGGTTGTACGATTCGACGCCAACAACGCTGCCCCCATGAGCGATCACCTGGTCCCAGAAAAGATTCATAAACGTTGTACCGTACTTTTCATCCGGATAAAGAATCGCAAAATTTTTGACCCCAAGAGCTTTTACAGCATAAGAGACCAGCGTCTCAACCTGCTTGCCGGGTGTAAAAAAATTTCTAAAAACATAGTCACCGATTCGGGTGATATTGTCTTTCTGGGTTAACGTAATTATGGGTATTCCCTTATTCTGCGCCACGGTCGCAGCGGATTCAGCGGTAATAAACGGTCCGATAATCGCAGCAACATTTTCATCATAGAGTTCTTTCACGGCCATAGCAGCCTTAGCAGGATCAGATGCAGTATCCTTGATGATTACTTTAATAGGAGACCGGCTGTTTTTAGCACTAAATTGATTCAAAGCGAGTTCAACGGCCGTTAACGCCCGGTTACCGTAAATTTTATACGGGCCGCTTAAGGGCAACAAACATCCGATGGTGTAGCGACTATAAACGGATTTTTTATGAATTGAAGCCAATAGACTTTTTGCCTGCTGCACATTCTCGTGCATGGGAAATTTTTCGATAAAAGCCGACAAAACCTTTAACGCTTTATTATATTTTTCTTCCTCGGTATAGTTCAGCCCGAGTTGGAACATCAGATAGCCTTTTGGGACGGCATCTTTCAAGGGGCCTATCAGAAAAACGAGATCTTCAGAGCCAAGGTGTCGGACGGCATCTTTCAATGTTATGAGAATGGTTTCCTTTTCCGGCTCCTCTGCCTGCCTAATGGCCGTGATATAATAATAAACGGCGTCTCTTGGAGCGCCAATTGCCATATAGGTATCGCCCAGCAGCATATAGGCTCTAAGAAGGTGAACCCCTGAAACGGGAATTTCAATGAGATCCGCTGCCTGCTCGATGACGTCTTCATAGTATCCCTGATTGTAATACGTGGTCAGTATTTCTATCCTGGCATCGGGAACAAAGATACTTTCCGGATATTCGATGATGAGACGTTCATAGGCATTGCGCGCTTTTTCATTGTCTCCAAAGATGGTATAAACCGATCCTATCTTCATCAAAGCTGCATCGGCCATAGGTCGGTCCGGGAATTTTTCGAGATACTCGCTGTACGCATCAAGGGCTTCTTGGTAGGATTCTGCCTGGAGCATTTTTTCAGCCCTTGAAAACAGTGCATCCCCAGAATCAAGCCAGACAGGGGCCATTTTTGGCACGCAGGACCATAAGAAGAGAACGCCTGTCACGAAGAAAATTATTCGAATCGATTTCATAAACATATCTAAAAAAATGTTGTGATTAAATATTTTACGCTTGGTTTTTACTCTGATTTAATAACAAAGGCAAGCATAACCTGAAACCTTGTACGTGTTCAGTGGGTGCGCTCTCCCGCTTTTCTCCGGTGTCTACGTGTCTGGTCATTTTGAAGCACCGATCCATCCTGCCTAACTGTGTTGCGCATCGGTTAAACCGGTCGACCATTCGCCCTTGCCAAATACCTTGTAAAAATGATATAAACCATGACTTTTGAAATAAACGTGGGTTTTTGAATCTAAATTCATAAGGACTGAACGCCATTTCAAAAGGTTATGGCTCTGAAAAGCCCTGTTTTCCAAAACCGTCAAAAATTAAGCGAATTCAAAAAATCATGACCATCCAAGACCCAAAACGTCCTTCATTACCGAGTGAAAAAGCGGCCGGCCACAGTGTTGAGCAAAAACTTGAGAACCTGAGGCAGGGACTCGATACCATTGACCAGAAAATCGTTTCACTGCTTGCGGAACGCCAGACTGAAGTCGAACGCGTAGTTGCACTTAAAAAAACCTACAACATCCCTGTCTATCATCCGGCCCGGGAAGAAGACTTGATCTCTCACCGCCGGAATCAGGGAATTAAAGCAGGACTTGACCCGGATTATATCGAAGAGATCTACCGGCGGATTCTCCGCCAGTCACGTGTTGAGCAGTCCGCCCAAATGGCTCAAAAAGGGATACGCGCCGGAGCAGCCGTGCTTCTCATCGGAGGTCAGGGGAGTATGGGGCAATATTTTCATCGATGGTTTTCCGAAGCCGGTTACAAGGTACGTATCCTGGACCGCCGGGATTGGCCGAACGCCGACAGGCTCTGCCAGGGTGTTGAACTTGCCATGATCAGTGTGCCCATCGAAATAACCGCTGCAGTGGCCAAAAGAATCGGCCCTCACCTTCCCCCCAGTTGTGTTCTGACAGATATCACCAGCATGAAAAAAGTGCCTTTAAATGCCATGCTCGAGGCGCATAAGGGCCCGGTGATCGGCTTACATCCACTCTTTGGTCCCACCACCTCAACCATGGATAAACAGATTGTCGTCGTAACGCCGGGCAGGGATCTATCCGGCTGCCAATGGCTGGTCGACCAGTTCAGTGCCTGGGGAAGCATCATATTGCAAGTCGATGCCGATGAGCACGACGAAATCATGTCCATCGTTCAAACGGTGAGACATTTTGCCACTTTTGCTTTTGGTCAATTTATCTGTAACAAACAGATCGACTTGTCACGGACATTGGAATTTTCCAGCCCCATATACCGTCTTGAACTGGGGATGGTGGGCCGGCTTTTTGCACAGGATCCAGCTCTTTACTCTGAAATTATATTTGCGTCAGCCGAACGGTGCACCCTATTAAGAGAATATCTCGATTCTCTTTCAAATAACCTTGAAATGGTGGAGAAAGGTGACAAGGAAATGTTCCTTGCCGAATTTAAAAAAATCTCGGCATGGTTCGGGCCGTTCAGCGAACAGGCCATGCGGGAGAGTACATATCTGATTGACAAGCTCATCGAACGTTTCTAATATATTTTATATTTTAAAACCGTTACATAAGATCATCCGATATTGCGCAACATTTGGAAATTATCACAGATCAATGATGCGTGCAAATTGATACCCCAAAATGGAGTTGGCAGTGACCGATAAATTACCCCTTTATAGTAGTAGAATCACCAATTCATATATAGAATACATAAAGAATAGCTATCCTCACCTGGATATCGATAATGTTTTAGAATATGCAGGAATGAACAAATATGAGGTTGAAGATCCGTCACTCTGGTTCAGCCAGCATCAAGCGGATCGCTTTCAAGAAGCCCTGGTGGAAAAAACCGGCAATCCAAATATCGCTAGAGAGGCAGGACGTTATACAACGTTATATAAGGGAATGGGGCATGCAAAACAACGTTTATTGGGGTTTATGAAACCAACATCAGTTTATCTTTTAATGACAAAACTTTATCCTTTCATGAGTCGTGGTGCTACTGTCAAAGTAAAAAGATTGGGGTCTAACAAGGTTGAAATTGTCTCGACACCGAATCCGGAGGTAAAAGAGAAAACATATCAGTGTGAAAATCGTATCGGCATCTTTGAATCTGTTGGAAAACTGTTCACAGAAAGTTTTTCCAAAGTTGAACATCCTTTGTGTTTTCATAAAGGAAATGATTGCTGCCGTTATATCATTACATGGAAAAGTACGTCCTCTTTCATCTGGAAACGGATACGAAATTATTCTATACTGATTAGCATGATTATCTCTTTGGGTCTCTTCTTCGTCCTACCACTCATGACTTGGAGTATTATTGTCCTGCTTTGTTCTTTCATCACCATGACCGTTTCATTTCATTCCGAACTGCTTGAAAAAAAGGAATTGGCTAAAACCATTAGAACTCAGGGTAATGTGGCCCAAGATCTTTTAGATGAGATGAATATTCGCCATAGCCATGCGGTGCTTATTCAGAAAATAGGTCAGGCGACCTCTTCAATTTTGGATATTGATAAATTGCTCAAGGCTGTAGTGCGCATTATGGAAATGCACATCGATTTCGACCGGGGGATGATCATGCTTGCCAACAGTGATAAAACCCGACTTTTTTATACCGCTGGATACGGTTATGATAAGGATAGAGATAAACTTTTGCGTCAAACCGAATTTCATCTTGACAATCCTGAATCCAAAGGCGTGTTCGTATTGGCTTTTAGAAATCAGAAACCCTTTTTAGTAAATGACATTTCTGAAATTGAAAAAAAACTTTCTAAAAGAAGTCTGGCATTTGCTAAAAAGATCGGTGTTCATTCACTGATATGTGTTCCCATCGTCTATGAAAATGAATCTTTGGGCATACTCGCCGTTGATAATGTCAGGTCGAAAAGGTCTCTGACCAAAAGCGATATGAATTTTCTAATGGGTGTTGCTTCACAAACAGCCGTCAGTATTATTAATGCCAGGTCTTTTCAGAAACTCCAGGATAGCGAAAAAAAGTATCGTGATCTCGTAGAGAATGCCAACAGCATTATCATGCGAAGAGATATAAACGGGAAAATTACTTTTTTTAACGAATTCGCTCAGCAATTTTTTGGTTATACTGAAAATGAGATACTGGGAAAAAGCTTGGAAGGCACTATTTTCCCGAATACGGAGACCACCAGGAATCATTTAGAAAGACTCTTAACGGTTCTTACACAAAATATTGATCAGCCGATTATTACCGAAAACGAAAGTGAGCTTAGAAGCGGCAAAAAAGTTATGATTGCATGGACTTACAAGCCTATTTTTGATAGCGATGGAAACTTCAAAGAAATTCTCTGCATCGGTACGGATATTACGGGACTCAAACGGGCGGAACAAGAAAAAAGGGATTTGGAGTCCAGACTCCAGAGAGCACAAAAAATGGAGGCCATCGGGACTCTCGCAGGCGGCGTAGCCCATGATTTAAACAACATCCTGTCCGGGATTGTAAGCTACCCTGAGCTGTTATTAATGGATATCCCGCTGGACAGTCCTCAACGAAAGCCGATTTTGACCATACAAAAGTCCGGAGAAAGAGCGGCCGCCATAGTTCAGGACCTGTTGACCCTGGCAAGACGAGGCGTTATCACCACCAAAGTGATAAATTTAAACGCTGTTATCAGTGAATATTTAAAAAGTCCGGAATATGAGAACCTGAAAACACACCATCCTGACGTTATGGTCAAATCCAGCTTAAAAACAAATCTGATGAATATGTTGGGATCCCCGGTTCATCTGTCCAAAACTGTTATGAACTTGGTCACCAATGCTGCTGAGGCGATTTCCGATGGGGGAGAAATAATTATATCCACGGAAAATCGGCATGTCGACAAATCCCTTAACGGTTACGACAAGATCAAACAGGGGGATTATGTTACCCTCAAAGTCAGCGATACGGGCATCGGCATCCCTTTTAAAGATTTGGAAAGAATATTCGAACCGTTTTACACCAAAAAAGTAATGGGAAAAAGCGGTACCGGTCTGGGCATGGCTGTGGTTTGGGGCACCGTAAAAGATCATAAAGGGTACATTGATGTCAAAAGTGTTGAAGGGGAAGGAACCTTATTCACCCTCTATTTTCCGGTGGTCAGACAAGAACTTCCCGACGACGAATCCCCATTCTCCATTCAAGATATCATGGGTAAGGGAGAAACCATTTTAGTGGTGGATGATGTGGAAACTCAGAGGGAAATTGCCTCTCAAATGTTAATGAAATTGGGGTATTCTGTTGTATCTGTTTCAAGCGGGGAAGAAGCCGTCGATTACATGGAAAATCATTCAGCAGACTTGCTGGTGCTAGATATGATTATGGGGCCAGATTGTATCGATGGACTCGATACATACAAAAAAATTCTCGAAATACATCCCCACCAGAAAGCCATTATTACAAGTGGTTATTCTGAAACACAACGGGTAAAAGAGGCCCAGAAATTGGGTGCAACATCGTATGTAAAAAAGCCATATTTATTAGAAAAAATTGGCCAAGTTGTAAGAGATGAGCTAAACAAATGAAAATTTTAATTTATTTTGATCCTGAATGTGCTAATCAGAGGCAAAACTTAAATAGGCTTCTTATCTTGAACTGACAAAATAAATAAGGACAAAACATGCCGCGCCTCTTATTGATCAATCCGTCCAACACTAATAAAGTACTCGGAAATATCAGTGCAACTGCTGTCCCTCCTCTAAATCTGCCATACCTGGCAGCAGTAACTCCGCATCATTATCAGATAGAAGTCATCGATGAGAATATCGAACCCTTTGAATACCGGAAAGCCGACATCGTGGGCATTACGGCCTATACGGCTTCTGTTTATCGAGCATATCAAATTTCTCAAGTCTATCGTAAACAGGGCATTCCTACCGTTATGGGCGGCATACATGTATCCATGATGCCTGAAGAGGCGCTGCAATATTGCGACACTGTAGTTAAGGGAGAAGCCGAGGAAATCTGGCCGAAGGTTCTTGAAGATTTCGAAACTGGAAACCTGCAAACACAATACACAGGAACCTGGCCAAGTTTAGAAACCTTACCGCTTCCACGCCGGGATATCCTCCGAAACCCATACTATCAATGGGGCAGCATCCAGACCTCTCGTGGATGCCCAATGAACTGCACTTTCTGTTCCGTTACTGCCTTCAACGGTCGGCGTTTTAGGAGACGTTCTATAGATGCAGTCTTAGAGGAACTCGAACAAATACCACAAAAAAAAATAATGCTAAGTGATGACAACATTATCGGCCATGGGAAAAAGGATTTGGAATGGGCCCGTGATTTTTTTTCTCGAATTATAGAGAAAAACATCAAAAAGATCTTTTTTGCACAGACGTCTATCCTTTTGGGCGAAGACCCTGAACTCGTTCGGCTTGCCGCAAGAGCCGGGCTCAAAATTGCCTTTGTCGGCATAGAGTCCATAAACCCTAACACGCTTAAATCTTATGGGAAAAGTATCAACCTAAAACGACTTCAACAGAATCGATACAAAGAATTGATCGCAGGAATCCGTAATGAAGGAATCGCCTTTCTAGGTGCGTTTGTTCTGGGCGGCGACGAAGACAATCTTTCGACGTTTCATTCTACCCTGAAATTTATTAAATCTTCACACATAGATGTTATTCAAGTTACCAAGCCAACCCCTTTACCCGGCACGCAACTTTGGGAAAACCTGCAGAAAGAAAATAGAATTCTAAATCAAGATTTTCCCGAAGCGTGGAACAACTATCGTTTCTCAACGCTACTCTTCAAACCGGCACAGATGTCAATAAAAGATGTATACATGGGATTTACCTATTTACGAAAAGCCTATTATAGTTACTGGGAAACGATCAAGAGAACCCTGTCTACATTTTTTACCACAAAAAGCTTGACCGCCACCATCATTGCCTATAAATTCAATGCTTCCTATCGAAAAGCTTTCAGAAATTCTGAACATTATAGGCGGTATAATAACATAAATTTAAAGAAAAAATTTATGCCTGATACATAAAACCATATACCATATTATTTATCCGTTTCACAAATTATAGTCTATGATAAACTATGAAAGTTACAAGTATGAATCATCATGAATATTTGATGGAAAATGATGAAGAAACCCTTCGCCTGGACTTGAAAACAGACGGCAAGAAGGTTGAGAATCAGGCCCTGTGGGCCGGTATAAAACCGGGCATGCGTGTTGCCGATTTAGGGTTTGGTTCCGGAAAAACCACCATTTATCTGCACAAACTCGTTCAACCAAAGGGTGAAGTCGTCGGTATCGATATTGCTGAAGACAGAATAAAATACGCAAAAAAGCACTACCAGAAAGACGGAATCGAATACATATGCAGAGATATATGCGAACCTTTAGAAGAGCTGGGACTGTTTGATTTTATTTGGGTCCGCTTTGTTCTTGAATACCACAAATCCAAAAGTTTCGACATCGTCAAAAACATATCCCGCATTCTGAAACCCGGAGGAATTCTCTGCCTTATCGATCTGGATTACAACTGCCTGAACCATTTCGGGCTATCTAAAAGGCTTGAAAGAACAATTTACGGATTAACCGAGGCCTTGGAAAAAAACACCGACTTCGACCCCTATGTGGGAATAAAACTTTATTCTTTTCTTTATGACCTTGACTACCAGGATATCGATGTGAGCATGGCCCCCCATCACCTGATTTTTGGAGAATTAAATGAAATCGACAACTTTAACTGGACAAAAAAGCTGGAAGTTGCCGTAAGAAAATTAGGATATGAGTTTAAAGAATACAAAGGGGGGATATGAAGAGTTTTTTGAAGAATTTAAAAAATTTTTTTCCGATCCCCGGCGGTTCACCTATACTCCGGTACTATGCTGCAGAGGAAATAAGCCCCCAACTTAACTTATGATGCACCCATCCGTAGAGACCTTAGCAAAGGTCTCAGGAACTGATATCTCTAAACAAGTTTTTTAGGCACCTGAAATAATGATCTCCGTACTGCGTATTTAACACCCACATTTGATAAAGTTTTTCAAACGGTATGGAGTGGGTTTCCGCAAAGCTTACCGGATAAATAAGTACGGGTATCTCACTCTGCTCGAATTTTTCGGAAAGCTGAGAAAGTGTAAGGTAAAGAATATCCTTTGACAGGCCATTCGCGTCCAAGACAAAAATCTTGATACAGTTGGTAAGATCAGACATGTTCAAACCCACATCTGAGATATTTACCATGCAAATCGCCTTGAGATCGACGTCATTTTTCAGCGAAAATAGATATTTTTCCCTTTTCAAGCCAGACTTTTGAAATTCTTTGGACAGGTTCCCACCGCCAATTGTGCCGGGCTTTAT
>PVMK01170647.1_pt1 | contig 15506 bp, 20 predicted proteins | sample 1853481 | NCBI WGS metagenome assembly PVMK01 (sample SAMN08533507, study PRJNA380276) | Marine sediment metagenome, whole genome shotgun sequencing project.
AAACGTGGACCCATGGCCGGGTTTACTTTCAACCCATATTCTTCCATGGTGAAAATCAATGATGCGTTTGCTGATGGTCAGGCCGATGCCGGTGCCGTATGGCCGGCCTCTGGTGGGGTCGGTAACTTGCTGAAATTTATCGAATATTTTGCTTTGATATTCGGCCTTTATTCCAATGCCGTTGTCCTGGACATCAATCTGCACCTGTTTGGGCGATGATGTCAACCGAATGACAATTTTTCCGCGATCTGAATCGCAAAATTTGGCGGCATTTGAAATCAGATTCACCATGACCTGAACCAGGCGATCACGGTCGCCGGATATCGGCGGTGGATGATCGTTCAGCTCATAATCAATGGTGATGTTTTTATCCTCGACCAGCTGCCGGGTACTGGCGACAGCGTCCCGGATAATTTCTTTGATATCGACTGAAGTAATTACCCAGTTCATCTGGGCGGATTCGATTTTTTCATAATCCAGTACCTGGTTGATCAGACGGGTTAATCGTTCGCTTTCTTTAATGATGATTCCTGTAAAACTCTTGTGCTGATCTTCATCGATGTCCGGATTGGTATGTAAAATTTCAGCCAGCGAGCGTACAGATGTCAGCGGGGTGCGCAATTCGTGGGTGACGGTTGAGATAAATTCGTCTTTGAGACGATCGAGATCCTGCAGGCGGCGATTGGCTTCCTGAAGTTCGGCGGTGGCTTGCTCCAGCTCGCGGCTATAGGCAATCACCTGCTGGGTTTCATCGAGAATGTTCAAAACTTCTTCGATGCCCAAAGATTCTTCTTTGACAACCGATGCAACCATGACGCGGGCTGATGCTGAACCGATGGCACCGGCGAGCAATCTTTCGGTATAGCTGACCAGGTCGGCATCGGCGGTTACCAGGTAATTCCAGCTGAGTTTGCGCTTATCGGCGTAGTCGGAAAGGGCCGCATCTGTGCGGCGCTTGCCTAAAAACCGTATTAACAGAGATTTAAGGTCCGGCAGGTTGGCTGTGCCGCGCCAGAAATGGGATTCGCCGGCTTCGCCGGAATATCTGAAAACATCAACAAACAGGGCGGCCTGGGTATGTTCGATGGCTCGTGGAGGGCTTAAAATAGATGCACCGATATAAAAGCCGATATTGGCCAGCATACTCCAGAAAACCGAATGGGATATACGGTTGAAGTGCTGTAATCCAAATAATTGAAACGGTTTCAGCAGCTCGATGCCGAATGGTCCCTGGGTAACAAAATCCTGGGAGAAGATGCCGGCCTGCGCGAGCGACGGCAGAAAAAGGGTGTAAGTCCAGATCACAAATCCGGCCAACAGGCCGCAGATTGCGCCGGTGCGGGTGCCGCCTCTCCAGAAGATGCCACCCAGCATGGCCGGAGCAAACTGAGCGACTGCTACAAAGGACATCAGCCCGATAGAGACCAGGGCGTAGAATTCGCCGATAATACGAAAATAGACATAACCCAGCAGTAAAACTAAAATGATACTGCTCCTGCGGATAGTGAGCAGTAGTCCACTATAATCCCGGAGGCGGTCCAGAGCTTCAATGGGCAGCCGCAGCAGCACCGGCATGACCAGATCGTTGCATATCATCGTGCTCAGGGCAATGGTTTCAACGATGACCATGCCGGTTGCGGCCGACATACCGCCGAGATAAACAAACAAAGCGAGCAACTGCTGGTGTTCGAGCATCGGCAGTGTGAGGACAAATGTATCGGCATCGACGCTGCCGTCCGGAAACTGCAACACGCCGCTGAATGCCACCGGTAAGACAAAAATATTGATGGCCAGAAGATAGAGTGGGAAAAGCCAGATGGCCTTATTCAGGTGCTCTTCATTGACATTTTCCACCACGGCTATCTGGAATTGGCGCGGCAGAAAAATAATGGCCAGCATGGATATAAAAAGATAGATGCCCCAGTCCGTATAACTGCCACCGCGGCCAGTGATCGTCAGATAATTGCCAAGCGCACCATAGCTGTCGCTGCCGGTTTTCAGGGCACCTGTGGCCAGGTCGGCGGCTTTTTGGAACAGATCACCAAAGCCGTTATGGATGACATAGGTGACAAAAATTCCAACGGTGAGGAAAGCGGCCAGCTTGACAATCGATTCAAAAGCGATGGCCGCAACCAGGCCCTCGTGCCGTTCGGCTGCGTCCAGGTGACGGGTACCGAAAAGAATGGCAAATAAAGCCAGCAGCAGGGCGATATAAAACGCGGTGTCGCCCAATACCGGAAGTTCGGAAAAACTGAATGGTACCGATATATTAGGATAGTGGTTGATCAGCAAAAATCCGGTTGAAATCGCTTTTAGCTGCAGCGCAATATAAGGGATGACACCGATTACCGCAATGATGGTAACGAGACCGCCCAGGGTGGGGCTTTTGCCGTAACGGGAAGCAATAAAATCGGCTATGGAGGTGATGCGATGAACCTTGCTGATGCGGATAATTTTTTGCCAGACCGTCCAGCCTAACAGTGCCATGAGGGTCGGGCCGATGTAAATGGTCAAAAAGCCCAGGCCGCTGCGAACGGCAAGGCCAACGCTGCCGTAGAATGTCCAGGCCGTGCAGTATACGGCCAGAGAAAGGGCATAGATATAAGGGTTGCTGATGATACTGCGGCCGGCATCGGCACGCTTATCACCGTAATAGGCGATGGCAAAAAGCAGGCTCATGTAGCCAAATGAAACAAAAAGTATGACTCCGGTCTTTAACATCGGCTATTGCCCGTTTTTAGCAGAGGGTTTTGATGATGCGCGCCAGCGGGTTTTGGTCGCAATGGCCGCCAGCAGAATTAAAAGTATCCAACCGCTGAATACATACAAAAAAAGCAGTGGAACACCGAAAAGCATGACTTTCAGGTTGAATAGCGACAGCACAGGATAATTAAAAAGAACGCAACCCAGCAAAAATAAACAAACCAAACGTGTATTTTTTCTCGCTTTCAGAGTCATGGATCGCCTCCCGGCTGCTTGGGAAAAAGAAAAGAAAAGAATGATTCCTTTTGAAATTTGAAACGCTCAATTTAGGTATAAATTAATCGGATTAATGTGTCAATTCAGTCCTGCGGTCAAGGCGCGCTGGCAGTTTTAAAATGGCCATTATAATTGGCACATTGAACAAGTTGTGTTACTGTAAACCCATAATTTCGATCAACTGTTTTGCCTCGGGGAAAAGCGCCTATCGTTGGTTGCGGCCAGCAAACGAGAAGCCAGCTTCGAATGAAAAAGCCTCCTATCAGGAGAAGGTATGCAAGATAAAGTACTCACATTTTTGGCCAAACAGGCACCGTTTTCAAAACTGCCTGAAGCTGAACTCAAACAAATCAGTGAATCGGTATCCGCTGAGAATTTTCCCAGCGGGCACAACCTGTCCGTACAGGGTCAAACGAAACTGGATCACATATACATTATAAAGGACGGGTTGCTTGAGCTTTTTTATGAAAGCGACGTCGAAAAAGAACTGAACGGCACTTTGGGGCAGGGCGAAATTTTTGGCGGTATTTCGATATTAATGAATGCCGGCATTTCGGTTCGATCGGTCAAAATTGTCGAGGATGCGACCTTATATTTAGTGCCCCAAAAGGTGTTTCTGGATATCTGTACCCTTCATACTGATTTTTATGAGTATTTCGCTGAGAAGTTTCGCAATCGAATGATGAACAAATCTTACGCATCTGTGGTGGCTGCCGGACAGGTGCTCCATTTTCTGCACGAACTGGCGCCATTTTCGTTTCTACCCGAGGCGAATGTGGAAAAAATGGCGGCCGCGATCTCTATTATCAACTATCCCAAGGATACCGTTTTGTTTGCCCAGGGACGCTCCAAAATAGAGTACCTCTATATAATCCAAAAAGGGGCGGCCGAGCGCTATTTTGAGGAAAATGACCAAAAAACTCTGCGCGGAATGATCGGCGAGGGCGATATGTACGGCGGTATTTCCATGCTGATGAACAAGGGAACCGCCATCCGCACATTAAGGGTTACCGAGGATTCCTATTTCTATATTTTACCCAAAGAGATGTTTTTAGATGCCTGTAATCGGTTTGAGGCTTTTTCCGACTTTTTTACCGATGTTTTCGGCAAACGGATGCTGGACCGGTCCTACGCCGAAATATTAGCCGGCAACCTCAAACCCACCGAACAGACGACCGAGTTTTTTAATTTGCCGGTTGAAACAATTTACACCAAGGACCTGATTTTCTGTGATCAAAATATGCCCATCCGGGCGGCAGCGGCGGTTATGAGCGAACACAACACCAGTTCGATTTTTATTCGCGAACCCAGAGGAGAATTTGTCGGGGTCGTAACCGATAATGATTTAAGAAAAAAAGTTACGGCGACCGGCTTCGATATTTTAAAGCCGGTTTGCGATATCATGACTTCACCCCTGTACATGATTTCCAAACAGGCCCTTATATTTGAGGCTTTAATGGATATGATGCAAAAAAATATCAAGCACCTTGCGGTAACCGGCAATGACGACAAGGTCATTGGTGTGGTCACCAACCGGGATCTGCTGAAGGCTCAGGGGCAGTCACCTTTTTTCGTCATCCGTGAGATTGCCCAGGCCAGATTTATCAACCAGATTGTGCAGATTCACAAGCAGGTTCCGCACTTGATTCAGACCCTGATCAATACCGGTGCTAAAGCCAGAAATGTGACCCGCTTTTTGACAACTGTTTCAGATGCCATCCTGCAAAAAATCATTGAATTCGCCCTCGCCGAATTTGGACCGCCGCCGGTTAAATTTGTGTTTATGATATTGGGCAGCGAGGGCCGAATGGAGCAGACCCTCAAAACCGACCAGGACAACGCCATTGTGTTTGAAGATGTACCCGCTAATTCGCTTAAAGAAGTGACAAAATATTTTTTAAAATTCAGCGATCGGGTCTGTACCTGGCTGGATGAAGCCGGTTATGCCTTTTGCAAAGGCGGGGTCATGGCAAAAAATGCCAACTGGTGCCAGCCGATATCAACCTGGAAAAACTACTTTAAACGCTGGATTCACACGGCTGAGCCGGAAGCGTTGCTGCAAGCCAGCATTTTCTTTGATTTCAGGGCGGGATACGGTGATGGGGACCTTATTGCGCAGTTGCGCCAATATCTGTTTGATGCGCTGGTGGGATGGCCGGGGTTTTTACGCCACCTGGCCGAAAATGCACTGTATTTTACACCGCCGATCGGTTTTTTCCGTAATTTTGTTGTGGAATCCAAAGGCGAGCACCGCGATGCTTTTCACATCAAAGCCGCCATGCAGCCGATTGTCGATTACGCCAGAATATACGCTCTTCAAAACCGAATCGATGAAACCAATACCCATGAGCGGCTGAATCAATTGCTGCTAAAGAAAAAGATCAGTCAGGAGGAGCACAATGAGCTGGAAACGGCCTACAGCTATTTGATGCAGCAACGATTGGTGCGCCAGGTAAAAGCCATCGTTGAGGAAAACGTCGCGCCGGACAATTACATTAAACCAAAAAAATTATCCCGAATCGAACAGACCATGCTGAAAGAGATTTTTAAGCGCATTGAAAAATTTCAGAACAAATTAGGTTTTGATTTCACCGGGATGACCTAACAAAAATCCGTTCGATGCTCTCTACGATTTTGCAAACTCCAGAAGGGGAATGTAGTTTCCATTGTCCGCCTCTTGAAGCGCATCGATGTATCTGCTTCTAGACTCGCTTGGACTTGACAAATCCCGTTTGCCCCAAGTGAACGGTGCCCGTGCAGGACGTTCTCTAAGAAAATGTCTGCCATGAGACGTGCGTGGCGTCCGTTGCCATTAGGAAAGGGATGAATCCACACCAATCTATGATGAAAACGCACAGCCATTTCCTCAGGGGATTCATCTTGAGTTTGTATCCATACGGGGACATCATCGCACATGTTTTTGAGACTTGTCGAAACCTGATGCCATGATACACCGATGTTCTTGTCTGACCGACGAAATTGCCCGGCCCATTTCCAGACATTATCAAACATTCTTTTGTGTAACTGTTTGATGAACTGTTCATTAAGAATGTTTGTTGGTTTTGTCTTGTCTATCCAAGCCAGCGCCTCAACTATGTTGTCTTGTTCCCATCGATTCAGTTCAGCTTGCGTCGTTATGTGGGTGAGCAGCAAGCCTTCCGCCTCATCCGGATCAATGGGGGTAGCTCCCTCAGGATATTTTAAGTCAATCATGATTTGTTCCACAAAGTTGAAGGAAGCGTGCGTATGAGTTCATCAACCAGGTTCGATAAGGCTTGCTCGTTCTCGCTCCTGCTGAGTGCTTGATTCTCCAAGCTCATGGTTTGAGAAGCTTGGGCGAGGCGTTGGGTCGCAACTTGTTTCGCTTGACGGGCGACAGTCTCTTCCAGACTTGTACGCGGCACGAATCCATAGACAAATACGCAATCGAGACACTCTGCGATTCGGCGCATGGTCTTGATGGTGACCGAGCCCGCTAGCTCTTCTTTCTCGATACGCGCCACGGCTTGCTGAGCGACACCGAGTCGATTGGCCAATTGCTTGGCAGTCATCCCCAGTGCGTCACGGATAGCCCGAATCCATCCTTTAGGAGGTGCTGTGACGTTAAGCAGAGGGCTAAGACGTTGCAGGGAAGCATCAAGTTGTTCTCTTATCAGTTTTTTCTTATTCATGATCTTACTTCTTTCAGTTCAGGTGACTATTCATTTATCCCAATACTGGATAGTACAACATATATATTGTACTATTGTCAAGATAAGACAATATATATATTGTATAATAATAAATTATTACAATATTTATATTGTATTTATTTTGTGTGAAGTATCGAAAATTCGGAACATTATTATGAAAAGCGGTATAAAATAGCGTAGGACACGGGACTAATGACTTCTAACGGCATATATTAGAGACTGTTTTGAAGAATCAAATAATTATCAATCAATTAACCCAAAGGCTAAGCAGCGCGAGCCGAAAAGGAGGTAATTTCATGAAAAAAGGATTTCTGTTGATCATCATTATTTCTGTGGTCGTTTTTGGTAGCTTCGGAGCGGCTGATTTATCAGAAGCAAAAGATAAATTGAGTAAATACGATAGACAGATTTTGCAGGAATTTAATCTTTCATTTAAAAATAGCTCTGAGGGTAGATTTCAAACCGCAAAAATAGACGATACATCCATATTGATAATTGATACCAAGTTAGGTCATTTATGGCTGTTTCGTACTTCACCGGAGGCGTTAATCAAATATGCAGGCAAAGTTTTTCCCGGTAAAAGTTTTTGGAAAACAATCTACAGAACAAAATAAGATTGAATGCAAATGAAAACTTGGTTGATGCTGTATTTTTAAAACATCATAGTTTGATTGAAAAAGTTGAGGTGAATCAAATGAGGCTGAAGAAGCCGTTCACATTCAAATACACAATTTTTACAGCCCCACTTTTAATGGGCACTTTAGTGTTTTTGATCGCAGGCTTTTTTGATTCGAATACGCCTTTTGAAATTCCGGCAGCATCGGCCGACAGCCAATACGGCATACTCGGTCAGCCGGCTCCGGAGCTGAATCTATCCGACTGGATTGATGGCAATGGAAAAAAGACTGAATCAATATGGCTGAGCAACTACCGAGGCAAGGTCGTTTACCTTTATTTTTTTCAGGACTGGTGACCGGGCTGTCAAAGGGTGGGGTTCCCAACCCTCAAAAAGCTCACCGAGATATTTAAAGATACCGATGATGTTGTGTTTGTGGGTATTCAAACCGTATTTGAAGGCTACAGTACCAATACAAAAGATAAGCTTCGCAAAAACCAGCTAAAATATGAACTGAAGATTCCCATGGCGCATGCGGCCGGAAATCATCAGACGCATGACATACCGGCCATAATGCGAAACTACCGCTCAGGTGGCACCCCCTGGACAGTTATCATCGATCCGTCAGGAAGGGTTGTCTATAATAATTTTCACCTTGATGTGGAACCGGCCGTTGATCTGATAAAAAGGCTGCTTACAAAAAAGAATTAGCGGCTACGGCAATTGCAAATAATACAAAAGCGACTTCAGCTGGACACTGAAATCGCTTTTGTTATTTTTTAAATGGTGCCGAAGCCCGGAATTGCAAAACTAATAATGATATCAAATAGTTAATAAAATCAATGCTAGTTTAAGTGACATTAAGCTAGTTTTTGTACAGTCCTGGCCGCATAATCGCATATCAATCGCATATTGATATATCTAATAAATCAGGCAGCAATATTTTTTACGAAATTGGGATTGTCAGGCCTATCCTCCATTATCTCACAAATTTTATTAAAGCTAACCGGATAAAAATCGTTATTATCAACCCCGATATCCCATTGCTTACCGATGGGTGGTAGCTTTCCGTGCGAATGACCATAGAGTTGCCAGCTGTTGTAATGTGATCGTGGCCACACCCGCATTGCGAAATGACATACAACGACATAAAATCCTTTTATTTCCTTTTCCCAAATTGTTTTAGCTGATTTTTTCAGCCAATAATCGTGGCTACCTTTCAGAAATATATGGGTTGCGTTTAGTCGCTTAATATAATTCTCGGCAAAAGGTTTTTTCGTAAGAGTAAAGTCGCCTGCGTGAATTACAACATCCCGCGGGCCAACCAATTCATTATGTCTCTTAATAATTTCTGCATCCATTTCTTTTACCGTTGCAAAAGGACGATCACAATACTTGATAATGTTTGTGTGCCCATAGTGTTCATCAGCGGTGAAAAAGAATGTAGGGGTAGTGTCCATGTTTTGTTTCCATTAAGACGCGTCATGCAATCGTTTTGGCGATACTCTTTTTATTAGCACCCATGGCCAGCAAAGATTTGACAAGAAGGTCCACAGATACGCTCGGATCTCCTTTTTCCATCTTGGCGACCCTTGACTGACTGGATTTCAGCATCTTGGCCAGTTGTGCCTGTGTCAATTTGCTTCGCCTGCGGCGTTTTGCCAGAGCCTGACTGAGCGCCAGTTTTAGCTCGATGTATTCCGATTCTTCCGCACTCAGTCCAAGAAACTCTTCCACAGGTCTGACCCTATAACCTTTAGATTCTAAATTTCTCTTTTTTTTCTTATCCATATCCACACCAACGGTTTGTCTTGTGGGCTGTGCAACGGACAATATGTCAGATATGATATATTGTCAACACAGTTTTTTTATCAAAATTTTCGATTAATTGGATTTGGATACACTGGTTTTAGCAAGAATGTACGAGAGGCGAACTAAAGGTTATCGTTCAATAGGCTATGAAATTGAAGATCAGCAATCTTGAGACGGGGCAAATAACCTGTTTTGTTTTACCAAAATAGCAATGGTTGTCCCCTCCATTGATGTTTTTTTGTTTTTTCGTTACAATAACGAAAAGGTTTTCAATTATTTCAGCACTTATTTGGAGTTCGAACATGGCCCCATGTCCAAGAGCGCCATGGTTGCCAACATCCTCCGGGATGGGCTCAGCGTATGATGATGGAAAACATCCTTAATGGGAGCGAGGAGAATGAAAAATATTGACAGGGATAAAGCTGATGTACTCAGGGTCATAAGAGAAAAGCAATCCGAACTGGCTGGTCGCTTCACGGTGCTACGCATCGGAGTATTCGGTTCCTTCGCCAGAGGCGACGCTGGCCCGGAGAGCGACGTGGACATTCTCGTTGAGCTGAAGGAGCCAACATTCGACAACTATATGGATCTAAAATTCTATTTGGAAGAGATCTTGCACCATCCGGTAGACTTGGTGATTCATGATGCGATCAAGCCACGCCTGAAACCAATCATCGAGCAAGAGGTGGTGTATGCATAGAGATTACCGTCTGTTTCTGGACGACATACTGGAAGCCGTCACCAAGATTCGGGATTACACCGCTGGTTTGGACTATGCTGCCTTTATCAAAGATTCCAAAACGCAAGATGCGGTTGTCCGCAATCTTGAAATCATCGGGGAAGCAGCGGGGCGTCTGCCGGAACCGGTTCGTTTTACAGCCCCGGAAATCGAATGGCGCAAGATCGTGGGTCTGCGCAACATTTTGGCCCATGAGTACTTCGGGGTGAGTTTGCCGGTTGTCTGGGATATAGTCCAGAACAAAATCGATCCTCTGGAAAGTTCTTGTCGGTCACTTCTCAACAAGACATCGAATAAGGGGGATGGATAAAAGTCAAGCGCTAAACGAACGGCGACCTAAAGCTCCTCAACAAAGAAAACCTAAAGATTCTGATAGCTTTTTATTCCGAGTACAAAAACCATAACCTATTTGCATATGAAAAAAAAGCGGCTTCCGTAACTTACCGAAACCGCTTCTCTTTTTTTAAGATTGGTGCCGAAGCCCGGATTTGCGAAGGCATTGCCGCAAAGCCGCTAAGGTACTGGATATACAAGAAGTGGATTTTTAGCAGCTTTGCAAAATGCGGAAAAATACGGCAGGGCGTGTAGCCAGAACGTAGATTTTTTTTGAAAGAAAAAGCCGTCCATTCGGGCGGCTTTTTTTATTTCCACTTTTTATTGATTCCCTATTCTGGGTAGTTTTTATCACGAAACTTAACACTCATAATGTAAAGCTTCTCAAAATATTCTTGGTATCTGCCTTGTCTTATCTCTCTTTCTCTCTGAATATACGGTTTAAGCGTCTCCCAACAATTAATAATAGTGTCATAATACATTTCGAAAACCATTTTTTTTGAAACCAGCTTAAAAGAAATCATCAATCCTACGTGATCAAAAGAAACCCATACTTTATTCAATATTTCACGCTCATCAGGAAAATCTTCGATTTTATCAGCAGGTGGAAGTTCAGCATCTAACACATATTTGCGTGCATGTCTTGCTTCATAAGCACCAAGCTCATCAAGAATCCTATGAAGAACCATTGCTGAAAGTTGACGCCTTATGTAAACAACCGTTAAAGCAATCGCAATGAATGTGCCGATTGAAACAATAAGTGTCAAAAGACCGATACCATCATTGAATAGCATAAAGCTTTTTGTGGCAGGTTCTGCTTTTTTTAATATTCCTATTAGGTTGTCGTTCATAATTAGGTCGTAACATCAGCTACTATTTTTCAATTGATCAAGCGAGGATGTGCATGACCAGATAAGCCTATTCCATTTCCTAAAAGGTATCTTGCCGGTTTTGCGACCGTATTTAACTTGATCTACTGTCCAACCTAAATAATTTGCTATCGCTTCATCTGTAACAATATCCCATGGCTCAATATTGGCATTGAGCGAGTTTTGCATGATCTCAACTGGCTGCCGTTTGTTTTCACGCTGCTCCTGCGGCAATCGGTTTTCAAAAAACATCTGCTTGACGGCTTGATCTTTCGGCTGTGCAAGCGCTGCAAGATCATCATGTCTAATAAGGCTATAGACTCTCTTTTCAAGGTGGTCTGTTATATTTTTTATCGTTTTAACTTTTTTAGGCATTTTCCACTTAGCTATACAGACAGAATTTTTCCGAATCGCTATGATCAAAATGAATAGCACTAAACATGCAAAACATGGTCAATCACAAAAGAGGGGTGAAATTATGCCACTATGTGTAAAAATAACGCCTTTGCGGCTGCGCAGACTTCAACGAGAAATGAAACAGACAGATGTCGCAAAAGCAATTGGTATAAGTCAGCAGCGGTACAGCCTAATTGAACTTGAAAAAGTTGTAGCGAGAAAAGACGAACGCAAAAAACTTAATGTGCTATTCGGCGATGAATCCTAATGAAGATTGCATATTAGACCTGAAGGCGTTGAGCGCACGTTCCTGTTTATCCGTGCGCAAGCTGCGAAATTATCTCAATCCAGACCACCCACAGTTTCTGAAACACTATCGTATGCGGGGCAAAACACTTGTGCGCTGGCTCGATTTCCTTGAATGGCTCGATTATTTCAGGATTGAGGGCAATTTTCAGGATAAAGTTAACGACATAGTAACCGAGTTGCGCAAACAGGACATTCGGCATCAAAGCAAGGAATAGCATTGTTTTATGTCGGATTTTTAATTCGAAACTACCTATATACATCAAAGGGGGCAATAAAGATTAGTATTAGAAACAAGGAAACAACATGGGAAAGAAAAGAAGATTTAAAAACCGAAGTTTTTGTATGCTGGAGCCGTTTTTAATCGAAAGCGAAGCATTTTTAAATCTATCTGGTAAAGCTGCAATAATTTGTCTTATTCGTTTTCATCAGAAAGCTCACAGGAAGCGACTTAGCAAAAAGAAACGAGGAATGAAAAGTTTGGTAATCACAAATAATGGAGAAATTGTATTTACCTACTCAGAAGCTAAAGAATTGGGGCTTAAATCACCAGATACTTTTCACAGGGTAATTCGTGAACTCGTTGAGGACAAAGGTTTTGTTGATATTGCGGAATTTGGAAACTGGTATGGGAAAAAACCAACTAAATTTGCAATTAGTAATCGCTGGATAAAATACGGAACATCTGAGTATGAAACCATTAAAATTCCAAGGTTGCTGCCAAAGGGGAAGAGATTTCAAAAACAATAAACGATACGATAGATCGTAGCCAAGACGCTACAATGGATCGTAGCGTAAACAAAATTTAATCTAAGAACACGCTGCGACAAATCGTAGCCTAATAAATTTCAATCAATCAATATGAATCATTTACAAACAAGTATTTACATAAAATCACATAAGTGAGGTTGTTAATATAACATAGGCTACGATACAGCGTACTATTTATATATTATACCATATGCTAATAAAAATAAAATAATCAAAAAAAGAGCCAAATATCAGGTGGCTCAGCGTAAACAAATTTAGGTTGTGATTAGGCTTTGTGTTTCCTTGTGCCTAATCGGGAATGGGTGGGATTTTATATAGTCGGCAATTGAGCTTGCAGCAAGTGCTTTAAAACAGCTATTTTTGTATAGCTAATTCGCGCTAATTTTATGAATATAGAGAGTTTATAAGTAAGCCTATGGATAAGGTCACAAAAACCGTAAAACCGCGCAAAAGACGCTTAAAAACAATATCAGATTGTATCCGAGCGAATAGTGATGTGTGGAATAGATTGAATAGAGATGAGTTAAAGCCAGAGATAGCAACTAAGCTACGACAACCTCTAATGCTTCGGTATAATCCAAACCATTTCTAATAGCTGCTACCGCCATATTTGTAGCGTTTAGAAAATCTAGGTATGCGGCCAAACGTTCCTCTTGGAATCTTGATTCATCACTATACTGTATGTTCCGCTCCTGTATTTTCCATGTACCCCATGCGCCAACAGTTACGCCACTTAAGGTACCCAAGATGCCAAAAACCGCTACCCAATCAAATCCGCCAGTAGCCATTATTTAATTCTCCTTTCTGATGTTAAAAACAAAAACCCCACATCTCAATTTGAGAAATAGGGTTCCGTTAATTGACCATAACAACCTCGGTTAAAGGTTATTTTTTAGATTTCTTAGGCTCTAATTCTTTATCGTATTCGGCTCTAATATATTCGATTGTTGAATTGATAATAAAATTGCTCAGGCTCCGGCGCTCCTTATCAGCGTGTTCTTTGAAAAACGCTTTAATTTGTTCATCCATGCGAATCATTACCATTTTCTTAGCCATGCTCCTTTCGTACCAAAAATTTTTGAAATGTACAACTTTATCATTGACTTTGTATAGCATAGTGCTATACATATATCAAATATATATCATAGTGCTATATACGTCAACAGAATATGCTGATTGATTCCATCACAGAGCGCTGATTAGATTTTTTTTAATTCCGAATACAAACCCTTAAGGCGGCAGCAAACAGGCGCTGTCGCTTTAAAAAGCGCTTGCGTCGAGACAAACTTGAACTTCGGCACAAAATGCGCTGAAAGCATCGATAACAGTGTATCTACCGGCAAGGGCATTTTGACAAACTACAACTGAACGACGTAGTAGAAAGGGGGTATAAGTATATGGGAGTTATCGTCAGACAGAAAAAATCACAAAAGGGCAGGGGAAAGCCTTGGTATGTTTTTATCAATCACCAAGGCAAAAGAACCGCTCGGAAATTCAGTAGCAGAGCGGTTGCAAATGCAGCAGCGCTCGAAATTTCAAAGTTGCTGATAAAAGGCGAGTTTGGCAAAGAACCAAAAATAATCCCGACTTTTGGCGAATACAGTAAGAAATGGTTTGAAGGTTATGTTTGCGGCCAGCTTCGGGAAAGCACCGCCGATGAATACGAATCTATTTTACGGATTCACATTTTACCGGAATTTGAACACCAGCGCATTGACGATATTACACGCGGCAACGTGCGCGATTTCCTGTTGGCTAAGTTTAAAGGCGGCTTATCGAAAAAGCGCACCTTGCTAATTAAAGATGTGATTTCAGGTGTTTTGAATTTTGCGCTTGATGATGAACTGATTTCCGCTAATCCGGTTGCCGGTATCACAAAACGGCTGTTTCCAAAAGATAGCAGCAATGAAATTGGGGTCAGATCTTTGAAATTGACAAATTGATCATCTGCTCCTTTTCAATCAACTTGTTTATCGGTGGGCATCCCACACAGCGTTTTGAATGTTTTTGGGATCGGACCACGACAACTAATCGATGTTGTCTAAAAATAGGGGAGGGTACGCTGCCGGATTAAGCCGGAAAACGACCCGTCTTCGCTTTGGCAAGCTTCGCCGCGGCAGGCAATTCACGGCTCCAGGAGGATTCTCCTTCGCTGAAGCTTCGGCGCGGCAGGCGGTTCGTGGCGTAGAACGACGGTTCATGGGGGAGCTTAAAAGCGGGCATCAGGCGTTAGGCATCAGGCAAAAAAGAAAAAAACCGGCACCGGCGTTTGTGCGCTGCCATAAAATTGCATAAAAACATGACCGTCCCTCTCTTCCTTGCCTGCTAAATCTCTAGAACAGATGCCGGACTTACCCGTAACCACTATTCAATCAGTATTCGGCTTTTTCAACTATTTTTCAATTGGGGCAAAAGGTTGACATTTACATTTTATTGCTTATTTTAGATCTTCGGTGCCGTGGAAGTTGAGTTGATATATTTGATCTAAATTGCACCACCTGGGGTGGCTTTTCGGAGCCACCCTTTTTTATTTTGTAAGCCCATATCCTGCTGAAATCCAGCCCCCTAATACAGTGCTTACTAATTTTATATTGCATGTCGATGTAGGATCGATATAGGTTGGTTCTGAATAAATATTGGTTAACAGATGGGGAGGCTGGGCTATGAAGGATCTGATTACTAAGATTTTACAAACACTTGTTGATCAACCGGAAGAGGTTTCTGTCAATGAAATTGGAGGTGGCCACACCATAGTGTTGGAAGTAAGAGTTGCAAAGACGGATATTGGAAAGGTCATTGGCAAACGGGGCAGAACAGCCCAAGCAATCAGGACTGTATTAAGCGCAGCTTCTGGAAAGTCTCGGAAACGATATATATTTGATATTGTTGAGTGACGGAATGTAATCCTCCACATTTCAGCCCATATAGCCCCATATCTTTACATCCTTCAGGAGAAGTCCTCATATCGGCCTCTTAGAGAGTTTAATGATACT